>Ga0224723_1000903_pt1 | contig 19292 bp, 23 predicted proteins | sample Balambano_FR2_Me_FD_161647 | JGI IMG/M metagenome (GOLD analysis project Ga0224723, IMG submission 161647) | Freshwater sediment microbial communities from Lake Towuti, South Sulawesi, Indonesia - Balambano_FR2_MetaG | ecosystem: Environmental > Aquatic > Freshwater > Lake > Sediment | place...
GTAAAGGCTGTTGCGAAGAAGACGCCGCGCACCAGGTCGATTGAAGCAAATACGACATCTCCCGCTCGTTGGGCCGCGGCGTCTTCTTCGCAACAGCCTTTACAAAGCGATCCTGCGAGAGGCCATTACCCATGACGAGCCAGACCTCGCGGCCAAAGGTCGGATCAGAGATGGCTTCCGCAAACTTCTGCGATACGGCTTTTGCGCCGATGCCGGTCGGAGCCCAGACGAGGCGGTCTCGCTCTTTATACTTCGCCGCATCTGGAGCCCATTTACCAGCGATCTTCGCCTCGCTGAGTTTGGTCTGAGTGTCGCTTGGATTGAAGAATCCGAGATATCGCACCGCCTGGCTACACACTTCGTGAAAAGAGGATGCCGAAAGTTTACTTCCCTCCTTGGCCTTCTTCGCGTGGATCATGACGATCTTCTTCGCTTTCTCAGAAAGTCCGAAGAAGTCGGCAATCTCCGGCCCACCAACGTCATTGCAGACAAGAATCTCTGGCACCCATCCCACGTCCCGAAAGACCTTCGTCTTGTCAGTGATGGCGCCAAATACTGATGAGGCGACCCAGCCGGCAAGATCACCCTTCTCGGACTTCATCCCTTGAAGCCCGACACAGCCCACAACTATCTTTTCGATGTTGATGCGCGAACCGCCTCCGCGCCACGGGCGCAGGTTGGGCATAAAGAATCGCCCCTGAGCATAGACAACTGACGTCCCGAGGAGAATGCGAAACTCCTGCGATTCGTTCAGATACTTCGTGAAGATTCTACGCCGCCCGTCCGGAACATCAATAGTGACTGCGTCGAGCTGCGGAGACTCGATCTCGAAGCGACCGGTCTGAGGACTGAACTGAACCGTCGCCTCAAATTGCTGTTCGTCGATCTCGCCCCGGAATCGGCCGCTGTTCACAAGCCACAGATCATCCGGTTTAGACGTTGTCGCCGCAGGAGGCATGGCTGTCGCGTCGATCGCTTCGGATGCGATATCGAACAGAATGTGGGTTGGCTCCTCACTGCCTGTGTACTGATACGGCCTAGCAAAACGCTCCAGCGAATCGTCACCGACCAGAGCTGTATCTCGAAGTTGGACGGCCATGTCGTCAAGCCATTTCGCGAACTTATCGTACTCAACGATCGGCGTCGTGCGCTCCGCAAGCCGTCCTCGCGTGAAGCTCAAATACCTGCGACGCGTCTCGTTCGCACTCCCGCTTGCCAACCTGACAGAACCTGTGGCGGTCGAGCAGACGTGCACATAGTCGGAGAGGGTAGGTGGGACAAGCTCCAGCGACTGCGTCGAGAGGGAGCGCCGCAGGTAAGTATTATTCCCAAAATCGCCGTTGATGAGCGAGATCTCCTTGATGGTGGAGTTCTGGTCGGGGAGGAGGCGTTGAAGCTCCTCCGGCGCGATCGCCGTTGTCTCCGAAGCGAGATATCGTAGCGAGCGGCCCTCCGATTCGGCAAAAAACACTAGGTCACCAAGCTTTTTCGCAAAGAGATAGCCCAAACGTGTTTCCAGATAAGCGTCTGACACGAGCTCGGATTGCTCTGAAATCTGAAACAGCTGAAGGAAAGTCGACTTATCTTGATATGGCAGTCCAAACGGATCTGCGTCTCCGGTTAACAACTCGTGCTGAATCCCCCGCACGAGGCTCTTCCAACTAAATCCACTCCGAACTTTGCGCACGAGCACCGATTTGCGTAGCCGTACAACCTGACGCGGATCTGTCACATCTTCCGGGTGAAGATGCTTCCGAAAATCGCCAAGGAAATAGAATCGTGGAGCCGCGGTTCTAGCAGCGAGGAAGTGTTCGAGTGCGGAAATCTCACTACCTCCCTGTGTTAGTCGCTCTTGAACATACTTTTCGTACTCGATGAAGCGGTCCCACAGAGCCTTTTGCCCATGTTGTGCGTGCGCCAGCACAAACGCCACCTCTCCGGCCTGAAGCCCGGGGTTACGAATAACGCGCCCTACTTGTTGAACTAGATTGCGCGCATTCGTAAACCGGCCGAAAATTGCTATGAGTCGAAAGGCTGGATCATCCAGGCCTTCTAAGAGTTTGTTTTGATGAACCCAGAATTGAGCGGTCTCAATCGAGAGATCAGGAACGTCCTTCGCAAAGTGGTTCCCGTTGTTCTTGCTGAAGGTCTCGTGAATGCCAACCACGGTACGCCCCAGCGCAACTAAAACCGAAACGACACCCTTGATTTGTTCGGCGTTGTCACACCGTACGATCACTTTGATGGTTGACTCATCGACGCCAATCTGATTTGCCGTCGTCGCCACGGCTTTGATCAGCTGTCCGACGAACTCCGCGGCGACGTTCGCTCCTGAGAGCGGCCACGAGCCGTCGATGAAGGACACATTTCGTACGATCTTCTCTTTCAGGGCTTCGCCGAATGTGAAGGAATAGGTGTAGGACGGGTCAACGTCAAACAACTGCAGATCGTTACGGTATGGAGTGGCTGTGAAAAGAATTGTGGGCGATTCCAAGTCGCGCACTGCCTCCGCCCAACGGGGGGCCGGCTCTCGGTGTCCCTCATCCACTAGAACCAGTTCGCACCATTTCCGCAGGCTTCTAAAGCTCGCCTCATTCTTTCGAAGCGCTTGCAGGGTCTGATTCGTGCAGAGAAGCACGCCTGAAGTGGCCACTTCCTTTCGGGCGGCGGCGAACGAATAAGGAGTAAACACCTTGCACTCTCGTGGCGCAAAGCTCTTCTCCTCGCCAACTTTCACCCAGAAGCGCTGAGCAAGTTCACGTCGTAGTTGCTTGACAAGGTTCTCCCACGGAGCGACAACCAGACACCGCGGTTTGTCTGCGAGCAGTTGCCCAAGCGTCGCAATGACCGCCGTCTTTCCGGTACCTGTCGGCATCCGAACCATCGCTTGCCGGTCGGACTGCGTCGCCAGATAAGCATCCATCCGGTCAAGCGCGGCGCGTTGGTTTATCCACCACTTGTCATCGATCACTTGCTGCCATGTACGACTACCTGCATGAGAGATGAATTTCATGAGTTGGTACTACGCGTGAGATTGTCCTTCGAAATCAGCTTCGCATAGTTGCGTTCGAGCGGTTCAGATGGCTACCTAGATTCGCGCTGTGGCCTTACGCGAGGGCACCTCTTGGAGCGCGTGGGAGGGCGGTGCTGGAGATCGAGCCATCCGTCGACTCTTCGTCACGGCAGACGGCAGACGACCAAAGGACAAACGACAACGCTACCGGAACATCGACGACGGAAGCTTGAATTGCTCCCGGATGACGCGCAAATCGAAAGTTGACCGTTCTTGCCGGCGCTAGGCGCGCTTGACGAGTCTCCGAAGCGTGGATGCCCAATTCTGCGTACGATGGCTGGCCCGTGAGGCTTCCTGCCGAGAGTTCCGCAATCGACGAATTCGATCGGCGCTGCCCTGCCAACAATCATGAGGTGCATATGAGCAAGTACGAAGAACTGCGCACGGTACTCTCCGATGAGCGCTTCCTAGTTGAGGCGCTCTGGGAGTTCGGCTACAGCCCGGAGGTATCGCATGAAGGAGTGGGCCTCTACGGATACCTGGGAGACGAACGGCCCGAGAAAGCCCACATCGTCATCCGCCGCCGACAACTCAGTTCGGCGAGCAACGACATTGGCTTTGCCCGTGACGCGAACGGCGTGTACCGTGCCCTCATTAGCGAATACGACCGTGGCATCGGGTTCGATGACGCTTGGCTGGGCCAAGTCGCCCAAACCTACAAGGAGCGTCAAACGATGGCGGTCGCAAAGGCGAAGGGTTATCGGTTCCTGGGTCGGCAGGTCGTTGAGACCCAGGCCGGTAAGAAGGTACAACTCCGCTTTGCGGTTCGCTGAGGAGGTTCCACATGGGTGAAAAGATCATCACCATCGAAATCGACGACCAGGGCAATAGCTCGCTAGATCTCAAAGGCTTTCAGGGTAAGGGATGCGGTGATATAGCCGAAGCGTTTCGGGGCGCGGACTCGCTCGTGGTGGACCGGCAGAAGCGCGACTACCATGTGCTCACCACTGAGGGGCGCAAGTTTCTCAACGCCAAGCAAGGCTGAACCTCATGACGCTCCGCATTCATTCATTGATGGAGTGCAGCACCGTGAACGGCCCCGGCAGAAGAGCGGTGATCTGGACCCAGGGCTGCTCGCTGCAATGTCCCGGTTGCTGGAATCCGCAAACGCACAATCCGCTCCTCGGCTTCCCGCGAGAGGTCCCCGAGATCGTCGAATGGCTCGCAAAGCTAAGGCGCGAAAACAGCATCGAGGGGCTGACAATCAGCGGCGGCGAACCCATGGAGCAAGCGCCGGCCATATTGGAGCTGCTCCACCAACTAAAAGCCGCTGACCCTGCTCTAAGTGTCGGGCTGTTCTCCGGCTACTCTGAACGGGAACTCCGCTGCACCGATTGGCGGGCGATTCGGAGCCACCTGGACTTCGCCGTCCTCGGCCGGTACAACCCGAGGCGTCCTGGCACAAACGCCATGGTCTCCTCCACCAACCAAACGCTTCACCTCTATACCTCACGCTATTCAAGGGCCGACTTCGCGGAGCAGTCTGTCGAGATCCAAATCGACGACACCGGACTGACCCAAATCACCGGCTTCCCTATTCTCGGCTTACCCGTTCTCGACTGATCCATTCCAACCCAACATTCTGGAGGCCACTTATGGCTACACAAAGCAGTCTCTTTTCGTCTGCCGCTACGGCGCTCGCCATCCCGATTCCGCTTATCCCCGGAGGCAACTGCGAGGGCGGCGTCCCGCCGGCTCCGCCGCCGCTGGTTCCCATCCATGACCCCGGTCTTGATCTCGCGCGGAAGACCGTCTGCATCAAGGTTCGCCTTTCCACGATGGGCAACACGCGCAAGGTCTCCATCTCGCAGATTGAGGCCGACGCCGACAAGGATCTTCTCCGCGTCTCCAAGCACCTGCTCGATTCCGCCGAACTGAAGGCCATCGGCCGCTTCGACGGCGAGGTCCGCCGCTTCCTCTACAACATCTGCCTCCCCTTCGAGGTGGGAATTCATCTGCTGCCGGTTGCCGCGATCGAAGTGGTGGAAGAGAAGCTCCGCCAATTTGCCACCCAGCGGCAGGAACTGGTGAAAGCCTTCCTTGCCGCTTACCCGGCCCTTTGCCACGAAGCGGCGAAGCGTTTGCGTGGCCTCTACAACCCGGCGGACTATCCGCCGGCCAGCGATGTTGAACGCGAGTTCGGTTTCGCGTGGCAATACGTCAGCTTCGGTGTGCCGGACCAACTGAAGGGCATCTCTCAGGAGGTATGGCAGCAGGAGCGGGAGAAGGCGGCCCAACGTATGGCCGAAGCGTCATCGGAGATCCAGCAGGTCCTGCGTGAAACCATGGCCAAGCTGGTGCAGCACATGGCGGAGCGATTGAAGGTCGGTGAGGACGGCAAGCCCGTCCGCTTCAAGGAAACCACCGTGTCCAACCTCGTTGAGTTCCTTGCCAACTTCGAATTCCGCAACGTCACCGATGATGCGGAACTGCAAGGGCTCGTGAACCAGGCCCGCACGCTCCTTCAAGGAGTGGAGGCGGATGACCTGCGATCGACGGGAGAACTCCGCGCCCATGTCCAATTGGGCTTGGAAGGGCTCGCATCGCAACTCGACACCATGCTCACGAAGACCGGCGGCCGGAAGTTCCGGTTCGACGAGGAGTAAGCAAACATCCCCACGCTGGCGACACAGCCGCCCGCGTTTTCCAAGACACCCCAAAGCCGGGCTCGCCCGGCCATTTTCATTTCAGGAGCAACAACACAATGAGCGGACTCAATCAGATCACGATTGTCGGCAACGTCGGCGCCGCCCCAGAACTCAGTTTCGGTCAGAACAACCAGCCGTACTGCCGGTTCTCGGTCGCCGTCAATGAGCAATGGAAGAGCAACGGCGAAAAGCGCGAGCGGGTAACGTGGTTCCCGGTGGTGGCCTTCAATGGTCTTTCGGAAAACTGCGCCGCCTACATCGAGCGCGGCCGCACGGTCCCCGTCGTCGGGCGCGTACAGACGCGCGAGTACCAAGACAAGGAAGGAACCCAGCACCACATCATGCAGGTCATCGCCGAAAAGGTAACCTTCCTTGGCTCTTCCCGCAAAGAAGAGTCGACCGCGCCTGCCCGTCCCGGTAAGCCTACCCAGCAGTCCAAAACCGATGACGATGACCTGCCCTTCTGAGGCCTCTCATGACAGACCACACCCCGGCCCCAGGACTGTTTTCGCAACTGCTGCCCCTCTTGGCGCAACGCGCGATCCTCATTACCGTCTCCAAACTGGAAGAAGGCGACCAGTTGCAAGTCAACATCTGCCCGCGTCTACTCAAGGAAGGTGAAAACCAGGCACTGACCACGCCGCTTTCGGTCTGTGGCAACGCAGCCGAACTCGATGTTGAACTCGTGCCACAGGTCACCACCTTCGTTGCCGCTCAGGTCCGGCTGCATTCCAATCTTTCTGCAATTCAGAAGGAATTGGCTGCGGCCGAGCGGGCCGCCCGCGATGAGGCAAGCAAGAAGCACAAGATCGTCGGTAATGGCGGCAAGAAGCCCGAGCCGCAACCGCTGAACCTGTTTGAAACGCCAGCCGAGGAAGGAGATTAAAACATCATGCCCCTCACCATCACCAAAATGACCCGGCTTTTCACCTTCAACGGCATTCGCCTGCCGGATCCCAACCCGAACATGAGCGTCGAGGAAGTCAAGGCGCTTTACTCGGCTCAGTATCCCGAACTGGCCACCGCCGTCGTCAACGGGCCGCAAGCCGTTGGCGACAAGATGCGCTACTCCTTCGAGCGCGCCATCGGCAGCAAAGGGTGAGCCATGCGCCGCCAAAGTCGCAAGCTCAAGGCTGAGGTCATCCGCGAATTAAAACAACTCGCGGAGGGCCGGCCAACCGAGCAGCAATCACTGTTGGAGAGGTACATGGAATGTCCCGATTGGCAACTCGCATCAAAGATCATCCGCGACGCAGTCCAGGCTTCGCTCCGCGGACGCGGACGAACCCGACTTTCTCCACCACCCGGCTGGATCCAGCCGCTCTGATGCCCAAAGGCTTCGGATGGACCATCCCGAGCCTCATCCTTCCCGATGGCCGCCCGGTGCCCACAGAGTTTCGGTTGGTTGAGGGTGAGCGGGCCGCCGCAAAGCTCGCCCTCAACTTCCTGGAAGCCGGCATCGGCTACGCCGACGAATGGGCAGCTTCCGGCGGAAGCGCCACTACCTTCATCCAGCGATCCCTCAACCGCTGGCTCGACGACCACGGCCGCGCGAAGATCCAGGAGCACTTCTTCCTCGACGTGGTCCTCTCCACCAGCTTGGACCGGTATTGCTACGGTCAGCTAGCGGCGTCCGGCGAAATCTCACGAATGTTCTTGACGATCGAGCCCGAATCCGCTGGCTACGTCGTTCTCGGCCCAACTCTGCGGCTGCTGGAAGCTGCTCATCCAAGGCTCCCCGCAACGTTCCTAAACCTGTTCCTCGGCTGCCTGAATCGCTGGATCCGCGTATACGACTACCGGGACGCCCTGGATCGCCTGGAGCGTCTACGCGAATGGTACGAGGATGACCCAGAATCAGACCAGATCGAACTACCCAACATCGAAGCCTCAATCCCCGAATGCGTTCGCCGCAAGCCGCTCAGCTCGTCTGGACTCGCACGAGTAATGAACACACTCAAGGACGACCGCGCGCGACAGCTAATGGAACACGCCATCGAATTGGCCCGTGTATCCAACTCAGTTGACCCTCCAGCCATTTATGACGAAACACGCGATCTTCTGAGCGACTGCGGCGAGCCCGTTCCGGCTTTGGTCGCGGTCTTCGAGGAGCACGACACAATCGAAGGCTCCTTCGATGAGGAATCGCAAGGGATGCTTGAAGTCACCCCCGAACCGAACCTGATCCTTTCGCTCAATGGCACCCATCCGCGAAGTATTTCGGCTGCCTTTGCCCAATTGCGATCTCTCTGCCGGACCCTCCAGCTTTCCGCAAACCTCCTAGATAGAAGTCGCAGAACAAGTTGCCATGCAACCTGAGCTGAGATCCCGTCGCGAGCTTCTTGAAAACTCCATGAGCTGCCAGCACGACAGCACCATAAGCCAGCTTCAGGATCGCCGACGATCCAGAAGGAATCGATAGACGCTACGCTGTCAGTGAGGATATATTCGCTTAGCGTTCGCAGAATGCATGAACCGCTACGCTTTCTGTCGCTTGAGCCCCTCGGCAAGGAACTGCGACGCTACGCTTGCAATGCAGGCAATAACTCCGAGTCGGGCATAGCACGCTAAAGCGCAGTGAATTCACAGCGAACAAGCCGCGAATAAGCCTACGTCGCAGGTTAGGGATTAGATCGCTAGAGTTTTACGACCTTCTGAGGAGGTCTGGCGAGTCCGACAGCACGCCAGGCATCAAAGATTGAGTTGTTCATTTGGTGGACGCTTTTTTGACAGATTGCCGGAATAGCTTTAAGTAGGCGTTAACGGCCTATTCCTGGGTTCACCAGGTTCCGCCTATTGTCAGCGCGCGGAAGGACAGCTATTCTGAGAAACGTTCCTCTTATCTGGAATTTTCCGCGTCCACCATGTCTGGCCCCAATGCCCCACTGACAGGCTTTGCCGCGCTTCTCGCGAGCGTAAATCCGTGCGTGCCCAGTAAATGGACGCAGCGATACCTTCAGCAGATCATCGACAGAGGCAATAGCCGCATTCGGGTTTTGCAGGATCGTATCAACGGCGTGACGACCGGCAGAGTGATGCCGGATCTGGAACAGGTGACGATTGGCAGCGGAAAGCATTTCACGCTGGCCATTTTGTTCCTGGATATCTGCGGATTCTCGGCGAGGCCAAACTGGACCAATGAAGAACAGAAGCTGATGCTCGCCACCATGAACATTTTCATGGCCGAGATGCTGAACATCGTCCGTGATTTCGGCGGCACGTTCGAGAAAAACACAGGTGATGGGTTAATGGCGTATTTCGGGGAAGGGTCACTGAAGCCCGCAGAACGCGTCCAGCCCGCCGTGGAGGCAGCAGTCGTAATGCACTATGCGAACGACAATCTATTCACACCTTGGTTCCAGCAGCGCGGAATCGAGCCGATCCGCTTCCGAGTGGGTATCGATATCGGACCCGTAACAATCGCGCGCGTCGGACTGAGGGGCGATGAAAGCAGCATCGTCGCGATCGGAACGCCCGCGAATATCGCATGCAAGCTGATGAACCTGATTCCAAACGGCGGCATCTGCATCGGCCACGAGGTCTACGCCAATCTTCCGAACAACTGGACTCCGGCGTGCCGTCAGTGCGATCAGCCCAGCGGATTCGTATACGTGGCCAACCAGGCGCCATATCTTGCGTGGGAACTGAACCGTCGTCTTTCACCGCCAACCGCTTGAGGGCTTTATGAGCGATACACCTGCGCCGCAATTGACTTCACCGCTGATCGCGCCGCCAGAGCCGCTTCCGGCCAGTTCGGGGCATTCGCACGAAAGCCAAGCGCTGGCCGCAAGCCCCCAGACCTCCTCCTCACCATCATTGTCCGATTTAGATGAAGCGGCCAAACAGCAGTTTCTGTGGCAGACGCATTCGTACCTGAACGAATATGCCCGGTTTGGGGACACGAAGGCAGCGTTCGCAGGAACCGCCGCCGCCGCGCTTCTAGGCGCGCTCTACAGTGCGAAGGCGCATATTCCTCTGCTTCAAAGTTCTATCGGACAGTGGCCGTTCTCCAACTGGCTCATTGCGGCCGCGTTGGGTCTGTTAATCGCCGCCGCCACCATTGCCGTGTGGACGATCCGGCCACGGCTCGGCAGCACGCAAGATAAAGGCTTCATCTTTTGGGGAAGCGTCGCCGCGCACAAGAAGCTCGAAGAGCTGCAAACATCGTTTCACGGACAATCAGCGCGGACGCTCAATGACCATCTTCTTCATCATGTTTTCGACATATCGTCAAAGGTCTGTGTCCCTAAATACCGGTATGTATCGATTTGCATGGCGCTGACTTTGGCCGGGGGATTGATGGGCGGAGCAGCGCTGATGATGCAGGATTTGAGGCAACTCCAGATCGCCACACCTCCCGCTGTGACCGCAGCTCCTGCTCCTAAGGCGAAGGAACCGACCGTGGCACCGCTACCGGCGAAGTCAAAGGAATAACAAATTAGTTAGCATCGCCAAGAACTGGGAGCGCCTGTGACCCGGCATGTGCGTGGTTTGCCGCCAAGATTCTGAAAGTGCCCACCGTGGCAGCAGGTCAGGTGGCAATCAAAACAAACGTCAAGGAAGGATGCGAGGCTGGATCTTCCATGCGTATGATGCCGCTGCGTACCGTAGCGCGATGATCCGCAGCATTCGCACTGCCGGCTCTTTGAAATTGAACGGGAGAAGTTGATCCGCTCGCCATCATAAGGACAGGTGCGCCGGTTATGCCCGATGCGTCCGCAAACGCCGCAGGCGCGCGCATCGCCCGTATTTGATCTGAACAATTCGGCCGCGCCCCACAGCGCAAGCCCGACCGCCGCCGCGCCAATGATGAACTCGCCAAATGTCGGGGGCTGCGGCGGAGAAGGCGGCGGGTAATTCATTGGAAAAAGCATATCGCTCCTTTTGAGGCTGATCCGCGCGCTCGACGCGGATCTAGCGCAACCTCTTAACATTGTCGCGGATCATGCGGGCCGTACCTTCATCAAGTTCGCATTCAAGAGCGAGCCGGTAGAAAGCTTCAGCGGCATCGCTCCTGTCGAGATGGTGACGCCGGGTCAGGTCTTTCGCCTTTGCGCAAAGGGTTTCAACATCGCCGGAGGTAACAGGCGCGCAGTCGGAAACGGTCTGGCAGAATGCCTGGGAAACCGGCTTCGGCAGATCAGGGCCGAAGAGGAAGTAGTGGAGATACTTCAAAAAGTGCGGATGACGAAAGACATCATCGCCGGACGTGCCATTGCGCTTGAACACATCAAGATGGGACGAGCCGCGGCCACCGATGAAAAACGCTGGGTCCGTGAACACGCGCGTGCGGATTTCTGGGATGGCTTTGCGCTCGATGAGGGAGCGCATCAGTTCGAGAACGGTCTCGCCGTTCTTGCGGGCGAAGTCCGCATCGTGGCGGCTCCGGGATAGGTCGAACTCGATGCTATTCAGAAGCTCTTGCTCCGGCGCCGTCAATTCCACCGGCAGAGGCTCCATCATAGCGGTTCTCACTGGAACGCCTCGACGCTGGCGGGTTTCCTGATGGTGATGCCGTTATGGCCGCAATCGACCGCGAACATCACGTCGCGCACTTCGTCCGTGGTCAAACCAAGCTCGCGGGCCATAAATCCGTAGATATAGATCTGAACATCCTCACGCTGGCCGGCCACCTTGCGGTTGAGATAGTCTTCGCAGGTCCGGGCGATTTCATCGTGCCGCTGCGCCTTGCGGAGCAGGCGCGGATTGTTTCCCCGGTAGCGGCTTCGGGGCACATGGATGGGGTAGACTGGCATGGCGTTTACCTCAACGGGCACTGGTCTAGGGACAGCAGATTGTTGTTCCATCGACCGTCCGCATATGTACGGACATAGGGAGCTTTCCCTGCCTCCCTGACGACGCCGATATCGGCGCGCTTGCCGCTTAGCGGATCGAGCACGAAGAACGTATTCGTTTTGGCGTCGATGCTTCGGATGACCTCTTCGCGAGTCCATATCCAGTTGGCCGCAGGGTTGCCGAGATGGGTGATGTGCTCGTGCGCGCTCTGGGGATTGGGTTTGACAATGCACTTTACTTGAACGTCTGCCATAGTTTTATTCCTTATGTTGAGAGAGTGCGCCTCCCACTAGGGGGTGGTCTATAGCGGCGCGTTCTGGTTGTGGTTATCCCTTCGGCGGAAACGGATCGTTGCCCGGAGGAACGGTATCCGAATCCCGCCATTGCCCGTCTCGGCCCTGAATGCGGACTTCGCCGCCGCCATTGTTGCCCACAATCTCCCGCGCGCGGTCGATTGCTTCGCGCTGCGTGTCGAACACGCCGCTCGGTCGCTCGCTGTTCGGCTTTCTCACCGCCCAGCCGTCCGGATGATTTACTACAAACCGGTCATTTTTCGCCATCTACTGTTCACCTTTTGGGTGGGGCTGCCACCTCTCGTATTATACCAAACTCGGCGGGTCCGCTGATTTGAGTATTTTTAGAGCTAAAAAACGCGCCCCCTCTCAGAAGAGGCTTCCCGGCCGCGCGCTGCCGCTGTCCGCAAGGATTCCTTTCTTTAGCAGACGCACGCGCGCCGCATCCCGTGATGTTTGAAACGCGGTCGATACGCTGCCGATGAGTTCCCTGCCCTCATCGGAATTCACAGCGAGGGTGCGGAACTGAAGATTGTATTGCTCGCGGAACGCTTTTACCGTGGCGATGAGAGGCCCGACGGGCATCAAAAGCGCGCCGCAAACATAGCCCGCCTGCCACTCCATCCAGTCGGATTCCGCGGCGCTTTCTATGCTCTCGCGCTTGCATTTATGGGACTGCGCCGCCTCTTCGGCGGGAAACAAAGATGGCGTTTCCGCTTTCGTTGCGAAGAGGAATTCATGAAAGTGAACATGTCCGTATTCATGCGTGAGGGTCGTTCGCAGGCGGTTCTCCATGTTGGGCGCGGCGCTGAGAAAGCCGGCGATCTTGACCAGGGGCCGTTTGCCAGGCCGGAACTCCGTGACCCCTTCAACGTCATCGCCTTCATCCGAAAGATCGGCATAGGAATCGATGCTCGCCTTCTGCTCGATGAGGATGGCCAAGTCATCCGTTTTCACGGGAAACTGGGCCTTGCCGTACCTGTCTTTGAGGAACTTCGTTATCACCTGCTCGCATTCCGCGTCCAATTCCTCGGGAAGGTAATGGGGCCTCTTCGCAAAGCGGCCTGTCCGGTCCGTTACCCATTTCATGCTTTCTTCACGGCCCTCCGGAACGCCTTGAACGCTTCTTCCATTTTTTCGGGTTGGGCGGTCGCCAGTTTTTTGAGGTCCTCGGGAATGGTTCCTGCGGCCAGGCACAGCATGTCTGCGGAAAGGCCGAGCTCTGCCGCCATCTGACAGATCAGATATTCGGAAGGCGGGTTGCGGCGATCATGCTCGATATCGTTCAGGTACTGGGCCGAGATCGGCTGCCCGTCCTCCTTCTTAACTTTGGCCGCCAGTTCTTTCTGGCTGATACCTGTCGCCCTGCGCGCTTCGGAGACGATAGTGCCGAATGTCTTCACCATTTCATTATCCGCTAATCAGCGGATTGAGGAATGATGAGGAGTGGCGGACCAGACATTCTCGCAGAAGCAGCGTTCCCGGCAGACCCTTCCGGTGAAGCGCCGCAGCCCCACCTGTCGTCAAACAGGTTGAAGTAACTGCGGAACATCGATAGGGTGCTCTGGGCTTTTACATATAGAGCAGGATGCAGCGCATGACCAAAAGCGATCCCTTATCGCAGGCATTGCGAACCTTCGAATGAGAGATAGTAGCCGCCCAGATGGGCGGCGAAGCTGTTAACTAGGAAAAAGGCCGGTCTCAGCGACCGGCGGGGTGATCGAAGAAGCCTGTCGCCTTGTCGAGCCAATCGGTCTCGGCGTGCGGAGCAGCACCTAGCTTGAACCTCCATGGGAGATCCATTGCGATAGGACTCGCAAAGTCACGTAGTTTAGAGCGATCAGCGTCATTGCTCGGATCACGCGCGATTCGGAAATTAAGCCAATACCAATATCCCCTTGAATTGAACTGAGAGTTGGGAACCAAACCGAGAAATAGTTTTCGTTTTGGAGCAGGGGTTCATCGCTGACAATGAAGGAAAAACATGAAGGCCTTTCTCGAACTAGGCGGCTGCGAGAGTAATACCCTGAAGGGAGCACTGCTCCTCTATGAAGGCAAAAACCGCGCCTTCGGCGTTTGGTACGACGCGAAGCCAGGCAGGAACGAGTGTCCTCAGCTTGGAGAGGGCCAAGCCCTGACGATGGAGTTCGTGAATGCGCTCAATCGAGGACTCCAGAGAGAAATGCAACCGGAAGTGTTGCCGGAGTGCGTGATCGTCTGGAATGCTGACCTGGTAGTCTGGTGGTCCCTTCAATGTACTCGGCGGATGTTCTTTCGCCAAAGCAACGAGGCACCGACTGGCCTCAGCGGCGCAGAGTTTTCGCAGCCTCCGCTGCTTTGGTGCGTCTCAGGTCAGGAACTGACGCTCCGGGCGTTATCGGTGAACCGACGTCCAACCGCTGGCACGCCTTTGATGATTGCTCCTTATTGGAATGTGGACGGGGATACGGGCCGAGTCTGTTTGGGCAGCATGAAGGTCCCGGATTTGGCTGGCGTTGCAGCGCTCGCAGAGTGGGAGAAGGCATTCTTCGAGAGTGAGTTCACCCACCAAACCGGAGTGAAGCGTTTGGTTCAAGGCCCAAAGGGATACTTCGATGTGTGGGAACAGGTTCGCAGCGGTCCCCGAGCGTTTCCATCAAAGTGCCTAGTGCCGGCCAACGAGACCTTGTCTGATTTGATTCGCCGCTGCAGTTGAGGAGGAGCCATGCACCAATTGCCAGCCGACCTGCTCCGGCGGCCTGTTCGAGTGGCGGTTATCGGTTGCGGAGGGACCGGCAGCGCCATCGCAACGGGGCTGCCCTATCTTCATCAATCGATGCGGGTCTCCGGCCATCCCGGCGGACTTGCTGTGACGGTGATGGACGGGGACACCATTTCGCCGACGAATACCGTTCGCCAGCCATTCTGCGTTTCAGAAATTGGCTTGAACAAGGCGATCATTGCCATTAGCCGATTGAATTTGTTCTGGGGCTTGACCTGGACGGCTGTGGCCGAGCATTTGAATGAGCGTTCCGACATCAGCGCTTTCGACATCGTCATTGGCTGTGTGGACACCCGCGCTGGCCGGTCGCTGATTCACCGGAAGGTGCAAGGTTTGCGAAGCCGCGTTGCGTACTGGCTGGACCTGGGCAATGGAACGGATGGAGGGCAGTTCGTTCTGGGTCAGCCGCTCAATGGAAGAAATCGTCGCAGCGCCGAACGCCTTCGAACCTCCGCAGAACTATTTCCCGAAATCATCGACCCCAACATAGACGAGGATGACCTCCCCAGTTGCAGCGCAATTGAAGCACTGGAACGGCAAGAGCCGTTTGTGAACCAGGTCCTGGCGAATCATGCCCTCGCCCATTTGACTCGGCTGTTCCGCTATGGCCACATGGAGCACCATGGTGCGTTTGTCAGCGTAGCCAGCCCGCGAGTGGTGCCGATCCCGGTCAGCCCCTCGATCTGGCGACGCATGCGTCAACGCGGGACGAAGCAGCTTTCGGCCGCCTGACTCGAATCGGTTATGGGATGTCCCGCCAACTCTCCCAAATCAGGTTCGAAACTCTGAGGAAGTTCCTCCGCCAGAACCGCCCAGATGCCCGCCGGGTGTTCCCGCAAGATGATTTCCTTCAATTCCTCATTCATCGGTACTGCTTCCATATCCGTTTTCCTTTCCTATCGTCGAATGCTTGAGCACATCGGCCAGCCATCTCTTTTTCTTTGTGCCACGCAGTACCCGCCCCACAAAGCCAAGTTCTGTCGCTACGCCGTCCTTGTTCATGCGAATATCGGTCCGCGCCACTCCGCTGTATCGACGCAGGAAGCGATCCATGTCTGGAGGTTCGGCGAAGATATAGCTGGCATGCCCGGCCATGGGAATCTCTGAGACAACGGCTCCGGGCAGGACGAACAGGTATTCCTCGCGGAACAGAAACCACACCCGCGACCGCTGCCGCAATTGGTCGAAATAGAACTCGTCGTATTCGGATTGCCAGGTAGCAAACTCAGGTCTCAACGCCGGAGCAGCACCCAGTTCGTCAAACCAGAATTGAACGGTGCCGGCTTCCAAGGGCTCGCGCGCGGCTTGTTTGCGAACCCTGGTCAGAATTTCAGCATGGCGACCCAGTAAATCGTGAAATGTCCGCGCGAGTTCGATGTCCGCCGAGAGCGAGGCCAGCGGCGTTACGCTGATTCGGGAAGGTAGTGCAATCCACCAAGAGGTCACAACCCGCTCGCCGTCCTCGAATTGAACCTTGGGCGCCTCCACAAAGTCTGAAGCAATCGAGATCCGCGAGCGCAGCCACGGTTTCCAACTGTTCCAAGTCGAGTCCCACCGCAGCCCTTCGAGCAATCCGGCATCTAGCCAAATCTCGACTTTGCGTTTGGAATCCCTGAACAGGATCCGGTCTGGTAGGAACTCGCATTGCCGCAGGAGCACCTCGAACCGTTTGGACTGTACGTTTGGCTTGAACGCCAAAATCGAATGGGCGAGAAAGGCCATTCCATCATTCGACAATCGCCCGGCCACCACACATTCACCACTTGCGCCATAAGGGAACGGCAGAGGAACTTCATCATCGTGAAGCGAAGCGACGTATGCGGAGCGGACATCAGGGTTGGCAAGCAGATTGAAGGCCCGTTCTGCTTTCGCCTTAAGACCACCGTCGTCGGAAATACATGCTCCGACCGTCTTGACCCTCCAGGCCAGTCGAAGCCCGGCGAGATTGGTGTTCTCATCGGTCGACAGAATTTCATAAAGTGATGTGCGACGTCCTTGCCCCGATGCATGGTAAAAATGCTGCCTGACCGCATCCGCCGATAGAAAGATGCTCTTCAGTTCGCCAGTGCCTTGGACATACGCCACTACGAACCAGTCCGTTGGGTCCGCCTTTTGGCGTGGCGGGAGGATTGGACCGATCCGCGTGTAAAGGATCTCCGGCGCAGTTCGCGCGCCTTGCGCTGAGCGAACAAGTAGCACCTTGTCATCCCCGCCAATCCGCTCAACCTTATCTTCGAATCGTACAAAACGCCGGATGAAGTGGGGTAGGAGGTCCGCAGAGTGTGGATTGTTCGGATTTGCCATTGCAGGTTTGCACGCCCCCCGTTCTGGGCGCAACTGTCTCTGCTCAAAATGTAAGCGCTAGCATCCAAACTTCCAAACAACCGGGCCCAGAAATCCAACGTTTATACTCAAAGCGGTGATGATTTCAGACGCGCAAAAATGACGACGTTCGCAAGCTTTGCCTTCCCGTTCTGCATGTCCGCCGCGCGACAAATTCGTTAGGCATAAGCGTGCTTCCGGAGAAGTCCAGCCTTACCTTGATTACCTCAAGAAGTAGGAGACGGGAAATCCGGCTTTGAATACAAAAGACTTATTTGATCGGAAAATGACTCCTTTGACACAGAAGTCCTTTATTTACAATCGATCGTCATTTTCCCAAGCTGGACGTCGCCGGTTCGAACCCGGTCTCCCGCTCCAACTTTTTCAACGACTTGCACACACCGATCTTCCACTGTGCTCCGTTTGTGCTCCATCTACATCACGAGCAGACTTTGCTCTAGCTGATTGACCGCCACCAACCGGCTTTCGACCGGCGACTGCGTATAGACATTCTGGTTCACGTCCAAGCTATGCCCGAGCTGGTCGGCCACCAGCTTCCCGTCCACACCCAGAGCCTTCATCAAGGTTGCGTGCGTCCGGCGCATCACCAGAAAGTTCGCCCAGCCGAGACCGACTTTGTCCAGCTTGGGAAACATCGACCGCCGCCAGCAGTTGTCCTTGGATAGCGGCGTCATCCGCTCCGAAGGAAATACCCACGCGTTCGGCTCAACCGATACCGCGAACGCTTTCCACGCTTCAATTTCCTTGAGCAGCCCTCCTGAGAGTGCGGCTTTGCGGACGGATTGATTTGTCTTGGGCGTGTCCACCTCCCCGCGATACACGCGCTGCCTGATGTCCGCGTAGGTGGCGGTCAACTGGCCCCACGTCAACGCGAAGATTTCGCCGGGACGCATCCCGGAGAGAATCGCGAGCTTGGCGATTAACCGTTCCCTCTGGTCGAGAACGGCAAAACAGGTTTGCACCTCCTTCATGTTCATCACGCGGCGTTCGCGCCTTGCCGCATCCTTGGGCGTGAACAACAGTAACGCCGGATTGCGCTCGATATAGCCCTCCGCGAGAGCCATGTCGAAGACCTGCTTTAAATCCCACCGCAGGTGATCGACCACCGAAAACGATAAACCGCTCTTCGCCTTGGCGTCCAACAGGTCTTGCAACTCGTCGCGCCGGAAGCTTTTCAACTCCCGGCTTTCAAAATTGGACACGAGATGGACGTTGACGCGATTCACGTTGTTTGCTTGCGTTGACCGTTTCCACTTCCGGCCATAGAACGGGAAGTACGCCTCGTTGACGAATTCGCCAAACGTCCAGACTCGATTCTGGTCACGCTTGGCGTTCGCTTCCTTGACGATTCCATCGACTAAAGCCCGCGCCTCGGACTTGGACAAATCCTTCACCAAGCCCAACACCTTGCTCTTGCGACCGCCCTCGGGCGAATACCACATCCCGACCCAGCGGCCACGTTGCTTCTTTACACTTCCACGCTGATACCGACTCTTGCGCACTTGATTGCTCCTTATGCGCGTTTGCCAGCACCACGTAATGGCGATGCTTGCATCGTAGCATCCAACGCTTTCTCGTTGGCTTGAATCCACGCGGCGAGAGATTCGCGCCGGATCAGGCGGCGACGGCCCAATGCCACTGACGGAATCGCCGGACAACCCACCACGCGCCCAAGGACAACTTTGCAGATGTGCGCCTTCGAGCAATGAAGGAGAGCCGCCACTTCCTTGAGTGTCAGTAGATCGAAATCCTGAAATGGCATGGCTACCACCTCCGCGCCCGATGGCGCTTTTTCACCTTCGGTTTGGGCTTGGTCAGAAGTTTTTTTTTGAGACTTGCCGCTCGATCAACGCATGGTGACTCAGGTCGGCGGTCAGCACCCGCACGGCGGCTTCGCAATCCAGAGTGGGATCGTTTATCGCTTGGCACTCGTACTCCGCCACATCCCGAATCAGCGCGGGGTCACGGCTGATGAAGAGCGGCGGCAACCCGTTCTGCATTTGCTCGCTCGCAGCGCGTAAATCCGTCAGCGGATTCTCCACGGCGAATCGGGCTTGTAGTCCGCTAAACAAGATCGGGAAGTCCACGCTGAGGGCGCTCGGGCGCACGTGACCGCGCTGGATGGCACCGTCCAGCCAAATACGTTGCTCCCCTTGAGAGTTCCATCCAACGAATCTGTACTTTTGTTGCAAATCCCATCGGGCAATCACAGCGGCCCAGCCATTCTCTCCGCTGGCATCATGTAGGAGCCAGCCAGCCCGCTCGATTTGGGCTGGTTGTGCGGGAGTTGATTTCTCGGCTGTTGCCGTCTCCGTTGGCGTGGAAGCCGTGGGCGTCATGGCGACCGATTCCGTGGAATGGCACGTCTTGTAACCGAC
>Ga0224723_1000904_pt1 | contig 19261 bp, 35 predicted proteins | sample Balambano_FR2_Me_FD_161647 | JGI IMG/M metagenome (GOLD analysis project Ga0224723, IMG submission 161647) | Freshwater sediment microbial communities from Lake Towuti, South Sulawesi, Indonesia - Balambano_FR2_MetaG | ecosystem: Environmental > Aquatic > Freshwater > Lake > Sediment | place...
TGTTCAGCGGATCGACGAGACGGCCCGTGAACGTGCCGATGTGTCCTTTACTGTAACCAGGCATCCGGCACCTTCTCTCCTACTGCGCACTCGAATCCTTTGGATTTGGCCCACTCGGAATAGCGGATACGCTTCTTAGCCGTCGTGTAGTTGTCCCGCATGAAAAGGAGTCGGAGCTTCACGTCTGCCCGGTTCGCGACGAACTCGACCAGCTGTGTGCGATTGGCCGACGTGAGTCGTCCCTTTAGTTCTATGAACTCGCCGCGCACTTTCAGGTCCGGCGTGTAGCGAGCCACGCGACCTACGTCGCGCCCCCCACATGCGCGGCAGTGCGCGGCGCGGACTGGCCGGATGTACGTGAACGTTTCCTTTTCGTACTCGTACTTGACGCCGCGCTTATCCAAGTCCGCACACACGCGCGACTCGAACCCGGAGCGCTTGCCTTTGGCGCGCTTAAACCGGGGCATCTTCGATCACTTCCGATACGTCCTCGTAATCCTCCGGACTGCCTACACGGCGCAAGTAGCACTTGCCGCCGTCTACCGCGAAGTCCTTGCCGGCCGCACACTCATGCCAACGAAAATCGTGTACATGAGTAGACTCAATGACCTTTCCGCAATGGCGGCACTTGGCCGCGTTACGAATGATCTTCATGTCGGAGGTACCCACATTTCGTCAGGCTTGCGCCGTACCCACACGAGACGAGCTGTCTCGATGGCGTACGCTTCGGCCTTATCCCCGTATGCTTCTTTATACGCGTCTAGTACGATTCGCCAACAATCTCTACTAGACTTTACGCCGTCAAGTAAACGCTTCGCTCTGGCCGGGCCTATCCCTTCGATTCCAGGCACGTTGTCTGTGCTATCTCCGGACAGAACTTGTCCGTAGAACGCCAGCATCCCCGCCTTCGGCGTTACCGTGACTTCTTCGTCCTTCGTCCAGTCGTAGTGAACTCCGGGGATTTGCAGTAAGTCTTTGTCGAAGGACGCGCCGACAACTTCCCCCGATTTCCACTTGGACATGTCGATACCGATAGCGTCGTCGGCCTCTTGGCCTTCGGCTATCTGCGCGTTCCACTTGTTGACCAAGTATTCCCTAAGCGCCTTGTGGTGCTTCGGGCGAGCTGCGGCGTCCCTGTTCCCTTTGTACTTGGCCCGGGTCGCTACGCGATCCCGGAAGTTCCCCACGGAAGGGGACAGGTGGACTCGGATTGTGTCCCAATCGTACCGATTGAACACCTTATCCAGCGACAGCTGTAGTAGGTGAATCGCGTTCTCGACGGGCTCGTACTCTTTGCGGGACCAGATGTTCCCGCCGTTCTCGTGGGCGGCAGCTTCCTTGGCCGTATCGTATGGAAAGTAGTCCCCGTTACCTTCCACCAGGTACTTGGTCTTTTCGGCTGCGAACCCGCACCGATAAATGAACGCGTCGCCGTCAATCGAGAGGATTACTCCCACGACTCGTCGGACTCTTCGGTTTCAGTAGCTTCCTCGGACTGTTCCGACTCTTCCTCTTCGGCCTTCGGAGCAGGCTTGCCCGCGTTGTTCGCGGCTTCCGTATACTTTCCGACCAGGTGCTCGATGTACGCCTCAATCACCTTGAGGCGATCCGCAGGCTTCGCCTTCTCAAGATTGAACGCACCATTTTCGAGAGCGACGCCAGCGGCCAGAATGGCCCGCTCAAGCGCAGCGAAATACGCGATACGCGGCTCTTTGGCTGCGTCGGTCTCTGCCTTCTTGGTCCAGTATTCGTCTCGATTGCTGCCGCCGCTATAAGCTGGCTTCTTGTACGCCGACTTCTTGGCCGTAGGCGCTTCGTCGTCGCTATCATCGCCCCCCGGACTGTCCTCCAGAACTTCCAGGTCGCCTTTCAGAGTCGCCCACTTTTCGTCCTTGATAAAGTACGATCCGGAAACAAGATCGCCCTTGCTGACGCCAGGATTCTTCTTGCTTGCGCTGTACCACTTCTCGCCAATCTTGATCGAGTAGAAGCCGTAATCGTTCTTCTTCACAAACTCGACACGTCCCTTAACCGTAGCCACTAGTCGTTATCCTTTCAATACACAATTGCTTGAACAATTCCGCCCGCGCCGATGGGAACAATTGTCCCGTTCAAGTACGCCTGCGGATTCTTTTCAAAGAATTCGTTTACCTGCCGCTCCAGCACTTCGATGCGCAGAGCTGTTAGGTAAATGACCTTTTCGGTGCGGGCTACGACAACCTCGCCATTAACCCCAATGGGTTCCGGATTTGATTTCGACTCCGAGTGGAACTCGAATTCGGTAGCCGTATAGTCTTTCGATGACATTCTTCACTTCCTCCGTAAAACAAGCATATAGAATTCTAGTGTACTCGTCAACACATTTTGGCGCGACTTCGGCAATGATCGAATCGTGAATAGTGTTAATGATTTCGACCGGCATATCCTTTATCGCGTGCCACACGAGCACTAGCGTTAGACAAATGATTTCCGCCGACGCGAACGACTGGATCGGGTAATTGAATATGGATGTCGTGTTGTCCACGTAACCGTCGCGACTGATCTTCGTCCCGGGCCAGTAAAACTTTAGCCCCCAGGGCGTCACGAGCTGGCCCGTCTTTAGTACCTCGTGTGTCCACGCCGTTTGCTCGGCGTACATCGTCGGGTACTTGTCACGAAACGCTTTGTAATAAGCCTTTTCCTTGTTAGTTCCGGAACGTCCTCCGTATAGCGGTTTGAACGTGTGTGCCTTGGCGTTCTGGCGGGTTACCCCAAGCACTTGCGCTGTCAGCGCGTGTACGTCGAATCCTTCCGTCGTCAGGTCTCGCAGCGCGTCCTTGTCCTTGGTCAAGTCCGTCGCTACACGGAACTCAAGTTGTGGCGCGTCGGCTTCAACTATCAGCCGGTCGCCCCGGCTGGCCTTGAACAGCTTCTTAAACGCTCTCTCGAAATTCTGGAACTGGAACCCGCCTTTACGGCCTGAACTTGATAGCCGGTGGGTAGCGGTTCGCGTTTGGTGAAATTGAGCAAAGACATTCGTCTCCCCGCGACCTAGAGTCGCTTGCATCTTCTTGAGATTGTCGAACGGCTTCTTTAGCTTCGCTACTTCCAGCGCTGCTTTCTTGAATTCCTTCTGTTCTGGGGTAACCGCCTTCAACTCGGAGATAATTCCCTTCGCTGTCGGCAAAGCTCCAGCACCAGTTAGTACCGGCTTTCCGGAGTAATTCGTAGGCGGCTCGAATTTCAGAGTCCCGTACAGCATTTCGCGCATTTGCTTCGCAGAGCGCGGATTGATACCCCCGGCCAGCTTGTGCAGCTGGTCCGTAGCTTGAGAAAATTCCACTGCCGCTTTCGCGTACTCCGGGAGGACGCGTTCCGGGTCCGGTGTCATTCCCCGCGATTCGATCTCCGCCAGGCACGGCGTCACCAGGTTTCTTGAATAGGTAACGGGCAGCAGTCCACCAGCCGATAAACGGCCCCGTTGCTCTAGGAAAATTTTTTCGCATAGGTCTACGTCTCTTTGGCAATATTCAATAAGAAGGTTCGCAGGTATTTCTGACGGGCAAACGCCCGATCCTATAAGTGCTGATACAACAGATTCCTTCCCCCCATAGCCATATGACGTTGCGACGGACTCAAGGCTAAGGGGTCGCTTGACGTTCCCGTTAAGGACGTATTGTCCGATTTGCGTGCAGAATCCGAAGATTGTTCGCAGGTCAATTCCGCATCGGGCGAGCCACTGGTACTCAAACTTAAGGTTGTGAGCAACCACGAATTTAGCGCTTTGTATGTCGCTAACAAGTCGGCCTTGCTCAAACTCCGATCCGAAGCAATGATGATCTCTAGGCCCGAGCTTGGCCCCTGGATGCTCATTGCCGAGACGCCAACAGGCAAGAACGATAGAATTTCGTCCCTCCAAAGCACTCCCGGAATCGAGACTTGAAGTCTCAAAATCGAGGCACACGTAGCTTCCGGATAGGTAGACATCAGGCTGCGGCTCCGTAACAAATTTCGGCAAACACAGCTTTTGTGCGTTCTTTTCCAAGTTCATCCGCCTCGAATGTTTTCTTAAGCATTCCGCCGCTGGCCGTGTGATAGATCACTATGCCTTCCGGATTCATGTAGCCCGGACTAGCCGTTGATCCGTACTTCTGCAAATCCTGCAACGTTTGCTCTACTTGACACTCACTGAACTTCCCGGCGTACAGCGTAGGCACAAAGTTCACGCACTCCGGCAGCGAAGCGGGCTTCGCGCCAATGAACAGCGAGAAGTTACGTTTCGTTTGATCGTACCCTCGCTGAATACCGCGTCCCCACCATTCACCCCGGAACCATCCCGGCCCCATCTGCGCCAGCTCTCCCGCGTTCTCCATGACCCACTTCGCGAACCCGAAGTTGTCGTTCACTTCGGTAAGCCATCTATTCCGCGATCCGGCCAGGATTGCTAGCGGCGTATCGCCGTCTCCGAATCCAGGCAGAATGTCCAACACTTCGGCGCTCTCTTTCGCAACAGAAAGCTTCGATTCGGAATCAAGCGCAACAAGGGCGATGGTTCCGTTAGTGCCGTCGATCTTCTCAGATATGACCATGTTGCTAGTCCACCTGGGTATTTTAGAGAAGGGCTTGAATTCTACCATAGGTTTGTCCTAAATATTTAGCTTGCCGGCGTTCGCGCGACTAACCCGTGCCTATTCGCAAACGCAGCAAGAGCAGATCGCCATCGGTACGGCTGGCGGTAATCATGAATGTCCTGCAACTGTTCAAAAAAGCGTATCCCCACTTTGTTGACGTGGAGGTATTGTTCAAGATCGCTGTACTTACTTACAAGATCGGCCACGCCGCCGCGGCTGTTCAAAGCAGGATGCCCGTCCGGTATCAGACACCCAATGGCGCATCGCAAACCGTCCGGCGTAATGTACGCGCACGTGCCGCCATTGGGAAACTGCGCCCGTTTCTTTTGCGCGAGCAAATGATCGCGGACCTTGTTGTAGATTTGTTGCTTGATCATTTCGTTCACTCCCGTTCTGGGATCGTTCGTTCCGAATGCATTTCGCACATCCCGTGCTCGCTCCAGCCTGAATGCAGCATGCACTCCTCGCTCACTTCGCCTGCTCCTTCGCGAGGGCGGCGCGGATGGCGCGGTAATAGCTCTTAATATCGCGCCTGATATGATTCTGGCTCAACTCTTTGAACGCTGCGTCGAATACAGACTCGCTCGGCTCCTCCGGCATCACGACGGGCGCGGCGGGTATGTTTTCGAAGCGTGAAGCCAAGTCCCAACGAGGGCTACCGTCGCTTAGCGAATCTTTCCGTTTAGCGACATAGGCCACCCAAACTTCGCCTCCAAATATTCTTGTGCCGACCACATCTACGTAGGCGTCGAGACAATCAGCCTCGTCAATGAGTCTCACCGGCTTCGTGAAATCGGTCATGGCGTCTCCCCCTCCCTCTTTTCCCCGATCTCGGTCAGCACTTCGTCAATCACGTCTTTGGCATAGGCCGTGCTGTGTCCGCACACATCGCAACGATGATCGGCGTCGTACTCGTGTGGTGCTTGCTTTACACAGTGCAGATTCTCGCGTACGGCGCGCAACGCCTTCACGGCGCGCGCGTACTTGTATTTCAGATCGGCATCGTCGTCTGGCAACAGCGCGCGGCAACACTTCGCGCACACGAAATCGCCGAGAAAGTCATACGCGACTTGCTGCCCGCAACGGCCGCATATCGCGGTCTCGTCTAGAGGCACGGTGCGGTCGCTCATGGCGTTTCTCCCGGCTGCGGAAACGGAAACCCATCGCGCTTACCTTCCGCGCGCAAAACGGCGTTCTCCGCTTGTAGCTTCTCGTTCTCCGCCTTCAACTCGCGAATCAAGCGCGGCAAATTGTGGTGCTCGTGTACGCAGTCCTCGCCGCACATCGCGACGAAAGATTTGCGAACGTAGCCGCGATAGACGTTAAGGCGCTCGATCTCATCGGCAGCTGCTGTCACAGTACCGATGTCCTCGTGGTGATCGTGGACGTACAGGTAGCCAACCATCGAGCGCAGAGAAGCCGCAAGGCTTCGGGGCTGTTCAACGAGTGCGATCATTGCGATTGCCTCACGCACGTTGCGATGATTGTTGGTGGGTAGAACACGTCGCCATTAACAAGCCGTCCAGCAAAACGCGGGGGCGCTGCGTACAGCGCTTTTAGCGCCTGCTCACACTCGCTTGCGGACTGAAACAACGTCTGATTACTGCTGACGGCGTTATGCGTACCGGATGACACGACAATCCAAATCAGAATCCATTTGCTCACGTTACGCCCTCTCTCTTTTTTCCGATCTCGGCCAGAAGCGCGTCAATGCGCGCCCTGAATTGCAATTCCTCTTCCTCCCAGCCGCGCGGATCAATTCGCAAACAGTCCCACACAACGTCATCTTCAGGCGTCAGGCGCTTACGGCACTCCCGCAGTTCAGACAACAGCCTCACGTTCTCCGCCTTCATCTTGCGCACCGCTTCTTCTAGCGTGTACAGATTGCTTATCGCCGGATCGCCCATTGCGGTTGTAACCTCGCGCAATTCCTTACGGCAACCTTCAAGGCATTCGCAAGCGTACGAAAGGTCCTCGTTTAAGCGCTCGATTTCATTGGCGGAATCATTCAGCAGCCGTCCAACCGGCAAAAAGCTACTGTCGATCATGTACTCGTTTTGCGCAACAGAACGGCAGTCCTGCGATAGAGCGTTCATGGCTGTTCCTTGTAGTACCTGCTACGCCAAAACCAACACACGAAGCAGAAGTAGCACCGATGGCCGGGGAAAACACGGCTTCGTGTTTTCCTATTGCAGCATCGGCAAGTGTTCATTAGCGAATCCTAGCGCGAGTTCTACTAGATGTCAAGACCCCATTGATCCGCCATAGCCTCGTCACGAGATTAAGCCGGTTATAGGATCAAACGATACGGAAAACGTAGCGTGATTCCCCGACAACTTGTTTTTAGGCAGGGACACGCCAAGCAATCCGTTGTTCGTCATGTGATCGTCTCCGCCTACTCCGATCATCAGGTCTACAGCTGCGGGGATACCTGTCTTTGATCCATCAATGTCGTTCAACGCCAGGTATATCTTTCCGCTCGCCGAGTCCCCGGCTTGCGTAATGGACAGGACCAGCAGCCCGTACTTCTTCGCCAAGTTCCGGGCCTCCGTCGCGCACGTCTCCAGCTGATTAGTCCGGGACTCGGATTTAACCGACAGGTTCCGCAACTGATCCAATACCAATACGTCCGGACGCTCTTGTTCCACAAGCGCCGTAATCTCCGGGAACGATCCGGGCGACAAGGCGGCGATCTTCAATCGCCCTTTCATCTTCTCCTCAAGCTGTTTAGCCGCATCCTTCGGATTCTCCCGAATCTCTGCTTTGGACTTACGGAGCAACCGCATACGGAACCGTGTACGGATGTCTACCGCCGGCTCCTCGTTACCGATGTACAGCACGGACAAGTTCTGGGCTAGAAACCCGGCGCACATGTTGATCGCGAACGCCGTCTTTCCTTTCTCAGGCCTAGCCACGATCAGGATGTGGTGTCCCTTCGACGCTCCGCCGTCGCAGTACTCCGTAAGCTGCTTCGGCCACAGCTTTATGAGCTTGTCTTTAGCTGCGTCCTTGGACTCCAGGTCATCGGTCGCGAACACGTCTATGATTTCGTGCGAGCGACCTTCCTTAGCCGCCAGGACATCCGTAGACGAGTAGTCGGCTATAAGCTTGGATATGTCCCGCTCGTCTCCGCCGTTAGCAAGCGCCAACGAGAGCTTGTCTCCGACAGCTTTTCGTCGATTTGCAACGATGTCTGCAACAAGGTTGGGTCCGGAAACATCCGCAGGAAATCCTCGCACATATTCAGCAAGTGCGGCCGAATGCTTTGGATTGGGAAGTTGTCGAGCTGCCCGCTCGATGACAACTTCTCCAGGCACACGTTGTACGCTCGAATCATGCTCTCTGTAGCCTCGGATAAGGCCAAAACAGAGTCGCCCCAGGGGGCTGAAATCGGCTTCATTTCCGAATCGTCTAAAGGTCTCATACGCCTCTTTGCTCTCCATCAAAGTTGCCAAAATCCGCTGTTCCATCTTCGATTACCTTCTCGATTGTTCGTTCCGTTTCGTACTTCAAATCTCGCGCCAGTCGCCACGCTTTCCACGGTACGGATAAGCGTGGCCTGAATCTCTGTACGTACGTCAGTCCTTTCGAGAACGCGTCTCTATCTAACGCTACGTACACTTGTCTGTGTTGTGCGACGTGTCTGATTTCCTCGAACGCATCGTCCGTGATGTTCGTGCCGTTAAGGGAAACCCCGACACAATTTGGCACTTGCGACACCTTAAGCGCGCTGATGCAATCCTCCACCAGAACGATTTGATGCGATTCGCTCACATCACCGAACCACCCGATGAAAGGCTCTTGCACGGTTTCCCTGTAATTCAGGGTTTTCGGCAAAAGTGTTCCAAAGGATCGCGCCACCCATCCCCGTAGCCCGTAGAACGGACCGGGACTGCGTACGGGAAACAGCACGCGCCCGGACTCCGGCGCGTACCGCAACGCATCGAGCGATTCCGGAGAAAGGTCGTACGCAAACGAAAGCTTCCGCCGCAACCGCACTGGCAAGTGCTCCATGATGCCGACAAAGAACATCGGACGCGCCTGGGCGCTAGGAACTACGTGACTGGTCCCGTACGATCTAATGCCGCATGACGCGCGCCAGCAGATGTACGAGTACCCGCCGGACAGGCCGCGCGTGACCTTAAGTGACTTCTCTTTGCTATCCCCGCCTCTACACGCTAGGCAAATTCCTCTAGCTGTTTCCCCAGGCTCTAGCCACGCGTACTCCGTCTCTATGTACGCCGGATTAATTTGTCCCCTCACGCCGCCTTCTTGGCGACTAGCAGTCGCCGCTTAAGGTTCTCTCGCAACAATCTCCAGGTCGTTTCAGCCGAGACAACGAACGTTGCTCGGTTCTCCTTAGACTGAAACACGTGCGGGGCCGTCTCTCGATACCATTCCTCCCAATACGGAGGAAAGTCGTTCTCATTCTTCAACATCAAACTCTTCCTCGCTCTCGTCGTCAAACTCGTACCAGTCGTCGTGCAGCTCATCTTCCGAAAGGTAGTACGCATCAGGGTCGTTGTACGGGTCGTACTCGGCCCCTACCTGATCGCTGTCTGTAGGTAGAAATCTCTCTATAGTCATAGTAGACACTCCTTACGTAAATTTAGGCTTCTTCCTCGTAACCGTCGGGCGGAACGTACAGCGGGCACACAATCGCCGCCGTGTCGTCGTCCAGCCAAGCCTGGGCGCAATTCCCGTCCATGATCTTTGTAAGCCCGCAGACAGAGCACTGCCTTAATCCGTTATCCATAGCGATGTGTGCCTTTTTGCGCCCAACGTAACCCGTTGAAACTAAAAGTAAAGTAGAGCCTATAGTTAAGGTTCTACATAAGTTGCGACGTAACTTGTTGATTCTATTCATGGTGCTGGCCTATAGTGGAATTGCACCTAGCATTACGAATGATGTGCTCTACCAGCTGAGCTAAAGCGGCTAGTGTCAACAGAATCAACAGGTTGCGACGTTTCCTTAGATTCGGACTTAACGAGTGTGGGTGAAAGTGTGTTGGCCTTGTTTGCAACATAAACGGCCAAATCGCCGGCGGCAAGGTGAGTGTACTTGTCCACGAGCTGCAAGCTTTTCCATCCGCCAAGCTCCTTAAGAGCTTTTATAGGCGTACCGGCCAGCACGTGCATAGTGGCCCAATGGTGGCGTAGATCGTGGAACCTGAATCCCACCGCGCCCGTCTCGGCGCACGCCTTGGCCCAGGACTTCTTGATAGTCCCTACCGGCGCACGCTGATTGTGGTCGGTGAACACGTAGGTGATGTGGCTCCCCACGCACTGCTCCAAAATGGCCTTAGCTCGCGGAGAGAGCGGCACAACTATGGGCCGTTTACCCTTGGCGGCGGAAGCCGGTATAACCGCCAGGTTATTGGCCAAGTCAACCATGCTCCATTTAAGTTTGGTGACGTTAGCTCGGCGCAAACCCGTCTCTACTGCGAACGTGGCGATGCGGCGCGCGTGTTCAGGTAGCGCGGCCATCACGCGATCAAGCGTGGCAGGGTCTATAGTGACAGGCTCGAACGCCTCTCCAGTATAGTTAGGCACTCTCCACGGACGGGTTAACCATCCCCACTCGAACGCCTTGTTTCCCAAGGCTCGAATGACTGCCATATGTCGGCGCACGGTAGTATGCCGATGTTGGCTAATCAAGTCCGTCCCATAGTCGGCAATAGTCGCGTTGCTGACGCTATCCAGGCGCACGCCTTTGCCTGCGCGAGAAAGGAACGCGTCCAATATAAGGCGATCTACCCACAAGCTTCTCTTTTCTCGCTTCTCTAGCATCCAACGAGACGCGGCGTCATCTAACGTACGGTCGGACGTACCTAGTACCATTCCGTTGTACAAGTCCGCGCGAAGCTTCTCTTCGTAACGCTCGGCCTGCTTCTTGTCAGGCGTTCCGGTAGAGCGGCGAATCTCTTTACCCCTAAAAGTAAATTCGGTTTGCCAGTTGTCGGAGCCTTTACGCTTGTAGAGCATAGTGAGCTAATGCCTTCGGCCGGTTGATTTCGTCGAACATGTCGGCGCACCCCAGGGCGCGCGCCCTAGCGCGCTGCACCTTGTCTCTATCGCTACGTGAATAGTAACTCATAGTCTGCGCCCAGTAATCGCCGCTATTGCGGCCTTTTCCTTTTCGGTGCCAGCCGCGCGGCAACTTGTCGGCGCTCATGCTGCGTTCTGCCTATCTGCAATAATGCCAGCCGAGACTTCTTTAAGTCTATCAATCTCATCGTTTGCGGCCGAAAGGTCGATAGCTAATTCCTGTCTGGCCTCTTCGCTATCGTACAGTTCGCGATGCAATTCGAGGGTCTCGTTTTCCGTCTCAAACAGCCGCGCTAGCACAGCCTCTATCAGCTCGACCGGCAAGTGTTCTTTCCTGTCCATGTACGAGTGCACCCGGTCAACCAGTTCGCTGATAGTGAACACGTTATAGTGTGACATCGTGCTATGCTCCTAGTGTAACATCACGGCGAACACTAAGCAGGCCGTGTGCAATAAACGCTGGGCTGAACCCTTTGCGCATCATGTAAAGTGCGTGTGTCTCTTCGGATGGTCCGGCAAGGTAGGCTCCGCCTATGTTCTCTAGCGCTACGTTGACGCGGTTCAATCGCTCCAGGCGCTCCGCTTTCCGCCGCATCGCGGCCGGATCGTCGCCGTATGTTTCAGCTTGCATAGTGGCATTAAGCATAGTCGATGTGTCTCCGTATATCTAGGTATAACCCTAATGAACGTGCGTCTTTGTATCTAGTCCCATAGTCATAGTCAAGTCCTAAATAGATGTTGACTATAATCATAGAATGTGATTACACTGCTCTCCCGTTTAACAATAGTCAGAGAATCGAAAGGGAGCGAGGACGATGACTATTAAGAGCAAGTACAACACCGGACCTAAGAAGGCTACCCCGTAGCAAATAAACCAGGCTGTCAAGCGTTATCTTGAGGGCGAGCAAGTAGTCGCGCTCGCCAAGGAATACAAGATCAGCGTGCCGGGGTTTTACCTTTGGATAAAGCGAGCGCGCGAAGCAGCTGCCGCGCAGGCTGCGCTTGTCGACATATCTCCGAAGCAGCAAGAAAAGGATCAAGCAATCTCCTTGCGGTTACGCGTGGACAAGTTGCAGCAAGAGAACGATCAACTAAAGAAGAAACTCTTTGAGCTGATGCTTAAGCATGGCGAAATCTAATTTCGCTGCGGGGAGATATGAGGACCGGCCCCATTACGGGGCCGGTACGCGTTTGACTAACAGCGCGCGAGTCAACTCATCCCGTAATCGCGCGGCTGTATCCACCGCTTTATTGTAATCATCTACATTCCAAGTCTCGCGCCCAGCCTTACGCGCGCTTCTGTTTCCGGAATCCTTCCCTGCTGCCATTGCGATGCGGTAGATATCCTCTCGCGTAGTAGCTCCCATAGTCCTTTACTCCAGGTAGATAAGGCCGTCATCGCCCAAGATCGGGCATAGCGGGCAGTACTGTTTGCACGCGAGCGTAAGGCGCTCGCCTACGTTGCCTAGTCCGCGGTCCCAAAACCCGGCGCCGTGCCCGTTACGGGTTAACCAAAAGTCATGTCCGACTTGTTCGCTGGACATGTTATCCAAATCGACAGCGTTAGCGACATAGAAACGCTCACAATCCGCCAGCGCGGATTCGCGCGAGGACTCGGCAATATCCAAGATGCTGTATTCGTCTAACGGATCTCCGTAGTCGTCCCGAAGATCGGCCCATAGTGCGGCCTCCAGGTACGCCATAGTCATGGCGTCTAGTTTCTTTGTGCGCATGGTTATTCGTCCCCATACATGTCGCGAACCTCGCGAACTAGCGCGCGCAAATTAGTTCCGTAACGCCATTCCGTGCAATCAAGGTAACCATCGGCCGAATAGCGCGCCGCATAGTGCGGTCGCGCGGCCTTGCCGAAGGTTTCCGGATCAGCTGTACCTGAGCACTCGACGCACCGAAGCGTTCCCGCTTCCATTGCGTCACGCTCCTCATTGAAATCGCCGCTCGCCCATTCGTGCGCGTACATAGTCGCGCTGCACTTGCAGCAATCCGCAGCGTAAAGTGCGCCCTTCGGAGTCGTGTACAATTCCATGAAGCTCATAGCTATACCTCTACTATACGTTTTGGTTAAACACATAGCCGCCATTAGTCATGTAGTAATCGCTAGTGAACAGATCGCGGGCGAAAGCCTCGTAGTCGAAGTATCGCGCTACGGTATCAGGCACTCCCAAAAAGAATCCCAGGTCGTCGGCCAGGCACTCGGCGTAAGCTTTCTTGCTTTCCCATTTGCCGCGATACGCATCGCGGAAACCCTCGATAGTGGCGTAGGCAAGGCCGATATAATCTGCCCATTCGATGAATGCCTCGCAGTCCTCGACTTCGCACAGTATCTCTGTGAGCTGCGCGATTTCTTTAATCGAGGTGTACTCGCCGACTAGATCGCCGAAGCCTTCGGTATCGTGAATCGCGAATTCTTCCGCGCCCTCTTCGGACGACGCGGCCAACATGGCCGCGATCTCTTCGTAAATCTCGTCCGCGCCCTTACCTTCGCAATCGATCCATGAGCCGTGCAACGTGCCGGCGTTATAGCTGGCGAGACAAGCAACGTAGATTCTCATGATGCAATTCTCATATAGGTGCAGGTTAAAGGGGAAGCGCCGTTAGGCGCGTCAGCGGATCGTGCCGGTAGTCTGTAGGGCGCTCATGATTGCATCTCCTTGCGTACGTAATACTGCCGCTTATTTTTCAACTTCTTGATAGCTGTCTCTGCGCGCCGCAGCTTTTTTTGCCAACGAGCGGCCGCTGCATCAATCCGTGCGAGTTTCGATAGGGTCGTGTTTTGTAGTGGCTTAAACGCGCTCTTTAGAGAGCCGCGTAGCCAACCACGGCTCACTGCGTAGATAGCCATCTCGCGTTCGTGGTGGACGTGTCCGGGATCGTGGCCGCTTGCCTCTGGGTGCAAGAGAGAGAACACTAAATGTGACGTGCTGTGAATCAACTCGCGCCATCCGCGCTCTGGGTTCACGTAGAACACTCCGCCGCGAATGTAGCTGTAGCGGTTGCCGCTGGTAATTCGAAACGTTCCTTTGAACGCCTTGCCCATACCGAAGCGATACAGACGCTTTGCGGCGCTCACAGCCTCTTGCGCGGACAGGGCCGGAATGTCGTCCGGCCACGCCGCGGCTACTTCGTCATACCGATCGCGGATCGTGCCGGTAGTCTGTAGGGCGCTCACAACGGTCCCGCCGCGATCGGCCGCACGATGTAGCGCACTGCGCCGAACGCGGCATCTTTGCGATCGGCGTAGCGGTACGCGGCGCGCGACGAGGTGAACTGGCGGAGCACCTTGCCGGTGCGGCCGTCGACGACTTCGTGAGTGATCTTCGTCATGTCTCTGTTACTCCCGTCGCGCCCATCGCGACTCGATGGGGCGTACTATACTAGAATTTCCGAAAGAAGCAACGGGTAATTGAAAATATTTATATCCATAGGAATCAACGGGTTACAACTTTCTCTATTGACGGGGGAGAAAGTCGTGGTATAATATTAGGGGTACGGGATAAAAACCTTACACCTAAGACCTGGATCGCAAGAAGCACGGAATAGCGTGCTCCCGACTAGGCCAGCCAAGATAGACATGGGGCTGATTAAACTAGTCTATGCCGCGCTGGACCCCAGCGATCTAGCCTTGCAAAGCTAGGGCAAACAGGTACAACACTATCCGCACTGTATGGGATAAGTGCCCTGCAAGTAGGCAACGGGACGATGCTAACAGCTGTCCCAAGATATCAACTATACGGGGTCCGAGATACATCGAGGCTCTTTGACGTAATGTACAGTGCACTAGTAACGTACAGTGTACGTAGAGCGCCCCCAAAGGGCGCTAGCATGAAGCGTGTAGGCCGCTAGAGCGGCCAGCTAACAAGGGCGCTACGCGCCAGGTATCACGTACACAGGGCGCGCTCGGGGCGCGCTTGTAACGCGGCTCGATTGAGCCGCTATTGATACAGTAACTACATTGTATCACTGTGGATACAGTGCACTGTGAGCGGCGACATCGGTAGATGGCGACGCGATGCCTTATAGTCTCATGCACTGCGCGCATATAGCGCGCTATATGCTATACGCATACTGCATATGAACTGCGTATAGATCGTGTGGCATAACCTTGGCCATAGCTATATCCAGGCACAGGATGATACACACTGATCGCGTAAGTTGTTGATTGTTCGGCGTAGATCACAGCATTGTTAGTGCGGTACAGCTGCGGAGCTGCGGTCCTAGGACCTTTCGGGTGCCACCCCACCCCCCCGGGGGCCATGAATAAAACTGTGATACTACTCTCCCCACACGGCACGAAAAAATTCCGGTTCCATCCAGTAAAATCAAGTACTTACGTGAATAGCGGGTCCCATCTCGTTCCGTTCCCAGGTCCCAGCGAAAAAGAATATCGTTATAGATCAAGCACTTACGATATTTCTAGTTGACAGTACAGCTTTCCATGATATAATATTAGGTATACGGATTATAGAATCTCGCGCGGGTATAAGAACAACCCTCCTCGGGTAGTTTCTCCACCTACCCGGCCCGCGCAGTGCGCCCGGTGACGCCAACGTAAGTCACCCCCAGGGGTATCCTCACCGTGGGTCAGCGGGGACACAGCTGACCAAGAGATAGGGCCTGTAAGGCCCTGTCCGCCTAACACTAAACATGAAACTTTCGGACAAGATCAAAGACATCCTCGGGGCTATAGCCCCCACTCTAGGCACGGCACTAGGAGGCCCCTTCGGGGCGCTGGCCGGCACGGTACTGGCTAAAGCCCTTGGCGTAGATAACGCTAAGGCTGCGGAAGATGCGGTACTGTCCGGGAATCCGGAAGCGCTGGCCAAGGTCCGTATAGCGGAACTTGATTTCCAGAAGCGCCTGGAAGAGCTTGGGATCGAGAAGGAAAAGCTCGCCTACGCCGACACGGATAGCGCCAGAGCGCGCGAGATAGCCGTCAAGGATAAGACCCCGGCCATGATGGCTTACGGGATTACCATTGGATTCTTCGGCGTACTTGCGTTCATGTTGACCTCTACCGTACCGGAAACGGGCAAAGACGCCCTGTTGGTTATGTTAGGTGCCTTGGGCACGGCCTGGGCGAACGTAATTGGGTACTACTTCGGCAGCTCTGCCAGCTCTCGTGAAAAGACAAAGGCTATGGCTGATGCCATCAACAAGTCCTAGTCCGGCCCAGGCCCCTAAGCCGGAGCCGCAGCAAGCCCCTCCGAACAGCGGCCCTCAGGCCGCGAACAGCAGCCTTCCGGCTGCGAAGGTAGGCGCTGTCCAAGCGCCTCCGAAGAAGTGGATTAACGCAACCGATACTAGGTTGCTTCAAGGTTTCAGGTTCTAGTTTATGAAAAGAATGATTCGTGGCCTCGCGGCCGAGCTTGCGGCAAAAAGGGCCGCTACGCGCAAGCCCTACGGAGTAGTGCTTCCTGTTCCCGCCGCCCAGGAGTACCAGTCCTCCCCCGCCCTCGCAGCGGCTCGGGCCAGATTCCAAGAAGGTTCCCCGCTCGTACGCACGGCAGATACCCGAAACCCGATCACACAGCAATGGATCAAACGTCAAGTCAATCCGGTTCTAGTTCCAGGAACTTAATTTATGCCCAAAGGCACACGTTACCCCAACACTCCTAACGCGAATCGCGAGCGAGAAGCTACAGCAAATCGTGCGTATTTCTCGGCTAACAAGTCTACGGCCAAGCCTAAAACAAACGCTCCGGTAGAGCGCAACGACGATCAGCGGTACTCGCCGGACGGCAACCCGTTTTCCGTTCCCGGCGCAGTAGATTCTATCAAGAAGCGCAAGAAACTTTTGGATGAAACCTGATTATGGCTAGTTCCGGACAATACTTGATTGACTACGCCGGAGGAGCCAGTTTCGCCACTAGTGGAACTAGCGCAAGCGCCTCGCTTCCTGCCAATTCGGAACTTATTCGCGTCTCGTGTACGGCAGCGTGCAGATTCCGCACAGGAATCGGCGCGACTACGGCGCTGGCGACTGACGCGCTACTTACGTCCGGAGATGCTCTGATCGTTCGTATTCCGGCCGGCCACAACACAGTAGCCGCTATTCAGGATTCGGCCGCCGGCAATTTCAATGCCGTTCGAGTGTTCGAGGATTAACGGTGGATTTGGTATCCCTGACGATCCAATTGGGGGCGTGGCTGTCTCCCGTAGTTCTGGCGGCAGGCGCGTACATGTACGTGGGCCGACGTACACGAGCACGTAACAGTCGCCAAGCGAGGCGCGAAGCGCGCATAACGCGCGAGCTGCTTGCCAAGCCGTACGATCTTTAGGCACCCGATAAAGCATGCACGTTCAACGCGTTGCGCCGGGCGACCAAGAGCCTTCTGTAATTGGCCAGCTCATAGAAACTACCGGATCGACGGGGGTTGTGACGCTCGTTGCGGGTGTCACTGGCAGGCGCATACGCCTGTGGCGCGCGTTCATTCAATTTACTAACGCAGCGGATATAACGTTTCGTTCAGGCTCAACGGATTTGACAGGTTCCATTCCTGTGCCAGCCGGCGCAACTGTGGCCTTGGATACCTCCCCTATTGCGTGGGCGACCACGGCTTTAGGCGAAGCGCTGAACATCAACGTTTCGGCTTCTACCGACATGTCTGGGATGATCGCGTACAGCGTGGACGACCGCTAGACTATGAGCGGCATATATCCGCCAACCGGCGGCGGGGGCGGAGGCGGAGAAGCTAATACTGCATCGAACCTTGGTTCCGGTGCCGGGGTATTTGCATCTAAGGTTGGTGTAGACCTTAGATTCAAGAGCCTGGTGGCCGGAACCAACATCACGCTCACGCCGACCTCGAACGACATTACGATAGATGCGTCAGGAGGGGGCGGAGGGGCCCCGACAGACGCCACGTACGTCACGCTCACGACGAACGGTACGCTCACGAACGAACGCACGCTCGCCGTAAGCTCGGCGCTATCGCTAGCGGACGGCGGCGCGGGCAGCGCCGTTACGCTAGGGCGCGCGGCGCTCACGGGCGATGTCACCGCTTCGGCGGACTCGAACGCGACGACTATAGCTAACGGCGTCGTCACGTACGCGAAGATGCAAGACGTGAGCGCCACGTCGCGTTTTCTAGGCCGTATCACGGCCGGCGCGGGCGACACGGAAGAGTTAACCGGCACGCAAGCAACGACGTTGCTCGACACGTTCACGTCCGGTCTCAAGGGCCTCGTACCCGCTTCGGGCGGCGGCACCACAAACTTTCTTCGCGCAGACGGCACGTTCGCCGCGCCGCCCGGTGGCGCCGGTGGTCCGTCACTTGGACTTGTCGTCGCGACGCACATAAACCTTCTTTACGTTTAGAGGATTGATTAATGGCCGTTAACACCGCTCCTATTTTTACTCAGTACGGAGAGCAAAGTAATAACTCCGGTACTGGGATGAATCAGGCGATTACTCTCGCCGCCAACGATTACACAGGAGCCGGAGCGAACAATTCGCTCGTGTTCACGTCCAAGACGACGGACGGATCGTACGTCCGTTCGCTGCGCCTCAAAGCCGCCGGCACGAACGTCGCGTCAGTGATGCGCTTCTTCATCAACAACGGTTCCGCGAACACTACGTCCACGAACAACACGTTTTTCGGCGAAGTGAGCCTTCCCGCCACAACTGCCATCGCGACAGCGGCAACGGTCGAGATTGATTATCCCGTCAACTTCGCGCTCAAGCCCGGCTTCCGCATCTACGCCGGCCTTGGTACCGCAGTTGCGGCCGGATGGCTCGTTACGCCGATTGCCGGAAACTACTCGTAATGACGCTGGCGATTAATCTTCCGCCGCTGCAATCTGCGGATGTGCAGATTTATACCGGCGTATCCACGGTAACGAACACGCAATGGCGTACGTGGACTAAACCATACGGCCGCTCGATGCTCAACATTCTTTGCATCGGCGGAGGCGGCGGTGGTGGGGGCGGATTTACCGCTGCGGCAGGAAATGCTCGTGGCGGAGGTGGAGGCGGCGGCTCTAGCGGACAAACGCGCGTGCTAGTGCCGCTACACTTGTTGCCAGACGTGCTCTACATCCAAGTCGGCGTCGGCGGCGCGGGCGTTGGTTCCGGTGGCGGCACGGCGCCGTCCGGCGTGCTCTCGTACGTCGCCATTGCGCCGAACACGACCGCCACGAACGTGCTTGCCGTGTCGGGCAACGCCGCCGCAGCGGGCGGCGGTACTGGCACGGGGGCGGCAGTAGGCGCGGCGGGCGTAGCCGGAACGATTGCGACGATTGCGAACATGCCGCTCGCCGGGCTCGGGCACCACTGGTTTATCGCCGGCCAAATCGGCGCCGCGGGCGGAGCCGTGGCTGGCGCGATAGGCGGTCCTGCTGTGTTTCCGACGACGAGCGTGCTCACGATGGGCGGAGCGGGCGGAGCGGGCACTACGTCCGCAGACTTCGCGGGCGGAATCATTACGGCCATTACTTCCAGCTTTTTGTCAGAAGCGCGCCCGCAAGGCGCGGCGGCAGGATCAAATCCCGGCTCAAGCGGATTTTTGCTTACGCGGCCGTTTTTTAGCTATTGCGGACTTGGCGGCAGCGCGTCTAACTCCGGCGTAGGCGGTGCTGGTGGGTAC
>Ga0224723_1000905_pt1 | contig 19229 bp, 15 predicted proteins | sample Balambano_FR2_Me_FD_161647 | JGI IMG/M metagenome (GOLD analysis project Ga0224723, IMG submission 161647) | Freshwater sediment microbial communities from Lake Towuti, South Sulawesi, Indonesia - Balambano_FR2_MetaG | ecosystem: Environmental > Aquatic > Freshwater > Lake > Sediment | place...
GCACAAACACGCACCGCCCGCCGTCGCCGGGGCGGCTTCCCTTCCCGAACGGGGAGACGGGGCAGCGCCCCGGCGAAATAGCGCCCTGGCCGACGCCTGGCCACAAGGGGCCGGGGGCTGCGGGCCTGGGTCCTTACCGCCGCATCTGCTGGATCGCCAGGTACGACGGACGCGGGCTCCAGTCGCCGTTCAGCACGCCGAACGAGGCCTGCTCGTGTTGCTCGTTGCCACGCGAGGCCCAGGGCACCGCGAAGTTCAGATTCCAGAGGAACATTGCGCCGATCCAGGGCGCGTACTCACGGCGCCCCTTCTCGAAGGCCCGCACGATATACTGCGCCTGCTGGTCGAACGAGATCGAGTTACCGTACTCGTAGCCGGGCGTATTGTTGGCGGTCGCCCAGCCAAACTCCGTCACCCAGACCTGCCGGTCGGCCAGGCCGTTCTCGACCATCACCTGGCGCACGTCTTCGAGGCGGCGGAAGTAGAACTCGCGGCTGTTCTGCCAGCCTGGCCCCGGGCCGGGGTTGTCGGGCCACAGCGTGTCGGGCGGGTTCAGTTGGCCGCCCGGGTGCGCGCCGATCACGTCGGTGTGCGAACGAAAGTTGGGGTTCTGGAACATCGCCCGGTAGTAGGCGATGTCGTTGGTCGCGATGTCCGAGCGATCCGTTTCGGTCGAAGAAGGCGAGCCGCTCACCACAATCGCGCCCGGGTCGCTGGCCTTGATCGCATCGTAGGCCGGCACCAGCATGTCGACGTAGTAGTTCGGGTCGGCCACCTGGCCCGCGTTCTCCACGGCCAGGTTCTGCTCGTTCCAGATCTCGTAGGCCGCCACCCGGCCGCGGTAGCGGGCCGCCATCTGGCCCATAAAGTTGGCAAACTCGCCGAAGTTCGCGCGGCTCGGCATGCCGTTGCCGCCGTCGGCGGTGGCCCACGAGGGCGCCCGCGTTACGCTGATCAGAATGTTGACATCCTGCGCGTCGGCGTCGGCCACAATACGATCAAGCTCGTTCCAGCAGATGTTGTAGCACTCGCTTCCCGGCGCGCTCTGCAAGTCGCGCCACTGGACCTGCTGGCGGATCCAGTTGAACTTGGCATTTTTGGTCAGCGTAAAAAGCCGGTTGCGATCTTCGCCGTAGGCCTGCACGTTGAAGCCGTAGATAAATTGCGCCGGCAGCGCCTCGTCGGGCGTGCGACGGTCGAAGGCGCTGCTGTCGATACGTGCTGAGTACTCGGTGCCCAGCAGGCCAAGCAGAATCTGGAAGTTCGGATCGGCGATCTCGGGGTGCCACTCCATGCGCTGGCGCTCGAAATATTGCACCCAGTAGGTCTGCCCATCGGCCGCATTAACCTCCTGAAACTGCTCCGAGAGCGGGTAGCCGAAGACCTCCAGGCCGCCGTTGTTCAGCCAGAAGCTGCGGAACGGCGCCGGCCCGTTGGTGAGCGTGTGGCCCGTGGCCTCGAACCAGGTGCCGTTGCCGGGGTCGGGCACACGCTGGAATGGTGCCTCGTTCTCGCGGCCCTGGGCCAGCAGCTTGCCCATCAGGCGGCCCTGGATGTAGAAGCGGTTGCCCTGCTGGCCAAAGTTCGCGGGGTGCTCTTCGAGCACGGCACGCTCGAAGTACTGCACCCGGTAGAACTCGCCGGGGTTCGTAGGGCTTTCCTCGATGAACTGCTGTGAGATCGGGTAGCCGTAGACAAACAGCGCGTTAGGCGTGTCTTTCCACTTCTGCCAGAACCAGTTGACGGCGGAGTGGCCGGTCTCGGGGAAGTACTGTACCTGGAAGGGCGGGAACGTCGGCGGCACGTTCCCCTGCGCCTCGGTGGTGGGCGTGGTGGGGAGCACAATGAGTGAAAGCACAAGCAGCAAAGCGCCAATGCTTGCGAAGATCCGACGGTGCATGAACAAACAACCTCCTCTGCGCTAGACTAGGGTTGACAGTTGCGCGAGCGCACGGCGCCGGTGCCGCGCGGTAGGCGGGCGCCGGCCGACGTCTGGCTGGGGTGTGGGGAAAAGAGGACCCGGCTGCGGCCCCGTTATATTACCAGACTTTCAAAATCATACAAGTGCGCAGCAGTGTCGCACCATGATGGCGTGATGAGAGGGGCGTGAGAAGGCTGTCTCAGCCGAGCCTGGCACCTGAAACAGGCAGCTTCGTCGCTCTGGCCTGCTATACTGAAGGCAGTCAGGACGAGCTGTTCCGTCGAGGAGGCTATGGCTTCATCATACGAGCCTGAAAAGCTGGGCGGGCAGATTTCACCAGCCGACCCGCGCTATCAGGAACTTGTGCGCCTCGCGCTCCAGCGTCTGCGTGGCGGCGCCGACCGCGACGACGTCGTGCGGCTGGTTGCCGAGCGTGGCGCGCTGACCTGGCCTGCCGCCGAGCAAATCGTCGGCGATGTCGAGCGCAGCCACAGGCGTGGGATCGGCGCCAGCACGCGCGCCCTCGGCCTGTTGCTCGCCGGCACGGTCGTGCTCGGCTCGCTGGCCCTTGTGGCGCTTTTTGTCGGCGCGGCGCTTAGCACGCCGCCCACACTCGCTCCTCAAAGCGGCAGCCAGAACCATGCCTTCGGCGCGCTGCTAAGCTTCCTGGGCGGCGTGGGGATGCTCTGCACGGCCCTCTTCGACTGGGACTGGTTTTTTGCAAGCCGCAAAGCTCGCCGTATCGTCGCCCTGCTCGGCCGCCAGGGCACACGCGTCTTCTACGGGCTGCTCGGCTGCCTGCTGCTAGGCCTCAGCGCCTACCTCGCGCGGGTGGGCTAGGGCAGGCAACGCTCACAACTCGAGCGTGGCCCGGATAAAGCCCTCCGTGGCGTCAAAGCTGTTGTGAAAGCCGAGCGTGGCGCACAGGTGTAGCATACCCTGGTTCTCCGCCAGCATAAAAGCAAGCACGCGGCGTCGGCCCTGCTGGCGCGCGATCCATAGCAGGCGCTGCAACAGCGCTCGCCCAATACCCTTCTGCTGATGCGCGTCGCTGATGATCATCGCCACCTCGCCGGACTCTTCGTCGGGCGGCTCGCAGCGTGTCAGGCGCCCGACCCCGACAATCGCGGGCGCGTCGGTCTCAGGCTGGCGCCACTCCACCACCAGCACCACCTCGCGCTTGCCGTCGGCGTGGCAGACGCGGTAGAGGCGCAGGTGGTCGACGCGGCGGCTTAGTTCGAGTGGGGTAAAGTAGCGCAGATACACGCTCTGCTCCGAGAGGGACGCGTGAAACGCGACCATCAGCGGCACGTCAGAGGGCTGAATATGCCGGATCAGCACCGGCTCGCCCTTGGGCAGCCACAGTCGCTCCGACCAGTGCCGCCAGCCGTCGTCCATAGCGCCTCCCTTCTGGCACCTGCTCTCGGGCCTCGTGCATGCCGATCATAGCGCGCCGCGTCTAGCTCGGCAAGCCTATCTGCGCCGATCGGGTATAATCCTGCGGCAGACGATGCGGCGCTACGTATCAAGAGGGAGCACAGGCATGAGCGAAGAAACGCTGCGCATGATGCGCGAGCTGACCGAAGTACCTGGGGTGTCGGGTTTTGAGGAGCCGGTCCGCAAAGTGATGCGCCGCTATCTCGAACCAGTCGCCGAGATTCTGACCGATCATCTTGGCGGCATTGCCGGGCGCAAAGTTGGGCTTGACGGCGGCCCGAAAATCGCGCTCGTCGGGCATCTCGACGAGATCGGCTTCATGATCACTCGCATCACCGACGAAGGCTATCTCAAGTTCCAGACGATTGGCGGCTGGTGGGAGCAGGTCATGCTCGCGCAGCGCGTCGAGGTTGTTACCCGCCAGGGGCCAATCATCGGCGTGATCGGCTCCAAGCCGCCCCACATCCTCGCGCCCGACGAGCGCGGCAAAATGGTCGACCGCAAGCAGATGTACATCGACATCGGCGCCTCCTCCCGCGAAGAGGCCGAGTCCTGGGGGGTGCGCCCCGGCGACTCGGTGGCCGTCGTCTGCCCGTTTACGCCCATGCGCAACGGCGAGCTACTCATGGCCAAAGCCTGGGATAACCGCTTCGGCTGCGCGCTGGCCATCGAGGTGCTGCGCCAGCTCCAGGGCCAGTCGCACACCAACCAGGTCTACGCCGTGGGCACTGTGCAGGAGGAAGTTGGCCTGCGTGGCGCGACGACCATGGCTCACCTGATCGCGCCCGACATCGCCTTCGCGCTCGACACGGGTGTGGCCGGCGATACACCGGGCGTCAGCCCCGACGACGTCTCGGCCAAGCTCGGCAAAGGGCCGGTCATCCTGCTCTACGACAGCACCATGCTCCCGCATGTTGGCCTGCGCGATCTGGTGATCGACACGGCCCAGGCCGAGGGGATTCCGCTGCAGTTCGACAAGATGGCGGGCGGCGGCACCGACGCGGGCAAATTCCACCTCGGCGGTGCGGGTGCGCCCTCGCTCGTGGTAGGCGTTCCCGTGCGCTACATTCACACCCACGCGTCGATCTTGCACCGTGGCGACTTCGACCAGGCCGTACAGTTGCTGGTCGCCGTCGTCAAGCGGCTCGACGCCGAGACTGTCGCGCGCCTCAAGGCCTAAGTCCACGTCTAACATCCGGCGCCCTCTTGGTTCTTGGCTCCTGGCCTTGGCTCTTGGCCCTTGGCCCTTGGTTCTTGGCACTTGGTTCTTGGTTCTTGGCTCTTGGCCCTTGGTTCTTGGTTCTTGGCTCTTCTACATAATCCCGAAGGTGCGAAAGGCCTCGGCCGCGCTCATGCCATTCTCGATCGCCCTGCGCACCTCGCTCTCGCCACGCACCTTGTCAAGCGCCTTGCCGATCACGTCCTGCTCGTGTTCTTGCGGCACCACCACCACGCCGTCGAGGTCGCCAAAGATGATGTCGCCGGGACGCACGAGGGTGTGATTGCCGAACTCGAGCGGGCAGCGGAAGTCGATCACCCGGCCGCGGATGCCCTGATCCTGGGCGTAGTTGCCGTGGGAAAAGGTTGGGAAGTTCAACTCCAGAATGCCGCGCGTATCACGATGGTAGCCGTCGAGCACCGCGCCGACCGCACCAAGCAGGCGGGCGCGTGTGCTCATCAGCTCGCCCCACAGCGCGTAGGAGGGCGAGGCACCGGTGCAGACGTACACCTCGTTGCGCTTCAGGTCGTCGAGGGCTTCGAGCATCAAGCCAAAGGGCCAGCGCCGCTTTTCGTAGGCCAGGGTCTGCCCCGTGCAATCGGCTTCGAGCACGGGCATGGCCCGCCCGACCACAACCATATCGGGCTGCAACGGCTTGATGGCCGGCGGCAAAAACTGGTGCGTCAGCCCGCCTACGTCCATCACGTCGCCGACCACTGCTGTAAACAGTTCTTGCCGCATCAGCGCGAAAAGCTCGTCGTCGTTGCTCCACTGCGCCATCGTCAGGCCTCCCTCCGTTCTTGTCTGCTCGCGGTGACGCGGCCATCATACCATATTGCCACTGGCCTTATTCCGCCACCACCAGCGGCGCGATGGCGCCCACGATCGACGCGCTCAAGCCTTGCACGGCGCGCAGCCCTTCGACGTCGGCAAAAGCCCCGTTTGCCTCGCGGTACTCGACGATGCGCTGGGCTAGCGTGGCGCCAATTTTGGGCAGCTCCTCCAGCTCCGCCGCGCTCGCGGTATTGATGTTGAGCAGCCGGCCCGCAGCGGCACGCTCAGCCTGCGCCCCTGCGCCACCCACCGTCGCCGCCTCGGGCACACTCGCCTCGCCAAGCTGCGGCACCACAATCTGCTGCCCGTCGACGACCGTCTGAGCCAGATTGACGCGCAAGCTGTCGGCGTCTGGGCTAAGGCCGCCCGCCCGTGCCACCGCGTCGTGTACCCGCGCGCTTGCCGGCAGCGTATACACGCCGGGCACCCGCACCGCCCCGACGATATAGATCGTGATTGCGGCGGCCTCGGTCGGCTCCGTCAGCGTGGCAAGCTCGCCTTCGCTGTCCCCTCCGCCCTCGTCCGGTATGCCAGCGCCTTCCAGCAGTGTCGTGCCAGGCGCGTCGAGCACCTCCAGCATTGCCGCCTCAGCCGGCGGGGGCGTCTCGGCGCTCTGAGGCCACAGGCCCACGCCGATCGCGAGCAAGCCCAGCAGGCCCATCGCCAGGCCCAGGTTTCTAGCCGAGAACAGCGCCGCCCAGGGCGCAGGTTCTGTCTCGTCGTCCATCGGGCGCCTCCTTATCGTGCGTCAAACGGTGATCGCTGCAGATACACCGTCGCGACGCGCAAAAGGATGCGGCCCCGCCTACGCCCGACCCTTGCGCCGCTGCGGCCGTGATGGCGCTTGCTCAGACGCTAGTTCCCCGTCTTGTGGCTCTTCGCCCGCCAGTGCCTGCGGGTCAAGCTCAGCCTCAGCGCTCGCCTGCTGCCTGTTGCCCGTTGTCTGTGGCCTGTTGCCTGTTGTCTGTTGCCTTGCCCGCGCCTCTGCACGCCAGGCCAGGCGCTCTTGCACCTCGGCCTCGAAGCCGCGGCCTGTCGGCTCGTAGTAAACGCGCCCCGCCAGGTTCTCGGGCAGGTGCTCCTGCTCCACGTGAGCATCCTCGAAATCGTGGGCGTACTGGTAGCCCTTCGCGTAGCCAAGCCGCTTCATCAGCCCGGTCGGCGCGTTGCGCAGGTGCAGCGGCACCGGCTCGTTGCGCGTTTCCTGCACGTCGGTCATGGCCGCCTTGAACGCGCGGTAGACGGCGTTGCTCTTGGGCGCCTGCGCCAGATACACCACCGCCTGCGCCAGCGCCAGGTCGCCCTCAGGCTGGCCCAGAAACTGCACCGCCTGCTGCGCCGCGATTGTCTGCGCGAGCGCCTGCGGGTCGCCCAGGCCAATATCCTCGACGGCCATGCGCACCACACGCCGCGCGATATAGAGCGGATCCTCGCCGCCGTCGAGCATGCGCCCCAACCAGTACAGCGCGCCGTCCGGGTCGCCGTCACGCACCGACTTGTGCAAGGCCGAGATCGCGTTATAGTGCAGCTCGCCACTCTTGTCGTAGCGTGTCGCGCGCGATTGCAGCGCCTCGCGAATATCGTCGACCGTGATCAGCCGCCGGTCGCCGAGCGCCGGTGGCTTCGCCACCACGGCCGCCTCCAGCGCGTTCAAAGCCGTGCGCGCGTCGCCGTTGGCCATGTTGATCAGGTAGGCTTTCGCGTCGGCCGCCAACATGGCCTTCAGGGCGCCCAGCCCCCGCTGCTCGTCGGCCAGCGCGCGATCCACGATCGCCGCCACGTCTTCGTCGCGCAGCGCCTCAAGCGTGAACACACGCGCCCGCGAGAGCAAGGCGCTGTTGACCTCGAAAGACGGGTTTTCAGTCGTGGCGCCGATCAGGATCACTGTGCCGTCTTCCACATACGGCAGAATCGCGTCTTGCTGCGCCTTGTTGAAGCGGTGGATCTCGTCGATAAACAAGACGGTGCGCTGCCCAAACATGCCTACGCGGTCCTTGGCCTCTTGCACCACCCGGCGCAGGTCGGCCACGCCCGCCGTGACGGCGCTAAGCGGCTCGAAGTGCGCCCTGGTCGTCTCGGCCACAATCTGGGCCAGCGTCGTTTTGCCCGAGCCTGGCGGCCCCCACAGAATAATCGAGAACAGTTGGTCGCCGCTAATCGCGCGCCGCAGCAGCCGACCCTCGCCGACAAGCTGCTCGTGGCCCTCGAACTCGTCGAGCCGCCGTGGGCGCATGCGCGCCGCCAGCGGAGCCTGCTTGCTTAGCGCGTCGTCCCGCTGCTCGTCGAAAAGGCTCTTCTGTGGTCGCTTTGCCATCGCTCGCCGTCGCTATCCCGGGCGCTTCCCCCCTGCATGATACCACGCGCCACGCCCCTATTGCCTCTTGCCTCTTGCCTCTTCCCTACCCGATCGCCTCCTCCAGATACGCGGCCAGTTCCGCGTTGTGTACCCGCTCCTGCGCCATGCTATCGCGGTCACGCACCGTCACCGTGCCGTCCTCCAGGCTCTGGAAATCCACCGTCACACAAAACGGCGTGCCGATCTCGTCCTGCCGACGGTACAGCTTGCCGATGCCCGCTGTATCGTCGTAGACCGCGCGCATCCGCCCGCGCCCTTGCACGTTCTGCCGGATGCTGCGCGCCAGCTCCACGATCTCGGGCTTGTTCTTTTTCAGCGGCAGAATCGCCACCTTGATCGGCGCCATAGCCGGCTTGAGCCGCAGCACCGTGCGGAAAAACTCGTCGCTGATCGCCTCGGCCTGCCCACGCAGCTTGCGCCCTGCCTCGCTGATCTGCTCGGCGCCCGGCATGCCCAGCAGCAGCGGCACCTGCGGCGCGGCCCCCTCCAGATCCGCCAGCAGTTCCTCGGCGTGCGCCCGGATCGGTGCCTTTTGCGCGTCGTCGAGCCGCTCGCTTTTGCCGAGCGACTTCACAAATGCGTTGAGGCTGGCTTCTAGCCCGGCCAGCTTCTCGGCTGGCGCTTCCTTGACCGGCTCCTCGTTATAGCCCTCGCACAAAAGCGCCAGCACGCCCCGGTCCACGCCCGCCGACGGCTCGATCACAAAAGGCACGACGTGCCGCTTCAGCTCCTGGTCGAAATAGGTCAGCTTCTCGACGCTGTCGTGGTTCTCCATCACCTGCGCCGTCAGGCCCAGCGTCTCCTGCTGCCGCGAGTGGCTGCCCAGGTCGTAGTCGCTGCGGCTCGCGATGCCCTCGATCTCCTGCCAGCCCAGCGAAGGGTAGTTGTACATCAAGTCGTAGGTCGCCTTGCTGTAGTGGGCCAGCTCTGCCTTGGGAACCGTATACACGTCCAGCTTCTCGCGCGGCAGGCCCACGCTCTCCCACCAGCCCAGGCGCGCCGCCAGCCAGCGCTCGTGCCAGGCATCTTCTTCGCCCGGCCGCACGAAATATTCGATCTCCATCTGCTCGAACTCGCGCACCCGGAAGATAAAGTTGCGCGGGTTGATCTCGTTGCGAAAGGCCCGCCCGATCTGCGCGATCCCGAAAGGCAGCTTGCGGCTCGTCGTGTCGAGCACATTCTTGAAGTTGACAAAAATGCCCTGTGCCGTCTCCGGCCTGAGGTAGGCGTAGGAGTCCTCGTCGGCCACTGGCCCGACCTGCGTGCGGAACATCATGTTGAAGGGGCGCGGCTCGGTCAGGTTCGTCGAGCCGCAGTTTGGGCACTTGCCCTCGATATGGTCTGCCCGCCAGCGGCTGCGGCACTCCCGGCAGTCCACTAGCGGGTCCACGAAAGTCTGCTCGTGGCCAGAATACTGCCAGACACGCCGGTTCATCAGAATAGCCGCGTCCAGCCCTTCCATGTCGTCGCGCTCGTAGACGTTGGCGCGCCACCAGGCCGCCTTGAAGTTGTGCTTCAGCTCGACCCCCAGCGGCCCGTAGTCGTAGGTTCCCTGCAAGCCGCCGTAGATCTCCGAGCCTGCGAAAATAAAGCCGCGTCGTTTGCTTAAGGAAATAATCTGCTCAAGCGATTGTGCCGGCATGTGCTTTCTCCTTGCCGTTTCTCCAACACAAAAATCCCAGGCGGAGCATCTCCACCTGGGGACGGGCGGCGTGCCCGCGGTTCCACCCCAGTTCCGCACCGGCAGGCGCGGCACCTTGAGCTATACTGCTAGCGGCTCAGCGGTGCCCTTCCCTGCCCCGTACCGCCGGGCTTGCACCCTCCCCGGCTCGCTGCTGGCCTGCTGGCAGGTACTCCTCCGCCTCAACGCCGTCCCTGCTGCTCCCCTGCTTCCCTGTCACGCCGCAGCGTGCAGCGAGCGAGGGCCAGTTCCTCAATCCTCGATAAGCTGCGAGTCCTTCCCAATCTGAGCATAGATCTGCGTCGTCGAGATCGACGCGTGGCCCAGCATCTCCTGTACCGCACGCAGGTCGGCCCCGCTGTTCAGCATATGCGCCGCGAACGAGTGGCGCAACATATGCGGCGTCAGGTCGACCAGGCCGAGCTGCTCGGCGTAACCTTTGAGAATCAGCCAGAAGCCCTGACGCGTCAGGCGCTTGCCCCGGTGGTTCAAGAACAGCGCCTCGGTCGGCTGCGCGTTCAGCCGCGCCAGATTGCCGCGCCCGATGTCGACATATTCCTCCAGCGCCGTCGCCGCCGTGCTGTTGAAGGGCACGCGCCGCTCGCGCCCTTTGCTGCTGCAGCGCACGCTGCCGTTGTCGTCGGCGATCGCGAGGTCGTCGGTATTCAGCGCCACCAGTTCGCTCACGCGCAGGCCCGTCGCGTAGAGCAACTCGAGCATCGCCTTGTCTCGCAAGCCCTCGGGTGAGCTTGCGCGCAAGGGCAGTTCGAGCAACTCGTCGATCTGGTGGGTCGAGATTGCCTTGGGCAAGTAACGGTCCACTTTGGGCGAGTCGATCCGCGCAGTCGGATCGTGGGCGCAAATGCCGGTGCGTGTCAGGTAGGCGTAGAACGACTTGACCGCCGCCGTGCGCCGCGCGACGGTCGAGTTCGCATAGCTGCGCTCGCGCAGGAAGATCATGAAGTCGAGCACATTCTCGTGCGAAACGTCCGCCCAGCCGCCGATCGCGCGCTCCAGCAAAAAGGCGTGAAACTGGTCCAGGTCGGTGCGGTACGCCGCCGTCGTGTTGCCCGACAAGCCACGCTCCCGCTCGAGATGCTGGATGAATTGCGCAACCTGTTCGTCCATAGGAATTGTCGCAACCCGCAGCAGTGCTACGGTCAGCGACCGACTCCTTTCGCTTGGGGCCTGGCATTCGCCATCAATGTTCGACTGGCCATCGCTCGCCAGCCCGAGGCCGCAGCGCACTTATGGTACCACAAGGGGGCAAGGGTGACAAGATCGTAATAATCGGTCAAGTTGCGCCTCAGTGTGGCGAGGGCGCGAGCTGGAGTTGGTCGCCAATCTGGGTCTGTGTTGCGCCAATCGCACCCGCCGGCAGCTCGATGGTATAGCGCGCGCCCCAGGCGCCCGCGAACGGGCGGTAGGGCAGCAGTTCGGGGTACAAACCCACCACCCGATCCTGGCGGTTGACAAATACCACGTCGATCGTAAAGCGCATAAACAGCGTGTGAACGCTGCCGTTGGGGTAGATCACCAGGCCCTCGCCAGGTTGAAGGCCCACGCGCCCCAGCAGGCCACGCCCACGCGCCCAGAACGAGCGCGCCAGTTCGGCGCGCGTGGCCAGCAGCGTGCCACGCGTCAGATTGCGCACTTGCATCTAGAAGGCCGCAAGCAAGCGGGGCACGGCTGGCCCCAGGATCACCACAAACAGCGCCGGAAAAATCAGGAAGACCATCGGGAACAGCATCTTGACTGGCGCCTGCTGTGCTTTCTCCTGGGCGCGCTGCCGCCGCCGGATACGCATCTGATCCGACTGAATGCGCAAAATCTTCGAGATCGAGACGCCCAGTTGCTCAGCCTGGATGATCGCGCCAATAAATGTTGTCACGTCGTCGACGCCGCAGCGCTCGCTCATGTCACGTAAGGCGTCGCGCCGCGCCCGGCCCAGCCGAATATCCTGATTGACGCGCCGAAACTCACGTGCCAACTCGTCGTCCCACTTCTCGGTCACGCGTGCCAGCGCCAGGTCGAAGCCCAGGCCCGCCTCAACGCACACGGTCAGCAGGTCGAGCGCGTCGGGTAGCGACTTGACGATATTGTTCTTGCGCTTCTTGATCTGCTGCCCCAGCCAGAAGACCGGCAGCATATAGCCAATCGCGATGCCAACACCGCTGTACAGCAGCTTGATCGGAATCGACATGGTGTTGGAGCGGAACGTCACAAAAATAAAGATGCCGCCGATCATCAGCGCGAGCACCATGCGGATGCCGACAAACATGGCCGGCGTCAGCCCGCCAGGGTTGCCTGCCTGCTGCAGATTCTGACGCAGCCGCTCGGCGCTCTGTTTCGGCCCAAACCTGCCGAGCGTCGTCAGGATCGAACGAGTCAGCGGAACTAGCACGCGCTGCGAGAAGGGCTGTTGCAGCTCCATCTCTTCCAGCGACATCGTGCGCTCGGTGTATTGGGTCAGCCGCTCGTTGATTGTGTCAGGCTGCCGAGCGCGCGTCAGGCCGATAAAGACCATCGTGATGCCGATAAACACCGCGACCGACACTATCAGCGGAATCAGCATGCCACTCATCGCTCACCCTCAAGCTAGCTCGTGATCGTCTTGCAAGCCCTGCGCGGCTAGACCTCGATATCGACGATCTTCATGATCGCCCAGAAGCCCAGGCCCATCATGATCAGCGATGTGACTGGCAGGCAGCACCAGGCCTCGGGTGGCAGCCCGAAGGTAAAGATAGGCGCCATATAATCCGGGTTGATCACCGAGATGACCACCGCCAAAAACAGCGGCAGCCCCGTGATCACGTAGCCCGAGATACGTCCCTGCGCCGTCAGCACGCGAATCTCGCCCTTGATACGCACACGCTCACGGATGGTATGCCCGATCGTTTCCAGGATCTGGGCCAGGTTGCCGCCGACCTCGTGTTGAATGTTGACCGCCGTGATCATCAGATCCAGGTCGTCGGACGGCACGCGCCGCAGCAGGTTCGCGAGCGCCTGCTCGGTGGTCAGGCCCAGGCCCACTTCCTGCACCACGCGGCGAAACTCCTGCGACACCGGCGGTGGTGCCTCGCGGCTGACCAGGTCCATCGACTGGAGCAGGCTATAGCCCGAGCGCAACGAGTTCGCCAGCATATTGATCGTATCGCCCAACTGATTGTTGAAGGCCGCCACCCGCCGCCGCGCGCGGATCGCGACGTAGATGTTGGGAATGAACGAACAAACTAGGGCTCCCGCCAGCGCGGAAATAATCAGCGCCGAGGGCGCCGCGCGCCCGGCTATCGCGCCGAGGCCCGCACCAGCCAGCGCACAGATGACCTTCAGGCCAATAAACTCCGTCACCGTCAGCTTCAGGTCGGCGCGCGCCAGATCGCGCTGGATCTTGCTGCCACGCTCGCCCTTCGCCACCACCGTGTCGAGCCGCTGCGCCAGCGATGGCTGCGGCGCGGCCACGCTCAGCTCGCCGCGGCTCGCAAACAGGCTCAGCCGGTCGTCAAGATCGTTGCCGCCGATACGTCGTGCGAGAATCAGAAACACGCCGGCGATCAGCAGAAAGGCCGTAAGCGCTCCGAGCAAAGGCACCATGGTCCTGTTCCTACCCTAGAAGAATGAGCGGTCGTTGCCGTAGCCAAAAATATTCGGTGGCAGGTAGATATTCAGCGCCTCGAAGCGATCCATAAACTTCGGGCGCACACCCGTCGGCCGCTGCGTGCCGATAATCTTGCCCTTCTCGTCGATGCCCGTCTGCTCGAACACAAAAATATCTTGCAGCACGACGACATCGCCTTCCATGCCCTGCACCTCGGTAATGTTGAGCACTTTGCGGCTGCCGTCTTTCAGGCGGCCCTGCTGCACGATCAGGTTTACCGCCGAACAGATCTGTTCGCGGATCGCGCGCACCGGCAGGTCCATGCCCGCCATCAGGCACATCGTTTCGATACGGGCCAGCGTATCACGCGGTGTGTTGGCGTGGGCCGTCGTCATCGAGCCGTCGTGGCCGGTATTCATGGCCTGTAGCATGTCGAGCGTCTCACCGCCACGGCACTCGCCCACCACGATTCGTTCGGGCCGCATACGCAAACAGTTGATCACCAGGTCGCGGATGGTAATCTCGCCGCGGCCCTCCACGTTGGGCGGGCGCGACTCGAGCGTCACGACGTGATCTTGGCGCAACTGCAACTCAGCCGCGTTCTCGACCGTGATGATACGCTCGTCTTCGGGGATGAAGTTCGAGAGCACGTTCAAGAGCGTAGTCTTGCCCGAGCCAGTGCCGCCGGCTACCACGATGTTCAGGCGGGCCTTGACGCAGGCTGCCAGAAACTCGGCCATCTCGCGGCTCATCGAGCCGTAGCGCACCAGATCGTCGATCGTCAGGCTGTCCTTGCGAAACTTGCGGATGGTCAGTACCGGCCCGACCAGTGAGACGGGGCGAATCACGGCGTTCACACGCGAGCCGTCGGGCAGGCGCGCGTCGACCATTGGCGAGGACTCGTCGATGCGGCGGCCGAGCGGCGCCACGATGCGGTCGATCACCCGCAGCACGTGCTCGTCGTGAGCGAAGGCGATGTCGCTCTTGATCAGCTTGCCCCTGCGCTCGATGTAGACGCTTTTAGGGCCGTTGACCATAATTTCCGAGATGCTCTCGTCTTGCAGCAGCGGCTCAAGCGGCCCGAAGCCCAGAATATCGGCGGCGATAGCCTCGAAAACCCGCTGACGCTCGGCGCGGCTCAGCACGATCGACTCGCTATCCAGGATCGAGTTGAAAATATCTTCGACCTGCTGGCGTACCCGGGCGGCATTCGACAAATCCAGCTTGGGGTCAAGCTCCTGGATCAGCCGATTCTGGACGCGGTTCTTGATGTCGGTAAACGAGTCCTCGCGGGGCGCGGGGCGTGGGCCGAGGCTTTCTTCCCGACGCACACCCGCCGCTGGTGCGGGCACGGCGCCCTCGGGGCTGGCTCCCGACGTTCCGATACGCTTCAGCAGTGACATTGCGCGCTCCTAGCGTTTGGCGATCAAGCGGCCGAAGAGGCCCGATTTCTGCTGCGCTGACGCCGTCTTGTCGTCTTTTTTGGCGGCGTCGGCCGACTTGGCAGCATTGGTCAGCAAGGCCGCCAGCCGGAAAATATCTTGCGCGGCCGGGTGGTTACGCTTCTCGATCACCAGCGGCACGCCCTGATTGATCGACAGCGCAAACTCCTGGGGCGCATTGGCGATCTGCAGCGCGACCTTGTGCTGAATATTCTCCTCGACGTTCTCGACGCGAATACCCATGCGGTTGTCGGCCTTGTTGAGCACCAGCAGAGTCTTTTCTTTCGGGTATTCGAGCAGGTCGGCGACCTCCAGGTACAGCTTGATGTTTTTGATACAAGTCATTTCGAGCGTCATCAGCACGATGATGCGGTCGGCCGTATCAAGCGCCGCCAGCGCCCGGTCCTGAAACGACGATTGTGTATCGACGACGATATAGTCGAACTCTTTCCGCAGCGCTTCGAGAATCGTGCGCAGATGCTCAGCCGTGACAAGCTCGCCTGTCTGGGGGTTGGGAGGCGCGAGCAGCACCTTCACCTGCGAGCCATGTGTTGTCAGCACGTCGCCGATCAGATCGCGGTCCAGTTCACCAATACGGTCGGCCAGGTCGGCGATCGTCTTGTTGGAGACGAGGTTCATCACCACGCCAATATCGCCAAAGATCAGGTTGCCGTCGACCAGCGCGACGCGCTTGCCACCCGAGACCTGGCGAATAGCCACCGCAAGGTTGGCGGCAATTGACGAGCAGCCGACCCCACCTTTGGGGCTGAAGACGGCGATCACCTGCCCTTTGCCAGTGTTCTCGCCGCCGCCGCTCATTTCGAGCGGGGTGGCTACGAAGCGGCGCTGGGTGAGTTGCAGGCGATGGACGTGGCGGATCGAATTGTAAAGCTCCTCGGCGCTGATCGGCTTGATCAGAAACTCGCGTGCGCCCGCGAGCATGGCGCGCCGCAGGTAATCCTGCTCGCCTTGCACGCTCATCATGATGACCTGGATGGTTGGTACCTGGTTCAGGATCTGCTCCGTCGCCGCGATGCCGTCCATGTCGGGCATGTTGATATCCATCAGCACCACGTCGGGCGTGTGCTGCTTGGCCATGGCGACGGCCTCGCGGCCGGTAGCGGCCTTGGCGACGACCTGAATATCTTTCTCGAAGAAGAGCAACTTTTCGAGCTGCTCGCGTGTGTCGGTAATGTCGTCGACGATCATTACGCGAATCACGTCACCCTGGTCAGCCATCAGTTGTCTCCTACACTGGATGCTTGGCGCTTGTGTTTTAGGGAACCGGTACGCTGGTCGGCACAGGCGTAAGCGGCTGGTTCTGGTTATCGGCGAACGGGTCGGGCAGTGGCACGCCGTACTGCGTGACGAGCAAGTCGAGCGTGACGCCCGTGGTCTCTTCGATCGCAGTATCGCCGCTGCCGCGCAAGACCAGGATCAGGCGCTGGCCCTGCTCCTGGGCAAACTTGATCAGCTCGGCCTCCTGGTCGGTCACGGCCAACACGAGGATCCAGTTTTGGGGCGGCGCTTGCCCTTCCGGGGTCGGCTCGGCGGGCGTCTCCTCGACCGGCGCGCCTTCGCCTTCGGGAACCGTGCCCTCGCCCTCGGGTGGCGGCGGTGCGCCTTCGCCGTCGGCCGGCACCTGGGTTTGCACGCGTACCACGCGCAGCACCTCGACGTTTTGTACGATGGTCTTGGTTGTGCGCTGGGCCTCGAACTGGCGCTCGGTCGGCACGATCACCTGCTCCTGGGTGTCCGGGTCGGTGCCGACGCCCGCACCGATCAAGGTGCGGTTAACCAGGAATGAACTAAGAATATCGACCGAATCGCCAGGCTGGATCAGATCGGCCACGCCGGTCAGGTTATTGACCTGGAGTGGATAGGCCTTCGGGCGTGGCTGGTCGGCCTCGGCGGTCGGGATCGACTGGGCCAGCCCAGGCTCGGCAAGATCGGCCGGGCGCACGGTCGCGCCGCGTGAAATGCTATTGACCGTCAGCAAGCCGCGCGCCTCGTCCACGCTGCGCAGATAATCTTGCGGGTTGGCGTCGTACGCGTCCTGCCCGATCGGCTCGGTGACCAGATAGGTGTCGGTGTCGGTGAGAACCAGTCCGCGCTGGATGTCGATGCGAGCCACGACAACCTCGACTTCGGGAATAACAGTCGGCGCCAGTTCGGCAGGCGACGGGGGTGGTTGGCCAATGCCCTGGCCCTGCAAGACGAAGAACAGAAAGGCTGCAGCGCCGGCGGCGATCACCAGACCGAGCAAGAGCAGAAGCCTGCCTCCACGCCTCATTGGATCACTACCTTCCTTTTAGCGGGACGCACCGCCATAGCTTGCTGCGCCCTCATTATAGCACACCGGCCCATTACGGACAGGTGAACGCGTTGACGCGCTAGAAAAGCGTTGGGCTGCTCGGCAGCACCACAAAGGTCGCCCGCAATAATCGACACGGACGCTATACATACTACAAAAGGTTCAAGCTTCTGTAAAGTGGCAATGTTTTACGAATCTGGAGCGGTTTGATTGCTGGCAATCAAGTTGCACGCCTAGGCAGTGTTAAAGAGTTCTACGATGGGTGGTAGTTGCAAGGGTCGGCGCCGAGTGCCCAAGAGACGGGGAAGGGGAGAGGCGGCCGTGCTCTCCCCTTTGTTCCTTCCCCGCCGCGTGTTTGTGTTCGCAGGAGCCGAGCAAAACACTAGATGCCGCCGGCGTTGTACATGATCAGCGGGAAGCGCTTCGCGCCGTCCCCTGCTTGTTCCTGGCCAGGCAGGAGCGGGCAGGTCGGGGGCAGCGGCAGCGTATCACAGCCGGGCGTCGGCGGGTCGTCGGGCGACGCGATCGTGATGCGCAGCGGTGTGGTGGTAACATTGTCGCTTTCGTTGGGCGAGCCAGGCAAGCCTTCTTTGACGAGGCCTGTCGGGTTGCTGGCCGCTTCGTCGGGCCACTGCTGGTCGACGTAGGCGTAGATCTCGTAGCTGCCGGGCGTGCGCAGCAGCGATGGAATATCGACCGGCGTGCAACCGTCCAGGTTGGTGGGGCTGCACCAGCGGTAGGGTGTGGTCGAGCCGATCGTGACCGTGCTGTTGGCGTCGAGCAGGCTCTTGGGCACGATAGCGAAGGCCACGCCCTGGGTGCCGAAGCTTGGCGGCCGGCTGGCCGGGTTGATGTACAGATCGACGTAGAAGAAGCCGCCCGTCTCGAAGTAGGCCGGGCGCGTGGGCGCTTCGGCGCTGTCGCGGTTGGCAACCTTGACCTGGATGCCGTTCAAGAGCGGCTTGCCGTCGGTGACGTCGGTCAGCGTGATAAAGGGCTGATCCGGGTCGGGTTTCAGGTTCGGCGCACCGGGGAAGGAGACCCTGATCGCGACGTTATGCAGGGTTGGCGTGCTCAGGCCCACGCCCGAGTTGAGGCGCGCGCGGAACTGCACCAGGCGAGCAGAAGGGTTGAGTTCGCCGTTGTAGCCGCGCAGTTCGGCAGTATTGAGCTGCCCCAGGCCGTCGACCGAGCCGAAGCCAGGTTGGGCCAGCGTGGCCGTGATCGGGAGCCAGGGCTGGTTCGCGGGCATGTTGATGGCGTTGGTAAAGCGGTATTCAAGCTGAACGTCGAGGCCCGCGCTCTGGGTGATCGAAGTCGTCCAGCTAAAGTTTTTGAGCTGGCCTTCGGCGGCGCTCACGTTGGCAAGGCGGGTAATGTCGACCGGCTGCGAGTAGTAGAAGCCGCCTGGCGCGTAGCGCACATTCTGGCCGCTGTCGTCGCCGATCACACCAAAATAGATCGTATCCTTGGCCTCGGCCGAGTCGTTGCCCTGGCCGCCGATCACATAGACGTAGGCACGAGTTGGGCCAGCCGGCACGACGGCCGTCGCGTGGCTGAAGCGCGGCTCGGGGATGGTGTTGTCGTTGCGCACAAACTCAAAGCGCTCGGTCCCGGCATCGTTCAGCACCGCGAGCGTGCTATCATCCTGGATGAAACTAGCCTGCGTCGATTGTAGCGGCGAGAGCGGCGTATCGTCGGTGGCCGGGAAACCGCCAATCGCGTAGACGTTGCCGTTGTAGGAAGCGGCCGTATGGCTGACGATGGCCTGCTGGAGCGTCGCCACGTAGGTCGAGGGCCGGTCCCAGGCCAACATACCGTTCTGGTCGATAAAGCCACGGAAGGTTTTGGAGGTATACAGCTCGGGCGTGGGGTTGGGCGCGCCCGAGCCGATCTGGCCGCCGATCGCGAAGACCACGTCGCGGAAGCTGAGGCCATCGGCGCTGAAGGTGCGGTTGACGATTACGCCAGTGTTCCAGAGGCCAGCCGAGTTGATGGCCGCGTCGTCGGTAAGAAAGCCGCTGATGTCGTCGTCGTCGAGCACGGGAATCTCGCCGGCAGGCTCGGGCATCTTTTCCCAGGCACTGCCGCCGCTCTGCGTGACCAGATCGCCGGTGGCGGTATTGATCTCGGCGCGCAAGGTGCTGCGCCGGCCGCGCTCGTTGGTGGCGAAGCCGCTCTCGAAGCGCGCAAAGCCGCCGATCACATACAGGTAGGTTTTGCCATTGGCGGCCGTGTGGATGAGCGTGGCGGCCGACTGGATGGGGTAGCTGACGTTGTCGCGCACGAGCGGCGGGCCGTTGCGCCAGGTAATCGTGCCGTCGGCGGCCACGCTGCCGATGGCGACGTTGGCCGTCGAGAGGCGATCCACGCCCGCCTGCACCGAGCCGCCGACAACGTAGATAAAGCCGCCCCCAGCACTTCTGG
>Ga0224723_1000907_pt1 | contig 19187 bp, 15 predicted proteins | sample Balambano_FR2_Me_FD_161647 | JGI IMG/M metagenome (GOLD analysis project Ga0224723, IMG submission 161647) | Freshwater sediment microbial communities from Lake Towuti, South Sulawesi, Indonesia - Balambano_FR2_MetaG | ecosystem: Environmental > Aquatic > Freshwater > Lake > Sediment | place...
TAGGTCCGCGCCCAAGGGCTGCTGGCGATCTACACCGCTCCGGGCGAACGAGGCGCGGACCTATACTTCGTCACGTCCAATGATGTCGGCGAAACTTGGACCGAACCGCAGCGCGTCAACAACATTCCCGGCGAAGTCTCCGACCACGGCGAGAACAGCCCGCAACTCTTCCTCTCCCCCGATGAGATGACCATCTATGCCTTCTGGAACGCGCGTGACCCCAAGAACCCGGCGGGCTCGCACGTCCGCTTCTCGAAAGCCCCGGCCATGATGTCCGTCTGGTCGCCCGCCGTCACCGTCGATGATGATCCCGCGCCGAACTCGCACGGCTTCCAAGGCGCCGCGGTGGGACCCGACGGCACCCTCTACGCCGCTTGGCTCGACATGCGCGACAAGGAAGCCGCCAAGACCGCCGACTATACCGCCGGCGCGGCTTCCGTCTACTTGACCCGCTCGGAAGATGGCGGCAAAACGTGGTCGAAGAACATCCGCATTGCAACCGACGTTTGCCCCTGCTGCCGCGTGAGCTTCGGCTTCACGGGCAACCGCGCCATCCTCGCGTGGCGCGGCGTCGACGCCGGCGACTTCCGCGACATCTACACCGCGGTCTCAAGCGACAAGGGCGCGGGCTGGTCGAAGCCCACTCTGGTGAATCGAGACAATTGGAAGATCAAGGGCTGCCCGCACGTCGGCCCGAGCTTGGCTTCCGTCCGCGACAAGGTGTACGTCGTTTGGTTCAGCGAAGCGAACGGCAAGCCCGGCATCTTCCTTTCCTCCACGACGAACGGAACCGTTTTCACGCCCAAGCGCACTGTAAGCGATGGCACCGTTGACCCCACCCATCCGTTCGTTGCGTCAATCGACAACCGCCTCGCCGTGGCTTTCCAAGCCCGGGATGCCAAGGCCCAGGATTCCTGGGGCAAGATGAGCATCTACTATCGCGAGCTTCGGGCCGACGGAACACTTACCGCTCTCGCCAAGGTCGGCGAGCCGAAAGAGGGCGCCGTTACCTATCCATCGCTTGCGCTCGGTATGTCCGGCCGCACATTCGTTGGCTGGACGGAGACGCGCGGCGAAAAAGGTCCTCAAGCCGTGCTCCGCAGGGGACGGTAACTACCGCCGGGCAACGCCTAACACCTATGGCTGATCAGATTTGCGCTAACAGTTCGATCTATCGCTTGCCCAAGCTCAAAACCGTTTGGGCCCCACGGCAGAACGGCAACTCGAAGTGGGAGCATCGTCGCGAAGCCGTGCACGATTTCTCGGTTCTCTTTCTCGTCAAAAAGGGACACGCCGTAATGCGGCAGATGGGAATTTGGGATCTGCGCGAAGGGGAGCTATTCCTAGTTCCGCATGGAGTCAAGCATCGGATGATCGAAGCATCTAGTGCTGAGTTTTTTCCTGCTCGTTCTTCGGGGAGCGATTCATGTCCCCCGGCTGGCATCCGTTGTTGGAGATCCTGGATTCCGTTCGAGACGGTGCTACACCCATTTTCCGCGCGGCAAGCGAACGGCTCGGAAGTGTCGAGGCTGCCTTCCGAGAGTTGATGGGGTTGGAGCAACGATCACCGATTAGTGGTGAGTTTGGCGAATTGGGGCTGTTAGCATTTCTACTCGCTGAGGTCGCCGAGACCTGATCAATATTGCCACAGCCATCGGGGCACAAAGACGTAGTTCGTACGGCCCTGCGGCACATTCAGCGAAATTGCTTGAAGCGAATCTCGTTGTCCGACGTTGCGAAAGAGGTCGGTCTGAGCACGTACCACTTGTCTAATCTGATTTCAAGCTCGACGGGCAAAACAGTCGGCTCCTTGATCAATTACTGGAGCTCTCTAGTTTTGGCTGGTAGAAGTTTTGGGGTTCAGGTCACGAGGATTTCGCCGGGCCGCATTCCGTCGAAAACGGCCCTGCGAAAATTCAACCGTTCTCAAAGCGGCAAGGCAGATAGCGCCATTTGAATTTCCCCTTTAAATAGGATCTTCTTCTCCCCGCCCGGTCGGCACTTCCCGATATTTCGGAACGCTGAAGTGGAAGATCGCTCCAGGGCTATCTTTCGCCGAAGCCCACACACGGCCTCCATGATTGTGAAGGATGGACCGGCTAATCGAAAGACCCAGACCCATACCGGACGCCTTCGTGGTGTGAAAAGCATTGAAGATCTTGCCGGCCGTGTTCGGGTCAAGACCCGGGCCCGAATCCTCGACGCTTACCTGCACCTCGTCCGGTTCAACGTTTTGCGTCGTGATCACAAGTTCGCGTGGCCGTTCATCTACGCCCCGCATTGCCTCGATGGCATTCATCGCGAGGTTTAGCGTTACCTGCTGGAGTTGAACCCGATCGCCTGAAACCGCCCACAGACCACTAGCGAAACGTGTCCGGACGGTCACGTTGCTTCTCTTGGCCTCGTCGGCTACAAGTGCGAGGACTTCCCGGACCGTCTGATTCAGGTCCAGCTTTTCGCCAGGCGACGTGGCTCTTTTTGTCATGGCTCGGATGCCGGCGATGATGTCACCGGCTCGTTTCCCGTCCTGAACCATGTCGCGCAGGGCGTTACGTATCTCGTCTAGGTCAGGCTGGGCGCCAGCCAGCCAGCGCAAGCAGGCGCTGCCATTACTTACGATTCCCGACAGCGGCTGATTGACTTCGTGCGCGACAGAGGCGGCCAGTTCCCCCATCATGCTCACACGGTTGATATGCGCGAGATCCGCCTCGAGTTCGTAGCGTCTGTGCCGTTCGATCTCGGCACGCTTACGGTCCTCGACGTCCGTGAGAGTTCCGTACCACCTGCGAATGTTGTCATGTTTATCGCGCAGGGGCACCGCGCGGGCCAAAAGCCACCGATAAGCCTGGTCGCCTGCCCGCCGAAAGCGGGCCTCGCATTCGAACGGCTCACCCGTCGCAACGGAGGCGCGCCACTTCTCCGAGTATCCCTGCCGATCTTCTGGATGGACAGCGTCGGTCCAGCCTGAACCGGCCGCGTCCTCCGGGTACAAGCCAGTGAATTCCGCCCACTGCCTATTTACAAACGCGCTTGAGCCATCCGGACGGGCGGTCCAGGCCATGGCGGGAATTGTTTCGATCATGTCCCGAAGTTGCCTGGACTCCCGCTGCAGTTCCTGGACACGGTATCGATAACCTGACCATAGCAGCGCCAGCACAGCGGCCGTGCACAGCGCGCGGAACCAGGGAGTGTTCCACCACGGCGGCAGGATTCGGATGTGCAGCGTAACCCCTTGCTCATTCCAGATTCCGTCATTGTTGGAGGCCTTCACGCGAAACGTGTAGTCGCCCGGGTCGAGGTTCGTATACGTCGCCCAACGGCGCGTGGCATCGGTGTACTGCCAGTCCTCGTCGAAGGGTTCCAGCTTGTATGCGTACCGGTTTTTCTTTGGGGCGGTGAAGTCCAGAGCTGCAAACTGGAAGCGAAAGACTGACTGCCAGTGGCGGAGAGTGATGTCGGAGGAGATATTGATCGCTCGTTGAAGCGGCGAGTCCTTACCGCCGATCTTTGCGGGCCCATTGAACAGCTCGAACTCGGTGAGCACGACCGGCGGCGGGGTTTGATTGTCAACCAGTTCGAGCGGGTGGAAGACGGTCACGCCGGTGGGGCCGCCGAAAAACAGCCGTCCGTCAGCAGCCTTGGCGCGCGTGGCTGGGTAGAACTCGTTTCCCTGCAGGCCGTCATAAGCATCGTAGTTGCGAAATTTCTTTGTCCGGGGATCGAAGCGGGATAATCCTTTCGTAGTACTGACCCAGATATTCGCCTGAGCATCGCCGATGACTGCCACCATGGAATTACTGGCCGCACCGTCATTTTCTGTGTAATGACCGGTAAAACTGCTTGAAGCCAGGTCAAAACAAAACAGCCCGATGATCGAAGCCACCCAGAGACGTGTGCCATCGTAATAGATATCCTGCACCCAATTGACAGCTTGGTTGCTGGCCTGCTTCGGATCCAGCAGATGGGTGGTGAACTTGCCCGTCTCCGTCTCGAGGCCCACCAATCCCATACTGACCGTTCCAATCCAAAGTTTGCCGTGTCGATCCAGCAGAAATGGCTGCACCCACCGGTCCGGGAGACTGCCCGGGTCGGAAGGATCATGATCGAAATGGGTGAAACGGCGTCCGTCAAAATAGTCCATTCCTTTGCCGTGCACCGAAAACCACAGCCCTCCTGCCGCATCCGGAGCGAGGCTGGCAATGTTGTCGTTTGCCGGGCTGTCGGGATCCCCGGGATCATGGCGAAACCGTTTGACGCCACTTCGATCCAGCCGGTTCAGACCGCCCCCATAGCTTCCTGCCCAGACGATCCCGCGTGAATCTATGGCGACATGCTGCGCGCCAGGGCTGACGCTGGCCGGGTCATCAGCATTGGCGAGGTAGTGCGTGAATGTCTTCCCGTTCCAACGATCCACGCCTGCGGCCGTGCCGATCCAGAGCTCACCCGTTGGACTGACAGCGAGTCCACTAACTACGTTGCTGCTTAAACTGTTCGAATCCTGGGGGTTATGACGATAACTTGTAAACTTCTTCGCCCACCTTGGCAGTCGATCGACGCCGCTTGACCGTGTGCCAATCCACAGCGTCCCGTCGGAATCTTCATAAACCGCGCTGAGATTTAAGATGTTATCTGCCAGACTGAAGGGATCATTGGCGTCATGTAAATAGCGGGTGAACGTGCCGCGGGCGCGATCCATCAGATTGAAACCATTGTTGGTCATCACCCAAAAACGTCCCATGCGATCCTCGTACGTGCCAACCACATAACTGTCGCTCAAACTGGACGCAGTATTGGCTTCGTGACGGTAGCGAACATAGGCACGGGTACGGGGATCGAAGCGATTCAGTCCGTTTTGCGTTGAGATCCACAGTATTCCCTCACGGTCTTGAAGGACGTTTGCGACAGTATTGTTGCTTTGCCCGCCCGGACCGCTCGGATTATCCCCGAATTGTGTTAAGCGGCCGCTTGCGGGATCGAGCAGAGTCAATCGTCCGTTCGAGCTGAGCCAGAGCAAGCCGGACGCCTTGTCCTCGCAGATATGCGAAACATTGCCGAGCGTCATTGGGCCGTGTGGGTCAGCCCTGTACCTGCGAAACCTGCCGGCAGCCTGGTCGAAACGGCTCAAGCCGCCGGCGTGGGCCAGCCATAAACGGCCTGATCTATCTTCATGGAAAGAATTCGTCTGACGTATCGCATTGTTGCCCGCGTCGTGGTCATGGCGAATGAAGGAATCTGTCTGCCGATCATACCGGGCTGCACCTGCATTGGTAGCTACCCATAGAACGCCGTTCCGATCAACGTACAGGTACCGGATACTGTCACTGCCGAGGCTTCGGCTGTTGTTCGGGTCGTGCCTGTAAACTTTGAAAGAGTAGCCGTCGTAACGATTCAGACCGCCCAGCCACGTGCCAAACCACATGAATCCCTGCCGGTCCTGAACAATTGCCCGGACATCAGAGTGGGAGAGTCCATCAGCCACAGAGAGATGCTCGAAGCGAATCGACTTTGGGCCCGGTTGAAAGGAGGCCTCTTGTGCGAAAGCGCAGCACGCCAGCAGAAGGGTTAACGAGAAAATCGCAGGCGTTCGTGCGTGCTTCATTCCGAATGAGGACATGATAAGGCAATCTCTCTTGAACTTGCTCGATTACGTGCTCCGATTTGGGTTTAGTCCAAGGCATCCGGATCGCCTTCTTCTCCGTTCGCGCCGAATGAATGACGTCAGTCTGCGATTGTGCCAGACGATTCGGGTCACGCAGCACCAGAGTGGCCACTCGCGTCAGATACATATTCAACTCCACCTTAATGGCTGGCACGGTGGAATCCACTTGCCCTTTCGTTTGCCACCAATACATTAGCGGTCTACCGCGCGTCGTTCGACGAACCATCTCGGCAGGTGCCGGCGTCAGGCGCCGAACCCACGACGGACCGGGCGATGAGGCGCGAGGTCTGGCCCGCGGCTCAATTTGCGTCCTGTAGTTTCGCCGCCATCCCCGTAGGTGCCGTTCCCGGGTGTCTGCATCGCTGAAGGCTGTGCGCCGGAGATGTTCAGGTGGCAAGTTCGGACACCTCCGCCCGGCATCAAGATTGCTATAATTAAGGCCCCACGCTTCATGCAAACCGGCGAGCGACTGGTGCAGCACGAATTGGCTGCGCCGCGCGCTGGCCTGACTGCGTTAGTTGAGATATGCGAAGGGGCGCCGGGATGAGAGGCCTCGGGAGCCGCTTGACACGATCCCGTTCGATGCACCGGTTGACAAGTTTCGCGGCAGCGCTACTCCTTTCTCATTCTGTCTCGGTCCTTACGGCGGCGCAACCGGCGTTGGTAAGACTTCACGTAACCGAAGGCAGGGACATCCGCTTTGCCAATCTGACCAGCAAAAACGGCCTTTCCTTCGGACAAATCCGCGATATCGTCCAGGACGATAAGGGTTTTGTGTGGTTCAATACCTCAAACGTGCTGAACCGCTATGACGGCTATCAGTTCAAGTCCTACCGTCGTGATCCGGCCCACCCGAACTATCCGTCCGCGGGCTTTCTCAACTCTATCTTCAAGGACCGCTCCGGCTTTCTCTGGGTCAGCTCCAACGAATCTCTTGAGCGGTTCGATCCCGCGACGGAGACCACGACGCGCTTCTCCGTCGACGGCAATGGTCCGAACAGCGTCCTCGGGCCAGTCCGCCACATCAGCCAGGATCGGGCCGGGATCGTGTGGCTGGCCACTGATAGCGGTCTGCATCGGCTCGATCCCGCGACCGGTTCATTCCGCCACTACTCTAAAGATTCGGCGGGTCTCAGCAGTTCCGCGGTGAAATCGACCTACGAGGACCGGGAGGGCACGCTGTGGGTGTGCACGGTGGCGGGCCTGGATGCCTTCGACCGGCACACGGAAAAGGTGACGGACCGGATCCCCCTGAATCTGCCAGAGGCGCTTGTCGTCAAAGCGCTCGAAGACCACGCCGGCGTGCTGTGGATCATTTACCTGTCCGGTAACGGCGTGGCCTCCTGGGATCGCCATACACGACGGCTAACTTTGTATGCCGTGGGGGATGGTGAGCCTGCGGGCACAGCGCTCAGTGGAGTGCAAGGAATCCATGAAGATGCCGAGGGCAACCTGTGGCTGGCGACCAGGGGTAGCCGGGCCAGCGGCTTGGTGAAGGTCGATCCGAGCCGGCGGAGCGCGATCCGATACCGTCACTCCGCGGTTGATCCTGAGAGCCTCAGCGACGACATGCTCATGTCGGTGTTCGAGGATCGAGAAGGGAATATCTGGGTGGGCACGGCAACCACCGGAGTCGACCGGTTTCAAAGAAAACCGTTACCGTTCAAGCGCTACCGCAATGAGCCTGGCAATCCGCAAAGCCTTTTGCGATCGTCGGTCACAAGCGTGTATGCGGATAGCCAGGAGAACATCTGGGTAGGTAGCGCGCTCGGCCTGACGCGGATCGATGGGAGGAGCGGAGGGTACAGCTTCTTCCGGAACGCAGGGTTCGGTCCGTCGAACCTCTCGAATCCGTTCGTGATCTCGATTGTCGAGGACCGCGCGGGTTTTCTGTGGTTCGGCACCTATGGCGGGTTGAACCGCTACGATCCGCGGACGGGCAGGTTTACCGCGTTCCGCCATAACCCCGCCGATCCCCACAGCTTGGGCCACGACCAGGTCAACTGCCTGATGGTGGACCGTCAGGGCACCCTCTGGGCCGGAACCGGGGATGGCTTCAGCCGCCTCGAGGATCCGGCCACCGGCCGCTTCCGCTCCTGGAAGGCCGGCGGCTCCGACGGCGCATCGCCGCAGGAAGTCGGCGCCATTATGCAGGATCCAGATGGAGCGCTCTGGTTGATCAGCGGAGCGCTTCAGCACTTCGATCCCACCACGGGACGCTTCACCGCTTACAAGCTTGGTCCGTCCCGTACTGGAACGGCGGAACGGGTCCTTTCCTCGGCTCTGGTTCGGATAGGAAAACGGATGAATACAGTCCTGACCCTAGACCAATCGGGCGTGCTATGGGTGGCCACCACCGATGGACTGGTGCGCTTTGATCGCGAGCGCGGGAACTATACGGTATATGACGATCGAGACGGCCTGCCGGCTAGCGCCGTCCACGGCATTCTTGCGGATCGCAACGGGATCATGTGGGTGAGCACATTAGGTGGACTCTCCCGCTTCAACCCACGCACGAGGACCTTCATCAACTACCATGACACCGACGGCTTGGCCGGAAACGCGTTCGAGGGTTATCCGGCCTCCTGCCAATCCCGGCGCGGCCAGATGTTCTTCGGCAGCAAGAGCGGGCTCACGTCTTTCTGGCCGGAGCAGATCGTGGAGAACCCGTACATTCCGCCGGTGGTGCTGACCGAATTCTCGTTAAGGAACCTGCCTGTCACCCCCGGCCCCGGCTCGGCGCTCGCCAAGTCGATTACGTTTACGCCGTCCCTGACCCTTTCACACGAACAGAACATGTTCTCCTTTGAATTCGCGGCTCTGAGCTACGTCGATTCGCAGCGTAACCAGTACCGGTACATGCTCGAACCACTCGACCAATCCTGGCATTCGGTGGACTCCGCTCACCGGATGGCTACCTTCACGACTTTGCCCGCGGGAAACTACACTCTGCGGGTTCAGGGCTCGAATCATCGGGGCGCCTGGAATGACCAAGGTGTTGTCTTGCGCTTGCAGATCCTGCCTCCCTGGTGGGCTACCTGGTGGTTTCGCGGTGTATGCGGGGTTGTTCTTCTTACGCTGGTGTGGGTGGCCTACCGGTTCCGTATCCGGCAACTTCAGCGGGAGTTCAAGAAGCTTCAGGACATGATCGAGACCATTCCGGCCATCTCCTGGACAGCTCGTCCCGATGGGTCGAATGAGTTCGTCAACCGGCGTTGGTTGGAATATACAGGCTTGTCTGCCGAAGACACCGCGGGTTCATCCTGGATGGCCGCAATTCACGGTGAGGATCGGCAGCAATATGCGGAGAAATGGCGAACATCCCTTGCCACGGGCGAGCCGTTCGAAGGCGAGGCGCGCTTTCATCGTGCTGCTACTGCGGAATACCGCTGGTTCCACGCACGCGGTGTCCCTCTGCGCGATAGCCACGGAAAGATCGTAAGGTGGTATGGAGTTCTCACCGACGTCGAAGATCGGAAGCAGGCCGAACAGGAACGTGAAAGGTTGCGCGAACTCCAAACCGATCTCGCGCACATTAACCGCGTGAGTATGATGGGGGAACTGTCGGCCTCAATTGCGCACGAGGTCAACCAGCCCCTGACGGGCATTGTGAGCAATGGCAGTGCTTGCCTGCGTTTTCTGGCCGGAGATACACCGAATCTCGAAGAAGCCCGCGAAGCTATCCGCGACATCGTTCGCGACGGCAAGCGGGCGGGTGATGTGATCGCTCGAATTCGAACTCTTACCAAGAAAACTGCGGCCCCAACGGAAACACTGGACCTGAATGAAACCATCCGCGAGGTCCTTGCGCTCGTAGGGGACTTGGCGAAGAAAAACAACGTGGTGATCCAAACGCACCTCGCGGAAGGCCTTGCTCCTGTTTCAGGTGATCGGGTGCAGTTGCAGCAAGTGGCTCTCAATCTGGTCATGAATGCGATCGAGGCAATGAGTGGCGTAAGTCCGCGGCAACTTACCATCACTACACACAGCATTGATCCGGACCGTGTGCAAGTCACGGTTCAAGACTCCGGGATGGGCCTTGACCCCGACAAGATCAATAGGATCTTTGAGCCTTTCTACACCACCAAGCCTAACGGCATGGGCATGGGACTTTCGATCTGCCGTTCGATCGTGCAGAATCATGGCGGGGAGCTATGGGCGACGCCCAATGAAGCCCATGGGATGAGCTTCCACTTTAGTCTGAAGTACAACGGAGCAGAATAGTTGCAGGATTCTTGCCCAATCATCGCAATCGTTGATGACGACCCTTCAGTTCGGCGGGGACTGGAGCGGCTGATCCGGTCCATGGGGTGGCAGGCCGAGACCTTCGCCTCCGCGCAGGAATTCCTGGCCCGAGTTGGCGTGGAGGCGCCAAGTTGCGTCGTGTTGGATTTGCAGTTACCCGGTCTCACGGGGCTCGAGATGCAGAAGCAGATGGCTGAGGTCGGGTTGGAAACCCCCATCGTTTTTCTAACCGGGCATGGCAATATCCCAGCCACCGTGCAAGCGATGAAAGCCGGGGCGATCGAGTTTCTGACCAAGCCGGTCGAGGAACCGGATCTTCTGAAGGCGATTCAAGAGGCCATCGAACGCGATCGGCGTATCAGGCAGCAGCGTGCCGACATGGGCGATCTGCGAGACCGCTACGATTCGCTGACCGCGCGAGAGCAGGAAGTCGTGCAGCACGTGGTTGCTGGATTGCTAAACAAGCAAATCGCAGCCGACCTGAAAATCACCGAGGATACGGTGAAGTTCCATCGGGGGAACATCATGCGTAAGATGCGTGCGGATTCACTGGCGGATCTCGTCAGGATGGCACAACACCTTGGAATCTGACGCAACCCGTCTGCCCATCAGTCCACCACCAAGGTGTAGTAGATTCTTCTTCCCGCTCCTGTTAATCAAGAAAGAGGAACTCTTTTGATGCCAGCGATTGTTTCCGTAGTCGACGACGATGTTTCAGTGCGCACGTCGCTGGAGAGGCTAATTCGGTCAGCCCGGATGGAGGTGAAAGTGTTCGCCTCAGCCGAAGAGTTCCTGAAGTCAAATGATCCTTGTGATGCGGACTGCCTCATCTTCGACGTTCGGCTGCCTGGGATGAGTGGCATCGAACTCCACCGTCAACTTCTTGCTTCCAAGTGTGAAGCACCAGTGATCTTTATCACCGCACACGGGTCCGACGACCGTGCCAGGTCAGAAGCCTCCTCTGCGTGGACGGTTGCATACTTCATAAAACCGTTCAGTGGGGACGAACTGCTTGATGCCGTCGATCTGGCCCTGAAGTGGAAGCCCGGCGACGAAACGCAGGCAACTTAAACCGCAGCGTCAAGCAGCGGACGCTCAACCCCAATTGAGGAGGTTCCATGAATGCCGCAGGAACTCTGGTTTATGTCGTGGACGACGATGCGTCCGCGCGCGAAGGCGTGGCTCGTCTGATTCGCTCCGCTGGCTTCGTAGCAAGGACCTTCGAGTCAGGGGAAGCATTCCTGGCTACTCCGCCAGCCAACATGCCAAGTTGCTTGGTGTTGGACGTAAATCTCCCCGGATTGAACGGTCTAGACCTCCAACAGAAACTCGCCGAGTCGCGGCTGCGCGTCCCCATCGTATTTCTGACAGGCCACGGCGACATACCAATGAGCGTGCGCGCCCTCAAAGCAGGCGCAGCAAACTTTCTGACGAAACCGGTCGATGATGAAGCCCTGTTGGTTGCCATCCGGCACTGCGTCGATTCGTGGTTGGGCGACCAGGTCGAGTGTGACCGCAGCATTGCAAATATCATCGGTGAAAGTACGGCGCTTCAGGCGATTCTCAAAGACATCCAGGTAGTGGCTCCCACGGATGCGGCAGTGCTAATCCAGGGAGAAACGGGTACCGGCAAAGAACTGGTCGCCCGCGGGATTCATGAGCTGAGCCTCCGGAGCAAGCGAGCCTTCGTCATGGTGAATTGCGCCGCGATTCCGGCAACGCTCCTCGAGAGCGAGCTTTTTGGCCACGAGAAAGGCGCCTTTACGGGAGCCCTCGCGCAGAAGATCGGACGATTCGAAATGGCGCACCAGGGCACGTTGTTCCTCGATGAGATCGGCGAAATTCCACTGGAACTTCAACCCAAACTCCTTCGCGCTCTTCAGCAGCAGGACTTCGAGCGGTTGGGGGCCACGCGGACCACTCATGTCGATGTCCGCATCGTCGCGGCGACCAATCGCAATCTCAGGCAAATGGTCGAAGACGGCAAGTTCCGCGCGGACCTTTACTACCGTCTGCACGTATTCCCCGTAACGGTGCCGCCGCTGCGCGATCGACGCCAAGATATTCCTCTGCTGGTCCGCTTCTTCACGCAGAGATACGCCCGAAAAATGAACCGCACGATCGAGGAGATTCCGGCGGCGGCCCTCGAAGCACTCACCAGATATAGTTGGCCCGGCAATATTCGCGAGTTGCAAAATTTGGTGGAACGTTCCGTCATCTTGAGTCCCGGGACCGTCTTGCAAATCTCAGTCCCCGACGCAGTGGCCGATTGCGGCAGCCTGCGATGGACTGCTCCGGTAACCAACATCGAAAATCCCGATCGTGAACGAATTCTCGAGGTGCTGCGCCTGTCCGGCGGAGCGATAGGCGGCCCCGAGGGCGCTGCCGCAAAGCTTGGATTGCGGCGCACCACACTGCAGTCCCGCATGAAGAAGCTTGGCATCCAGCGGCATTTTCGATGAAGAACAGCATCGGGCGCCCAGAGATCACGGACTGACTCAATCTCTTGCTCGCGGGGGCGGATAGTTCTTGAACAACTTTGCTAGTGCCTTCTCCAGGTTACGGAAATTCTTGTCGGGATTACTTTTGATGTCGAGCGTCTTTGAAGCCGAGCCGCGCCAGACGAGTTGCTTGCTCGCGGGGTCGAACATACCTATCACAAGCTTGCCGACTTCAATGGTCGAGGACGTTACGCGGGTGTCCCAGGGCCCCAGACGCAGCGGCCCTCCCCACCCGAGACTATCGAACTGTTTTTCCTGTGAGATGGCTGCTTGATAGCCGACGTGCAGATCACCGCCGCTCTCCACTCGCGTCAAACCCTTGCGGGCGAGGTTCGCATCCACGGCGCGCTTGATGTCCTTATCGAGGATTTGGTCACTAACCGGAACAGGCCTGTAATCCACCCACTGGTAAGTCTTATAGCCGTTGAAGTTTGCGGAACGATCGTAGTCAAATTGCACGTCCTGCGCAATGGCGGCCATGCTTAGGCAGGCGAGCGCTGCCACATGCATATGTTTCATTCTTGTTGTTTCCTTTCGGTGACGATTAGTTACTTGGTGTGCGTCGCCAGATGCGCGCAGTCGAATATTGAGCACGACGATCTCGATATGGTTCAAGCGAGACGCCCGGGCGGCCGTACTACGCCCTAGTCGATCTCGACGTACCGGAGTTTTCCCGCGCGTTCCACCTGGACCACGAGCGGCTCGCCTTCCTTCCGCCGTTCGATGGCCGCGCGAAGTTCGGGCAACGTGGATACAGTCTCGCGGTTGACCTCATAGATTACGTCGCCCGGGAGCAGATTGCCCATGGGACCGCTGGTCGTCATCGCCAGGCGAGCAACGAGAACGCCATAAGAGCGGCGCGGCAAGCCCGGCAAGAGTTCGGCAATCGACGCGTCGATCGGCAATGCGAGGATCGAAAGGCGAGGCACCAGGTGCTCGCGCTCGTTCACCTCGGACGCAAACCGCTCGAGGTCGTTTGATCGCGCGGACACGATTATCTTCTTCTCGAGAGTATCGGCTCCACGTTGGATCTGCATCGTCGCGATGCTCGAAACGCGCTGCTGGTACAGGTTCACATGAAACTGCCGGGCGTTCTCCATGGGCTTGCCGTTGAGTGACAGGACAATGTCGCCGATTTTTAAGCCAGCGGCGTCCGCTGGTCCGCCGGGCAGGACGTCGGCCAAGATCACGCCTTTGTCGCGCGCTAGCGAAAGCGCCTCCGCCAGACCCAGTGTCAACGTTTGGGCTTCCACACCAATTTCGCCTCGGTGAACAAAGCCGCTTCGGCGCAACTGGTCAATTACAAAGCGGACGATATTGCTGGGAACGGCGAACCCAAGGCCCTCGCTGCCGCCCGACTGCGTGAGATTCATCGTATTGATGCCCACCAGGCGTCCCTCGATATCCACCAGCGCACCGCCGCTATTGCCGGGATTGATCGGCGCATCTGTCTGGAAGTAGACTACGCGGCCGTCGGGTTGAAGCTGCCGTGCGACTCCGCTGATTACGCCCATGCTCATCGAGCTCTCGAGCCCGCTAGGACTGCCGACGGCAACTACCAATTGACCTTGCCGAACGATATCGGAGTCGGCGAGCTCGAGGAAGGGCAAACCCTCGGCGTCTACCTTCAGGAGTGCGAGGTCGGCTTCAGCGTCGAGACCAACCAGACGAGCTGGCACGACGCGCCCTGGCGGCCGTACGATACTCCGGCCTGCCGATGCACGGTCCGACGGGAGCTGCACATGCATTCGTGTGGCGCCCGCAACGACGTGGGCGTTGGTGACGATATAGCCATCCGCACTGACAATGACGCCGGATCCACCAGCGCGCCGCAACCCGAACGAGGTCACACCTGGAGGGCTATACGCCACCTGCTGATATCCCTCGGTCGTAATCGTCGCCACGGCCCGGGTGACCCTCCCCGCGACCGCAACAAGCGCTTCGTTTAAGGCGTGCGCCGATGGTGCGGACTTGGAGGTAGGGTTTTCAGCCGCAACGGCAGCACTGAAAGCGATCGCGAACAAGAAGTTCCGCATCTTCATGGCAGTTATTTATGTCCTCCGCGGCCGGAATCGGCTTGGTGAACCGCGCCTTGTGAGGACGCCTTCATGTCGTACTCCCAGTGCACAAGCAAAGAAGCGGGTGCGCAAGTCTTCTGAACGAGCTTTCCCGGTGCGGCCTCTGCAGTTAAGCTCAAACGCCAACGCTGGCTGAACCGTCGCCGAAGGAGAGCCCTTCCGCGACGCAGTCGCGATTTTACGCCCGGGACAGAAATGCCAACATGGGTCGCGGTTTCATTCGTGCTTCGCTCTTCCAACGCCGAGAGCCTAAGAACCATCGCGTAAGAGTCTGGCAGCCGCTCAATGTCTTCTTTGATCAGCCTATGACTCTCCGCTTCGAGCAACAAATCCTCCGGGGTCGCGGACCCGCTGGGAAAGAGGGCCACAACATCAAAAGGTGCGCGGGATATGGATTCAGCGCGGTTCCGCCTCCGGCGCAAGAACATCAAACTATGATTGATCGCAATTCGATGTAGCCACGTGCGGAATGAGGCGCCACCGCGGAACGATGACAGGTGTGTCATCGCTGACCAGAGCGTGTCCTGCGCGATTTCCTCGGCGTCGGCGTGGCGATGCAGCATGCCGGCCGCTGTTCGGTACGCAACCGGCCAGTATTTGCGGACAAGCTGATCCATGGCGGACGCAGATCCCGTCTGCGCCAGCGCGACCAGGGTTGAATCCTCGCAATTTGTTTCGTGATCTGTCATATACCCTCCGTGCCCTCAATCTCGGATAAGTACCGTCATGCCGCCTGGTCCCAGTGCGCACTCGCCCCAAACGTGTTCGTTTGACGATCGATCGTTTCCTGACATCTGATACAGTTAGCCGCCCAAGGAATCGCTTCTAGTCGCCTGGAGTTGATAGCATCGCCGCATTCGGCGCAGCTACCGTACGATCCGTCCTTTATCGCCAGGAGTGCGGAATCCACGGCAGCCATGGTGCGAGTGAGGGCAACCATGAACGTAACCGCCTCCTCGCGTCTGTTCATGCCGTGTATCCGGTCGATCAGTTCGTTCTCGCCCCCGTCCACGATCAGTTGCGAGCTCTGCGCGCGAATCACGCGCGCCAGTTCGGACCGCTTGTTCTGGAGCGCCGCTTTCAAAGAGTCAGTCTGATGTCTCATGTGTCTTCTCTCCGTATGGCCTGACATAACGGCTCACCTGCCGCCGAGCAGCGGCTTGCGGATCAGTGACGGAATCACCGGTATTACGCTGAACCTGACCAGAGCGCGCTGGCCGAAGTCGTCCTCGCTGACGACGGAGTACTCGAAGCCGATCTCGAACTTCGAAATGATTCCACCCGTCCGGGTAGCCTTCGAGACCGTGACCCCGACGGGCACGTTCCACCGGTTGCCGGAACTGGCCCGGCGGTCGTAGGTGACTATGGGACTGAAGCCGACCTGCCACGCATTCGGCAGGTTGTAGGCCATGAAGTAGAGCAGATTCATGTAGCTCGCGTCGGCGATTTCGCTGCCGCGGCTTCCGCGCGATCCGATCTTGAAGAAGTACTGAGGAAAGACTCCCAGGGTCAACTTCTCCGTGGCGTGGCCGACCACCACAGCCGGTCCGACGCCCCATTGCTTGCGGCCGAACCCCTTCTCGCTAGCCGTCGGAAGAAGCCATGTCGGTCCAGCGCCGAGAATCCAGTTTTTCACTGGCGGGGAAATTACCATCGGCAACTGGATGTCCCCAAGACCCCCGCTTCGGTCGAAGCGATTCGCACCGACGGGGACCGGCTGGCTGGAAATGAACGGAATGGTGGGTCGAGTGATGAGCTTCCACTCCTTTTCCCCCGTGCCGTAGACCGGGATCGGCAATATCGGCTGGAAGATCGTCCTGCCCGCGGCCCGCTTGCGGCCCGTGTTCAGGTTGCCATCCGAGAACGTGAAGTCAAATTCCGTGAATAGCGCCCACACGTCCGAGAGCGGGTTCGAGAGCTTATTGCCGGTCTTGGAGACATCGTCAGCTTCGGGCGCGGTTTCGCCGCCGCGTTGAACGCCAATCTCCTGTCCACGCGCCGGTATGGCCAAAGAGACGAAGGCAAGCAACAGCGCTGCCGCCACCACTAGTTGCCGCCCGATTCTTGCGCTTCGAATAGTCGTCGCGCGTTCGTTTCTGCTCATGTTTGCCACCTCTCGCTCTGTTGTGATCGCTTTGCCGATCCCGGATGCTGCGGGCAAGCTTCATTGCCGCGTTGCCAAGCGATGCACCTTGCGCGCCTTTCGATGGACCAAGCCAAATCAAAGACTTGCGTCGACAAGGGCATGAAACAGCGTCGGCACATTCGGCAAATGCCGACCAAGACGCCGAAGCGCCGAATTGTCACTTCCACAGGCCGCACTCGAAACGGTGGTTTTGGCTTCTGGCGGTATTCCTCTTGGTGCCGCTTGGTGCCGCGGCGGTAATTTAGCGCTGCCGCATTCGAGACGAATCGGCACCTGCCACATCGTCTGCCGGGACTCGGCGCGATAAGAGGCTGTAAATGCTTGAGAAAGGCCTTTCCGCGTAGGGACGGTCGCGTGCATCGCTCAAAGCTGTGAGGATTCTGCAATGATTCGCATCTTGACAGACGACGAGCCGGACGCGATCACGATCACTGTCGACGGTCAGCTCGTGAATGACTGCGTTGAAGCGGTCGAGACGTGCAGCTATCAGGCGATGGGCCAGGGGCGACCAGTCCATCTCTTTCTACGCGACGTTTCTCCTATTGATGAGCAGGGCCGCTCCCTCCTGTCTCGCCTCGCTGGGAAGGGTGTTCGATTGAGCGCCTCCGGAGTCTACAGCTCCTATATCGTCGCGGAGATCAACAAGGAACAATTGCGACCCTCCGAGGAGCGAAGCCGTCCCCCCGCGCGATCATCATGCCCACCGCTAAAAAGCTACACAAGGAAAACGCCACAGTGAGGTTCCCTTACATCGAGCCGATGCGCGATCGAAGTCAAGGGCGCCGGGACGAGGTGTTCCCAAAGGAGTTTTGCAGTCCGGGCCCGCCTGCCTGTTTCCAAGAATCGATCGAAACGCTTTCATCCCAAAGGGCGCGGTTAAACGCGTGTGCCGTTCGTGTCGGCACTTCATTTCGGCACGCGCCGAAGTGCCGAAGGCGGCAACTCTGCAACTCCTTCAGTCCAAAGGGGCACGGATTGGGCACCGTATTGCGATCACTATTTCGGATCGAAAAAGTGGAACAACACATGACAAGGTTATTCTGGTCCCGCCTGCGGATACTCGGTTGCAAGGTAACGCACCCGGCGGCCATGTGGTTGTACGGACCTCCCAAAGAGGTTCGCAGAACAGCGACCATCGCTTCGATAGCAACGTTACTGGTTGCCTGTGTGGTCTTGCTGGGTGCGCCTTGTGCGGCCCAGGAAGTCGACGTACCTGACGGGCGTGGAAGTGGCTCGGTAACTGCGCCCTCAGGCTGGGTCGAGCTGATTGCGCCTATCCAACAGCGGGTCGATCTGAAACTGTATGGGTTTTATATCGGCAAAGTGAAGGCGCCGTCCGCACAGGTGGACGCCACCTTCCGGGCGACAAAATTTCTTTCGATCACTCCCAGCTATCTCTATTACTCGATCCCTGCAAGCGGCCTGAATGAACTCTCGAATCTTTCGCGAGCATTTACCAGCGGTGTCGAGGAGCACCAGTTCCGGATCGATGGGACTGTTATGTTCTCGATCCGTAAGTTTGAGATCTCCAACCGCAACATGTATGTCAGAAGGTTTGTCTCAAACAGCGACATCAACCGTTATCGCAATCGGACCGCGGTCGCGCATCCGCTCAGAGTAAAGGGCCATACCGTGAAGCCCTTCGCGTCCTACGAAGCCTTCTACGACCAGGGAAGCGGATGGACCAAGAACCGAGTCTGGACCGGCGTCACGGTGCCCATCTCCCGAAATGTGTCGTTTCAGCCTTCCTACATGTGGGAAGGCACGAACGGAATCAAAGACCTCAAGTACGTAATGTTCGGCCTTATTTTCAGGACGCCGAGTCCGAGATAAGGTCCGAATCGTATTCAACACTCAAATAGGAGAACTGTATGTCGAAAGTGCTACAACGACGAACCGCAACGATTGCCGTGATTGCCAGCTTGGCTGTCGCCACGGCAGCGCTGGCCCAGATGCCAACCTCCCCCTGGAAGAAGGGCGCGCCATTCCCGCAGGCAGATGAAGAGCTTTATGGCGTCGCCCTCAACGGCAAGATGTATGTAATTGGCGGCTGGGACGACGGCAAGGCTGGGGGAATCAATTACGAGTACAACCCGGCCACCGATAAATGGACGAAGAAACAGCCGATGCCACGGCCGGCCCACCATGCGGCCCTGGCTGCGGCGAACGGCAAGATCTACGTGATGGGCGGCTTCGTCCCTCCGAAGGACACCGCTATCCCCATTGGCGGCGCATGGGAACCGATTGACAACGCGTGGGAGTACGATCCGGCTGCGGATTCCTGGAAATCGCTGCCGCCGTTGCCCGGCAAACGGGGCTCGGCCATCGCCGCCGCGGTCGGCGGCAAGATCTACGTGATCGGCGGCGCAACGACTGTGGATGGGTCCAAGGAGCCGTTCTTCACATTCTTCGGAGCGTCCAAGGTTCTCGCCACGAACGATGTCTACGACCCCGCCACGAACAAGTGGCAGAGCCGTACGCCGATGTCGGTCGCGCGCAATCACGCATTCGGCGAAGCGGTCAACGGCAAGATCTACGTCATCGGCGTACGGCTCTGC
>Ga0224723_1000908_pt1 | contig 19184 bp, 19 predicted proteins | sample Balambano_FR2_Me_FD_161647 | JGI IMG/M metagenome (GOLD analysis project Ga0224723, IMG submission 161647) | Freshwater sediment microbial communities from Lake Towuti, South Sulawesi, Indonesia - Balambano_FR2_MetaG | ecosystem: Environmental > Aquatic > Freshwater > Lake > Sediment | place...
TACACTAGTCCTTGGGCGTATTGAAGGATGGTTTCCATGACCGTCTTCTGATATTTGACTACGCCCCTTTTTTTTCATATTTTCACCTCTTTGGCAACCATTATTGAGAATGGTGCAAGATCTCAGAGAACAGTCATTTTTCTTCTCCTGCTGCTTGAGAACTATGATCTCTGCTATTTACGTTTCTTCCTCTTCGCCTGCTTCAGACGATTGAATCTCTTCTGGACGCAGATCTCTGGCTTCTCCTTGCAGAATTTGCATCCACATGTCATCTGGAGAAATTCCCCGCTTTTTCGCTAAGTAAGCTACTCGCTCTTTAATCCGGGGTTCTCTCTCTTGCAGTTTGGCACACAGTAAACTGTTAGCCTGAGTGGAACTAGTGCGGGCATTGATCCAAGAGTCAATGGCCAACAAGTCGGTATAGTACTCGCCCAGTGGAGCAATTGAAAATCTTTCCCTGCGTGGCATGATGCTGATTGAAGATGGAACAGTGATCATATTTTCCCCTATTGGCTTTGATTTTGCCCTGATTTTGCCCAGATCCTTGACAAATATTCAAATCAATTATATGTACCTGAATATTTTCTGAATATTGCCAAATAATTACCTGATTTATACCTGATTATGATATTATTCTACTCAATTGAGTAAGGCGATCGCTTCCTCTCTTGACTTTGCTCTAGTTTGATAAAATGGTCAGGAAAGTTGTCACATGTGCATCAAAACTTTTACCCTATGATTGCAGCCAAAACCCCAACTAAACGACACTGGGAAATGTTCGAGGCTTACAAAACCAGGGTTACAAGGCAGATGGAGCCAGAGGAGTTCCTGAAATATTGGGTGGTCAGCTATGAAGAATTGGCTGAACTGTGTGGTCGGTCTAAAAGCACAGTGGCCCACTGGTTCTCTAAAGGAGAACATCGTCGTGAACCAACGGAAGCAGACAGGCGCAGACTGGCAGAGATTCATGCTCTTTGGAGTCAGTTTGAGAATGAACCCACTCATTTAAGGGAGATCTGGGAAAGGCGACGGCATCGCAAGCGTGAGGCATGATTGTCACATGTGCATCATCTACTTGCCCTGGTGACACCTTAATCTGTAGGATGTTTGCATTTGATCAGAACTTTGAAAACTCCAAGAAGATACCCTAATAAAAAGGGTAAGCTGTATTATCGTTAAAACCATCGCGTCACTCAGGAGAACCAGACTTGAGTAATATGGCCCTGCTACGTCAAGTTTTTGGTCAGACAAGAGCCTTGAATCCTGAGCAGTTCTGCGAGAAATATGCCAAGAAGCAAAAGGGTGAATGGGGCTACCGGGGCAACTGGAATCGCCTGCTATCCTATGTTTTAGATGTCAGCGAAAAGACTGTCGAAGCTTGGGGTCCCAATTTTGAGGATTGCCCTGAGAAATATCGCAGACGATTGGCAGAAATTGATGCCCTCAAAACCGCAGAGCAGATCCTCAAGCGACATGGGTTGAGCCAGGAATTCTTGGATTCTCTGGAGTAGTGGTTGGAAATTTTTCTAAAATATACCCTAATAATTAGGATAAAATAATTGCTAATCTTATCTGATTTCCTGTAATGTGCATATTGTCAATCTCAGGTATGTACCCGCAGTTTTAGTAATGCATTCTACCAATCTAACCCTAATTCAAGATTTCCTATCTATCCCTGAGAATAGCGTTTCAGCGAATGTGCTCATTCCTCAATTGGCTGAAACAATTCCTCAACGTGAACCGCTACGCCACTTATTAATTGGTTCTTCTAAAGCCGTTCGTCATACTATTCATGAGTTACATATATTGAATTACGCAGAGGCGATCGTTTGGAGTCCGTTGATGCTGACGGGGAATGCTAATGAAGTGATGAGCATTTTGATTCGTTATTTGTTGTTGCAATAGGGTGTATACTAAATCACTAACTATTTATTCACAGATCTGATAAAAATGGAATTAAATAGGAAACTTTAGCTCTAACAATCACCTTATGGAGGCAGAAGTGTGATAAGAATTCTTTGCTGTTTGGGATCAGTTGCTCTGACAGTCTTATGTGTAAATTCTGCAAAATCACAAGCATCTTGGGAATGGGATAATCCTGTATGGTGTATCACAGCAGTGGACAGTAGCCTACCCAACACACTCACAAATTCTGCCAACATTCTAGAAATAGGACGTTTGCCTCCTGATGAGGGTTATGGAGAAGAAATTCGTCTGAGAATGATAGTCGCAAGAACAGATAACAATCAAGTTGAGGTTTATTGCTCTCTAATGGATTTATCTGACCTTGATGAACCAGGAAGTTTTCAGGTAGAAGCTTACATTCCTTCTACTCGACCTAACCAATGGATGAGGTTTACTTTTAACAACAGAGGTGTAGGAGAACAAGACTGGATAGAACCTCTTCCTTCAAATTGGGTGAATTAGTTCCTACAAGAAAAACTAACAGATTGTCACCTTATCAGCAACTAACGACAAAAAACTACATTCAATCATTCTGTGACTATTAGTGTCTCGCGCATTGTGTAGATGCATTAGTAGCAACATGGTATAAATAAAGAATATCACTAAAACGTTTCTTCCATTTCAAAATAAGGTTGATTGGAATTAAGGCAATCTTTTAAGGCTAGATGATGTCATCTGAAGAAGTTGTCAATTGTTCATATTCAAATGAACCATACTCATCTTGTACAGCTAGTGTCGTTGAATTCACTTGTTGAATAGTCACGCCATCAAATTGATAAATTCGATAGCGATCTGGAACTGTACCATCTGGATAGAGAGATGCTGTAGTCACGCCATGATTACTAATGCCTTGATAGCAGAAACGCTCTCCGTCAGTTGCAATTTCGATATAGCGTGAACCACTGTTATAAAAACCTTGCTGGAGCGGGATTCCATTGGCAGACGCACTTATACTTACTAAAGTCAGGATTGTAAGAATACACGAATTGAGAAATTTGCTCATAATTCCAACTTAGTTTTTCCTGTCATAATTCTTGCAAAATTGTATCCGGAACTTTGCAAACTGCCAACAAATCCAATAGGTTTTGATATATCTCTTAGGTTTCAATGTTCTAGGTTCTATGAGTCAGGAAACTACAACCGCGCCTATTAGATAATTGCCGCATCATCACTCCAAAACATGGGTTTTATTTGCCCAGACAGGCTGACTACAAATCTTACTTACCATCATCAATAAGTAAAGTTCTCGTTTCGTTTTTTCTCCGGGGTTTATTGCAACTGTGATAAACGTGGCGATCGCTTTAACCCTGGTTCGACTCTATTATAGGTCTGGTGATGAATAGTGTCAGTATCGCAACGGCTATAGTTCCAGATGGGAAGAGCAAGTCAGGCACTCAAACAGGTCTTAGAGCAATATGGCATCAGCCAGAATCGATTGGCGGTGACATTGGGCATCGATCGCACTGCCGTTTTCAAGTGGGTGCATGAGCAACGCGAACCCACGTCAGACACGATCGTGGAGATTACCAGAGCCTTGAAGCAAATCAACCCAGAGGCAGCCAATGCTTTTGTGCAACGATATCTGGGTGAAATCTTGACAGAAACCGCAGAGGATGAGAGTTGAAAAGTGGGAAGGGCGATCGCGCTACAACAATTCATATCAGTTCAAAATCTCAGCCTTCTCAATTAAGGCAACTTGTGCAGTGGTACAAATTGGATCTTTTACAGTGGATGGTTTTATGCTGCCCGATGGATCTTATCGGATGAGCCAGACGCAGGCTGCTGAATGCATAGAGTTAAAGGTGCAAAACATCTCAGATTTTTTCCGCTCTAAAGCCTTCAAAAGCGTGATAGGAGAGGATTATACACCTCAGATTTTTGAAATTGAACCAGATGTAGAGCAAATCCGTGGCGGCAGTCGAATTGAGCATTGTCACTTGAGATTATCTTTGCGAACACTTTGTCTATCAATTAAGCCAATATCGCAAAATATTAGGCTCTTCTGACAAATTGACCTCTTCAAGAGCTAAATCATCCTAAATTACCCTAAGCGTGATATCTTCTTGGGAATTATCTATGTAAACGTACCTATGTACTTATCTGATGCTATCTTGATTGAATCCAAGTCAGCCCGCGACGATCGCCTATTTCATTTGTCTGACACAGGAGCAAAAGAAATTTTAAACAAAGTCAAATTCCTCCTTTTTGCTTTATGGCAAGGTGTTGGTATTGCAACAACTGAACAAGTTGCAGAATTTTATGAGGTAGATGCTGCCACAATTCGACAAGTATTCAAGCGCCATAGGGACGAATTCACTCCAGATGGGCTACAAGTTTTACGAGGAGATGCATTTCAGAATGCTCGTGACATCTTGTCACTAGCATCCAAAACATCTCAAGCTGTCATCTGGACTCCTCGTGCTACCCTTCGATTGGGTATGTTATTGCGTGATTCAGAAATTGCCAAGCAAGTGAGGACAGCCTTATTGGATTTGGTTGAAGTTATGCCCCTCATGATGCAAGTTAGAAATACTTTGAATCAAGTTATGGAACATTTTCAACCTTTACAAGAACTTGTCAACTATTCTCGACACTCTTGTTTGGTAGACGATATAACACTCAATCAAGTTCGGAAAGCTCATCCCAATGGCATCCCTGGAATGACTGAGAATGAGTTTCGCGATCGCCTTGTATTACTTTCTAGTCGTACAAACGAATGGAAGTTACACATTGAAAAGGAATTCCGCTATAACTTTGAGGATTTTAAAGAGTATCGTTATCCTGATTTATTTACTAAAATATTCACTGTTCAAACAGATGAGCAACCCGTGACGGTTCATTTCTTACTCGATTGTAAAGATCCGTTTGTTACGATTCAAGATATACACGAATGCCTTTATGCTCGGCAGTATCTTTGGCTAGATAAAGAAGCAACTCAAGCTGATTTTAGTTTTTTATTGTTTGTTGCCCCATTTGGTGGCACTCCTTCTGCCTACCGTTTCATGGCTCAAGAAATCCGAGAAGTGGCTTATCAAGGTCGAGTTGGTATCGTTACTGTAGAACAAATGACCCGTTTTCTACTCAATCGAGTTAGTGAATCAGTCGAGAATAAGCGCAAGAAACAAGAAATTACTGAGCAATACAAACCATTATTGAATTACTTACCACGTTTGATTCTACCCATTGATCAACGCAACCAAGTTACAGGATTACTCTCCCTGAAAAATTGATACGACGCGAAAGAGACTATTTTGAACAACTGTTGGGACAAAACGGCATTGATCCCTATGCTTTGCCTAATGATGCTGATGGGGAATAATGCGATCGCCCTCTTCAGCAATAGGGAAGGCGAACGCTCTCTCGCTCATCACGAATTGGGAAAGGGGCGATCGCACGTGGAGGCAGAGCAATATGGCATCAGCCAGAATCGATGGGCGGTGACATTGGGCATCGATCGCTATATTTTTGGTGCTTCGATTCCAGCTTCAATCACTGCCGCCGCCGCTGCTACTTCTTGTTCCAATTGTTCAACCGTTGGCATGATGTCTTGCAGGTGGATTGGAATGTTGGTTCCGATCTTATGGGTTGAAACACCGATCGGTTGCGTCATGCCCTGAAGAGCCAGTTCAGCTACCGTTTTGTTTTTCGACTTGCAAAGGATAATGCCGATGGTAGGTTGGTCGTCTGGATGACGCAAAAGCAGGTTTACTGCTGATACATAGAAGTTCATTTTGCCTGAGTATTCCGGTCTGAATTCGGTCATTTTCAAGTCAATCACTACATAGCAGCGCAGTTTCAGGTGATAGAACAACAAATCAATGAAATACTCCTCACCCTCCACTTCCAGATGATACTGGCTACCAACAAAGGAGAATCCCGTGCCCAATTCCAGTAGAAAATCGCGAATGTGAGTCACCAGAGCACGTTCAAGATCTCGCTCCTGCGCTTCTTTGCCCAGAGTTAGAAAGTCAAAATGATATGGGTCTTTCAGCAATTGCTGGGCTAGATCTGATTGTTGCTCAGGTAAGGTGTGCTTAAAATTTGTAATCGCGCCCCCCTGCCTCTGGTACAGACCACTCTCAATCTGCATGACCAGAATATCCCGGCTCCAACCATGCTCTAAGGATTGTTGAGCATACCAAAGTCGCTCCTGCAAGGAATCGAGTTTATCCAGCAAGACTTGATTATGCCGCCATGGGATTTGTCCAGCGCAACGCTGGACAATTTCCTCATCGGGATAAGCCTCGGCAAACGCCCGCATGTAGAGCAGGTTGGTTCGGGAAAATCCCTTAATCTCAGGAAACTCACGCTTTAAGTCCTTTGCTAATCGTTCAATCACCTTGCTGCCCCATCCTTCCTGGCGCTGTCGGGTGAGAATATCTCTGCCAATCTGCCAATAAAGCAACACAAGCTCATAATTAACCGCCAGGGCTGCTCTGGTTTGAGTGTGGCGAATTCGGTTTTTTAAGTTGGTGAGGAAAGCAGCATAGCTCTCCTCACCAGGAACCAGAGAAGGAGTGTGCGACATAACGAGTAATTTTCTCGATCAGAAGGTGCATAGAACAAATTTCTATAGCTGTCATCTTCTGAAATTTCGCACTCTATTATTTCAGATTTTGGCGCTCCTGTTGTGCATGAAGTTTGGCAGCGATCGCAATAGGGGCTAAAGGTGCAAAACGTCTCAGATTTTCAGTGCTCCAGAGCAGTTAATACCATTTTGGATTATAGATTTCCGATTTTGGATTGCAGAATGCTTGACCAGCTAACCGTTCTGGCAATTGAAATCATGCACATATCACCCAAAATGGTATAAGTGGGTACACGAGCACCGAGAACCCACTTAAGGCTTGACCGATATAGACTATTGTGGATTGATTCAGCTGCGATCGCCTAACCCATGTACACTTTTTCGTCTCTGTGCTCTCTGTGCCTCTGTGGTGCCAATTGCTACATCTAATAGAGGAAAGTCCCGAAAAAAGACTCGCTTCTTCAGGACTCCTGCAATCTATCACACGTAACTAAAGGCGCTGCTAGTGAGCGATAAGCCAGTTGCACCTTGCACCACGCCAATCAATTCATTGGTGCTGGCTTTCAAGAAAATTGCCGTGCCCGTCGGCAACCCGTTGGGCGCAGATCCCAGCACATAGTTACTGGCACTCCCCCGCAGTTGGATGACATCGCCTTCCGTCAGTCGGAAATTTTGAATCAGGGCATAGTCCGTTGTACCGGCCGCAGACGTGCCATCGGTATAGAAAACTCGACTGGAGTTACCCAAAACAAAGCGATCGCTCCCTCGTCCACCATTGAGGCTATCTATTTCGCCCCGTCCTGGATTCGTGGCACTACTATTCGCTCCAATCAGCGTATCGTTACCGTCCCCACCCAACAACGTGTCGTTACCCAGTCCACCATGCAAACTATCGTTCCCCGCACCCGCCTGAATCGTATCGTTCCCCGCTAAGCCATTGATAGTTTCACTGGCAGTTCCTCCCGTCAGGCTGTCATTGTTGGCGGTGCCGTTGATGACTGGGTTAGGAGTTGGGTTCATTGGAGGATGAGTCGCCAGTTGATCGGTGGCCAGATCTACCTTGACATTCAAATCACCCATAGTGACCGTGCGAGTGACCGTTTGGTTGAGGGAGCCACCCAAAAACTCCACCGTGTAGGTGCCAGCAGATAGCGGTATTTGATATCCTCCAGAACCAAACGTGGTGGTGGAGAAGACGCGCTGATCTGACTGGCGGATAGCTCGAACGGTAATGCCGCCCAATCCTTCACCCACTGTATAAAAATCATCGTTGGCGATCGCGTCGGTATACACCACTCCTGTAAGAAACGAGTTGGAACCAGAGCGGGCAAACTTTTGAGTCACCATCACCGCATTCCAATTAGCGAACTTGCCGGTCAACACACCCAGTCCAATTTCTTTGAAGTTGGTATTCATCAGATTGACGCGGTGTCCTGGACTATCAAATAGTCCATCATGCTGTTGGGCGACGGATTTCGTTACATCGGGTGTGCCGCTGGTGCCCGCCCAGGAAATATTTTCTCCCCAGGTCCAATTGCCAGTAAACGAGTACCCCGCCGCTTGCATCCGCTGTCCAGGATTGCTGCCATTCACACCCGTATGGCTGAAGGTATCTGTATCCAACATCCATTGGCTGTGCCGCCGAGCGGCATCAATTAAGGGCACGCTGAAAGCGAGGGGTTGTTTGGCAGCAGTGGTGATCGTTCCTGTTGCCAGTCCTTCGTTGAGCGTGTCAACCTGGGGATTGCGTTGCACTTCTGCGTTAGGATTCGCTCTGGCTCGGTTAATCAGTTCGAGCATCAATTGCTCATGAGCATTGGGAGTAATGGACATAGTTCAGTGCTCCTTGGCTTTCATTGACAGGAAAAGTGGGGCAGTTGGGCTAAGCCTCGCTACCCGCTGGTGATGCGACTTCCTGTGTGCATTAACGTGCTGAGAATAGGGTGGTGAGTTTTGAGTTAAGGTGAATTCACCATTCCTGGCAGTTAGCACCCAGCACTTCAGCCTTGACTAACTAAACTTCAAGGGTTCCAAGCATGTTTGATGGGTCAAATTGGTGTTAGACAGAAAACAGATGATGTTGCTGCTTAGGAACGTGAATTAGATAAAACCGAACTTTTTTGCGGGAAGCGCGGCGCAGCCGCGCTTCCCACAAAAAAGTTTTAGGTTTTATTTAATCCTTAATCCTTAAGTAGACTTTTAATCTCATGCACCTGTTGATAACTGTTCACTGTATCCAAGCACCTGTTCCAGGTTAACATGCAAATTTTGCATACCACTCCTAAAATCCACGGTAGTCTTTTTTACTCAATAGAAGTTTGATAACTCCATTATGCCCGTGTATCGGGCACAGGAAATTTGGCGTTTTGAGGGTGGTGCGTCGCGCTGCCTGCAAAAAAGCGCCTAACCGCAACTCCTGTTCTTGCATGAATCTTGTGCGGAGCGATCGCCCCTAAATACTCACTTTTGGGAATGAAGCTAGAGTATGCTTTAAAGCTCCTTGAAAGAACAGCTTTTCAAGCAGAACCTAAGGAAAATCCCTGAGCCATGAAGCGGTCAAACAAGGTATTCTTTTAATCAAAGGCTACGTAATTCTATCCTGGGGTGTATCGCTTTAAAGCAAGAGCTGTGGTAATGTTTAATCTTTGACTATCTGCAAACTTTTTTAGGACTGCTATTTTTGATGGTTATCTTATGTTTTTGCTTGTTTTTCCGACTGATGTGAATGGGAACATGTCACCTTTGCCTATCGCCCACCCTACGGGAAGAGCAAAGCTCTACATCCTCCAGCCCCTTCTCCCAGGTCGGGAGAAGGGAAGCCGGATTGAAGTCCCTCTGCCAAAGCGGGAGAGGGATTTAGGGTGGGCTGCAAGAGTGACATGCTCCCGATGTGAGTTGGTGTTGTCAAGATGTCTTTAGAGTAATGTGAAGGGATGGGTAATTTCCTATTCAGTCAGGGATTTTTTGATCCTGAGGACAAGCAATGCCTTATAGGGTGCCAACTTACAAGGTGTAAACGGAACTACCAGGAGTGTAGACTCGTCATGAAGATTCTATTAGATTGTCGGTTCAAAAAAGGAGCCGGACCGAATGTTACAGCCACCTATTTACTCGATCATCTAATTAAGCTCAACACAGAACACGAGTTCATTATTCTGCAACATCCTACCCAATCGATTCCAGACTACCCCGGAGTCAAGAAAATCTTCGTTCCAGTCAACAATAATTGGCTTGAGTTTGCCTGGATTCAATTCTATCTTCCTTTTTTGTTCCATAAACTCGATGTGGATATTTATCACAGCCTCAAACATCTTGGACCGTTCTTTTCAGATGTTCCCAGGATTCAATATATTCGAGAAGTGGGGCACTTCTTCCCAGAGGGTTGGAAGTCTCTCAAATTCAATCTGGTCAACCAGATTTACGACGGTCCATTGAGAATATTTGGACTGAGACGGGCAACCCATGTCATTGGTTTGGCTAACGAAACGAAAACCGTTCTAATGGAGAAGTTTGGCTTCCCGGAAAGCAGAATTACCATTAATAACAACGGACTGGACCCCAAGTTCAAAGTGATTGAAGATACAGCGGCGATTCGAGCTTGCCAACAACGCTACAATCTGCCTGAACGCTATATCTTGTGTGTCAGCAATCTCTACCCTCACAAAAATTATGACACTGTGGTCAAGATGCTGGCAAAACTGCGGGAAACGACAGGGGAATCTCACAAGTTAGTGTTTGTGGGAGAAAAAAGTTACGCCAAGCCTGAGTTCTTCCAACTGATCGAGGATTTGCAGATTGGTGATGACATTATCTTCACCAACTTTGTTAAGCATGAAGATCTCGTTTACCTCTATAATGGTGCGTCCATGCTGTTGTATCCTCCCATCATTGGTTCTTTTGGTAATCCGCCCTTAGAAGCAATGGCTTGTGGTATTCCTGTGATCATTTCTCAGCGGGGTGCATTGCCCGAAGTAACAGGGGGAGCCGCCTATGAACTGCCCAATCCTACTAATGTGGATGAGATGTTAGCCGCAGTGCAACGGGTGTTGCATGATGAACAACTCTGTGAAGAGTTGCGCCAGAAAGGATTTCAGCGCATCCAACACTTCAGTTGGGAAGCTTCTGCTGCCAGGATGTTTGAGGTGTATCGCAAGGTGGGCAAGGAAAAGTATTCGGAGGCGATCGCCTAACTGGCTCTATAGTTCTCATGACTACAGATGATGCCGTCAAAAAAGTGGCTCAGGGAGCCGGAGTCACGTTTGCTGGTAAGTTAATCAGCACGGGATTCAAATATGCTACTCAATTGTTGATTGCTCGGCTATTGGGAGCCGAAGCTTTTGGTATCTATGCCTTAGGCATCGTGCTCTATCAGTTTGGTGAATTAGTTTCCCGGTTGGGCTTAGAAGCGGGGGCTGTGCGTTATGTGGCGATTCATTTTGACGCGGGCGATCGCTCTAAGCTCAAGGGAGTGTTAATTCAAACGTTAGGCTTGCCTTTAATTCTTGGTGCGATCTTTGGGACGATTTTATACGTGGTGTCCGATGCGATCGCACTAAACATTTTTGATGAACTGGATCTGGCTGCGGTATTGCGCGTCATGGCGATCGCTGTCCCCTTTGGAGCCAGCATGATGGTGGCAGCGTTTGCCACAACGGGGTTTCACCTCACCAAATACAAAGTTTACCTGTTAGAACTGATTTTGCCCTGCACAACACTGGTTTTCTCTGTGGCGGCCTGTCTGCTAGGTTGGCAAATTGTGGGAGTGGCGATCGCCTGGTTGCTGGCTATTTTAATTTCATTTCTCTCGTCCCTCTGGTTCATCTATCGCCTGTTTCCCGATCTGTTGAACCAGACGGTGAAACCAACGTATGAAACCAGACAATTGCTGATCTTCTCTTTATCTTTAGTATTGGGGAACTTCCTATGGTTAGTGTTGCTGTGGACGGATATCTTGATGCTGGGCTACTTCCGTCCGGCGGCTGAAGTGGGTGTATATCGTGCTGCATCTCAGACTTCTTTTTTAATGACAATTGTGGCTACGTCGCTCAATACCATGTTTGCTCCAGTGATTGCCAGCTTGTTTAGCCGGGGCGATCGCGCTCAGATGAATCAATTGTTTCAAACCACCACCCGTTGGAGTTTTGCCTTAAGCCTGCCGTTATTTCTCATTGTCGCTGTTGTGCCACAGGAATTACTCAACCTATTTGGAGGAGAGTTTCAGGTAGGTGCGTTGGCCTTGGTTATTTTAAGCTTGGGACAATTGGTGAGAGCGGGAACAGGTCCGGGGGTGGATATGTTAGTAATGTCGGGCAATGAGCGGCTGAAAGTGGTGGGAGATATTGCCGCTGTAGTGATGAATGCTGTGTTAAATTTATTATTAATTCCTCCGTTGGGTGTAGCGGGAGCAGCGATCGCCTCTGCTATTAGCATTTCCGCCGTCAATTTACTACGATTGGTGCAAATATATACGGTCTTGCAGGTGCAAGCGTTTAACTGGAGCTATCTCAAACCTGTAGCGGCTGGGATTAGCGCTGCCGTGATTGGATTTGGGGTTCATGCTGGATTGGTTGCTACTCCTTGGTTGATCAGGCTTCTGATTACCACTGCGATGATTCTTGTGGTCTATGCGGCGCTGCTGCTAGCACTGGGGTTAGACCCGACCGATCGAGCACTGTTGCAAAAGATGATTCGCAAGATGGGTTTGTCATACTTTGCAGAGTGATACCTAAGCACCGATCGCTTTCTGATGTGGGAGAGCGATCGATGTCCATCGCTTTGCTCGTCGGGACAAACGCTCTGTTACACTCTCGGTTTCGTAGTCCATTGCGATGGCTTCAGGTAGCTGCTCTACTAACGCATACAAGACACGGGCATTAATGATGCCAAACTGCTGATTCGCGGATTGCATCATCGCTCCAACATACACACCACAGTTGTGGCACAACAAAAAGTCGGCTGTCTTCTGTCCGAATTGATACCTGTACAGGGCGTGCGGTACATGCTCGACAAATTGCAGCAAGCCCTTCGGGTCTGAAGTAGAGAGGGCAGCGTGCCTTCGACAAAAACTGCATTGGCAGGCACGGATGGCCCAGTCTTGGGGTGCTAATGCTGTCTGATAAATGAAAGCGATCGCTCGACAATGACATGTGCCTTCATATTGCTGTAAGGACATGACTAACTTTTGTCCTGTGTTGCTAAATGTTGAATGAGTGGCAATGGATATGATTCTATTATACTTTTACCGACAATAATGCAGAGAAAATATGGCATACAGTTATTTTGACTTGAGCGAAGTGGTTGAGCAGTTTGATTTGACCCTGGAAGAGCGGGGTTTTTTCAAGGACGATCGCCTGCCTCCAAGTGATTTTTTCAACAAAGCTTTGGAACGCAATTTAAATTGGGCGATTGCAGTAGATACAGAGCAAGCCCGCAGGGAGGGGCTGACCCGTGAGATATTGATGGAGTTGAGAGAGCAGTGCGATCGCTCCATCTCAGTGTTTTCTGGAAGGGAATTTAATGTGGATTTAGAGAGAGGGCTAAGTGGCTACTGCGATTTTCTCATCTCACTTAGCCCGATTCAGACAGTTATTACTCAACCTGTAGCAGTGATTGTTGAGCCGAAGAAAAATGATTTGGGTGCAGGCTTGGGGCAGTGCGCGGCGGTGATGGTGGGCGCACAACTGTTTAATAACCGCAAAGGAATCATGCACAGGGCAATTTATGGAGCGGTTTCTACCGGAATAACATGGCGGTTCCTCAAACTGGAAGGGAGCACGTTGGTTTTGGACATCGACGAATACTCCTTGCTTCCACCCGATCGCATCCTGGGATTTCTTAAGCAAGCAGTTTCAAATTAAAAGGCGATCGCAACCTCACAAATGTTCTGCGGCAGAATTTTTCACCTCAACAGGTAGGAAGTTCCTCTCGGCTGGATAGGATTCCTTTCAGAATCGCCGCTACGTCGGTCAGTTGGTGAGGAACGGTATAGAGATTGACATCTTGTAAGATGGTGCGATCGCCAGGATGATACTGTCCAAACTGCCATGCATCTCCGGTAGTGACTGCGCCAAAGAGAGGGCGATCGAATTCTCTATCTCTGGAAAGCCATAACTGAAGAGCAATTAACTCGACAGCCATCTGGACAAACCCTCGACTCATATCTGCGTTTTTTGCCTCAATCACAATCATGTTGTGCTCATTGTTACTTAGAAAATAATCCAAACTACCTTTGAGCCATTGGTTGACTGCGATCGGATATTGAATCTCCATGGGAATGTTGAGCAGCAGCACTAATTTTAAGAGCAATGGGCTGATCAATGCTTGTTTTCTGGCATCCTCACTATCCAGAGAAATCATGGGGATGTAGCGCACCATATCCTCTTGCAAGGGTTTGACATCCCACGGGGAGCGGGGTAGGTCCATAGTTCCTCGAATAAGTTGGCAGCCTAAATCGGCGAGGATATCTTTCGCGGCAAACTTCATTTTAAAGTAGTCATGGAAGGTATAAGATGCGTCTGATTTAAGGATCAGCGGATTTGTAACTAGCATGAACAGCCCTCGAAACTATCACTTCTATTCTGGATGCAAACAGATGCAGAAGTGGGGCGATCGCAACTCTCCCTGAAACGTTGAACTGACAACTAATCGTCGTGGGTTGGTATCTCTAACACATCTGGATAGATTTCTGCCCAGGCTAACGCTTCTGCCATCAAAATTGGGTCGCCAGAATTGAGATATTGCTGCATTCGGGCAATATGGTTGGTGTGTTGGGCAGATTGTTTGGCGCGATCGCTCTCCTCTCTCACCTCTCTGGCTGCCTCTTGAACCGCTTCTAACCAAGCTTTGACATCAAATAAGGCTTGCTGGACAAATCCAGCTTCCGTAGGAGTGTTGCCGTTGTGGGTAGAACTGCTCTGCTGTTCATTAGAGTGTCCATTCTGAGAACCATCAGAATGGAATGCGTTGTCCTGATTGATATTACGCCCTGTATTAGCTTCTAGTGATGTGAATAAATCGCTGGATGCCGTATTGGAACTAAGATTACGGTCTGTTTTTGCTAATAAGCTTGAAGGAATTTGTCCGTTAGCAGTTGCATCCTCAGATGCTAACGGGCTGTTGTTGCTGTTGGGGAGGTCTGGAGGGGTTTTCCACAGGCAGGCTGGATGCCACAGGTCGCGGTGGCGATAGAGGGTGCTGCCACCGATGCCATATTGCACTAGGGCTTGAAACCGAGCGGTGGCAGTTGGCGGCAGGCTGTTTTTGTCGAGCAGGTCGGCGATCGCTTGGCGAATGCGTTCTCTGGCTGCTTCGGATTGCTGCTGATTCCAACTCAAGGATGTAGGTGCAGTTGATTCTGAGGGTTGTCCTTTTGATCCAGATGGGGTTTGACTGGAGGCATCTTGGCCATAGGGGAAATAGCGACTGCTTTCAATGCAACGGGCCCAGTCGGCGGCTCTTTTTTCAATTTCGTGTTGATGGCGGCACCATTCGTCGTAACCAGGGAGCGATCGTGCCGTTTCTACAATTTGATCGGCCAGGGCTTGTCCTGATAAGGGATCTCCACCCATCAGGACATGGTGAAAGATATAGCAGCGCATGGTGATTCGTCCCAGCAGCCGGTTGGTTTGTCCTGAACCAGTCCAACCTCGTTCAATCTCGGCATTCAAATCGTTGATAAACTTATCGGCTTTGCCCGATACCTGATACTGTTTCCGTTTGGCTTGTTTAATCAGTTGCTTCAGGGTGGCAGTCTGCAAATCATTGCGCGACTGGGCAAATTGCCATTGCTGCACAAAGCGCCGCTGGTCACTCCAAACGGGTTGCAACTCTGCATTGAGTAAGTAAGAGCCGGCTTGCAGCGGCAGGCGATGGGCATTGAATAAACTGAGCGTGCCCTGAACCACATAAGGTTTAGGGTTAGGAAAGACTTCCAGTTGTCCTGCTTTCAGCTTAAATCCAGCATTTTCCAGCACGGTTGCCAATCCGGTGGCTAGTTCCCAGGAGTTCTGCGCCTGCTCAAACGGGAAATAGAGGTGTAATCCCCCTGTGTAGCTCGAGGTACAAACAACAGGAGTCGTCAGTCCTAACGGCTCCAGAGCCGCTAGAAGGCGTGATAGGGCAAGGGGATCTTGTTTAGGATGATAAGTACTCGTACTGTCAATATCCAGTAGTCCATACTGCGTTTGTGCCCCAAACCGGACTCCAAACAAATGAGAGCCTTGTTCTAGCAGGCGATCGCTCAATGGGTGACGGCTCTCTGTCCGCCATTCTGGAGTCTGTCCAGGGTCGGGATGAGCAGCATAGATATAGTCATAGCGATGGGGAAACAGGGACAAAAAGGCATTGTCCCATTCCTGAACGTATTGAAACGGCGAGGGGGATAACATAATTAGCTCCTAACAAAGGAGCCAGAACCAACCAGCCAGGTGCCAAAAGATGGAGTGCTGCGGCGATGAATGAGACTGAGAATTTGAGGAGTCTGGTTCCTCAAATAGTAGTGCTAGTTGACACAAATACTTGACCCCCTCTGCCTCCCCCGATCAAGACGGACAATCAGAGCTTGCCCGTACCAAGGGGAAGAATCAAAATTTTCCCTGACCAAGGGGGGATTAAGGGGGTGAGCAAGGATTTGAACCCGAACTTGACTCCACAACGCAACCAACAGTCAACGGTCAGTCAACTGCTAACCGCCAAGCGTTATACAATAGAGATAGAGCAAATTGCTCCTTTTTGGGCTTGAAGGCTGGGACACAACTTTGGCGAGGAGGGTTCCAGCTTTCTATTTCTGCAATGGGCGAGGATAGTTTGGCAAGAGAAGGCAGCAGGGGGGCGATCGCCACTCCAGATAACCTGAGCCGAATGAATTCATAGAATGCTCCTTAAAAACGAACGCGAAGCAGCGTGTTGAACAATACAAAACACTTCTGCGGAATTCTACACTATGCCCAAAGCAGCTTTGTTTACAAATAAACGGTTTAAATAATTTAAATAATTAGGGTTGTTTACAAAAAATGAAACCCGCTCCAAGAGCGGGTTTTAGAAAATTTACTAAAAATATTGTCCTATAGGGTCGGGGTTTTTATCCCCCAGGGTCGGGGTTTTTATCCCCCAGGGTCGGGGTTTTTATCCCCCAGGGTCGGGCAGTTTGTCCCCCAAGGTCGGGCAAGTTACCCCTTAGGGTCGGGATGCTGTTTACAGCTTGAAACCCTGATAAATCAAGGATTTCCACACTCGCGATGACATCTAGTAAACACTAAGAGTTTACTATTTTGTTTACTGTTTACTGTTTACTGTTTACTGCATCAAGTGCAGCACCGGAAGTTGCTGTAGCTCTAGAAGCAGTAGAGTGACGATTGCCAATGACTTTAGCAGGCACACCCACTGCCAGCGAATAGGGGGGTAGGCTCTTATTCACCACCGCTCCAGCCCCCACGACGCACCCTTCGCCAATCGTCACACCGTCTAACACTTTCACCCCACTGCCCAACCAGCAATCATCCCCAATCTCAATCCCTCTAAAGTTGAATCCCTGAGCATTGATGGGTCGATTCAAAGCAGTGTAATTGTGATTGCTGGGAAAGATACCAACATGAGGAGCGATTAGACAATTTCGCCCAATTCTGACCGAACCCAAGCCGCTGATGCGACTATAAGAACCTATACTCGTACCCTCACCAACTTCAAAATGAGCCTCACCCAAGCAATAGAGTTCAATTCCTTGTCCTAGCACCGTATGCTTGCGAAGAATGACTTGACTATTGGAACCAGTGCAGTGAATCCGAACGCCTCGATCTAGAATTACGCCATCGCCTAGTTTAATTTGAGCAGCGTTAAGAAACTCAACGCTGGGTTGAATTCTCACTGACTTGCCTAAATGATTGAGGAGATGACGGTAGAGCAACTGCCGTAGACGAATGCCTATATTGAGGGGAATACCGCCAACGAGGGCGATCGCTAACGATTCAAACCGATGCAAACTTCTTTGTTTTGATACTTTCGATACCTTTAAGGAGGGTTGCAAAGTAAGATTCATTGGGTTGGCCTCATTTCCAGGAAGGTGTGCAAGTTTCACAATCTACGCAATCCATAAGGCACCCCAGATTCAACGAGTTTTGATACAGACAAGTTACGATACAAACGATCACCCGTAGTGTAGCTAATCACTCAGCGATTGTAAAGAAGGCTGATGTTGTTAAGGAAACTTAAATTTGTCACAACCTTGGGAACAATTTTAGATAATTCGAGCCACTATCGGTCAGTAAAATGTACTCAAGCTATGGTTTAAAACTTATTTTGATTGAGCACTTTATAGGATTGCATGTTCCCTGCAAGAAAGTGATGAATTTAACAATCTCCAGGTTAACCACGATACAGTTCTATCTTGGCAATACTTCTAGAAGTAAACAAACTTATACTTTATGTTTATAGCGGAACTAAAGTGCCTTAGTCTTCTTAGGATGCGGGATATTACGACCAATGATGGGGGCATGACCGCACTGACAGGTAATATGCTTCGCGATATTCTAAAGCCATGAAGAGATTCTTGAAAGACCACAGTGAAGCTTCTAAAAAAACATGGTTCTTGAGCAGAATCCTTCAACAAAGAAAACCCTTATCACAACACTGAAGGCACTCAATGAGAGGTAAACCTATGGCTATCATTCGATGGGACCCTTTCCGCGAAATGAATGCTTTACGTCAGGAAATGAATCGCCTGTTTGATGATGCACTTGTTCCAACTTCACGGGAAAATGGTTTGTCATTTATGCCTGCGGCTGAACTGGAAGAAACCGATGAAGCCATTCTCCTGAAATTAGAAGTTCCTGGCATTGAAGCAAAGGATCTAGATATTCAGGTTACAGCTGAGTCTGTTGCCGTTGCGGGTGAGCGCAAGTCTGAAACGAAAACCGAAGAAAAAGGAATGACCCGGACTGAGTTCCGCTATGGTAAGTTCCAGCGCGTCATTCCATTACCTGTACGGATTAACAACCAGGAAGTCAAAGCCGATTACAAAGATGGCATCCTGCATCTAACCCTGCATAAAGCCGTCGAAGAGCGCAACAAAATCGTCAAAGTCAATCTTGGCTAATGTTGACTCCCTCTGGTTCCCAAGCTCCAGCTTGGGAACCCCTTTGAAGAAGCTCCAGCTTCGTCAAAACGTGAAATTAGGATTTCAGCCATATTACCCATTTGGTCGAGCAGTAGTGTTCATTCTACCGGAAATAGTCCAGGAGGATGGCAACTTGGGGGTTATCAACCTGGCAACCGAAGTTCTGCCATGGAGGCACGGGTTTCGACTGCGCTCAACCCAAGCCTACTTGAGTGCTGAGCGTAGTCGAAGCACGGCATTTTGTCACAACAATTACTGCCAGGTTAATAAGTTCAATCATTAGACTTTATCGGAAATTGTTTTGTGGCGCGGCTCCGCCGCGCCACAAAACAGTTTTAAACCTCAGAAACCTTATTTCCGATTAAGTTTATTGACTAATTTGATTGACGGTAAGCATACTCAAAGTCTTCTCGTCTCCAGAGGAGTGATTCACGTCTTCAGAAGTTGCCTGTAAATTATCAAAATCTTGGGTCTAAAATCCCGTCCTTTTAGGACGGCTTTTCTTGATTTTGCATGTACCGCTTGAGAATTTCCAGAGGAGCACCGCCCACTGAGGAAACAAAATAGCTGGGACTCCACAAC
>Ga0224723_1000909_pt1 | contig 19176 bp, 16 predicted proteins | sample Balambano_FR2_Me_FD_161647 | JGI IMG/M metagenome (GOLD analysis project Ga0224723, IMG submission 161647) | Freshwater sediment microbial communities from Lake Towuti, South Sulawesi, Indonesia - Balambano_FR2_MetaG | ecosystem: Environmental > Aquatic > Freshwater > Lake > Sediment | place...
CTTCGGTCAGCAGGTGGTCGGCGTGCCCCAGGATCAGGGGCTGCGCTGGCTGTCGTTCATCGGGCCGCTGGCCTTCGGCGCGATCTCGCTGGTGGTGGCCGGTGTGCTGCTGTTCAACTGGCGGCGCGGCGGGCGGGTTACGGTGATCAGCGCGCCGTCGAATGATGATCTGCCGCCGGATGCCGGAAACGAGATGTATTACCGCGACCAGATCGAACGCGACCTGAACTGATACGATGTGCAGGCATGATAAACGGTGTTCAAACCTGTTTCTCGCAGCCTGCGACCTGGAGCTTTTCGCTGCCTTATGATTGCAGATGAACTCAAACAGCTTACCGAAACAAACGGACACCTGGGCCGCCCGCGCCGGGTCGGCCTGCTGCCGATCCTGGCCGTCGCCGTGCTGATCGCCGTGATCATCATGGTCGGCGTGGCGCTGGCCGCGCAGGGAGGGGGACGCCCCACCAGCGGCCCGGCCCCGGCCTTCAGCGTGCAGACCTATGACGGCGGCACGTTCGATCTCGCCAGCCAGCGTGGGCAGATCGTGGTGCTCAACTTCTGGGCGAGCTGGTGCGCGCCCTGCCGTTACGAGGCCCCGGCGCTGCAAGCCATCTATGACGCATACCACGATCAGGGCGTGACGATGATCGGCGTGACGTATCTGGACGAGGATCAGGACGCGCTGGCGTTTATGGACGAATTTGGCCTGACCTACCCCAGCGGCGAGGATGTGCAGCTGCGCATCACGCGCGATTATGGCGTGCGCCAGGTCCCGGAGACCTTTGTGATCGACCGCGACGGCCAGATCGCCGCCTATAAATTTGGCCCGATCAGCGACCGCGAACTGCGCCAGATGCTCGATCAGGCGCTGGCGGCGGAGAACGGGTCATGACCGTGCCCGGCCTGGTGATCACGCTGATCCTGCTGGCGGCCCTGCTGGTGTGGATCGCGCTGCCGCTGCTGCGCCGCGACGTGGTGATCGATTCACGCGCGCGGATGATCGTCCACCAGCGCGAACGGCTGGAAATCTACTATCAGCGCGTGCTGCGCAATATCCGCGATCTGGATGAAGACCGCGCGACCGGCAAATTGTCCGAGGGCGATTATCAGGCCGAGCGCGAGTTGTGGATGCAGCGCGGGATCGCGGCCATCAAAGCCATCGAGACGCTGGACAGCGCGCCGCTGCCAGTCGCCACAGGGGATGACGCCGCGATCGATGCGGCCATCGACCGCGAGATCGAGGCCAGGGTAGGGATCAACACGTGACATCACCGCGCGAAGGGAACGACATGGGGCGACGGGATATAGGCATGATGGTCTTTGCGCGGCGCTGCCTGCTCATGGCCGGGCTGATCGCGCTGATGATGGCCGCCGCCTGCACCAACCTGAGCGGCGAGCCGGAAGTGATCGCCACCATCACCCCGGCGGCGATCGAAGAGACCCCTTCCGCCACGCTGCCCCCGACCGCCGGACGTATCACCGGGCAGGTCACAAATGGCACGGATGGCGGCGAAGTCCCGGCGGAACTGCCCGTCTCGCTGCTGATCTTCGACGCCGAGGGTGTCGCGGTCGATTCAATGACCACGACCGTTGATGGCGAGAATCGCTTTGCTTTTGAAGACGTGGAGATCGCCACCGGTTATCTCTACTTTGCCGTCGCCATCTACCGCGATCGCAATTTCAGCAGCCAGGAGGCGATCGGCGATCCCGCCGCGCCGGAGATCGAGCTGAACGTGTCGATCTATGAACTGACCGAAGACGCGCTGGCCCTCAGCATCGCCGAGATCACGATGCAGGTCAATGCGTTTGGCGAAAACCTGGAAATTCTTCAATCCGTCCGCATCAGAAATGCTTCCGATCGCATGTTCGTCAGCACCGTGCCGGTCGATGCCGAGGCCAATGTGTTCGCCACGGTGGCGCTGACTCTGCCCGTGGGCGCGGCGGTGGTCGGTTTTGACAATGAGCGGCGTTACATCAATCTGGCTGAGGAAACTTCAGTGATCGACACGCTGCCGGTGCTGCCGGGCGAGGATCACCGCCTGATCCTGACCTACGTCGTGCCCTATACTGACGGCGCGGTGATCGATTTCCCGGTGCTGTATCCGCTGCAAGGCCCGGTGCGCGTGCTGGTCGGCACGGATTCGCTCACGGTGCGCGGCGAGGGCTTTAGCGCCGCTGGCACGGAGACGGTTTCCGGCGATGTTTATGAGGTCTACAGCGCCGCGCTCGATCTTCAGGCGCGCGAGTCGGTGATCTTCGAGGTCATCGGCCCCGCGCCGGTGCTGACCTCAGACGATCGAACCGTGGTCACGTCTGACCGGCTGACGCCGATCCTGGCGATCGCCACGCTGATGATCGGCCTGCTGGTCGGCGGCCTGGTGCTGACCCGTCAGCGCGGCGCGGGCGTGGGGCGGGCACAGGAGGCGCTGATCGACGGGCTGACGCGCCAGATCAGCGAACTGGACGATCAGCACAGCGCCGGGCAGATCAATCACGACGTTTACCAGCAGCGGCGGGCGCAGCTCAAAGCGCGTCTGGCTGCGGCGATGGGTCAGCCTCCCCTTCCATCTGAGGAGGAGCGGTGAGCGCGCCGGTCGATGGGCCGCCGCCCCCGCGTCAGGCGTTGATCGAGGTGGCGGGCGTGGTCAAAATGTTTGGTCTGCTGCCAGCGCTGCGCGGTGTGACGTTGGCTGTGCCGCGCGGTCAGTTTATGGCGCTGCTGGGGCCAAACGGCAGCGGCAAATCAACCCTGCTGCGCCTGCTGGCGAGCCTCAGCCGCCCCAACCAGGGCGTGATCCGCGTCGGGGGGTGGGAACTGCCGCGTGAAGCCGCCGCCGTCCGCGCGCAGATCGGGCTGGTGGCGCACAAGCCGCTGCTTTATGACAGCCTCACCGCGCGTGAGAATCTGCTCTTTTTCGCCCGGCTCTACGATCTGCCAAGCGATCAGCGGGCTGCCCGCGTCGATCAGCTGCTGGCCCAGGTCGGGTTAAACCGCCGCGCGCACGATCTGGCGCGCACCTTCTCTCGCGGGATGCAGCAGCGGTTGAGCATCGCCCGCGCCCTGCTGCACGATCCGGCAGTGCTGCTGCTGGATGAGCCATACACCGGCCTGGATCCCAAAGCCGCCGCCACGCTCGATGCGCTGCTGCGATCCGCTTCCGAATCCGGGCGGACGATCGTGATGTCCACCCACGATCTGGATCGTGCCGCCGCGCTGACCGACCGCGCCCTGATCCTCGCGCGCGGGCAGATCGTCCACGACGCGCCGATCGCCGGCCTGGACGGAACGCGCCTGAACGCCCTCTACACCGATCTGACCCAGTAAGCGCGCATGAAAACCCGTTTTCTGGCCGCCGTGCTGACGGTGTTGTGGAAAGACCTGCGCACAGAATTCCGCGCCCGTGAACTGGTCAGCGCCATGACGCTGTTCGCGCTGCTGAGTGTGCTGGCGTTCAGCTTCGGCCTGGAGCTTGACCGGCAGGTGCGCGAGGAAGTGATCGGCGGTGTGCTGTGGGTGACGGTGATCTTCGCCAGCGTGCTGGGGCTTAACCGCAGCCTGGGGCAGGAGCGCGATCAGGGCAGTATCGACGCGCTGCTGATCGCGCCGGTTGATCGCGCCGCGATCTACTTCGGCAAGGCGATCGGCAATTTTCTGTTCGCGCTGATCGTCGGTCTGCTGCTGCTGCCGCTGATGACGATCCTCTATAACATCACCCTGACGCTGCCCGGTCTGCTGGCCGCGCTGACCCTGGGCACACTGGGGTTGTCGCTGGTCGGGACACTGCTGGCGGCCATGACGGTGCAGACCCGCTCCCGCGAGACGCTGCTGCCGATCCTCATGCTGCCGATGGCGCTGCCGATCCTGCTGGCGGTGGTGCGCGCCTCGGCGGGGATCATTGACGGCGTGCCCGCCGAACAATGGACGCCGTGGCTGGGCCTGCTGGCGGCGATCGACGTGATCTATGGCGCGTTGTGCGCCCTGCTGTTTGACTATGTGGTGGAGGAGTGAGGCAGGAGAGCGGGCAGATTAAAGCGTTAAGCGGCAAGTCACAAGTCATGAGTTGGAGGCTCATGTCTACATTGAGCGAAAATCGTGCGTTGCAGGGGCGCTGCGCGCTGCGCTCTTACGGAAGATCACCTGTTTTGGGCATAAGCCAGGCTGGAAGTCGCGCAGATTATACAGAGGCGCGTCCGCTAGTTCAATGCATATGCTGACGGGTCGCACCCACCTACTGACCCCGGCGGCAGGATGACCTGCTCGATTTTGAAACGATTCCCTTTGAAGCGATTACCCTGCCCTGTCACAGATTGTCCCTTTGCGCTAGAATTCACATAGATTTTGGGAGATTTTTGTAGATTTTTCGGAGAATGGGTCTCAATGAGTGCTGTCAAGAATCTGCCGATTAGGGTCATTGGCGCGGCTGCTGAGGATGCCCCGCGCCCACGTCAACTGACGCTGCTTACCCTGCTGACGATCGCGCTGGTGGCGATCGGGCTGTTCCTGGGCCTGGGCTACGCGGGGACGGACATCACACAGGGCAATGTTCAGCGCATTTTCTACATCCACATGCCGTCCTTTTTTGGCGCGTTTGCCGCCTTCAGCGCGACGGTGGCGGGCGGCATTCTGTATCTGCGCACGCGGCATGAAAAATGGGACACGCTGGCGCTGGCCGGAGTGGAAGTGGGCTTCGCGCTGGCGATGATCAACCTGGCGACCGGCTCGATCTGGGCGCGCCCGATCTGGAATACGTGGTGGACGTGGGACCCGCGCCTGACCAGCGCTGCGATCATGGCGCTGACCTATGCGGCCTATCTGATGCTGCGCGGCGCGATCGATAACCTGGACGCGCGCCGCCGCTTCGCTTCCGTGTATGGCATCCTGGCGATCGTTACCGTGATCCTCACGCTGGTGATCATCCGCATCCGCCCGGACACGATTCATCCTGCCGTGATCGGCCCTAGCCCGCAGAATGCCACCGGCACGTTTGAAGCCACGTCCGGCGTCGTGATCGCGCTGCTGCCGAACCTGCTCATCTGGACGGTGTTCGTGCCCGCCGTGCTGATCTGGTGGCGCATCCGCCTGCAAAATCAGCTTGACCGGGTGGCCCGGCTCAAGGCCGAACTGCTGAATTCATAAATGAGAGGCATGATGCACGCGCACCGTTCGATCCTTCTGGCTGTAATGCTGGCGCTGGTGATGCTGCGGCCTGACGCGCTGATCGGTGCGCAGGATGCCGAAGCGACGGAAGAGGCCGCCGATATTCCTTATTACACCGCCCCGCAGGTGTCACGGCGCTTCAATGTGCCGATCCCGCCGGGGTGGGACAACCTCAGCACGGTCGATTATGCCCACTTCGCCAGTGACGCGGCGGGAGGCGATATTTACGTGATCGCGCTCGACGCGGCGGACATGGCAGCGGGGATCGACGCGGCGCTGAGTCGTCTGCTGCCGGACGCGGCGCTCGATCTGCGCCTGGAAGGTGACGTGGCGCTCGATGACGGCCCGTGGCTCCAGCGCGTTTATACGGTGGACGACGGCGGCAGGGTGACCGCCTATGCTCATGTGCGCGATGACGCCGTTTATGTGCTGCTGTATGTCGATGACGCGGCGGACGGCGATCAGTTCACGTGGATCGTGCAGATCGACGACGAAGACAACTTCGAGGCCGGTCTGCGCGCCGGGCTGGCACAGATCGATCCCACGCTGGACGCCGACCAGGCCGACGCACGCGCCGATGGCGACTGGACGCGGCTGGAATTCCCGCAGCGCGATCTGTCGGCGCTGGCGCAGACCCAGGGCACGCGCACCTATCTGGTGGTGGGAGAGGGCGACGATAGTCCGCTGGACACGGGCGCGGACTTCCTCAATCTGCTGCTGGGCTTTTTCATCACCCCCATGACGGATGCTTACCTCGCCCTGGGGCTGGCTGCCGTGTTCGTGATCGTGCTGGCGCTCGTAGGCAGCATGGCGGCGCGCTATCGCAACATGCAGAAAGACGCTGAGCTGATCCAGCAGCTTCATTGAGAAGGTTGGGCCAGGGATCAGGGTTGGGGATTAGCAGAGACGGCATCACGGCACAGGGGATGCCGTCCCTGGTAACTGTTCAGAGAAATACATTGAATCTGAACAGGCTCCGTGCGCTTCTTGTGACCCGGCAACGCGCACAATATAACGATCTCTTTTACGTGACTACTCAGGTAAGGGCTTTACTGCGGGAGCGCACATCGGCGCTCCCCTACTGTGAACTTGCACTACCGCTGGCGCTTGAGGAAGGCGGCCACCGCCTCGATATGCGCATCGGCGGCCCACAGCGGCGGGAACAGATCGCGCTCGATGCGCAGCGCGTCTTCATAAGGGTGGTTCAGCCCGGCTTGCAGCAGCGCCTTGACCGCGCGCACCACATCCGGCGGCTGACGGGCGATCTCGTGCGCCGATGCCAGCGCCGCCTCCAGTGCAGACCCCGCCGCCGTCACGCGGTTGACCAGGCCCAGCGCGTGCGCCTCGTCAGCGTTCATCACGCGCCCGCTCAGCAGCAGATCGATCGCGCGGCTGTAACCCACCAGCCGCAGCAAACGCTGACCCGCGCCCCAGCCCGGCGTGAGCGCGTTGCGGATGTGGACGAAGCCCATCTGCGCGGTGGCATCGGCAAAGCGCAGATCGCACGTCAGCGCCACCTCGCTGCCGCCGCCCAGCGCGTAGCCGTTGATGGCGGCGATCACCGGCACGGGCAGGCGTTCCAGCACCAGCAGCGCATCGCCCATCGTGTTGATAAAATCGCGCGCGTCGTCCTCACTTCTGTAATTCGCCAGTTCGGCCAGATCGCCGCCGCTGCAAAAGGCTTTATCGCCTGCGCCGGTCAGGATCAGCGCGCGCAGATCGCTTTGCGCCGCCAGGTCATAGATCAACCCCCTGAAAGCGCGCATGGTCGCCAGGTCAAGCGCGTTGCGCAGTTCAGGCCGGTTGAAGGTCAGCACAAATACACCGTCGGCATGGCGGTCGAGCCGCAGGGTGGGGATCAGGATGTCACCGCTCATCACTCGTCACTCACTACTCATCACTCCCAACATCCTACCGCACCCCGGCGATCGTAGGCAAAACGTCGGTTTCGCGTCGCTGGTCAGGTTGCGGCAGCCATACCCGTTTGCTAGAATCACGCACAACAGGCGGGGAAAATCCGGGGGGCGCAGTTGGCTCGGTGCGGGTCACTGCGCTGTTGTTTGTTTACCTCCCGAAGGGATCGCCCGCAGGGAGCACTCGCCCGTATCTAGAGTTTGAAGGGGTATTGGGATCGTGAAACGACAACTTGCAACCGCATTGATCTTCCTGATCACGGCGCTGACGGCCCTGTCCGTAGTCAGCGCCCAGTTCGCCGGGCTGACGATTACGACGACGCAGCGCGCCAATCTGCGCACCGGCCCTGGGACGAACTTTAATGTGGTGACGATTGTGCCAGCGGGCACGACCATGAGCCTGGACGGGCGCACCGATGATGGCACATGGGTGCGCGGCATCACCTCCGGCGGTCAGATCGGCTGGATTTCATCGGGCGTGGTCGGCCTGAGCATCGGCCAGCTCCGCACCCTTCCGATCATTGGCGTGAATAATCCGTTTACCCTGAGCGCACCGGCCCAGTCCGCGCCGCAGACCAGCGTCACCACCAGCGCCACCGGCGGCACCGGATCGACCGTGGCGGCCACGGCCCGCGTCAATATGCGCAGCGGCCCCGGAACCGGCTTCCGGCGCGTCGGCGGGCTGAACCCCGGCGATCCGATCAACGTGGATGGGCGGGACAGCAGCGGCGCGTGGGTGCGCGGCATCAACCGGACCGCCGTGGTCGGCTGGGTGTTTGCCAGCTACCTGTCGATCGATACCGCCGCCGTGATCGCGCTGCCGGTCGTCAGTGTCGAGACACCGTTCACGCTCGCGCCGCCAGGGGGTGGAGCCGTGGCGCAGACCGCGCCGCAGCAGCAGCCGGTCGCCCCGGTGATCAGCACCGCGCCGGTGCGGGGCTTCAGCTACGGCGGGCACGTCGCTAACCTGGGTGATAATACCGCCAACTTCATGCGCCGCGCCGGGATGACGTGGGTGAAGATTCAATGGCGTTATACGGACGGCCAGAACGCGGAAAGTGTGCGCGGGTTGATCGATAACGCCCATGCGCGCGGCTTCCGCATCCTGATCGGGGTGGTGGGTTTGCCGGGCGAACTGAACAACGGCGGTTACTTCGACCGTTATGCCGGTTTCGTGGCCGGTGTGGCCGGGCTGGGCGCAGACGCGATCGAAATCTGGAACGAGCCGAACCTCGATCGGGAATGGCCCGCGCCGATCGATCCGGTGCGCTATACCGACCTGCTGCGCGTCTCCTACGGCGCGATCAAGGCGCGCAATGCCAGCACACTGGTGATCAGCGGCGCGCCCGCGCCCACCGGGGCAGAAGGGGCTTTCCCTGGCCGCGTGATGAACGACAATCGCTTTCTGGCCGGGATGGCCTCGGCCGGGGCGGCCAATTATATGGACTGCGTGGGTGTGCATTACAACGAGGGCATCGTCCCGCCGGATCAGTCCAGCGGCGACCCGCGCGGCAACGATTATTACACGCGCTTCCTGCGCCCGATGATGGATGTCTACTACGGCGCGTTCGGCGGCGCTCGCCCGCTGTGCTTTACCGAACTCGGTTATCTCTCGCCGGAAGGCTATGGTCAATTGCCGCCGCTTTTTGCCTGGGCGCAGAATGTGACCGTGGCGCAGCAGGCTGCGTGGCTCGATCGCGCGGTCGCTATCACCGGGAGCAGTGGGCGCGTCCGCCTGCTGATTATCTGGAACATCGATTTCACCGGCTTCGGCGATGATCCGGTCGGCGGGTATGCGCTCATCCGGCCTGGCAACGTCTGCCCGGCCTGTGACGCGCTGGGGAGTTAGTCTCTGCTGCCGGGATCGCCCCGGCTACACAGAACGCGCCAAAGCGTTTACAATCGGTGGCGCTGTGGGCAGGACTGCGATTTCGCCCCGGCCCCAATTTAAGTTTTGAGGAAGCTCGATGTCAGACACACCGATGCATCAGGACGCGGAAACACGCCGGGAACCGCCGACACCGCCGTCGATGCCTGCCGTTGAAATTGACGAGGCGATCGACGCGCCGACCGATGTCCCTGTGTACGCGCCTCCACCTCAGCCGCCCGCGCAGCAGCCGTACTATCATTATCCTGGCCCGGTGCGCCGCCAGCCGGAACCGCGTCGCGGCGGTGGGATTGGCTGCTGGATTGTCGGCCTGCTGACGATGATGCTGGCAGGCGCGCTGGTCGTCGCGGGGTTGCTGCTGCCGCCGTTTAACCTGGCCGAGCGCCTGTTCCAGACGCCGTATGTGATGCTCGACGCCGAGGCCAACGGCACGCGCAGTGATGACCGCCGCTTCGTGCTGAGTGTCAGCGCGGAAGACCCCGGCCAGGAGTTCGGTGTGCTGCTGGATACCGTGGCGCTGGCCGACTTTACCGCCGGCAGCCCCGCGTCCGGCCAGGATTGGATCGCGCCGGCCCGCGCCGCGATCCCGCCTTATCTGGCGCTGCAAAGCGACCTGTACGCGATCGAGACGACCGGCACATCCCCTGCGCAGACCACGCTTCAGGTGGCCCTGCCGACCGGCGCGCTGCGCGATGTGATCGACCTGTATGGCTGGGACGCGACCCGCGGCGAGTGGCGCTTTATCCCATCGCAGTTGAACGTCGAAGGCCGGCTGACCGCCCGCGTCAGCGACGTGCCGGACGTGGTGGCCTTGTTTCAGGGGACGCCGCTGCCGCCTGCGGTGATCGTGATGGTCGATGCCGGGCAGCCGGTGGACGAGGCGATCGCCGGGCTGGCGACGATCCTCGCGCCGTCCGGGATGCAGCCCGCGCTGCCGACCACGCCCTCCGGCACGCTGATCGGCAATCCCGCCCTGAGCGGCGAGGGACGCCTGGGCGGCTATCTGGTCATGCCGGTGATCCGCAATTATGCCGACCCGCGCGCGACCGACCCCGGCACGGTGGCTGATCTGATCAACAACCGCGATCTGCGCGACCAGCATATCGATCAACTGGTGCAGTTCACCGGCGCGGGCCGTTATGACGGCATTTTCATCGATTACCGCGATCTGCCGATGGAAAACCGCGCCGCGTTCAGCGCCTTTATCAGCGCGCTGGCGGACAATCTGGGCGCGCTTGATCTGATGCTCGGCGTGATCGTCCCGGCGGCGGAAAATGTCTCTGACACCTGGGAGACCGGGGCGTATGACTGGCGCGTGATCGGCCAGGCCGCCGATCTGGTGCAGGTCGAAATGCCGATCGACCCGACGGCCTACACCCCCGGCCCGGATCGGCTGGCGGAGGCGATAATCCGCTGGGGTGTGGGTGAAGTAGACCGCTACAAGCTGGTCGGCGCACTCTCGGCGCGCTCGCTGCGGCAGACCGTCGGCCGTGTGACCGATTTTACGCCGGTGGGTTACGACGAGGCGCTGGCGGCGGTGGGTGATGTCGATCTCGGCGTGCAGACGACAGGAGCCGAGTCCGTCCTGCCGGGCAGCGAGATCGTGCTGAGCCTTGATGGCTTCGATGCGCTGCCGGGTGTCGATACGTCGATTCAGTCGCCGTATATCGAGTATCTGGCCGATGACGGGACGATCACAACGCGCATCTGGCTGACGACCGGCGAGGCGCTGCGCTTCCGTATGGATCGGCTGGCGGCGTTCGGGCTGGCCGGGGTGTCGTTTGAAGACCTGCTGCGCCCCGGCCTGGCGGACAGTGTGACCGGCGCGATCCTCGACTTCAAGACGCAGACGCCCAGCCCCACCGCTCAGACTCAACTGGCGCTGCGCTGGCGGATCGAAGGCGCGGGCGGCGTCGTCACGGAATTTACCACCGGTCTCAACGAAGAACCGGTCATCACGCTGACCGCGCCCGATGGCAATTATGCCGTCAATGTTGATGTGATCAGCGGTGGATCGAGCAGTTCACGCGGCGGCGCGGCGATCGCTCTGTTCGCGCCCACGCCGACACCCACACCACGCCCGACTTCCACACCGCGTCCCACGGCCACGGTCACGCCGACGCTGGCCCCCGTCGTGCCGACCCCCGCCCCGCAGCAGGCTGCGCCCCCGGCTCCATCCGGTGGGGGCGCTCCGGCCTTACCGCCACCCGGCAGCATCGGCGCGCTGGAACTGGGCGGCCACGTCACTTCCGCCAGCAGCGCCCGCGCAGTCAACGCCATGCGCACGGCGGGGATGACGTGGATGAAGGTGCAGGTTCGTTATCGGCTGGGCGCAGGGGCCAGCCCCGGTGAGATTCAGGCGGCCCAGGCCGCAGGCTTCCGCGTGCTGCTGGGCGTGGTCGGTGATCCGGGCGAACTGGCGGCGGCCGGCGGCGATTATATCCGCCAGTACGCGCAGTACGTGGGCGAACTGGCCGCCCTGGGCGCGGACGCGATCGAGGTGTGGAACGAGCCGAACCTGGCCCGCGAATGGCCGGAAGGTCAGATCAGCGGGGCCAATTACGTGGCGCTGTTGAGCCAGTCCTATCAGGCCATCAAGTCGCGCAATCCCAACACGCTGGTGATCAGCGCCGCGCCCGCGCCGACCGGTGCGGAGGCCGCCTTCCCTGGCCGTGTGGTCAATGACAACAACTGGCTGGCGCAGGTGGTGGCCGCCAATGGTCTGAATTATGCCGACTGTGTGGGGATGCACTACAACGAAGGCGTGGTCAGCGCTACAGCGACCAGCGGCGATTTCCGTGATAACTATTACACCCGCTACCTGCCGACCATGCTCAGTACCTATGCCAGCATCGTCGGCGGCAGGCCGATCTGCATCACCGAACTGGGCTACCTGACGCCGGAAGGCTACCCGCCGCTCACAGAGTTTTTCGCCTGGGGGCAGAACACCACCGTGGCGCAGCAGGCCGCCTGGCTGGCAGAGGCGGCGGCGGTTTCCGCACAGAGCGGGCGCGTGCGGATGATGATCGTGTGGAATATTGATTTTCAGAATTACGGCGCAGACCCGATGGCCGGGTTTGCGATCATCCGCCCCGACGGATCGTGCCCGGCGTGTTCGGCCCTGGCTGGCGCACGCTAGTGCAGGTTCCGAGTAACGAGGGATGGACTTGTTCGTCACCGATCTCGTCGTATTGTGTGCGTTGCAGGTTCAAGTTGGAACCTGTTCCAACGCAGTGGATTTACTCTGAAACTGCACTCAGAAGCGTGAGGGCACGCTGTAAGTCATTTCAAGAGTCGTGTTATCTGCCGGGGCGAAATGCATTTCGCCCGACCACATACCGATTTTTGAGACAGGTTAAAACCGTGAGGGGCGGCCATCCAGCGCGTCCCCCAAGCCATCGTGTTTTATCATTCACAGGGAGACTTTATGGCGACAAGGACCATGAACAATCAGGTGCGCGGCTTTGCCATCGTGTGGACGGGCATCACGATTGCGATCGGCGTGGCGACATTTTTTGCGCTCTACCTGACCTACAGCGGCAACACCACCGACCCGCTGAACGATAACCGCATCTCTCTGCCCGCCGCCGAGGACGATGTGCCGCAGCAGGCGGCGCTGGTGACGACCCATACGCCGCAGCCTTCCCCGACCGCCCGCCCCACCAGCACACTTCAGGCACTGGGGGCGTCAGCAGAATCGACCGAAGCCGCCGCCGCCGAAGCGACCGAGCCGACCGGGAACGCAGGTGAAGCGGAGCAGGGCCTGGCCGTCGCTCAGGTTGTGCCGACGATGGAGCCGACCGCGCTGCCGGTTAACGAAGAGGGCTTCCAGCTTGGCATTCAGGTGCAGACCGTGATCGACGGCAACCGTGAAGTGCAGCGCGCCTGGATGAACGATGTCGGTCAGTTGGGTTTGAACTGGATCAAGGTGCAGGTGCGCTGGGACGAGATCGAGATCGAGCCGGGCCAGTATGAATGGGGCCGCATGGACCTGGCGTTCGACACCGCCGCCGACTATGGCTACAAGGTGCTGGCGTCGGTCGTCACCGCGCCGGACTGGGCGCGCGAGGAAGGGGCCGATCTGACCCTGGAAGGCCCGCCGTCCGATCCGCAGATTTACGCCGATTTCCTGGCCGCGCTGCTGGGCCGTTACTTCGGCAAGGTTCATGCCATTGAGGTCTGGAATGAGCAGAACCTCGACCGCGAGTGGGCCTCGGTGGAAGGCCTGAGCGCGGCCAATTACGTCGATCTGCTGCGCGTCTCGTTCCTCACGATCAAGGAGCTTGATCCCGGCATCATCGTGATCAGCGGCGCGCTGTCACCTGGCGGCGGCTTCGTGGACGAGGCGGGCGTCACCCGCGCGGTGGACGATTTTTCGTTCATGGAGGGGCTGCTCGACGCCGGAATGCTGAATTATGCCGACTGCGTGGGCGCGCACCACAACGGTTACAACATCGGCCCCAGTGTGCCCTGGGATGAGGTCGAAGACGATCCCGACGCGCTCTTCCGAGGCCCGTTCGATAACCCGCATCACAGTTGGTCGCTTTACAGCACCCTTCAGGGTTATGCCAGCTATGTCCAGCTGGCCGGGTCTGACACGCGCATCTGCGTGACGGAGTTCGGCTGGGCGACCGTGGAAGACATCGGCGATGGCACGGTCGCGCCGCCCGGCTTTGAGTTCGCGCTCGATAACACGCTGGAAGAGCAGGGCGAATGGATGCTGGAGGCGATCGAGAATTTTGAGCAGTGGGACTTTATGTGGATCGCGATCATCTGGAACCTGAATTACGGCCCGCAGGCTGGCTGGTCAGTGGAGAGCGATAACACACCCTACTCGCTGATCGGGCCGGAATTTTCCCGCCGACCCGCTTATGTAGCCGTGCAGGACTGGAGCGCGGCGCGGCGCGAGGAAGCTGGCGAATAATCCTATGATCACCCGCGCTCTGGGGCGCGCGCGTATGAAACCGGCTGCGCTCGCATTCATTACACTCATCATCGGCTGTGCGTTTCTGGTGTTTAGCGTGCGCGCCCTGGGGACGCAGCTGGGGGGCGATCTGGCTGGCGGCCTGGAGAACCTGCTGAACTTCGACCGCGATCCCTTCGCTGCGGACGCGATCGTCGATCCGCCGTTTGAATCGCTGACGTATGGCGTGCAGGCCTTCCTGTGGTGGAATCCGCACGCCACCCTGCATATGGACTGGGTGCAGTTGATGTCCTTCACGCACGTCAAGCAGACCTTCGCGTGGGAGGACATCGAGCCGGAACAGGACGACTGGCACTTTGGCCCCGGCGATGTGCTGCTGCAAGAACTGGAAGCCCGCGACCTGCAACTGATCGTCCGGCTGAGTGACGCGCCGGAGTGGGCGCACCAGACTGAGCTGGCAGCAGGCGCGGAGCCGTTCGTCGATGCGCCGCCGGTCAATATGGATGACTGGGCGGACTTCTGCTTTACGGTGGCCGATCGCTATCGGGGCCGGGTGCGCGCCTATCAGGTCTGGAACGAGCCGAATCTGACGCGCGAATGGGGCAATCGCCCGCCGGATGCCGCCGGTTATGTCGAACTCCTGGGCGTATGCAGCGCGGCCATCCGCCAGGCCGACCCGGACGCGATCCTGATCTCCGCCGGGCTGGCCCCCACCGGCAACGAAGACATCCGCGCGCTGAGGGATGATTACTATCTCCAGCAGATGTATGACCACAACTTTCAGGAGCACATTGATGTGATCGGCGTCCACGCCCCCGGCTTTACCGTGCCGGAATATGGCCCGGACGATGCGCAGCGCGACGGCTTTGGCCGCTGGGCGACCTTCCGCCGAATCGAAGACCTGCGCAAGATCATGATCCACAACGGAGATGCCGCCCGCCAGATGGCGATCCTCGAAACCGGCTACACCACTGACCCGCTGCATCCCGAATACACCTGGTTCGCCGTCACAGAAGCCGAACAGGCCGCCTACATGGTGCGCGCTTACCAGTACGCGGCGGACAACTGGCGTCCGTGGGTGGGGTTGATGTCCGCCATTTACATCCCCAAAGTGAGCTGGACATCTGACGACGAGGAATACTGGTGGGCGATCACCGATCCCGAAATGGTGGAGATTCGCCCGGCCTTTGCCGCGCTGGCGCAGATGCCCAAATTCTGCGGCGATATCGTAATCCCGCCCCGCACGCCGGAGGAGTCCGCCGTTGCCCTCGAATACAACCCTTGCCGTTAGCCTGTTCTTTCACTTCTGCGCCACGATCACCTGGATCGGCGGCCTGCTGATCACGTCGCTGCTGGTCTGGCCGGAGATGCGCCGCGTCCTGGCCGATCAGCCCGCGCTCCATGCCCTGCTCAACCGGCTGCGCGCCCGCCTGACGCCGTTAAGCAATCTCAGCCTGGCGGTGCTGATCGTGACCGGGTTGATCCAGATGTCGCTCAACCCCAATTACGACGGCCTGCTGCGCTTCGACAACGCCTGGAGCCGCGTGATGCTCCTGAAACATGGGGTGATCGTGCTGATGGCGCTGACCGGCCTCGCGCTGCAATATGGGGTGATCCCGGCGCTGGAACGGGCCAGCCTGCGCGTCGAAAAAGGCCGGGGGGACAACTCCGCGCTGGCGGAATGGAACGCCCTGCGCCGCCGTGAAGTCCGCCTCACATGGCTCAGCCTGGCGCTGGGGATCGCCGTGCTGGGCCTCAGCGCCTGGGCCGGGTCGATTTAACCCCATTTAACCACCTCGCCGCATTGTGCGTTGACGCCTCCCGCCCGTGTTTGTTATCCTCGTGCGCGGGATGATGTCCGCCAGCGGGAAAATGACCACCTGATCGTGCCTGCTTTCGCTCAGAAAGGTTAGCGCCCTTTGTCCAGCCGAACCAGCTACTGGCTTGCTGTGCTGCTGCTGTTTTCGGCGGCAGTCCTGCGCCTGCTGAACCTCACGACGCTGCCCCAGGGCCTGCATACCGACGAGATCGCCGATATTCGCATTACCGAGACGGCGCGGCAGGGCGATATTCAGGTGTTTTACAACCTGGGGGTGGAAGGCCGCGAAGGCCTGTACCCGGTGGCGCTGGCGGCGGTGACCACCCCGGTCGGCAGCGGGTTATTGGGCTATCGGGTATTTTCCGTGTGGATCGGCCTGATCACGCTGGCGGTGATCTATGCGGTCGCGCTGCGGCTGTTTGGTCGGCTGGCCGGCCTGAGCGCGCTGGCGCTAATGACGTTCGGGTTCTGGCCGGCGCTGCTCTCTCGCTTGATCGGGCGCGAGACGGTTCTGCCGCTGATGATGGCCGTGGCGCTGCTGGGCCTGGCGATGGCGCTCCCGGTCTACCGGCGGCGGCGCAAACGCGGTTACAACACCATCGCGTTTACGTCACTGGGCGCGCTGATGGGCCTCAGCCCCTATCTGCACCCGGTCGGGCTGCTGGTCCCGGTCGTGAGCATCCTGTTTATGAGCTACATGATCGCCTCGCGCAGGCGCATGTCCCGCCGCCGTCTGCGTTATGTGGTCTTCGCGCTGGTGATCACGGCGATCGCCGCCTTGCCGTATCTGGTATCGACGGCGCAGAATGCTGATCTGAGCGGGCTGAACCGCGTGGTCGATCAGCTTGGCGACCTGTCGCTGCGCGAAACAGCCGATCGCGCCGGAATGCTGTTTCTGCGCGGCGCGGATGATGCCGCGTTTAATCTGCCCGGACGCCCCCTGCTCGATCTGGTCACGGCGGCGGTGATCGTCTGGGGTGTGGTGGTGGCCGTCCGCCATCGCCAGATCGCGCGTTATGGGCTGATCCTGTTTGCGCTGGCCGGGGCGCTGCTGGTGGCGCTGCTGGCGACCCAGATGCCCGCGCCGCTGGCCTTCGCGCCGCTGCTGCCCGTGCTGGCGGTGCTGTTCGGCCTGGGCGTTCATTCCGCCTCGCATCACCTGACACGGCTGATGACACCTGTCAACGCGGCCTGGCTGACAGCGGTCGCCTGGTCGGCGCTGATCCTGTTTAACCTCACGCTCACGGCGGACGATCTGTTCAACCGCTGGCCGCGCCGTGCGGAAACGCAGACGGCTTACCGCGCGCCGCTGGGCCAGCTGGCGCATTATATTGACCGCACCGCCGCCGACATCCCGACGGTGATCTGCGGCTGGAACCCGGCGCAGCGGCCAGACTCGGCGATCCTCAGCGACGTGCAGTTGATCGAACTGATGCTTAACCGCGTCGATCTCGAACTGCGCTTTGCCGACTGCGCCACCGGCCTGGTCATGATCGACGGCGGGGCGCGCCAGCAGGTGATCTTTCCCAACCCGGCCACCCGCCTCACCGCGCATCCGGCTGTCCGTGAGTGGTGGGATCAGGGGGGGGTGCATATCAATCCCTCGATCCCCGAAGGCAGTGTGCTGATCATGAATGTGCGGGAAACGCTGGCCGACCGGCTCGGCCTGTTCACCGTGACCGCGCCCTTCAGCTACGCGCCGGAAGTCGGCGGCGGTGATCTGCTCAACCCCCCGGTCAGCTTCGGCGGCAACGTCACCTTTCAGGGGTATATCGCCGAACGCGGCCCATATCGACCCGGCGGGATCGTGACCGTCGTCACCTTCTGGCGCGTTGATGGCCGCGTGCCGTCCGATCTGCAACTGTTCACCCATATCCTGGCCGATCCGGCCGCGCGCCCCGCCGCCAATACCGACACGATCCGTGTCTCGCCGCGCCAGCTCCGTGACCGTGACATCCTCGTGCAGGTGACCGTTGTGCCGCTGCCCGCCACACTGCGGCCGGGGGAGTATCGCGTGTCGGTCGGCGCATATCAAAGCACCAGCGATCTGCGCCTGAATGTGCTGGAAAATGGTGTCCCGCGCGGCGATCGCATCTTCCTCTATCCCATCACCATCTCACAGCCGGATTGACCCATGTTTGAAGTGGTTTTCCTGGGCACATCGGCCTCCGCGCCCTCGGTGCATCGCGGGCTGGCGGCCCAGGCGGTGCTGGCCGGCGAGCATCGCTTTCTGGTCGATTGCGGCGAGGGTACGCAGCGCCAGATCATGCGCAGCGGGATCGGGTTCAAGCGGCTCAACCGCATCCTGCTGACACACGGCCATCTCGATCATGTGCTGGGGGTCGGCGGCCTGGTCTCGACCTTTGGCCGGTGGGAAGAAGCGATCGAGGAGATCGAAATTTACGGCGGCAAAACGGTGCTGGATCGGGTCGAGGCGCTGATCTATGGCGTGGTGTTCCGCAACGAGACGCCGCCGGTCAAGCTGCATCTGGTCGATCTGCGCCCCGGCCCCTTTTTTGACGCGAAGGACTTTACGATCAGTTGCTTCCCGGTCACGCATCGTGGGCCAGATAATTTTGGCTATGTCTTCCAGCAGCGATCGCACCGCCCATTTCAGGTCGAACGGGCCGAGGCGCTCGGCATCCCCGCCGGGCCGGAACGCGCGCGCCTGGTGCGGGGCGACTCGGTGACGCTGGGCGATGGACGGGTGATCACGCCCGATATGGTGCTGGGGGAGGAAGTCCCTGGCGCGAAGCTGGTGCATATCGGCGACATCGGGCGGCTGGATAACGTCCGCGCGCAGGTGGAAGGCGCGCACGCGCTGGTGATCGAGGCGACATTTCTGGATGTGGAGGCCGATATTGCCCGGCAGTTCGGGCATATCACCGCGCGTCAGGCGGCGCAGTTGGCGCTGGACTGCGGCGTTAAGACGCTGATCCTGACGCACATCAGCCGCCGCTATCGTGAGCGTGAGGTGGTGGCGGAGGCGCGCGCCGTGTTCCCGGACACCTATGTGGCCCGCGATCTCGATCACTTTATCATCCATCGTGATAAGCCGGTCGAGAAGAAGGTCGCGCAGGATGAGTCTGAAGAGGAGTGAACGGTGATCATGAGTGACGGAGAACGGCAGCGACTCACGGGCGACGATCTGATGCGGATTCCAGACATCGATAGCCGCCATGAACTGATTGATGGCGTCCTGATCAGGCTCCCGTTTCATACCCTTGAACACGGCGCGCTGCTTATGACCGTCGGTTGGATTCTGAGAGCGCATCTGCAAACTTGCACTCGCCCCTTCCTGGCATCCTCACCCCTGCTGCGCTTCGCTTAGCTTCCCCTCTCCATGACATGGAGAGGGGATTGAGGGGTGAGGATAAACGACTTTGCAGACACACTCTGAGCAGTCATGTTGATAACGTGAAAACCGGGTGCGTCGCTTCAGGGGATGTCGGCTTTTACACGCGCGGCGATGGC
>Ga0224723_1000910_pt1 | contig 19142 bp, 16 predicted proteins | sample Balambano_FR2_Me_FD_161647 | JGI IMG/M metagenome (GOLD analysis project Ga0224723, IMG submission 161647) | Freshwater sediment microbial communities from Lake Towuti, South Sulawesi, Indonesia - Balambano_FR2_MetaG | ecosystem: Environmental > Aquatic > Freshwater > Lake > Sediment | place...
CAAGGAAATAACATCTAGAAGCTCAAAAGCCTTGCAGCCCTCACCCCCTCCCCTCTCCCAAACTTGGGAGAGGGGTGTCCGGAGGACGGGGTGAGGGTCTTTTTCAAGCGATAGAGCTTGTCTTATTTGCTCTATAGGCTTTTTCAGCAAGCCCTATGTAGGGATAAGTTAAATTTAATACGTTATAGCAGTCCTAAATCATTTACAGCGGTTTTCAACTTAATGAGGTATGGTGGGCAGCCTTTTGGGAAGGATTAGGAAAGGTTAGGCGATCGCACTTGAGACTACTGATACTATTGTTCTAATAAGACTCATATTAAGGATGGTCTGCCATGACCTTCATTAACCCTAAAACCGATTTCGCCTTTAAAAAAATCTTTGGTTCTAAGCAAAGTAAGGATATCTTAATTAGTTTTCTCAATACAGTTTTATATCAATAAAAACCAGTAATACTTGCCTTGGAAATTATTGACACATTTAAAATTTATACCAATTTAAACTCCGCACATCCAAACCAGTTTAGCTAGCAGGTCGGATACTGGCTCTAAGGAATAATCTTTAAAATCCACTATTATTTGTTTTTGTTCAAGTTTAAGAAATCGCCATAACAATCCGTTAGTAACACAACCATAAATAGGTAATGATTGTTCTCCTGCTTGCTGATTAAATTGTTGTGCTGCAACCATTTCTGCCATACATTGTCCCATACCACTGTTAATATCTGCTTTTTTTGCTTCTACCAGCACAACAACCGGGAACTCAACTTCTAACTGTTCAGGCGACCGACTAATTAGAAAATCACATACTCCCGTTAGTCCAGCTTCAGGATTAACTGTAAATTCCTGCCCTGAAAATAAGCTGACTTGACGCTTGAGATACTTTCTGACCTCAACCAATATTGGGCTAATTATTAGTTCAGATTTTGCTTTTTCACTTGGTAGCGCAACCGCAAGTGGAAGATTTTCTAATAATACCTCTAATAATGTGGAAGTTGGTGCAACGGTCAAAATTTCAGGGAAAAATGTTACACCTTCAATTGTCTGAATCCCAAATGCCTGCTTAACTTTACCAACCGTGAAATCGCTGTATGCCATGAGGTTTCACTTAATTATCTAATAATATTTTAACAATGATTTAGGACTGCTATAGTAATCCTATTTAACTTATGATAAATCGTGGTATCCAGATCCCTGATTAAGAAGTTGGGGATCTAATTCATAAATGATTGATGACTGCTACACACACCACATGGTTACATAATTTGCAACAATTCCTACTTTTAATTACTGAGTGAGCCATACTATCATCAAAATCATCTATCTGGGGATAGTTTTATGAGCAAATTAGCGATCGCCTTTAGCTTATTGTTGGGAGGTGTAATCTTTACAAGTTGTGCTTCTGCACCAAATGTAGGTGGTGAAGCCATTCTAGATTCATCCCAAGAAGCACCAGCAGCAACACCTGCACAGGAAGCTGCAAAAACAACACAACTACCTCGTCAACGTCCGCAGTTGATTAAAAGAGCGTCAATGACAGTAGTTGTTGAATCTTTAGAGAAAAGTATTAATACTGTCTCCCAAATTATTGAAAAACGCCAAGGTGACTTAATTAGCTTAGAGCAAGAACAACCAAAAAATAACGATCCTCACACGGCAAGAATCCAACTCCGGATACCCCAAAACCAATTAGAAGCAACTTTAAATGAACTTAGTCAACTCGGCACTACAGAAAGCCGTAATATTACTGCTGAAGATGTAAGCAGTCAATTAGTTGATTTTCAAGCGAGACTAGCTAACCTCCGGTTAACAGAAACAAATCTCCAAAAAATTATGGCACGGGCTGGCTCTGTACGAGATACACTGAGTGTGGCCAACGAACTCAGTCAAGTACGAGAATCAATTGAACAAATAAATGCCCAGTTAAAAAACTTACAAAATCAGGTCGCTTATTCTACCATTACTTTAAATTTACGCGCAACAACAACCACTAACCAAGGGCCTGCTCTAAGTTCCCAAGTTCAGGAAACTTGGAATAAATCGACTCGTTCTTTAGGGGATTTTAGTGTAGGGCTACTAAAATTGGGTATCTGGTTACTTGTCTACAGTCCTTATTTATTGATTTTGGCACTGTGTGTTTATGGAATTAATCGTTGGCTACGTCGGAAGACGGTACAATCCATAAATAAAGATATTTCATAAATTTACAGATTGTACTAATCAAGACGAAATCAAAAGGCTCTGGGATGCCAAGATATGAATTAGAAGCGTGTTGAATGTGTTATGCCAGAACTGCGCCAGTCCATTGCCCAGCACTACCACGAACGTACGAAATATGACCCAAGAACTATTGCCTCTAAAAATCAGGGGTTAGATTGGGCTAAACAGCCCGTACCTTTTAAAGAATACAAAATTGGGTCTACCTTTGACCTCAAGCCCTATATCCAAGAAAAACCACAAGCATTTGCTGATCAAACTGATGCTGCATGGTGGCAAAGATTGTCTCGACTGTTATTTTGTAGCTACGGACTAACAGCAAGAATGCCATCATCTATGGGTAGTGGGGTGTATTTACGGTCTGCACCAAGTGCTGGTGGTTTATACCCTGCGGAAATGTATTTGATATCTCGGGGTACTCCTTTATTACCACAAGGACTGTATAACTACCAATGTCGTACTCATGAATTGATGCATTATTGGGAGAGTGATGTTTGGCAGAAGTTGCAAGATGCTTGTTTTTGGCATCCTAGTTTAGAAAGTACTCAATTAGCGATTGTGATTACTGCGGTTTTCTATCGTTCTGTATGGCGATATGAGGATAGAGCTTACCGTCGGATTTTTCTAGATACTGGACATTTATTAGGTAACATTGAGTTAGCAGGGGCAGTTACTGATTATCGTCCCCACTTGATTGGTGGTTTTGTAGATGAAGCCGTTAACGAGCTACTATACATCGATCCGTTGCATGAAGGCGCGATCGCAGTTCTCCCCTTGGCGGATTTATTGGATATTAAACAAAATTTACCTACAGGTAGAACAGCATTACCTTCGGCTACACAAACAGAATATCCATTAGTACCCGATGGTGAATTACTCAAATACTTCCATAAAAGCACCCAAATTCAGCCAGGAACAACAGGGAAGTTAAATTTACCAGAGCGCCAAGAAAAATCTTTGGAAGACAAATATAATTTTCCTTTTTGTCAAAAAATTAAATCTGACACCACACCCATTAATTGGGGTCAAAATTTGGCAGGATTAGAAGACACTATTCTCAAACGACGTTCCACCCGTGCATACACAGGTGAGGATTTGACCTTTGATGAGCTAAAATCTTTATTAGATTTTACCTACCAACCACAAAATTATATCCATCAAGGTTTAGATAATACTGACTACTTTGACTTGAATTTAATCGAAACATTTATTGCCGTATCTGGGGTGACAGGACTTGATGCTGGTTGTTATTACTACGCACCTAAAGCGCAAGAATTAAGACAAATCCGTTTTAAAAATTTCCGTTCAGAATTACATTTTCTCTGCTTGCAACAAGATTTAGGACGAGATGCGGGAGCAGTGATTTTTCATACCGCCGATTTAAAATCCGCGATCGCACAATATGGCGATCGGGTTTATCGGTACTTGCACATGGATGCGGGTCATTTAGGACAAAGGTTAAATCTGGCTGCGATCCGTCTTGGTGTGGGGGTCAGTGGTATCGGTGCCTTCTTTGATGATCAAGTCAATGAAGTTTTAGGTATTCCTATTGACGAGGCAGTATTATATATTACAACGTTAGGGAGAGCGAGGTAGTAGGCTGTTGACTTTGATGGAATAAAGGCATTTTATATTCATACACTTTTATGACCCTCACCCCACCTTCGGTACCCCTCTCCCAAATTGGGAGAGGGGAAGGGGAGAGGGCGAATATTTTGTATGAAAGACAACTCTTAAAAACGCACAGAGTCAACACCCTAGAGAGGTAGGGTAGCAGTTTCCTCCTTCGGAACGTCTCTACAATAAATGTGCGCTGTTGTAGAGACGACCCATCGAGTCGTCTCTGAGAGGATTTAATGAAAAACGAAATTACAGCACTTTGCACCTAAATAAGGTACATTGGTAGGGGCACGGCGTCCAAGATATTGCGGGTGAATGAAAAATCCTACTAGTGCCGTGCCCTTATGAGGTAATATAACTGTATTTCATAAACCCAGAATATCCTGTAATTGCAAATTTCTATTGAGACAAAAAACCTGTTGCTAAAAGCGGTAAAAGTATCAAGGCAGCAATAATCAACACAACAGTTGCTGGGTCTATATTAATTTTATTTTTCTGTGGATCGCGCATAAAACACTCTCAGAAAAAAGTAGGTCTAACTTTAGTGTAGAATACACAAGGAAAAAGTTCTTGTTTGATTTCAATCCACTACTCACTGTTCCCTGTGCATCTGTGAAATTGGAATTTCAATACAAAACTCACTCCCTAACCCAGGTTCGGAAGTACAACTTAGACTTCCTTGATGATTTTCCACAATAATTTGATAACTTACAGATAATCCCAACCCAACACCACTACCTTCAGGTTTCGTAGTAAAGAACGGGTCAAATATTCTGGCTTTAATATTCTCCTTCATTCCACAACCGTTATCTGCAATTTTAACTGTCACTATTCGAGAGTCAGATTGAGTAGAGATAATAATTTTCGGATTATCAATAATTACCAATCCGGCATTAAGCTCATTAACCACAGAGGAGTTGATAGCATCAATCGCATTACTGATAATATGGAGAAATACTTGATTTAGCTTCGCAGGATAACATTCCACGTTAGGTAATTCGCCATATTCTTTAATAATTTTAATTCCTAGATGGTTTGCATTCGGCTGAAGTCGGTGCTGCAAAAATAATAATGCATTATCAATTCCTTCATGGAGGTTCACAGTTTTCATCTCCGCTTCATTGAGACGAGAAAAGTTTCGTAAAGACAGGACAATTTGGTTAATGCGCTCAGTTCCTGTTTGCATCGATGTTAAAAGCTTTGGTAAATCTGCAAGCATAAAATCTAAGTCAAATTCATGGATAGTCTCTATTATTGTCTGTACTGCATCCGGATAATGTTCTTGATATAACTGTAAGATAGCGACTAAATCTTGGGTATATTCTTTAAGGTGTGCCAAGTTACCACTAATAAAGCACAGGGGATTATTGATTTCGTGGGCAATACCAGCTATCATATTACCCAAAGAAGACATTTTCTCGTTTTGGACAAGTTGCGCTTGAGCCTTTTTCAATTGTTCCAAAGCTTGCTGTAACTCACGACTACGAGCTTGAGCTTGAGTATATAAGTAAAATTGACTACGTTGTGCAGCAGTACGCTCGCTAATTTCTACTAATAACTGGTCATTTGCTTCTCTAAGTGCTTTAGTACGCTCCTGAACACGAACTTCTAATTCTGCTTTAGCTTGAGCTAATGCTTCCTCAGCAATTTTACGCTCTGTGATGTCCATTAATAAACCATCCCAGAAAATATCACCATTTGCTAACTTTTCTGGACGGGAAGCACCAGAAATCCATTTAATTTCACTACCAACAGTAAAACGACCTTCCCATACCCACGGTTGTAAAGTTTCAGCCGAGATCAAAACTGATTCTCTGAAGCTTTGCTTGTCATCAGGATGAATCAATTTAATAATACTACGCGCATTTTTTAGTATCTCTTCTGGCTCTATTTCTAAAAGTTCTCTACAAGAAGGGCTAACATAAGGAAAAGCTAGAGAACCGTCAACACGCATTAAAAATTGGTAAATTAGTCCTGGAACATTAGCTGTAAGTTTATGAAATTTGCTTTCGCTTTGCTGTAAGGCGATTTGTGCTTGTTTACGCTCTTGAGCTTCCATTGCTAAGGTAATTAAATCAGCGATACAACCTGCAAAATTTTCCTCTTCTAATGTCCACTGACGTAAAGGACCAATATGCTCGTGACACACTACACCAATCATTTCACCTTTTAACCAAATTGGTGCATCTAACATGGATGTAATCCCAAGAGCAGGTAAGTATTCAGTAGCAAACTCACTAGTACGTGAATCTATGCACGCATCATCAGCAGCAATGGTACGCTGAGTTTCTAAAGCTTTAAAGTATGCTGGATAGTCTATTGCTGCTAGCTCTACACCAGATGTATGACGGTGGGGTGTTTTTTCATAGAGGTTAATGCAGTGAATTTTTGAATGGATGTCATTATAGAGCCATACACTCACCCGTTCTAATCCCAAGGTGTTAGCAGCAGCTTCTGTAATTTCGTTTAAAACGGTATTTAAATCACCTTGAGCTAAAGTTTTACTTTTTGCCAGTTCTAAGAGGACATTATTTTGTTCTTTGAGACTACTTTGGCTTTTATTAAGATTTATTTGAGCAAGTTTGCGCTCAGTTATATCATTTAAAGTACAAATAACTTGTTTTTTTCCCCGATCTACTCTAGATTCAGTACTCACTAATAACCAAATCTGTTCTCTAGTTTGGGGATGAGGTATACCTAAAACTAAATTTTCTGGAGCTTTTTGTAAGATTTCAACGTTGTTAAAGCTTGTACCGTCTGCTTGTACTACTTCCCATGCTGCATTAAAAGCAGTTATTCCTAATAATTCTTTTTCTGAGCGATGTAGCAGTTTCGATGCTAAAGCGTTACAAAAAGTAATTTCTGTATTTGCTCCTAGTAAGAGAATTCCCACTGGTATTTGATAAAGGGGAAAGGAGATAGGAGGTGATTTTGATTGTGTATTTTCTTTACGAGAAGAGTAATACAAAATACCTATACTTACAAGTATTAATGCAGGGGAAAGCCAACCAGTAAAAAAGTAGATTAATCCAATTCCTTCTACAGCAAGCAAGTTAGTTTGTAACGCTCCTACAAACTTAACTTTATAGATTTTATATAAAGAAATTAAAGTCTTGAAGTAAAATACAGTCAATAAGCTTAGCCTGTAGGCGATAATAGCTATCACCCCTATGGACAGATAAACTGGTATTTCATGCTGCTTGACCATTGAAAAACCTAATCATGTATTAATAAATTCCCTGACATTTTCAATGTTCCCATAACTTTAAATTTGGCACTTGATGGCTTTATACATAATTCCTATCTATTCGATAGAAAAGTAAAGTTAATAATTCTCCGCTTCTGCATTGTGAATATTTACAACAGATATTTGGTAACAAATATATTCTGTTACCAAATTCCTAACCCGGAAGAAATTAGTAATTAACGGGGAATAGGGCTGGGAGACGGCGCACTGTTGCCCGTTCCCTTTTTGTTAAATTGACAAACGCAACTGGGAACCTAGCCGAGTTTTGGTGACTTCAATCCGAGCTTGAAAGGCTTCTTTGAGATGGGGCATATGAGTTACAGTTAGGATACAAGCAAAATCGGGAGCGATCGCATTAATAGCTGCAATTAGGCGATCGCATCCCTCAGCGTCTTGTGTCCCAAAGCCTTCATCTACTATTAATAGTTGTAATGCAGCTCCGGCTCTTTGTGCAAGTAGCTTAGCTAAAGCCAAACGGATGGCAAAGTTAATTCTAAATGCTTCACCACCAGAATAAGTTTCGTATGCCCGCGTTCCTCTAGCATCAGCGATTAAAATATCTAATGTATCTATGAGTTTAATATTTTTCTTCGTCCGAGCGTTACGTCCTGCTTTCTGAGTGACAAATTGTACGTGTAACTGATTAGCACTCAAGCGGGAAAGTAGTTGATTTGTCTCCGCTTCTAGCTGGGGTAAGACATTTTCAATCATCAAAGTCTGGATACCATTTTTACCAAAAGCTTGAGTTAACTCCTGGTAAATACGGAGTTGGCGCTTTGTTTCCTGTAATTGCTCCTGCTGTTGACTATACTGGACTTGCATAGTCTCTAATTGATGGGCAAGTTGCTCTAAACGTCCTAACTGAGCTAATTGCTCGTCTAACTTGCGTCTGCGATTTACCAATTGCTGCTCTAAAGTTTGAATTTGCGCTGTCGGGTTGGCAGTTTGTTGCAGTTGCTGGACAATACCTTCTATTTGAGCGATTAATTTTTGGCGATCGCTTAACCGTGCTTGCATTGATATCTCCAACTCCTGCTTCCTTTGATTCAGTTGGGGATACTGCTGCTGTACTGATAAAAGTTGTTGATAACCCAACTCCCACCTTTGCATCTGTCGGACTGCACTACGTAAATTATGATGCTGTTGGCTATCGTAACCGAGTTTAGCAATATACTGCTCTAATTGAGCGATTTCCTTAGCACACTCAGAATTAATACTTTCTTGCTGGATTCTAGTTTGTAAATGGGCAATTTGCTGTTGAATTTCTGGCTTCCGTGTAGCTAATCTCGCTTGCTGTTTACTCGCTTCTTTAATTTGTCCTTGTTTAATTTCTGCCCATCGCCAGCGTTCCACTTCACTACGAGCTAAAGCATGATCCTGCTGATTATAATTTAATTGCTGTAAATACTGGTCTAACTGCTCTAATTCTACTTGCTTTTCGGAGGCATAATCACCAATTTCTAACTTTTGCTCTAGTTGTTCCTTTTCTTGGGCAATTTCTTCTAACTGCTGTGTAACATCAGTTGTTGCTTCCAATTGTGCTGCTAATTGTCCCCTTTGCTCGCGTAAAGCATCGTAAGCAGCTAATTTCTGAGATATTTCTCGATATTCCTGCCTTAATACCTGAATTTCTCGATCAGAAAAAGCCATTTGTTCTCGAAATACCCACAATTGTCCTTCTGTCTCTTTGTGTTCTGTCTTCGTCTTATCTACAACCCGATTCCAATGGTGTTCATCCAATGGACGTTCGCATAAAGGACAAGTTGCATCAGGAGTTTGGAGCAGATGTAATTTCTGCTCCAATTCTCCCAATAACCTTTCATATTCTCGCTGCTGAGCTTGTAAACGCTCAATAAAGTGTCGTCTCTCCTGACCTTTTTCCTGCACTCTTTGCAGATAAACCCGATCTTTCTCCATTTTTTGAATTTGCACTCCCACATCCATTACCGCTTGTTTTAGTTCTGGTTGACGTTGGGATGAGCGTTGCAATTGATTTTGAGTTGCTTGAATTTGTTCAAGTCTGGCAACTAAACCAGCATGAACTTTATCTACTTGGTTTTGTAATGTAGCACGTTGTTGCAGCAATGGACTAACTTTCATTTGCAACTCATCAAAATGTCCTACCCGTTGACGAGCTACTTTCAACTGGAATAACGCTGTTTCTACTTCCGCTGATTTCCCCAAAGTTTGCTTAATTTCTCGCTCTTGCTGCTCTAATGCTTGTAATTGAGCTTCTGCTTGTTGCAGTTGCCGCTCAATTTCGTTAATTTGTTTATTAAGCTGTTGTTGCTTTTGCTGACGTTGTTGCTGAGCTAGACTGAATTCTTGAAACTTTGTGTTAAAGCTTTCTTCTTGAGACTGCAAATTCTTATATTCAGTAAACCCAGCTTTAATCTCAGCTTCTTGATTCAGCAAATTCTCAATCCTAGATAACTGAACATTAACCTCCGCAACCTCTTGTTGAGTGCGATCGCAATCCTGGGTAATATTCTGTAACTGCTGTCTGACAAAACCTAGTTGTTCTTCCCAACCTTTTCTTTGATGCTGGACAACTTGCAAACTCTGTAATTGAATATTGTCAAAAGCTTGTACTTGTTGCAACTCATTATGCTCAGCTTCTAGCTCTGCTCGTTGCGTCTGTGTAGTAGAGCGTTGTTGCAATTGAGTTTTCATCGACTCCAAAGAGCGTTCTAACTCCTCACCTCGTGCTTTAAACTGACGAGATAATTCTTTAGCTCGTTCTTCCAACTCATCATACTGATTCAGCTTTAACAACTGAGCTAATATTTCCTTACGCTCTGTGGGACGTTTTAACATAAACTCATCAGCACGACCCTGACGCAGGTAAGCAGAATTAATAAAAGTATCGTAATCCAGCTTGATATGCTCTAAAATCAAATCCTGCGTTGCTCTGACTCCCTTACCAGTCAAAGAGCGGAACCCATTTGGTGTCTCTATTTGAAATTCCACAGCAGCACTCCCACCACGTTGACGAGTGCGAATCACGCGATAAGTTTGCTGATTAGTTTGAAAAGTAAAATCAACCCGAACTTCTTTATCTCCACTGTAGATGACATCATCTTCGGTACCCGCTCTGCTTTCACCCCAGATTGACCACGTGATTGCTTCTAGAAGTGAAGACTTACCAGCGCCATTAGAACCACAAATACAAGCCGTATGCAAACCGCGAAAGTCTAAAGTTGCATCTCGGTAACTAAGGAAATTTTTTAGAATCAGTTGTAGTGGAATCATCCAGTCCTTAGTGCCCCACCTACTTTTTAGTAAATACAGTACATATGCTCTTCAATGCTAGTTTAACTACGTATAATTCCCATTTCTAACTTTTAGTGTTTGAAATTTACAAAAATTAACATTATGAAGTTGAAAGTTTTTTAGAATCAAGAGGATATTTTTTGCTTTAGCTAAAGAAAAATAAAACTTTTACAGATTTTTCTATCCAACACTAGCTTTGGTAGAAATTAAGTACTACTCAAATAGCTAACAAGCGCTCAGTTGAAACAGCAATATCAGGGAATGGTAACGGCTAAATTTGAGTTTAGTGAAAATTTTTGTTAATTGATACCCGAACCAATATTCTTAGATCCGCGACAACTTTTGCGAAGTTAGGGATCCGAACACCACAATGTAGTATTTTGTCTTACGGTAAAATAAGCTCATAAAGTTTTCAGGAACAATCATTCAATCTTTGCGTCCATCCCTCGCTAAAAACTAACTGTGTAAATCGGAACAAATATACAATTTCTGCGTCTTCAAGACACATTTACTAAAGGGTATACATCTATTGATAGGTTTAAAAAATTCCTGAAACAATCTCAGTAACAGTGCGTCATTGCATATCACAAGGATACAAGAGGATACCTTTTTATGACTACCCTTCGTCGTTGGAAAACAGGAACAGCTACCTTATTAGCAATGGCAATTACAACAACTGCTGTTGCTCCTATGACGATATTAGCTCCAGCAAATGCACAATTTAATATTGGACAATCAAGAAACGTTTCAATTCCAGCAGGAGTAGTAATTCCCCTAACATTTAATAAAGACAAAGTTGTAGTAGCTCCTGATGAAACTACATCTTTAACATTGACTGTTGCTAGAGATATAGTAGATAGCAACAGAAACGTATTAATTCCAACTGGAACAGAAGTAATTGGACAACTAGTACCAGTTAAAACCAACGGTCAAAAAGGTACACGATTTGTAGCGAGAGAATTACGTTTTGCCAATGGTCAAACTCAGCCGATCAACGCTAATTCCCGGATAGTCACAACTAAAGAAACTATCAGAAAAGGTGCTAACACTGGCACAATTTTACAAGATGCTGCCATTGGTGCAGGTGCAGCAACTTTGATTTCCTTAGTCACAGGTAACAAGAGAGCGGAATTAGGCACAATCCTTGGTGGTGGTGGTTTAGGCGCTTTAGCTAGCATTTTATTACGTCGTAGAGAAGCTGAAGTGATTGTGATTGATCCCCAACGGGATTTGAACATAACTCTGCGCTCTAATTTGCTTGTTTCCCGCAATTACAACTACTAAATACATAGAAGTAGTAAATTTGTAAAAATTCACATCCCCGACTTCTTTAAAGAAGTCGGGGATATTTATTGTATATCCCGTATAAATCCGGATGTCATTTCCTACCCATGGGTGATTTATTGGATATATTGCAACTCTTTTTATCAGTAAGCGTCTACATCATACTTGATGAAGATTTACATCCCTGAAAACTTTTTTACCAAAAATCATTTTGAACCGGAACTTTTGATACCAGAAATTGTCTAAAGAAATAACAGAAAGAGAAAAAAAGAATTTTTGGAGAGATAGAATATTATGTTTAATTCCTATCGTTGGAAGTCAAGTTTTGCTGCTTTTATGTCTTTGGGTATAACTGTATTTAGTGTTGCACCAATGGTTGCACCTGCACCAAGTTTTGCCCAAACTAATTTTACTGATGTTCAATCTAACTATTGGGCTGGACAATTTATTCAACAATTATCGCAACGGGGTGTAATTGCAGGTTTTCCTGATGGTTCATTTCGTCCAGAAGAAGCAGTTACTCGCGCTCAATTTGCAGCGATGATTAACAAAGCTTTTCCAAAATCAGCGGAGCGTCAAGCAATTAGATTTGCAGATGTACCAAGCAATTACTGGGCATTTACTGCAATTCAACAAGCTTACACCACTGGTTTCTTATCAGGATACCCAGGCAATCGTTTTCAGCCTAACCAAGCCATTCCTCGTCAACAAGTATTAGTTTCATTAGCTAATGGTCTAAACTACTTTGCTAGTAGTGAAACTGAAAGCATTCTGCAAAATTATAGTGATGCTTCTAACATTGCAGGTTACGCTCGGGCCCCCATCGCCGCAGCTACAGAAAAGCAAATAGTTGTCAACTATCCTAGTGTTAATTTTCTCAGACCAGAAGCAACTGCAACCCGCGCCCAAGTAGCAGCTTTTATTTATCAAGCGATGGTAAGCTCTGGACAAGCATCAGCAATCAACTCTCCTTATATTGTTGCACTACAACCAGTAACACCAAGACCTACTGCTGTGACAATTCCCCAAGGAACAGCGATTACCGTTAAGTATGATAAAGCTGAAAAAATCCTTGTAACCAAGGATGAAACTGCACCACTAACCCTAACAGTTGCACAAAATGTAGTTACTGATAGAGGAGATGTAGTAGTTGCAGCTGGTAGCCAAGTTGTGGGTAAACTTAAACCAACTAAAGGTGGTTCTCAGTTTGTAGCCGAAAAATTAGTTTTAACTTCAGGTCAAGAGTATCAGTTAAACGCTTCCTCCAACGTCATCACTAAAACCGAAACTGTGAGACAAGGTTCTCGTGCTGCGTCTATTGTCAAAAATGCTGCATTAGGAGCTGCGGCAGCAGCAGCAGTATCCGCTGTTACAGGGGATAAAGCGATCGCAACCGAAGAGGTGTTAGGTGGTACAGTTATCGGTGGTTTAGTAGGTTTATTTACTGGTAAGAAGAGTGTTGACTTAATTGTGGTTGACCCTGATACCGATTTACAAATGACTGTTAATCAGAATATCCAGATTTCGTTGCGGTAATTATCTGCACCCAGCACCCAGCACTCAGCACTCTTCTGCACCCCGCACTAAAATAACAAACGTTGTTCCTGGGGTTGATGGTGACTTAATTATTGAATCCAAAGCAGGGCTGAAAACTTCAATTTCGCCCTGCATTTGCTGTATTAATTGTTTAGCGATCGCTAAACCCAAACCTGTACCGGGTATTTCTGTTTGTGCTTGTACACCCCGATAATGCCTTTCACCAAGGTGTTCTAAATCTTGAGTAGGTATTCCAGGGCCTGTATCACTAATTATAATTCCTTGAAGATTATCTTTTTTCTTACCTGCTTGGACTAAAATTTTACCACCGCTAGGAGTATATTTTAAAGCGTTATCAATAATATTATTTAATACTTCTTGTAATGCTTTCGCATTCACTTTTACTAAAGGTAAATTAACTGGAATTTGAGTGATTAGTTGTAGATTTCGCTCTAATGCTATAGCTTTGGCTGAAACTAATAAAGGTTCCAATATATCTGCAATTGAGCAGTTAGTTTCTTTCTCTCCTGTTCCCGGTAATAATAATAGTTGTTTAGGAGGTTGCTGAACTGCTGCTTCTAAAAATACTTCATTTTCTGCTGGTAGGATTGGCGTTAAGTCACAACCCACCAAGTCAATTACTTTGTCAAACTGGATCAGTAACTCTTGCAGGCGATCGCTTTCCCGCACAATACTGTCAGCTACTTGTTTATTAGTATCCCCAGAGCGCAACCGCTTTAATAGCAGCTTGCCAAAAGTTCTAATCGCTGTTAAGGGATTACGAAACTGATGTAATAAATTATCTAACAAATCTCGCTGCCTTTGCTGGAGAATTTGCTGCTGATGTAGCTGTACTTCCAACCATGCCCGACGCTGGTCTAAAATACAGGCTAATAATAAAGTTTGGGCAATATGCTTAATTTTACTGCGTTCAATATCATTCCATACCCTATCTTCTCTAGCCGTTACTAGCAACCCAATCATCATATTTTCATGAATCAAAGGTAAAACTATCTGCTTGCTACTTACCAAATGCTCTTCATTCGATGATTGTGTTTCCTCGGATACCAGTAAACAACCTTTTAAAGGTAAAACCAAAGCATTACCTAACCTAAGTTGGTTACGAAAACTATCTTTACCTTCAGGAGCTTGAGTTGGCTTAGACTCAAACAGACCTTCTTCAATGCTACCCTCTAACAATCCAAGTTTGGTTTGTGTCTCAGGATATACAGCCACAGGAATCAATTTTGCCTCATTTCCAGAAGCCTCTACTAATTCTTGTGTCAAATAAACAACACTCAAAGATGCTCCTAATGAGTGGGCTAACAACGTCATTTGCTCTCTTGCCAGAGCAATGAATTCAGAACTGGCAGAAATTAACATTTTTCAGCTCTTGCATTCATAAATTATGGATTACAGCGAACAAATCTAATAATCGCTAGTCTTTCTATTTAACAAAGCTTAACTAAAACTTGCAACTGTTGACTCGCTCTTGAGCATTATATTCTTCGCTACTTGTAATTTATCTACTGGGGAAGATAATATATTTATTGTATCAAAGCTTTAAAAACTCTTGATTTTCTTAACTAGAACTTTTATAATGACGACTGATTTTGTAGCTATCACTACAAACTATAGCTAGCAAACAGGAGGACAATAGTTTGGCAAGGAGACGGAAGCGGAAAAGTCGTCGTCGCCAAGAGGGTCGGCGGATTCTAGAGCACGTGCCACAATTTAGCATCGAAAGCGGCGAAGATAAACCTGTGACAGCAGCGAGAAAATTTATTCAAGCTGAAGGTATCGCCCCACCTGCGTTGCTACTTGTAAAGCGCAATGAACATACTACAGACCGTTATTTTTGGGCGGAAAAGGGTTTGTTTGGTGCTCAATATGTAGAGGAAAACCACTTCTTATTTCCTAGCTTGAGGGTGTTAGAACCTGCCCCGGTTCAAGAATCCCTGGCTTTAGCTAGTAGATAAACCGTTAATGAAAGTGAATCTTAAGAGTTGAGTAAAACTCTTAAAGGTTATTAACTGGCAAAAGTCCTAGTTTTATTCAAAAGTTCTTTTTTTAAATTTGTAGCGGTCTTTGCCAGTAGCGCTAATTTAGTTAAGAGCGAAAATCAATTCTGTCAAGCTGCGCTTGTTTGTCTGAATTGGTTTTTAGGTTAAATGATCCATTTTGTAAACGGAGAATCAGAACCTAGAGGAGCAGTTAATAATAGGTGAGATCAAGACAAAAAAGTTTTGTTAAATTGCGCCGATTATGGAATTGTTAAAGGATTCCTTGACACGCTCATTTTTGTATCGTAATCAACAACGACACATCTCAAGTTGTTCTCCGATGAGAGAAAATTCAGAGGGACGACGAATTAACGTCTCTCTGACTCATTCCTTAATGTTAATTCCATTAAGAATCGTAAAATTTGTACCCGTATTAATGAAAGCAATTTCCTCAAAGTTATTTAGCTTTCAACTGTAACACCCTTTGTAACTCTATGAGTTCATCTCGATGGGCTGAAACAGTAATAATACTTGAGGGGTGTGGTTCGCTCTCGGCTGCTTCTACCTTGAGCGACACCTTCTCAATCCTCCCAGCCTTTTTCCAATAGAAGATGCCACTCAAAGGCGACAACAATACTATCCCTAAAAGCATGGTACTTAGACTAGGAAAAAGCAACGACAAAACTAGTGATAGGCACAGAGTACCAGCAAGTGCTAAAAGTGTTAGGAACGCAGCTAAAAACCAGCTAGGACGAACATAGCCTTCCAAGGTTACTTGATTTCGTTCACGGTCTACCGCTGCCACTCGGTAAGACCTTTGAGAAAAATAATCCTTTAATTGGGGCATTAAAGTAGTTTCATTTTGCTCAGAAACCAGTTGTACTATTTCTGTACGGTCTTTGGTCGCAGCACGAATAAAGAAAAATAGCCCAACCATTAACAGTAAAGTTAGCAGCAACGTTGATGGCAGAATAGCAGTATCCATAATTAAACGTACACTTTCCTTGGAGGAGATTTATTCATTCATTCTTTATTATTCGTTAATTTGTCCTCCGGTTAATGTACTGTTGCCACAGACGAGCTAAATCTTCCGCTTGAGTTTGCCATTCTGGGGAAACTTGGTACATCCGCCTTGGACGACCGCGCCCTTCGAGTTTCTTCCAATAGCCAGTAACTGCTCTTTGGTCTTCTAGGAATTTAATCGCACTGTAAAGTACGGTATCCGAAAGCCGGTAGGTTGGATATTCAGTTTCCAGGCGTTGGATCAACTCGGTGCCATACGATTCACCTTGTAACAAAACGTACAAGATATAACAAACTGCTAGTTCTTGACAGAGATAGGTTGGCGGAGGATTCTCGAAAAACTGATATATATCCTCAAGTTTCATGGTTGTTGAATGGCTAAAATATGCCTTAGGGATGAGCCTACAAACGTTACAGTCAGTATATACTGCTACCCCCTGATTCGTAAGTATATAACGCTACTTAGGCGAAATTGCCAGTATCGTATACATCACACGTAAAACCACGTTTAATAGTGGAACGGCTGGGCCATTTTTAAGGGCACACAGCAGCAAGCCCTGACCTAAATTTTGGCGGTGTGGTGAGGAGTGCAAAAAACAGTGGGTTAACACTATCTTGGTGTCAAGTGATGCCAAAGGGGTAAGGACTGCTTAAGTATAAAATGCCTTCTTAGTAATTTTAAAGGTAAAATGCGATTTTTTCTGCAAAACTTAATAAACACTTTGTTTTACAGTAATTATGCTTGTAACCATTAAGCAAGCCCTAACGTTTATCAGCTCAAACTAAACAGCTTATGTGTCATTTAAAGTAAGTTTGAGTACTTATATACTTGACTTGAGATCATTCTTGAGTGTTGTTTAAGTGGGATAGTAAATTTATCAAGCGCCTAGCACATTGGTGATCAGTATGTCAGAAAAGTCCGATTCCCAATCTTCTTCTTCATCGCTACGAGCGATCGCCCAAGGGTTTCGCCTCATTGGGTGGATTAGCTTCTGGACTCAGATAGTGTTAGGTGTAGTATCTGGGGTAATTTTGCTGTTTGCTGTGATTTTTCAGCGTTCAGGGCCTCAAGGAAATAATCTCGGTACTGGGTTTGGTGCGTTTTTAGCAATTTCTGGATTAGTAGCTTTAGGGATAGGTATTTATCTTGCTTTTCGTTACACAAGGATTGCTAGACAGTTAGAATCTCCTAATCCCAATAACCGTCCTCGGAAATTAGAAACTATTCAAGTTTTACGATTAGCGCTGATCGTGCATTTAGTTGGAATGGGGTTAACAATTTTTGGAGCGCAGGCGATCGCTGGTACTCTATTAACAAAATCTCTCACCTTACCACAAATTGGAACCGGTGGAGTATATACCCAAGTTGACCCTAGTCGGATTATTCAATCTTTAGATATATTTGTTGTCCAAGCAAATACCAACACTGTTTCAGCCCACTTTGCAGGACTTTTATCTTCTTTGTGGTTGCTGAATCGGGTCAGTCGTCCTTAGGAGAGACGACCCACCGGGTCGTCTCTTCTTCAAATTTGCAATTCTTCTCCCCTCACGTCAAAATGACTATATCCTGATGTTTTGACAGGAAAATACTAAGTAAATAATTAAGTAAAATCTGTGCTGGATATTAAACAAATACGAGAAAACCCACAATTTGTACAGGAACGGTTGAATGGTCGTGGTGATAAATATGACATTCAGCCGATTATAGAACTGGATAAAAAACAGCGGGAAATAGAGGTGATGCGATCGCAACTCCAAGCCCGCAGTAACGAAATTGCCGACTTGATTCCACGTAAAATCAAAGAAGGTACTGACCCCAAAGGAGCAGAAATTCAAGCTTGGAGAGAAGAAGGTAAATCCCTCAAAGCTCAACTGAGCGAACTAGAACCCAAAGAAAAGGAATTTAAAACAAAAGTAGAAGAATTTATATTAGCACTCCCCAATTTACCGAGCGAATTTACACCTGTTGGCAAAAGCGAGGAAGAAAATGTAGAAGTTAGACGTTGGGGTGATGAACACATTTCCCAATCAACCGTACTTCCACATTGGGAAATCGGAGAGAAATTAGGTATTCTGAACGTTGAGCGTGCGGTCAAAGTAGCCCAAAGTCGCTTCATAGCATTGATTGGTGCTGGTGCAGCACTGGAAAGAGCGCTAATTCAGTTTATGCTCGACAAACAGATACAAGCTGGTTATATAGAAATTAGCCCACCAATTTTAGTTAATACTCAATCTCTCACAGCTACAGGTCAACTTCCCAAATTTGCCGAAGAAAGCTTTAAATGTATTGATGACGATTTATGGCTAATCCCCACAGCAGAAGTACCTATTACCAATTTGTATCGGGGAGAAGTTATCAACGAATCAGACTTACCCATTTATCACTGTGCGTATACTCCCTGTTTTCGTCGTGAAGCTGGTAGTTATGGACGAGATATGCGGGGTTTAATTCGTCTGCATCAATTCAATAAAATTGAGTTAGTAAAATTTGTTCATCCTAGTACATCTTTTGAAGAGTTAGAAAAATTATTAGGTAATGCAGAAGCAATATTACAAGCATTAGAATTACCTTACCGGGTAGTAGATTTATGTAGTGGAGACTTAGGATTTTCTTCAGCCAAGACTTATGATTTAGAAGTTTGGCTACCTTCTTCTGGCAAGTATCGAGAAATTTCCAGTTGTTCCAATTTTCTTGATTTTCAAGCCCGACGGGGTGATATTCGTTTTAAAGAAGCGGGTAAAAAAGGTACGCAATTTGTACATACTCTCAATGGTTCTGGTTTAGCAGTTGGACGAACAATGGCAGCAATCCTAGAGAATTATCAGCAGCCAGATGGTACAGTACGCATACCGCAAGCTTTACAGCCTTATTTAGGACGTGAAGTATTGTAGTAGGGGCAGGTTTGAAACCTGCCCGTACGGTAGTTGTTATCAATATTCTCC
>Ga0224723_1000912_pt1 | contig 19122 bp, 26 predicted proteins | sample Balambano_FR2_Me_FD_161647 | JGI IMG/M metagenome (GOLD analysis project Ga0224723, IMG submission 161647) | Freshwater sediment microbial communities from Lake Towuti, South Sulawesi, Indonesia - Balambano_FR2_MetaG | ecosystem: Environmental > Aquatic > Freshwater > Lake > Sediment | place...
GACTGGGCCGCCAGCCATCTCAAAGTGCTGGTGTTCCGCCTGCGCCGCAAGCTCAAGCCCATGGGGCTGAGCATCGCCAACAGCCGCAGCGAGGGCTATGCGCTGCGCGCCGACCCCGAGGTGATCCACGCCGCCCGCCGCTTCGCCGCGCGGCGGCGCGCCGGCTAGATGCGCGCGCGCCAACGCGGCCGGCGGCATTGCCGGCGCTGCGGCGAGGCTTATTCCAGCGCGCCGGGCCTGGCTGGAGACTGGCTGGGCAGGCTGTGCCCGCTCTGCCGCGACGCCCGGCTGCAGCACCGGGAGGCGCGGCGGGCGTTCCAGGCGCGGCTGTTCGCGCTGCGGGCGCAGGGCGTGAGCCTTACCGCCTGCGCGGCGGCGCTCGGGGTTGCAATCCACCATGTGCGCGCCGCGCTGCGCGCCGCGGCGCGGCAAGGGAGGCTGTCATGCGCATCCGCTGGACCGACGATCTCAAGCGCCGCGCCGCCGACCTGTCCGCCGCCGGGCTCTCCGCCGGCGCGATCGCGGCCCAGCTCGGCGTCACCAAGGACCAGGCCGCGAGCGCCATGACCTATTACGGCCTCTACGCCTCGCCCGCCCGTCCGCGCCAGCGCGCGGCGACGAGCGAGAACGCGTCATGAACGGCGAACTCTGAACGGGAGACTGCGTGTGCGCGCGATCGATGTATCGGACTTTGGCATGATCACGCCGCCGCGCGATCGCGGCCCTGCGCCGGAACTGCGCTGGCTGCCGATCGAGCAGCTTGTGATCGATGAGGGCTATCAGCGGCGCATCACGGAGCAGGGGCGCAAGAATGTGCGCCGCATCGCCGAGGCCTTCTCCTGGGCGTTCTTCGCGCCCGTGATCGTGTCGCCGATCGAAGGCGGGCGCTACGCCATCATTGACGGCCAGCACCGGACCACGGCGGCGGCGCTGATCGGCGTCAAGGAGGTGCCGTGCGCGCTGGTGATCGCCGATGCGCAACGGCAAGCCGCAGCCTTCCGCGCCATTAACGCCAATGTGACGCGGCTGCTCAAGACGCAGCTCTACCATGCCAAATTGGCGGCCGGGGATGAGACGGCGCGAACCGCGCAGGCGATGTGCGAGGCCGGCGGCGTCGTCATCCCGCGCACGCCGTCGAACTGGGCGGAGAAGCTCACCCACTGCATCGCCGTCCAGGCGATCGAGCGCATGGCTCGGAATCATTATCGCGCCGGCGTGCTGACGCTCAAGGCTTTGCGGGCCGCCTCCATCGCCAGCGAAGTGACGTGCCTGCGCGCGCCGGCCATCGATGCGCTGTTTGATGTGCTGGTCGATGCGCCGCAATGGCGGGAGGATGAGAATGCGCTGATTGCCGCGGTCGCCGACCTGCCGATCGATGAAATGCTGGCGGACGCGAAAGCCGCGGCGACAAGGGTAAAAGGCGCATCCGCGCGCGATCGGCTTGCCGCCGCGCTGGTCGACGCGTTCGGGCGCGCCTTTCAAAAGGCCGCCTGATGCCGGTCACCTTGTCATTTGGGGCATCGCTGTCATGAAAGGCATCGCCTGCGCCTTCGAGGGCCGGCTGGGGCGCGACGCCGAGATCAAAACCGCGCGCGCCACCGGCCGGCGCTATGTCGCGCTCTCCGTCATCGAGCCTGAGGACGAGCAGTGGATCAATGTGGTGGCCTGGTCGGAGAGCGTCGCCGCGATCGCCGCGCATCTCACGCAGGGCGTTCAGCTCTACATCGAGGGCAGGCTGCGGCTGCGGCATTGGGAGAGCGCCGAAGGGCCGCGCTCCGACCTCTCCGTCTCCGCCGCGCTGATCCAGCCGATCGGGCTGATCGGGGCGCGCCGGCCCAAACCGGAGCGGGCCACGGCCAAGAAGAACACCAAGCGGAAGGCTTCGGCCAAGAGCCAGGCGCCGCTGGAGCCTGCCCCGTTCAACGATCGCATTGATGATCTATTCTGAGGTGACACGTGATGCGAAGCTTTCTGAAGCGCGGGATCATCACGCTCTATTGCCTCGGCTTCGTCAGCCTGGAGCGGACGCGGACGTTCATTGACCGCTTCCAGCTATGGGAGGCGTAGCTCATGGACGACGTCAGCGAGCTGTTTCACCGCGCAATGGCGGAGCGCGGCCTCCGCACGCAGCGGATCGAGGCGGACGGGCGCATGCACCGCTGCGGCACCGAGCGCCGGCCGCGCGGCAAAAATGGCGTCTACTGCCTGCACCTCGACGGCGCGGTCCCGGCCGGCTGGTTCCAGAATCATGAGGACGGGCTCGGCGTCACGAAATGGCGCGCCGAGCGCATGGGGTCGATGACGGAAGCGGAGCGCCTGGCCTGGCGGCAGGCCGTGCAGAAGCGCCGCGCCGAGCGCGATGCGGAGACGGCCGCGCTCAATCTGAGCGCGGCCCGCCGCGCGGCCCGGATTTGGCAGCTTGCCTTAGACCTCGCGCCGGACCACCCCTATCTGGCGATGAAGCGCATTCGGCCGCATGGCGCTCGCGCCTGGCGCGGCCTTTGCGTCATCCCGATCCATAATGCTGTCGGCGGTCTTGTCAGCCTGCAGTTCATCGGACCGGACGGCGCCAAGAAATTCCTCACCGGCGGCCAGAAGCGCGGCTGCTACACCGCCATCGCCGAGCCGGACCAGGAGCCGGAAGTGGTCTGCATCGGCGAGGGCTTCGCCACCATGGCGAGCGTCCATGAGGCGACCGGCTATTTCTGCGTTGCCGCCTTCGACTGCGGCAACCTCCTGCCGGTTGCTCAGATCTGGCGTCGCAAGCTTCCTGCGACGCGCATCGTCCTGTGCGCCGACAACGACAAAGCGGGACTGGCGTCCGCCGCTGCGGTGGTCCGCGCCATCCCCAACTGCGCCGTGGTATGGCCCGATTTCGGCGAGGGCCGCGCCGGATGAAACCAACGGATTTCAATGATCTCGGCAATCCGCAGCGCATCAGGGAGCGCGTCGAATGGGGCGCGATGATCCAGCCTCCGCTCAAAGGCCAGGACGGCAAGCCGCCCAAGACGCCCTTCATCCCGCCTGAGGCCAGGCGGGCCTCAAGTTTTAGGAACAGCGAGCCGCCGCCGCGCGAATGGCTGGTCGAGGGCTGGATACCGGCGAGCGACGCCTGCTTGCTCGGAGCCGATGGCGGCACCGGAAAAACCCTGCTCGGGCTGCAGATCGGCTTGGCCTGCGAAACCGGCTCGCTCTGGCTCGACATGGCCGTCTTGGATTGCCCCGTCGTTTATTATGGCGCGGAAGAGCCCTGGTCAGAGCTGCATCTTCGCTATCGTGACGTGGCCAAGCCGGTGCTCTATCCGCCGCTCCATGCTTTCGAGCTGATCTCGGTGGCCGACCGCGAGGATGCGGCGCTGATTGAGATCGGCGAGAGCGGCAAGCCGGAGCCGACCCCGATGCTGGGCTGGCTCGAAGGACGCGTCAGAGCGCTCGGCGCGCGCCTCCTGATCCTCGACGCCGCCGCCGATGTGTGCGCGATCAACGAGAATGACCGCAACCAAGTGCGCCGCGCCGTCGCCATCTTGCGCGGCGTCGCCATCCGCAACCGCTGCGCCATCCTGCTGCTGGCGCATCCCTCTGTCGAGGGCATGAAGTCCGGGCGCGGCTATTCCGGCTCGACGCACTGGAACAATGCGGTGCGGGCGCGGATGTATTTCACGACGCCGATCTCCGCCGAGGGCGACGAGATCGATCAGGATGCGCGCGTGCTCTCACTGGAGAAGGCCAACCGCGCGCGCAAGGGGCAGAAGATCAAGCTGCGCTGGAGCGAGGGCCGGTTCGTGGTCGACCACACCAATAGCCTGGAAAACCGCACGGCCGTCGTGACCGCCAAAGAGACCTTCCTGGCGATCCTCAAGCAGCTGGTCGCGCAAGGCCGCGCGACCAGCGTGGGCGCGAACCTGAAGGCCCGGAACTACGCGCCTCGCGTTTTTGCGCGTCACCCGGATTCATCTGGCATCAAGGAAAAGCTATTCGAGCGGGCCATGGAAGAGCTTTTCAAGGATGGCATCCTCAAAATAAAAACCGAGGGACCGCCCTCAAAGCGGCGCGAATACATCGAGATCACCAATGAAATCTATGTGTGACGCGTCTGGCGGGGCGATGTCGAGGATGCTTCCAAGACCTTCCAAGACCTTCCAAGACCCATATATAGTGGTTCCAAGACCTTCCATGTCTATATATAGTGGGTTCAAAGACCCTTCCAAGATCGCGCGCCGCCGCAAAAAAGCGTTGAAAATCAACGTTCCAAGACCCTTCCAAGACCTTCCAAGAGGTTCGCTTCATCCCCCCCCGTACCCCCCCCGCGCGCGCGTGTACGCGCGAGGGCTACGCTGGGGGCTGCGCCCTCGGCGTAGGAGCGCGCGGAAAAACTTGGAAGGGGCTCTCGCCGGAGAGCGGCCATGACCCGCGGCCGCCGCGTCAAAATCAACATCGCCACCCCATCCGAGCCGGTCTGGCTGGAGCGCATCGAAACGCCGATGACGCCGCGCGCGGTGCGCGAGCAGATGCTGCGCGCGCCGGAGTGGTTTACAGCCGAGCAAGCGAGGCGCTGGCATGACGAGCGTCTCGCCGCGCTGCCGGGCCTGCTGACCTCGCTCGATGCGCTCTTGACCGATGAGGAAGCCGACTGCCTGGAGCGGTTTCTCGACTGCGAGGCGCTGCTCGCCGGCAACGCGCCCTGCGGCGATTATGACGGCGACAGAGTCCAGAGCTCGCCGCACCGGCGCTCGCCCCTGCCTGACGCCTCGATGGCGCGGCTCAAGGCGCACGCCGCCGGCAAGGCGCGGCTGTCGGCGCCCTCGCGCGAGGCGATGCTGTTCTTCATGGCGCAGATGTGGGGCTGGGACGGCGCGCCCTCGGCGGCGCAGGCCGCGATGCTGCTGGGGCTGCCAGGGCGCAATCGGCGGCGGGCGTTCGAGGAAGCCGTCAAGCGCGCCGGCGCGGAACTGGCGGCGATGGGGTATTGAGCGGCGGGGCGATGGCGAGGCGCAGCATCAGACATCATTTTATACAGATATACAGATAATAACTGTCTTCTAGACGGAATCAATCCGACCAACTCCCCAGAAAAAGGGGCTTGTCAAGCCGCTTCACACAGGATAGGCTCCAAATCCTAAGATCGCCGCCCTGCACCCAAGCCCCGCGAACGCTTCGTTCGGCGGGGTTTTTTGATGGCTGAACCCGAGGCAGACATGCGCGCAGCTCGCACTCGCATAGGCCGTGTAAAGCTCAACGGCGGCGCCGAATTGAGGCTTCTGCCGTCCGCGGTCGAGGCGCGCACCGCCGCCTCTTTCGCCGAGTTCGAGCGAGCGGCGGCATGGACGCGCGAACTCTACGCGAAGGATTTCGCCGGTTTCGTGCTGATCCCTTGGACGTCACAAGGGGAGCACAACACATTCGTCGTGGCCGCCGGTCCATACCCGCAGATCAACGACTTGCCGCGATGGGTGCCCGAGGCGCTGCGCCGTGACGCGGCAGAGCGCGACGCGAGGTGCGTCATTGACAGGACTTTTGGCCTTTGACAGCCATCAAGGGGCGGCCGACGCTGTACAGCCCGGAGATCGCCGACACGATCCTGGAGCGCATCGCCTCGGGCGAGACGCTTCGCCAGCTGTGCCGCAGCGAGGGCATGCCGGCGGAAAGCACAGTGCGGTTGTGGGTGCTCGATGACCGCGACGGCTTTTCTGCGCGTTACGCGCGCGCGCGGGATATGCAGCTAGAGAGCTGGGGCGACGAGACGATCGAGATCTCCGACGACGGCTCGAATGATTGGATGCTGCGCGAGGGCAAGGACGGCGAAACGTCCTGGGTGTTGAACGGCGAGCACGTGCAACGGTCCAAGCTGCGCACCGAGAGTCGAAAATGGATCATGTCGCGCCTCAAGCCGGAGCGCTATGGCGACAAGCTGGAGCTGAGCGGCAAACTCGACTTGACCCACAAGACGGATGACCAGCTCGACGCTCGCATCGCTCAGCTTCTCGGACAAGCAGGAGCTGGTGGCGCTGCTGGAGGAGAAGGCGCGCCGGGCGAGACGCCGTAAGCTGTTCACCGTCTACCCCGACACCGGGCCGCTGCGCCGGGAACTCTACCCCAAGCACCTGCAGTTCTTCGCGGCGGGCCTTCAGCACAATGAGCGGGCGGCGGTGGCGGCCAACCGCGTCGGCAAGTCGTTCGGGCTCGGCGGTTACGAGACCGCGCTGCATCTGACCGGGCTCTATCCGGACTGGTGGCCCGGCCGGCGTTTCGAACACCCGGTCGACTGCTGGGCGGCGGGCGACACGTCCGAGACGACGCGCGACATTCCGCAGCTCATCCTGATGGGCCAGGCGGGCGAATACGGCACGGGGCTGATCCCTGGCGAGAGCATCGTCGGCAACCCGACGCATCGCGCAGGCGTTGCGCAGGCCGTCGATACGGTGCGCGTGAAGCATGTCTCGGGCGGCGTCAGCGTGCTCGGCTTCAAAAGCTATGACCAGGGTCGCAAAAAATTTCAGGGCACCGCCAAACACCTGATCTGGCTCGATGAGGAGCCGCCGGAGGATGTGTACTCGGAATGCATGGCGCGCCTGATGACGACGAACGGCATGATGCTGTGCACCTTCACGCCGCTTGAGGGTCTGTCGAACGTGGTGCTGCGCTACATGCCCGACATGGCGCCCGATCCGGGGTAGCAGTCTTGAGCCGCTTCTGCGTGCAGATCGGGTGGGACGATGTTCCGCATTTGTCCGCCGAGCAGAAGCGCGAGCTGCTCGACGCCTTCCCGCTGCATGAGCGCGAGGCGCGCGCCAAGGGCGTGCCCATGCTCGGTTCGGGCCGCATCTACCCGGTGGATGAGGCGCAGCTCATCTGCGAGCCTTTTCAGGTCCCCAGCTATTGGCCGCGCGCTTACGGCTTTGATCCTGGCTGGAAGATCACGGCGGCGATCTGGGGCGCCTGGGACCGCGACAGCGATATCGCCTATCTCATCTCCGAGCATTATATGGGCCAGCAGCCGCCGCAGGTGCACGCCGAGGCCATCAAGCGGCGAGGCGAATGGATCGCCGGCGCGTCCGACCCATCGGCGCATGGCGTCATCAACCACAAGGACGGCACCAACCTTTTACAAGAGTACCGTGATCTCGGCTTGAGCCTCGTCGAGGCAGACAACACCGTCGAGGCCGGCATCATGGCCTGCTACCGGCGCATGGCGTCGGGGCGGCTGAAGGTGTTCTCGACGCTGCCGAACTGGCTGCGCGAATACCGCATCTACCGGCGTGACGAAAAGGGCAAGGTGGTCAAGGAGAACGATCACGCCATGGACGCCATGCGCTATCTGATCATGACCGGCATGCAGCACGCCGCCACGCCGCCGATGGATGAAGAGGACGATCCGTTCCGCGCCATGCGGGGACGGAGCAAGGATACGGGGTATTGATGGGCTACGTCGCGACGAACACAGACGCGCCTCTCGACACCGGAGAACCCCTGCTTCTCGGCGAGGGCGACACCATGCCCGAAGGGCTGGCGGAGCAGCCCCTCGACCCGATCCAGCTGCTCGCCGAGATGGCGGCGCGGCCCAACATCGCCGGAGACCTCGCCCCGGACCTGCTGAGCGAGATTGCGGCGCGCGTCATCGAGGAATACCGCATCGACAAGGTGTCGCGGGCCGATTGGGAGGAGGAGGTGCGCCTCGCCACCGAGGCGGTGCTGCAGAAGGCCGAGCCGAAGAACTACCCGTTCGAGAACGCGTCCAACGTCAAATATCCGGTGCTCACCTCGGCGGCGCTGCAGTTCGGGGCGCGGACCTATCCGGCCGTTTGCCCCGGCGACCGCGTCGTCAAGGCCAAGGTCGTCGGCCCCGATCGCCACGGCCTGAAGCAGGCGCGCGGCGAGCGCGTCTCGGTCCATATGTCCTACCAGCTGACCAAGCAGATGAAGGGCTGGGAGGCGGACATGGACATGCTGGTCCATCAGATCCCGGTGGCCGGCCACGTCTTCAAGAAGGTCTACCGCGACCCGGTGAAGGGCCGCATCTGCTCGGTGATGCGCCCCGCCATCAACGTGGTGGTGCATCAGTCCACGCGCGACCTCGACAGCGTGCCGCGCATCACCGACGTGATCGACGATCTCTACCCGCACCAGATCGACAGCCGCATCCGGGCGGGCACCTTCATCGCCTTCGACTACGGCTCCGCGCAGCCGCGCGCCGATGCGGGGGCAGGCGGCGCAACCGCCGCGTCGCCGTCGGACGCCGATGCGCCGCATGTTTTTCTCGAACAGCACCGCTATGAGGACCTCGACGGCGACGGGCTGCGCGAGCCCTGGATCGTCACGGTGCATGAGGCGACGGCGACGGTGGTGCGCGTCGTCGCCGGCTATGACATCGAGAAAGCCGAAGTCGCTCAGGACGGCGTGATCATCGACCTGCCGCGCGAGAACTACTTCATCGGCTATCCGTTCCTGCCCGATCCCAATGGGGGCTATTACGGCATCGGCTATGGCCGGCTGCTGAGAGCGCTGGGCGAGGCGGTCAACACCACGCTCAATCAGATCATCGACGCCGGCCACCTCCAGAATGCGGGCGGCGGCTTTATCGGCTCGGGGCTCAATGTGAAAAAATCCACCATGCGGGTGGAGATGAACAAATGGACCATGCTCAGCGCCGCCGGCAAGACCATCCGCGAGGCCGTTGTCCCGCATGATTTTCGCGGCCCTTCACCGGTCTTGTTCCAGGTGCTGGGGCTGCTGCTGGAGGCCTCCAAGACCGTCGCGTCCGTGCAGGACGTGCTGACCGGGGAGGCTTCGGCCAAGACCATGCAGCCGACCACGCTGCTGGCGCTGATCGAGCAGGGCCTGAAGGTCTACACCTCCATCGTCAAGCGCCTGTTCCGCTCGCTGGGCGAGGAGTTCACCCGCATCTTCGATCTGAACCGGCGCTATCCGGACGAGGCGGAATATCAGGCGGTCATCGACTGGGAGCCGCCCGAGCACCTTGTCAAGGCCATGCAGGCGTTCCAGGAGCTTAAGGCGATGCACCCGCAGGCCGCGGCGGCCGCCGCGGCGGAAGGCGCGCCGCCCCCGCCCGAGCCGCAATTACCGTTTCCCGAGGCCATGCTGCGCCATCTTGAGCAGCCGACGATGGCCGGGGATTACGACGATCTGGGCTGCGATATCGTGCCGGTGGCCGATCCGAGCGCGGTCACCGACATGCAGAGAATGGCCAAGGCCCAGATCATCGAGGCCAATATGGGCCACCCCAACCTCAACCGGGAGCAGGCGCTGCGGCGCATCTTCCAGGCCGCCAATGTCGAGGACGCCGATCAGCTGGTGGTCGCGACCCCCGCCGGCCCCGATCCGCTGCTGGCGGAGAACGCCAAGTCCCAAATCGCGCGCAACTACGCCGGGGCCAGGCGGGACGAGGCGCAGGCGGCCAAGACGGAGATGGAGACGCAAGGCGTCGCCCAGGACATCGCCGCAGATTACGCCGCCATGGCGTCGGGCGCGGCGGACGAAGATCGGGCGCTCTCGGCGGAGACCCGGCGCTTGCAGGAGAACAAGACGCAGCGCGAAATGGCGCTGAAAGAGCGCCAGCAGCAGACGGCCGAGCGGGACATGAGGGCGCGCGCCAGGGGCGAGGCCGCATGATCAAGCCGACGCGGGAGCAGTTCGAGGAGTGGCGCTCGCACCCTGTCACCGAATGGGTCATGGACCGCTTCCTCGCCGCCGAGATGCGCCGCACCAGGGGCGCGTTCGATGAGCGCGCCTGGGCGGGCGGGGTCGACGCCGCCGATCACCGCGTCTACCGCGAGCGCCATGACACCCTGGACTGGGTAAGGGGGCTCGACATGGCGACGATCGAAGACAGCCTGAAGGAGCAGGAATGATGGACGGTGCACAAAGCGCGCGCTGGGAGGACGATCCCGCGGCCAATGTCGTGGGCGAAGGCGAGGCGCGCATCAACGATAGCGGCATCATCCCGACCGAATTCAAGGTGCTGGTGCTGCCCGACGAGAGCGAAACCGAGCTGCGCGCCAGGCGCGCCGGGATCATGGTGCCGCAGGATGCCGCCGACCATTACCGGCATGCGGCGGTGACGGGGCGCGTGATCGCGATGTCGCCGGCCGCGTTCAGCTATCATGACTGGCCGCCCGGCGCGCGTCTCGCGCAGCCTGGCGACCGCGTGGTCTACGCCCGCTACGCCGGCATGCGCGTCAACGGCCGCCCGTTCGTCTCGGGCAAAGGGCATGAGCAGCAGGTGGAATATCGCCTGCTCAACGATAAGGATGTGGCCGGCATCCTGGAGTGGTGACGATGAGCGAGCCGTTTCTGACGCTGCTGCAGGCGATCGGGGCCTTCGCTCTCGGCTATGCGGGCGGGCAAGCCCTGCTTTATCTGCTGCGGCGGGACGATAAGCGGGGCCCCAAGGGCTGGCCGATGCGCGGCGAAGCGGAGCCGCTTCCCGCCGCCCAGCCCGAGCTCAGCGAGGCCGACTTCCGCCTTATCGACAATTGGGCCAAGCTGAACCCATGGTATCTGGCGGACCCTGTGCTCAGGCATGAGGCAGCGGTCATTCACGGGCGCCTGAACAGCACTAGGCCTGATTTGACGCTCATCGAGAACCTGGCCGCGGTGACGGTGGTCATGCACGCCAGGCATGCGGAGATCGTGCCGAGCACCCTACACTGACGCAACAGACCACAACCGATTGAGGAAGGATGCCCGGCGAGATGCCGGGTTTTTTATGGCCGATGCAAGACCGGGATCATAAGGCGACAGACGCCGAAGACGAGGCCTTAGAGGCCGCAGAAGAGGGCGGCGAAGCGCCGTCCATAGAGAGCGAAGCGCGCGCGCAGGGCTGGGCGCCGCGGGAGGAGTATCGCGGCGATCCGCAGGATTGGGTGCCGGCGGAAGAATATGTCCGCATGGGCGATCCGAAATATCTGCGCAAGGCGCTGAAGGACACCCGCAGGGCGGTGTCGAAGCTGGAAGAGACCATTGCGCAGAAGGACGCCGAATTCGGCGAGCGGCTGGCCCGGTTCGAGCGGATGAGCAAGGCGCAGCGCGCCAAGCTGTATTCCGATATCGAGGCGGCCCGGCGCCAGGCCGTCAAGGACGGCGACGAAGAACGTTATGACGAGCTGAACCGGGCGGAAGCCTCTCTTTACGAGCAGGAAGAGGCCGCCGCGAAACCCGCGCCCAAGGCGACGGAGCGCCAGCCGTCCGAGCCGCATCCCGATGTCGAGCGCTGGGTGCAAGCGAACCCGTGGTTCGTCAAGGACAAAGCGCTCAACAGAGTGGCGCAAGGGATCCACGAGGAGCTGATGGACACCGAGCCGCATCTGAGCATCGAGGAGAACCTGGCCCGAACCCGCGCCGAGGTGATCAAGCGCTTCCCGGAGCGGTTCGGGAGGGGCTCAAAGCCTCAGGCCGGCGGCGGTCATAGCGCCGTCGAGAGCGGAGCGCGGGCGCCGGCCGCCAAGGGCGGCAAGGACTGGTCCGCGATCCCGGCCGAAGACAGGGCGATCATGAAGCGGCATATCGAAGAGGGTCTGTACAAGGACCAGGCCGAAGCCGCCCGAGTCTATTGGAGCTGATCATGGCGGACACTCAGAAGAAACAGCAGGCCCGCGAAGACCGGGCTGCGGCGGTGGCTGGCGAGCGCCGGCGCCGCAAGGACACCAGCGTCAACGCGCATCTGCGCTTCGCCGTGCCCGATCATCTGCGCGATGACGAGACTTACCGCTATCACTGGCTGATCGACCGGCCGGGGCGGATCGTGCAGAAGACGAAATACGACGACTGGGACTTCGTCGAAGAGCCCGAACTGGCGGCGGACGGCCGGCAGACCGGGGCCGGCACCCGGATCGAGCGCCATGCCGGCACCGACAAGGAAGGCAAGCCGATCCGCGCCTATCTGGTGCGCAAGCTGCGGGTCTATGACGAGGCGGACAAGAGGGCCGCGCGGGCACGGCTTGATGAGAGGATGGCCGCGATCAAGCGCGGCAAGCCGGCCGATGAGAATGGTCAGTCCACGGTCGGGGACGGCTCCTATGTGCCCAAAGGCGGCATCGTCATCCAGGAAAACTACAAACCCTAAACGGCTGCATCCGGCGGCAAGACAGTTGAGCGTTTACCGCGAACCGTAAACGTGCGCTCACGCGCCTGCCCAGCCCCTATTCCAAGGACTCATCGACATGCCAAATGCTGATACGCCGTTCGGGCTGAAGCCTGTGCGGCACATGCTTGGCTTGCCGCTCAACGGGGCGGTCAAGCCGTATTACATCCCTGCCAGCTACGGCACGGCGCTGTTCATCGGCGATCCCGTGGTGAAGACCGGCACCGCCAACACGGCCGTCGTAAAAGCGCCGGGCATCGGCAGCTTCGGCGTGGGCACGCTGCCGGAGATCAACAAAACGGCGGCGGGCGACGTCGATGGCAACACCAAGCGCATCACCGGCGTCATCGTCGGGTTTTCGGCGGACCCGAATAATCTGGGCCGCATCTACAACCCGGCCTCCACCGAGCGCATCGCCTATGTCTGCGACGACCCGTTCACGGTCTTCGAGATTCAGGCGGACGGCGCGATCCCGGCGACCTCGATCGGCCTCAACGCGGTGCTGATCTACACGCATGCCGGCTCCACCGTCACCGGCCTGTCCGGCGCCGAGCTCGACACCACCTCGGACGCTCCGGCGGCCGACGCCTCCAATCAGCTCATCATCCTGCGCGCCGTCAACCGCGAGGACAATGACACGACCATCACCCATGCCAAGGTTGAGGTCATGATTAACGCCCACACCGAAGCGCCGGGTTACACCGCCGCCGGCGACGGCACGCTCGGCATCTAAGGGAGATCACCAATGCCTGGAGTCATCACGACCGGCAATCACCCCAAGGCGCTGTGGGAAGGCATCCAGCGCTGGTGGGGCCGCGAATATGCCAAGCACCCCAAGTTCCACACCGAAATCTTCGAGAACAAGGGGTCGAGCAAGGCCTATGAGGAAGACGTCGAGCTGACCGGCTTCGGCCTGGCTCCCGTCAAGGCCGAAGGGGCTGACATCTCGTTCGATTCGGAGACGCAGGGCGCAACCACGCGCTACACCCACGTCGCTTACGCGCTTGGCTACATTGTCACCAAGGAAGAGCTCGACGACAACCTCTACGAGGTCGTGTCGCGCCGCCGCTCGACGGCCCTTGCGTTCGCGATGGAGACCACGCGCCAGATCGTGGCGGCGAACTTCTTCAATCGCGGCTTCGATTCGGCCTATACCTTCGGCGATGGCAAGGAGGCGTTCGCCACCGACCACCCGACGGCGAGCGGCAACCAGTCCAACGAACTAAATCCGTCAGCGGACTTCTCGGAAGCGGCGCTCGAAGATCTGATCATCCAGATCATGGACGCCAAGAACAGCCGCGGCCACAACATCGCGCTGCGCCCGGTCGATCTGATCATCCCGAACAACCTCGTCTTCGAGGCGACCCGTGTGCTCAAGTCCGAACGTCAGAACGATACCGCCAACAATGCGGTGAACGCAGTCCGCAGCCTGGGGCTGCTCGGCAAGGCGCCGATCGTCAACCCCTATCTGACCGATACCGACGCCTTCTTCGTGAAGACGAATTGCCCCGCCGGCTGGACGTTCCTGAACCGCAAGGAGATGGATTTCGACCAGGACAACGATTTCAACACCAAGGGCGCGAAGGCTGCGTCCTATATGCGTTTCGCGGTCGGGCACACGGACTTCCGCGGCGGCTACGCGTCCGCCGGAGCGTAAAGCTGACCCCAGAGCGGCCCCTGAGCTGAGGCCGCTCTGGGGCGCCCCGCAACGTTCTCAACCATCGCCTTCCTCAACCGGACCGCTCATCGCGGTGATAGGGGAGAATTTCCATGCCTGTTTCCAATTACCCCGGCGGGTTCGCCGACGGCGTCACCATCCGCGGCGTGCCGCTGCTGTCGGCCTATCCCGGCAAGGCGTTCTGGGTCGACAGCGTAAACGGCTCCAACGGCAACCGCGGCACCTTCGACCGGCCGTTCGCCTCGATCGACTTCGCGGTCGGGCAATGCCGCGCCAATCGCGGCGATATCATCATGGTCAAGCCCGGCCATGTCGAGACGGTGACGGCCGCCGGCGGGCTCGACCTTGACGTCGCCGGCATCGCCATCATCGGCCTTGGCACCGGCTCGCTGCGCCCGACCGTGAACTTCACGACAGCCGTCGGCGCGGACATGGATGTCGATGCCGCCAACATCACGGTCTACAATCTGCTGTTCACCGGCGGCATCGACGCGCTGACCGGTCCGATCGATGTGAACGCGGCCGACTTCGCGATGGTCAATTGCGAGACCCGCGACGTGACTGGCGAGGCGACGAACTTCATCGTCACAGACGCCAACGCCAACCGCCTTCTGATCGACAACTGGGTGCATCGCGGCGCAGCCGCGGCCGGCGCCGACACCGCGATCACGATCGTGGGCGGCGACGGCATCACCATCAAGAATTTCTGGATCGACGGCAACTTCGCGGTGGCCGCCATCCGAAACGTGACGACGGCAGCGACCAATCTCCACATCTATGGCGACGCGATGAGCTTTGCCCGCACCCGGAACGCGGCTGATGTCATCGTCACGCTGGCGGCGACGACCACTGCCAGCATTGGCCCGAACATCTACATGCGTCTCCAAGATGACGCGGCAAACATCACTGAAGCGCTCGTCGGCGCCGCAGCTCAGTTTTTTGCACCGTTGTTGATCGTCAACGCCAACAACGAGCAAGGTTTTGGCTGGAATGGCGCCACATCGGTTGACATTTGATGTATCGCAAGGTTGCCCATTATGGCGGCTGCCTTGCCGCTCTCATCGAGCACATGCATAAGCTTGAGCCTAAGCCAACGCTGCCGCTCGGCTACCTCACTACCGATCCGAAGACGACAGAAGCCATTTACCGGCCTCTCCTTGCGGCCCTGTTCCCTGGGGAATGGCTAAAGTGCTTCCTCTCTATCGTATGGCCGAACGGCAGCATCATGGCGCATCAGGACTTGGATGCGCCTGCATTGAATCGCCATCGGCACCACCTTGTCCTGAAAACCAACTCTGACTGCTGGTGCATGCACGATGGCACGGTCGAGCAACTCGACCTCGGCGGTATCTACGCCATTGATGAAACCAAAGTGCACGCGGCCATGAATTGGGGGCGTGACTTCCGCGTGCACTTCGTCGTCGACCGCTTAACGCAGGAGATTCACGCATGCTGACCGCAGCGACTGTTCGCTACATCGGTACGACCGGGCGACGTTCACTCCGACACAGATCTACCCGTAAGGGCTGACCCATGGCCAACACCATCACCAAGACGACGCTGCTCGATGGGGCGAACAACCTCGTTCAGCTCATCAATATTCTCGGCGATGCATCGGGCGATGAAACCAACACCCTGCTTGTCGACCGCTCGGCTTTCTCGGCGGCCGACGGTCAGCGCTTCTCCGTCCTGAAGATCGAAGGCCTGCTCTCCGGCTTCACGGCCGCGCTGAGCTTCGACGCCACGGCGGACCTGGTGTTCGTCCGCCTGCCCGATGCCGATTGGTTCTGCCACGACTGGCGCGATATTGGCGGCATCTCCTCCGACAAGGCGGGCGCCGGCGCGAATGGAGACATCCTCATCTCGACGACCGGGCTTGGGGCGGATAGCGGCACCTTCATTCTGCACTTGCGCAAATACTGATGCCGCCGCGCCATCGCTGGAAATCGGGGGACTGGCTGTATCAGTGCCAGCGCTGCGGCTTCACCCGATACGCCTCCCAGATTCGCGAGGAATGGACGGGGCTGCGCGTGTGCGGCTCCTGCTGGGAGCCGCGTCATCCGCAGGAGTTCGTGCGCGCGCGCCCCGACGACCAGACCGCGCCCTACGCCAATCCGCCGGGCGCGCCGCATTTTCTCGACGTCAATGAGGTGACGAGGGACGACCTGTAATGCCGCTGTCCGGCTCGACCGATTTCTCGATCAACGCGCGCAGCCTGATCACCCAGACCTTGCGCAAGATGAACGTGCTCGGCCTCACCCAGGCGCTCGACGCCGACGAAGCCGAAGCGGTCCGCATCGAGCTGAACCTGATGCTGAAGGGCTGGCAACGGTCCGGCCCTCATCTTTGGAAGAAGACCGAAGGCTCGATCACGATGACGGGCGCGGCCTCGTCCTACGCCCTGGCTGCAACGCTCAACCCGCTGCGCGTGCTCTCCGTGCGCTACCGCGACACCGCCGGGCGCGACCTGCCGCTGCGCCTCATGACGCGGGACGACTATTTCGACCTGCCGCTGAAGAGCTCCGCCGGAATCCCGACGCAGTTCTACTTCGACCCTCAGCTCGGGGCTCCGACGCTTTATGTCTGGCCGGTCAAGACGGCGGTCACGACGGAAACGCTGCGCGTCACCTATCAGAAGCGCCTTGACGACATCGACGATCTTGCCAACGACATCGATCTTCCTCAGGAGCATTTCGACGTGCTGCTCTACGCCCTCGCCGAGCGGCTGCTTGACGATTACGGCATCGAGGGCGAGGTGGCGCAGCGCATCATGGGACGGTCTCAGGCGCTGCTGCAGAGCGCGCGGGACTGGGAGCGCGAGGATGAACTCATCTTCGAGATGGGGCGGTAATGCCGGACGAACTGGACGGCCTGACGCCCTACGATCTGATAAAACTGCGGGTGGAGCTTGCCAACCGGCGGCGCGTTGCGCCGGAGGAGGCCGCGGCGAACCGGCGGCGCACGGCCGAGGAGGTGCTTGGCTTCGTGCCCGGCCCCGGCAACGCGCTTGCGGCGCGCGATGCCTATCAGGGCGCGCAAGCGGCGAGGGATGCGTTCAGGCGGGGCGAGATACGACGTGGTCTTGTGGAATCTGGGCTTGCCGGTCTGTCCGGTCTTGGCGCGGTTGTTGGACTTCCGTTTGGACGCGCCGCTGCCGCAGCGGCGCGTAACGGCCCGCTCACTGCCTACACCTTCCCGGCATGGCATGGTTCTCCGCATGATTTTGACCGTTTCGACATCTCTAAAATAGGAACGGGAGAGGGCAACCAAGCTTATGGGCACGGCCTATACTTTGCGAGCTCGAAGGATGTTGCGAAATATTATCGAGACACTCTTGCGGCTTACATTCCATCCAGCAATGCTCGTATCTACAAAGTGGAAATCGACACCGATCCCGAGCGATTGCTGAATTGGGACGCCCGTTTTGAGCGGCAAACACCAGAAGTCCAAAGAGCTTTGCGGGATCTGCCGGATACAAAAGCGTGGCGCGATGCAAAGGCGGAATGGGAGGCCATAAGGGCGGAGCGGGATCGCTATCTCAATCAAAATATCACGCGAGACATGTTGCCTTACGGGATGGAGTTGAACAAGCGCGAACGACGCGCTGCGCTCCGCGCGGAAGAGCTGGAGAACTTGTTCCACGAATACCGGCGCTGGACGGGAACACGGCCACAGATCAATGCGCTCAACGAGCTGGGCATCCCCGGCATCCGCTATTTGGATCGCAATTCGCGGGACGTAGGGGCCGGCAGTTCCAACTACGTCATATTCGACGACAAGCTCGTGAAGATCTTGGGTAAGGAATAATGCCGCCGATCCCGCTCGTCCTGCCGGCCTCCACCACCATCGGGCGGGACGGCCAGGTCGCCAACGCCCGCCTCGTCAACGGCTACCCGGAAATCTCGGGCGAAGACGGCAAGAGCGCCTTCGCGATCTATGGCGCGCCGGGCCTCACCCGCTGGGACAGCGGGTCGTTCGCGGGGGCGGAGCGCGGGCTGATCGAGCTGTCCTCCAGCGCGCTGATCGCGGTTCTGGGCAACCAGATCGTCTCCTTCGACGCCGCCGGGGCCGGCGCTGCGCTGGCGAACATCGTCGGCTCGGGACGGCTGCTGCTGGCGCGCAACCGGGCGGCGACGCCTCAGATCGGCATCGTCACGTCCGCCGGCCAGTATTATGTGCTGGCCGGCGGCACCCTCACCCTCAACGCCGACGCCGACCTGCCGGCGCCGAACTCGATCGACTATCTGCGCGGACGCTTCCTGTACGGCATCCCCGACGGGCGCATCTTCTGTTCCGCCGTCGATGACGGCACCTCGATTGGCGCGCTCGCTTTCGATGTGGCGGATTCGAACGCCGACAATCTGGTCCGGGTCTTCGTCAATGCCGGCTTCCTCTATGTGTTCGGGGTGCGCAGTCTTGAAATCTGGCAGGCCGACCCCTCGCTGGCCGGCCAGCCCTTCCCCTATTCGGCGGTGCAGCAGGACATCGAATACGGCCTCAAGGGCGCGCACACGGTCGCCAAATTCGAGAAGGCGCTGATCTGGGTCGATCAGAACGGCATCGTGCGCTATGGCCGCGACGGCTCCGCCGAGCGCGTCTCGACCCATGCGGTGGAGCGCTCGATCGCGGCGCTGACCTCCATCCAGCAGGATGAGATGGTGGGGTCGGTGCATGCCTGGCAGGGGCATGAGACCTATACGCTGAAAGGGGCGGCCTTCACCTGGTGTCTCGACCTGCCGCTCGCCCGCCGCCAGGGGTTCGAGCGGGCCTGGTACATGCGCCAGAGCTACGGGCTCGACCGCTGGCGCTGCAACGCCGCGATCCTGTTCGCGGGCAAATACATCCTGGGCGATGAGAGCGACGGCAAGCTCTATTTCCTCGATCCGGACGCCTATACCGAGAACGGCGCCGACCACGTGCTTGAAGTGTGGTGCCCGCATTCGCACCGCTTTCCCGAACGTCTCATCGTCGATGCGGTGGAGGTGGATGTCGTGTCCGGCGTTGGCCTCAACTCCACATCGAGCTGGAACGCCAATCCCGAGCTGATGATCGACTTCTCCGACGATGGCGGCAAAACCTTCGAGGGGGAGCGCCGCGCCTCGATCGGGCGTCTTGGCGAATACGGCCAGACGGTGCGTCTGAACCGCTGGGGGCGGTGCGCCAAGAAGGGGCGAATCTGGCGCCTCAAGGCGTCGGCGGCCGTGCTGAAGGGCGTCAACGGCGCCGCGGTCCACGGCCGGGCGACGCGCTAGGCCATGGCCCAAATCCCGAACGCCGACCTGCCGGTGGTCAACCCGGCCACCGGACGGATCAGCCTGGAATGGTACGCGGCCCTGCGCCGCATCGT
>Ga0224723_1000913_pt1 | contig 19115 bp, 13 predicted proteins | sample Balambano_FR2_Me_FD_161647 | JGI IMG/M metagenome (GOLD analysis project Ga0224723, IMG submission 161647) | Freshwater sediment microbial communities from Lake Towuti, South Sulawesi, Indonesia - Balambano_FR2_MetaG | ecosystem: Environmental > Aquatic > Freshwater > Lake > Sediment | place...
CGCGACTACAATTAATTTCTGGCTTTGTGGATACCTACTTAAGGTTGAATGAGACAGAAGTGCAAGTGTTTCAAGCTGAGATTGGTAAACTGGAGGAAACCGAGCGGGAGGGCGTGATGCAGATTGTTACCAGTTGGATGGAACAGGGGATGGAGCAGGGACTTGAGCAGGGGTTGCAGCGGGAGCGATCGCTGATTCTGCGCTTGCTGACCCGCCGAGTTGGGGAGTTGCCAGAGACGATACAGGCTCAAGTGGCAGGATTGTCGATTGAGCAATTGGAGGCGTTGGGTGAAGCGTTGCTGGATTTTGTGGGTTTGGCTGATTTAGAGAACTGGTTGGCAGGGCAGTTCACAGACGGTTGAACGCGATCCCGCCCTTGTGAACTTTGTACCTCTGCGGTTTTACCTTGGTTTCTTTAGTGGCAGTACATCTTTTCGGGATTAATGTGAAACTGAACGGTTGCGGCTTTTCTCTTACCTGGAAGCTCCTGAGCACCTAGTAGATAGCCATCCTGCTTTAGCTCTTCCACGGTGCGCCAAAAGATGTGATTATTGCGCGAGGAATTACTTCCAAGTAGATCCAGGTTCTTCAACAGATATTGTTTCGAGATAGCTAGATAGTTGCCCTCTTGCAATTTATCCCACTTCATCCGGCTGGCTAAATAAACTAATAGTTTGGTTTTATAATCACATCTAGCGTTCGCTCCGGGAGATTGACTGATATCAATACTGTTAGCAAACAGGACGTAATCTCCTGTGCGACTGGGGCCGTCAAAAAATTCCAGCGATACGGTATAAGCATCGGCTAGTTCATAGGTGTAGTCCGCTGCTTTGGTGAGATCAAAATCCCTTGGCACATTGTCAATTTCATAATCTTTGATTCTCAATACACTTTTGATCATGACTTTGGCTCCCATTGTGTTGCCTTTCCGCAGAGATTGAGCCATGACTAATTCGGTACGATGCAGAGCTACCAGATCGCAGTTAAGTTGCGATCGCAGTTTGGAGGCAAAACCACCATCCTTAGTGCGCGTATACCCCAAACTTTCTAACAGATCATTGGATCGGAAATGTATAAGCGGACTATTTCCCTGTTGGGCCGCCAGCTTATAGAGATAAAGTACGATCGAAACTTGACGGGGGTTGAGAAATGTCAACAACGCTATAAACAAGCGTTGCATCCGCCGATCCTGGATCTTTTCTAATCCTTTGCTAATTCCCTGATCGGCGCATACCCCTAAATCTAGCGTGGCGTATTGTTGTTTCAGATCCTCCCACTCGTCGGCAGATAGGTTCTCTAAAGGTACTCGTCGGGTGACGGCCACTTCGGTCAACTCTTTGGGATCAGCCTCAACGCGCATTTCCAGGTAGTAGCCATCTTCGTCTGCACGCAAGATCGGCAACCGAATATCTGGGTTTCTAATTGAGGCGGCGGCTCTGGGCAGCACCATTAGAAGTTGGCCATCAATTGGAAAGCAAGTGGGTTGGGGTAGGGGTAGAGATTTAGTCATGGTGTTTTGAACCACAGAGACACAGAGGTCACAGAGCATGGAAGCGATAGCAGATTTGTTGCTCTCTTGAGCATCTTACTCGATCTTGAAACAAACTGCCCCTATATCTAGCGGTCTTTTTTCCCAGAGAAATGCAGAGCACTAGATGTGGAATCAACCCTGTAACGCCTGTGTAGAATTTTAAGATTTTGCCTGTAATGCCGTCGTCTGTTTTCTTGGGGTGGTGGCGATCGCGATCGCCACATGACTTGTAATGCCCGCGTCGGATTCTTACCTGTAACGCCGCTGTTTGATTTTGCTTAGATCCTTAGATGAGCATAAAGAGATCAAACTGCTTTGAGCGATCGCCTGTAATGCCATCGTCTAATCTGTCCTGTAACGCCCCCGTCTAGATCAGGCGTTTGCCTGTAATGCCGTCGTCTAATTTAGCCTGTAACATCCGCGTATGATCCTTCTGTAACGCCCGCGTATAGAGCAATTTGCTTGGTTGAGATCAATTTTGCCCAGTGCTAAGCTAATCGACACAAATTTACCTGGCTTTTCTCATAAAAGCCATCTCTAACAAAGGACCCAAGAACCCTTAGGGAAATGCTCGAATTTAGTGGGCTTCAGCTTATCTCGCGAAATGTAGTGGGTTAAGCAAAGCCGAAACCCACGTCAATACAGCAGAGGCTCCTATTGCTATGCCAGTCCCTTAAGGGAACCTAAGGTTGCTCAAGGGTTTTTGGAGTTTGTTTCACCCCCAATTGCAGTTGGGGTCTTGTTTTTATGCCTGATTGTGTTAACAAGTTCTGTGGCTTGCCCTTTAAGTTGCAGCAGTTTTTGTTGGTTTTGTGGTTAGTTTGGGTAATTTCGAGGACGATCATCCTGTTTGTTTCTGCTCTGTTGGTGTTGGATCTTGGAGGTCAATTGTCATGAAGACGATCGCTCCTTCTTCCACCGTTCAAGAGTCGGACAATACTTTTCTACAGCTCTTTCCTCATCGGTTTGACTTTATTTACGCAGAGCATCCCCAGCCTGGAGATTCTCCTCAGTGGCGTACTGAAAGCCGTTATCCATTGTCCGATCGCGTTTTGCAGCAGGGTGCTTATCTGTTTGGAGTCCGGTTCTCCATTCAAACTTGCTATGCGGTTTTAGATGTGGATCGAGGAAGTGCCTATCATCCCCAGCACGATCCTTTTGCTATTTCTCGAATGATTGCCGCTCTAGAGCCGATTGGGTTAGTGACTGCGGTAATTTGCACATCTAGTTACAGTGGTGGTCTTCATCTCTATTTTCCGTTTGAAGAGTCTCAAGCTTCCTGGGAAATGGGTTTGGCGATCGCTACCCTGCTGCAAAATGCAGGCTTTGTGCTCAAGCCTGGTCAGTTAGAGGTGTTTCCCAATCCCAGACCCTATCAGCCAGAGTCCAAACCCAGTTTATTTAGTGCTCATCGTCTACCCCTGCAAATCGGATCGTATTTAGTTGATGAATTCTATCAGCCAATTTGGAGTGACCAGCAACGCTTTGTGCAGCAGTGGCAGTTGGCTCAGTCTCGCAATTCAGTCACTCAATTGGTGATTAAACGGGTAATAAAACAGGCTCGGCGCAAGCAGTATGAGATTTCTGGTAAGGCTGATCAGTTTCTTAATGACTTGAATACTGAAATTGAATTGGGGTGGACAGGGTATGGGCAAACAAATCGGCTCTTAGGTCGGATTGCCCTGCGCTCTTATGTTTTTCACCATGTTTTGCATGAAGGACAGCCTCTAGAGGGTGAGTCTTTAGTAGACGAGATTGTGCGAATTGCTCGTTCTCTACCGGGGTATGAAGATTGGTGTCAGCACCAGCATGAAATTGAGCAACGAGCACAGGAGTGGGCCCGTTGTGTTGAGGCCAGTCACTATTTTCCCTATGGGCGATCGCACGGCAAGTATCAGTCCAAAACAGAAATTTCTGTATCTTCCCACGTCTCGTCGGTTTCGTGGAACCAGAAACAGTCTGAAGCGACACGGGAAAAAATCCGGCAGGCGATCGCTGATCTCCTGGAAACTAATAGCTTACCTGTAGGCATCACTGCTCGATTTCAAGCTCTCACTCGCTATGGCATTGGTGGCGGATCGCTCTATCGCCATCGCGATCTATGGCATCCCAATTATCTTTATCCTGGTGATCCAGACTTCAGCGCTGAAGCATCGATTGATCCAGGTTTCAGCCCTTTGGAGAAGGTTCCTGATCAACCTGTGGAAAACCCCCCGAACCCCCCAACTTCCCTAGAGGATAGCTCACGAGATAGCGTTGAGGGCGCATCTCGTGAGCCTTATCCTACAAGCTTATTCCCTCACTTGGCTGGTAATCCCTTGAGCTATCTACCTTTCCCTGATGTTGCTCCAGCTATGGAGATTTCCACAGCCTGTAAGCCAGATTCCCCGCCTGCAAAAATTGCAGCATTGCTGGTCGGTCCTTCAGAAGTAGCAGCGATCGCGGCTCAGACCAATTCTGTTGAATCGGCTCAATCGCTAGCAGATTTATCAGATCTGTTGGCGGAAATTTCTGCTTTAATCCACCAACTCAACTGGTCCCGTCAATTTGTGCAGGACTGTTTGCAACAGTTATTTGGTCAGCGCCAGACAGCCTTACTTAGCGCCACCGAACTGCTGATTTGGCGGCAATGGTTACATCAACAAGCAAAACGATATGATCCTAGAATAGTCACTAATTGAATAGTCACTAATTCACAAATTTACGACTTTTCTAAAAGTTGTGAATCTCAACTTAACGGTGGGGTGGGTTACATTGAGCCGTAAACAGCTAGTTTCTATGCGATCGCGTCGCTGGCAAATTGTTGGAGTTGTGGGCGTTTTGGGATTGCTGTATTTAGCGATCGCTTTTTTGACCGAAAGCCTGTGGTTTGAAGAGGTGGGATATTTCCCCGTCTTTGCTACGCAGCGATCGCTCCAAGTCGGTGCGGGCTTAGCTGTATTTTGGGGTAGCCTGTTTGTGTTGTTGCTAAATCTGCAAGTAGCACAGCGGTTGATCCACACCCCCCAGCAAACACTAGAACCTCGAACGCCAAAATTGGGCTGGCACTGGTTGTTGCTGATGAGTTTATGTCTCAGTTTAGTTGTAAGTATATTGCTGCTACATTATGCTCAAACGGCTATTTATCATTGGTCATTTCAGCCTTTTATTTATAGCAACGTCCCTACACGACTGCGCCAATTTCACCTTGGTAGTTTTTGGCAAATTGGTCAAAAATTCATTGCCCAACCCTGGCTATTGGTAGGAGTGGTAGGAGTAGCAATCGCCCTGCTCATCAATCCCAAACGCCTGTTGCCAGCGATCGCGGTTCTCATGAGTCTTTGTTTTGCAGTTGTGTTTGCAGAACGTTGGACAGAAATTTTGGCAGCAACCCAACCAACAGGGTTCGAGCGGCGTGAACCCTTATTGGGGTTGGATATTGGCTTTTATATTTTTCAACTGCCTGTCTTAGAATTATTGCGATATTGGATTTTAGGCTTGTTTACTCTAGCGTTGACTTCCGCGAGTTTAACCTATCTGTTGTCGCGTAATAGTTTAAGTGAAGGTCGATTTGAGGGCTTGTCTCGGCTCCAACGGCACCATCTCTATGGGTTAGGGGGCTGTTTCCTGCTGGCAATCGCTCTATATCAATGGATCGATCGTTACGAATTACTGTTTTCTCCCAGAGGAGTCACCTTTGGAGCGAGCTATGCAGACGCAACGGTACAACTGCCAGCAGATACCGCACTCAGCATTTTGTCTGCGATTTTGGGACTGTTACTGCTGAGTGCCGCCTTCTATAGAAGCAAGTTGAAAGAGCCACGGTACAGCAATCCTCGCATGGCCAAACGGATTGCCAAATCGGCCCCAATTCCGTCCGGTTTTCTGGCTTATGGCATTGCTATTTATCTCCTGATTGTTACTCTGATTGGGCTAGTTCTACCCTTTGTGGTGCAGAAAGCAGTCGTTCAACCTAACGAATTATTGCTAGAAATTCCTTATCTCAAACGCGCGATCGCTCTTACCAGAGAAGCATATGAACTGAATCAAATCGACGAGGAAACCTTCAGTCCTCAGGGGAATTTGACGGCTGCTGATTTTCAAAATAATCAACTGACGATTAATAATATTCGACTCTGGGATACTCGACCCTTATTGGAAACCAATCGCCAACTGCAACGGTTTCGTCCCTATTACGAATTTTATGGAGCAGACATCGATCGCTACACACTCAAAACAGCAACAGGCAGTGAAGAGCAGCGACAAGTGCTGATTGCTCCGCGTGAATTAGATTACAACTCGGTTCCTCAGGAAGCCCAAACCTGGATTAATCAACACTTGATTTATACCCACGGTTATGGCTTCACGATGAGTCCGGTCAACACGGCTGCTGGTGGAGGACTGCCAGAGTATTTCGTACAGGGGATTGAGGATGTTGCCAGTAGACCTGAAATTCAAGCCAGCTTACCGTTAGAGCATCCCCGCATCTACTACGGGGAACTGACCAATACCTACATCATGACTCAAACGCGGGTACAAGAACTGGATTTTCCCAGTGGTAGTGAAAATATCTACAACACCTATAGTGGATTGGGTGGTATTCCCATTGGCAATTTTGCCCGACGGTTGTTATTTGCGATTTATTTACGCGATTGGCAAATGTTGCTGACAGAAGAATTTACCCCTGACACCAAATTGCTGTTTCGTCGCAATATCGTTGAACGAGTTCAGACAATCGCTCCATTTTTGAAGTTCGATCGCGATCCTTATCTAGTTGTGTCCGACATTCGCGGTGCTGAAGACTCAGATGCAAATTCACCTTCACCGAATTATCTCTATTGGATCATTGATGCTTATACCACAAGTAATCATTATCCTTACTCTGATCCGCTCGGTAAAGACTTTAATTACATTCGCAATTCAGTAAAAATTGTAGTTGATGCCTATCATGGCAGTGTGTATTTCTATGTCTCAGATCCACTTGATCCAATCATTCAAACCTGGAGCAAGATCTTTCCAGGTATGTTTAGATCGTTCGATGAAATGCCCTCTCCATTACAATCTCATGTTCGTTACCCCTTAGATTTTTATCGTACTCAATCTGATCAGTTAATGGTTTATCACATGACCGATCCCCAGGTGTTCTACAACCGGGAGGATGTCTGGCGTGCTCCTAATGAAGTTTATGCCGATGAATTGCGCTTGGTTGAACCCTATTATCTGATTATGAAACTGCCCGCCGAGGAAAGAGAAGAATTCGTCCTCTTGCGCCCCTACACGCCTAGCCAACGGACGAATTTAATTGCCTGGTTGGCAGCCCGCTCCGATCGCGCCTTTCAAGCTCCAGCAGGACGCGATCGCCCCAGCAAAATGCTGCTCTATCGGTTTCCCAAACAAAGACTCGTCTTTGGTCCTGAGCAACTAGAAGCTCGGATTAACCAAGACCCCATCATCTCTCAACAAATCTCGCTATGGAATCGGCAAGGGTCAAGCGCTAGCCAGGGCAACTTATTGGTGATTCCCATCGAACAGTCATTACTTTACACTGAACCTCTCTATCTGGAAGCCACGTTGAATCGTCTGCCCACATTAGTACGGGTCATTGCTGCCTATCAAGACCGCATTGTGATGGCAGAGACCTTAGATCAGGCATTGAGGGCGCTGTTTCAACCCACTGATGACCCTCAAACCATCATTCGTCCGTTTGAAGAGTTTGAGGGTGAGTTTACAGAATAACGTCTGTATGGAACTTACCAGATTTTTTGATGATACCGTCCCACATCAGCACAAAAATCAACCATGAACTTCGAGCGTCACCGACAGAACTGTTTGGAGAATCTGTTCTTCCCGGTTTTGTGCTAACTGTAGAGCGCTTTGTGAATTGAATAGGTGAGATTGTTCTCTCGCTCCCAAACTCCAACTTGGGAGTGCCCCTCCTTAGAGCTTCCAGCTTGGCTGCCAAAGCCAGAGGTAGGGAAGCTGGAGCTGCCGGAGATTCGTTACCAAGCGGGAGCTTGGTAACGAGGGAAAGGTGAAAGGTGCAAAGGGCTACAGAGCCCTAGCTGACAAACAGACAAGGCGAAGTCCAAAATTATTTTCTTGCTGATTTGGGTCAATTCTAAGACGATAAGCCGAGCGGCAATCTTTGGGAACATCATACCAAGAGCCACCTCGCAGCAATCGATACCTACCATCACCATCCATCCACCAAGCGCTACCGTCTACAGGTGCTCCATAATAATTCTCATGCCAAAGGTCTAAGCACCATTCCCAAACATTGCCATGCATATCGTACAGTCCAAAGGAATTGGCTACCTTAAAACTACCAACAGAAGTTGTTTCTTGTCGGAAGCTTCCCTTAGAACTTAAGCCGTAAGTAAAGTTACCGTTATAGTTCACCAAGTTAGTGGTGATAGTTTCTCCAAAATGGAATGGCGTAGTCGTGCCAGCGCGACAGGCATACTCCCACTCTGCTTCACTGGGGAAACGATAAGTGCGTCTAGAATAATGGGAAAGGCGTTTGCAACCTTCTACTGCATCATGCCAACTTAACATTTCAACAGGACGATTGCTCCCTTTAAATGCAGATGGATTGGGATCGAGATCGCGTTCAATCTTGTCAAGGGCAGCGATCGCTCTCCACTGGGCTTGCGTCACCGGGTATTTACCCATCCAGAAAGCTGGAACACTAACTTCACGTTGTGGGCCTTCATCTTCTGATCTATCAATCTCATCGTTGGGAGAACCCATAACAAATTGGCCGGCTGGAATGGCTACCATTTCCAGTGGAATATTGTTACCCAAATCCTCGATAAATTGCTGAGCTTGGTGTGGTTCGCGAGTCAAGATTTCTCCTTGGGGATTAACCGTTGCAACTTCAAACCCAAAGGATGAAAGTTGGATTGGGGAAGGAGATGGGGAGGTTGAGTTCGTAGGCGGGTCTGGATTTGTGACGGGTGTTTCTCTCTGAAATAACTGTTTTCCTAGAAAAGCTGTTCCGATTCCTGCACTGGTGTATCCCAGCAATTGGATAGCTCGTCGTCGAGTCAATGGAGGCAAGGGAACTTGTCTGCTGCCAGTACTGCTGCCTATGTGAGTCGGTTGATTAGGTTTGGGTGAAGAGGGGGATAGTCGGCGAATGGCTTCGATTGCATCCGGATCGGCAGGTGAAACCGCAAGGACACGAATCCATAGTTGGTTGGCTAAGTCGTAAACCTGATTGATTTCAGCTTTCAGCGCATCATTCTTTAAAGTTTCAACATCTTGGAGAGTGGCCCGTTGTGGCAACAAAATCAGGTGATATTTACTGGGCGGTTCCACCATGCCATAGGGAGTTTGCTTGGGTCGTCCATAGCGCTGCATCAGTTGCGGCACTTCATAGCGCAGCCGATGATATAACCGCTCTACGGTGGCACAGTTGCCTTCTCCTTGCAGCCGCAATGCCTGCAACAGAGCGTAGGTGAAAGCTCCTTGTTGCAATTCGGTAATTTCGTAGGAGATTTCATTTGGACTACAGGAAAACAAGGTAATCACGCCCTGTTGCCGTTCTTCGCCGATGCCGCGAATGTCGCGTCCACCGCGATTACGACAGGCATCAATCAACAAAATCACATTATCGGCCCCACAACGGCGCAACCGTTCGATGACGTAGTTTAAGGGAATGGCGGTGTTAGGGATATCACCCGGATCAGCGTCAATCGGCATCAGATAATCCCGGTCTTCGTGCCGCGCACCATGTCCGGCAAAGAAAAACCAGAGGTTATCGCCAGGACTGAGAAAGGCTTGCTCAAATCGAATTCGCAAGAAACGACGTAAGGCGGCAAACGTCGGTTTTGAGTCGAGGTCAGGGCCGTAGTCCTGAGAAATAGGGGGCGAATTGTCTGAGAAGTAATAAACCTGTTGGAACTTCAGGTCTTGCTGGAAATAGGCGCGCAGGGCGATCGCATCCTGTTGGGCATACTGAAGCTTGGGCATGTAGTCATACCCATTGATGCCGATAGCTATTGCCCAATTCTGCCCCATACTCAATTTTGCCAGTCTTGACACTCTCAATCTACACGATCTGTTAGCATCACTCCGTAAAATTTGAGTGTAAACTCAGACAATGCAGAAGAATCAGTACCAGAATTAGTGTGGATTGTCACGGATACTGAAACAGTACCCCCTTTTATCGAAGGCAGCCGAGGAATTGGCGATTATGGTGGTGACTATGGCACACGACGAGAGGTGACTGAGCAACGACGGGTGGCGGTAAGGAGCGATCGCCTGCGCCAGGAAATGAATGTTTTGTTGAATGTGGTGAAATATGTTTTTAATCAGGTGCAACAGCAATCAGATTTGCAGTTATCGGAGGTGGAATTGGCGGTGGAGATTAGTGGAGAGGAACAGGTGGGTATCTTGAGAACGGGGAGCAAAATGGCTGGGAGAGGCATGATTTTGAAGTTTAAGCGACCTCATCCTAAAGGGAATGTGGTTTAAATCCTCAAGCTTTGAGGATTTAAACCACAGAGGCACAGAGGACACAGAGTTATTTTCAGGCGCTTTCTGCCACTTTGATGAGTTTCTTAGTCATTTATTATCCTGGCAATAAATGGCAGTGCATAAAACCAGGCAGTGGAATGTGCGTCGTGCGAAGCGCGGCCCATATCCACCTTTGTCGATATGTTAACAATTCTCTGTTGGGGTATCGGTGACGGCTTCCAGATATTGGCTATCCATCAAGAAAGCCCCCTTAGAGAATCGAATGCCCCAATAGTCTCCCGGTCGTCGATCGATCACAATCCCTTCTTCCCCTAGATGAATCACATTAGGAGGACGCAACATTGGCATCGGTTCTGCCGTTTTGACATAGGGCGGAAGGGCAACCACCCGGACGCGATCGCCCACAGCAAACTCTTTAGACATAGATGAACACTATCATCAAAGATTCAACAGATTACTCCTATCCTAACGCCTTTACGGAACTTGCCAAATTTTTTGATGATACTGTCCCATATCAGCATAAGGATCGACCGTTGGGTGAGTGTGGTCATGACTGTGTGCATGAGAATGCTGATGACCGTGAGAATGGTTATGTCCTTGTGTGTGCTCATGTCCGTGGTCGTGCCCGTGATGTCCATTGTGGGAGATGGCCACCAGGCGGAACTTGCACATTTCACAGTTCATCTGCACCTGTCCCAATTGAGTTTCAATTTCGCGATCGCGCAACACCGAAAACAATTGAGGATGCAGTCCCATTTCGGGTAAGCACACCATTGAAATCTCTGGATATTGTTCTTGTTGTTGAGCCGTCATGTCAAAAATCTTTTTGACCAGCACTCCAGTGAACAAAAAGTAGGGAAGAATGATAATGCGCTTGGGTTGATACAGACGAGCACGACGAAAGCCTTCTTCTAAGCGAGGATGGGTAATGCCAATAAAACAGGTTTCTACTGTTTGGTAGCCGCTGCCTTCCCAAAGAATTCGAGCCAATTTGTAAACATCGCCATTGGCATCGGGGTCACTGGCTCCCCGACCAACAAACAACAAGACGGTTTCTGCCCGATTGATCGCTTGGGGATTGTATGCAGGAGTATCCAGTTTGGACAAGCGCGATCGCCAAAGATCCAAAATACCTGGGGTGATCCCAAAATGTCGCCCATAGTGAAAGGTGACTTGAGGATGTCGTTGGCGGGCGCGATCGAGTTCATTGGTGACATCAAATTTGTTGTGACGGGCTGCAAACAGGAGAACCGGGAGAACCGAGAGATCGGTATAGCCCAGTTCTACACAGCGATCGACTCCTATTGAAATACTCGGTTCAGTCAATTCTAAAAAACAGGGGACGACAGGGCGAGATTGATCCAGGGCTTGATAGGCAGCCGCGAAATCCAACAATCCCTGCCTGCCATCAGCATCCCGGCTACCATGTCCTACTAGCAACACCGGTCGGTGAAATGGCAAAGGAGGAAACTCCAGGTAACTGGAATCCTGAGCAACCTGATCCAAGGCGATACCAAAAGTCATAGATGAACTCCTTTCCCGTGCAACGCGGGAAATAGAGTGAATAAGCAATCCAGCAGCGTTCTGGCTGATTGAATTCGAGCAGGAGGTGGGGTCAATTGATTACAGAGTCTACTCTCAATTCCCGCCCGATTGCGTGCTTGAATCAATTCACAGTTGCGGCACAGCACCGGTCTCTTCTGCCAGTCAGCGGCAGAACCACCGGATTTTCCTGACTGTATTGCTGTTCACGTTTGCTTCGTTATTCTACCGCACTGCTGAACCTTGCTTAATGAAAGAATGTTTTTGGGGGTGAAAGAGCCTGACTCACATCAATGCCCACCCATGGTTTTGGTGATGTCATCGTTTGGTTGTGGAAAGAAGGCTAAAAATGATTAACCCTTTTACGGAGCTTTCCTCAAGTTAAAGGTAGTAGCCGCAAAATGGTATGGTTATCGATCAATCGGGGTTGACCAGTCGAGTCGATCGCGCCAAACTGTTGAAAATGCTGACGCAGGGGCGAGGGGAAGTTGGGGAAATCGAACAGTTGATCACCTTGGGCAATGTCAGCCCAAAAATAGCGCAGATCAGGTGCCAGTTTTTCGGCTTCTGCCAACGGAATATTTAACGGCGGTTGAGTCAGGAGTTTGAGCATGAAAGGTAATGAGCGATCGCCCATCCATTCTCTCGACGTGTGTTGCAAATTCTCCCAACCTGGCACGGATGGAATTCTATGGGTTTCGATCTGGAGCGATCGCTGCCCTTGATCATCTTGAAAATACTGTAACACTCGATAGGGATGGGGATAGCTCACCAAAGAGCCAGTTGTAATTTCATAAATATTCTGCCAGACTGCCACATCTTGCACATGCAAATGTCCGGTAAAGATTAACGGCACTTTCGCTGCGTCTAACACCTGTAATAATTCTGCGGCATTCTCTAGCATGTAGCGCCGTCCTAAACCGTGACGGGACTGTCCGGGTAGATGCTCAATCACATTGTGGTGAATCATCACCAGCACGATCTCTTCCCGATTTTCCGATAGAACCGACTGAAGCCAGTCCATTTGAGCTTGATCCACCCGTCCCATGCCAATTTGCTTACCCTCGGCATCGTAGAAGATGGAATTTAGCCCAATTAAGCGTACTCCTGGCAGAATTTCTTGAGTGTAGTAAAGGCGATCGATCTGCTCATAACCAAACTTACGGTAGTACTGGGGGAAGTCCATAATGCCAATGGAATGAGTCGTGGGCGATCGCTCTACCGCATCGTGATTTCCGGGCACAACATAAGCGGGATAGGGTAACTCTGCTAATCTTTGCGATAACCAGGCATGATTCACAGCTTCACCATGTTGGGTAAGATCCCCTGGCAGCAATAAAAAGTCTAGATCCAGTTGAGCCAAATGCTCTAAGGCAATTTCTATTGCTGGAATACTCACTTCAACTAAGTGAAATCGATGGGGATGATCCCAGATACTAGCCGGAACGGCGATATGTGGATCGCTGATAATGGCAAAGCGAAAGGAATGTGTCATGGGGTAAGCAGAGGGAATCAGGACAACTTATGTTTTACCTCTATTTTCCCTTTTCCCGTGCCAAACTTGGTGGGGAATCCAGGCGATCGCGCCTATGCATTCAAGACATCTTGCAAAACCTCAACCGACAATCCTTGCTGCAATCATTGTCAAATTTACCTGCTTCGTGCCACAGTAGTTCAACAGTACGTTGTGTGTTAGACGGTAGGCTATCTCGATGGCGACACCAATCAGCAAAGTTCTGGAAAGTTGTTGAATCCTGTGGAGTAGCCATATCTTTCAGGTGGTGAGGTTTTGAGCTATTACTACAAGCGAGGACTCAGAACTTCCTGAATCAAGTGAATTCTTAGATAAGTAATGAGTACAAAACCGCCTAACGATCTGAATCGTCAAATTCTCAATCACTTGGTAACCTTGAGTTAACAGCAGTCTAACAGTGAAGTTGTGCGGCGGCAGAAAACCTTGAGTTCTCAGCAGTAAACTCTGCCACGTCCGCACCAATGAAGTGTTAGCTTGCTGTCAACTATTCAAGTCTTACTCCAATAACCAAGCAAACAAGTCTTTGATTGTAAGCTGTAACTCACTTGCAAACGATGGTATAAAAACACATTCATCTGGCTCATCCAATACTTCAGGTTCTTGCTTTGGGTGATAGACAAACACGGTTTGTTCGTCTGGACCAATTAACCAACCCACTTGGGTTCCATGCCGTAGACAGTGAAGGATATTCTTCGTTACTTTTGTTTGGCTTTGATCAGGAGACAAGATTTCAATTGTCCAATCTGGCGCAGCAGGAAACGTGTTGGCAACCTCCCCATTCTCATCACGGGGAATTCGGTTCCAACGAAAAACTGCAATGTTAGGAACAGTTGAACAACCACCGAAGGTACAGCACAGATCAGGAAATGCACGAGCAATCCGCTTAGACTTAACTACCCCATTGATAGCAGGTACAAGTTCCCCTTGAATAGTACAATGTTTCTCTTCGGGCATCGGTTTCTGAATAATTTGACCATCAATATATTCACTCGCAGGTTTCGTTTCTGGTAATTGTAAAAACTCTGTCAAGGTCAGTATTTTAGGCGCTGGTAATTGCTGGGATGAATTGGGGTGTGGCGGCGCAGCCGCCACACCCCAATTCATCCATTGACTGACCAACCCCGTATTTTAGCCCAGTAGACGGGAGAGCTACGCGCTGTCTCGTAGAGCAGCGTCGGGATGAGAGTCGCGGCGATGAGGAGCATCACCCCGGAACAAGGTTGCGTAGCAACGAGTGGAGTGGGTGAGCGACGAATCGCCAAATAACGTACAATTGTTCTAGCTGCAAAAAACGGCGTTGCTGGAATCTGTTGTAGCCACACCGAGGGGCATCCGGTGTCTGCGCGTGGAGGCGTACTCAATAGAGAGCCAAAGAAACGCGAGAGCTTGCGCTGTACCGCTTTGCGGTCAGCGTCGGGAGTATGTCACATGGTGTTTGTACCATTTGGGTTTATCTCTCCATCTGCCAGATCAGAAACTGGTCTTTCATTCTATCTAGAAACTAAATCAGGCACAGTGCCCCCCTATAGTTGGGCGTAACTTATGGACGTTGTTTAAACGTCAGCAGCCACGCTTCGGCGGCGGCTTGTGCTTGCTGCACAGATTCTCCCAGGATCGGCGTAGCGGGGAAGATATCCGTCAGAGGAATGGTATCGGTGATGTAGGTTTTAGTCAGTTGCTTAATCACACAGGGGGCAACGCCTGCCAGCATCAGTTTGCTATTGCGAGTACACAATTCACTGGCATAGCGTTCTAGCAGTTTGATAAACGTGCTACCCAGTTCATCTCGTCCTCGCAAGCCCAGGATGACAACGGATTGATCCGCAGTATCGGGGGCAGGCAGGGCGGCTTGCAAAATGTTGGCGCTGGCATAGAACACGCTGCCATAGATATGCAAAATGGTGACTGTACTGGGAGAAATATTAGCGGGGGCTGGGCGTTCCTGAAATTTTTGGGCGGTGCCTGTGGGCAAAATTTGCATCACCCGCACATCCAAGGAGGACTGGTAGGTATAGACCAAGATAGACAGCAGGACACCCAACAGGATGGATTGCTGAATAGGAAGCAACAGCGTTGCCATAAAGGTCGTGAGCATGATTAATCGGGGTGCCCAACCCGTGACCCAGACATCGTACCACTTCTCTACGTTGAATGCCTGATAGCCTGCAACGACGAGTAAGGCTGCGATCGCAGGCAAAGGAAACTGCTCCAAAATGCCCCCAAACACTAACACCGACACGATTGCCATTGGACCCACCAGCACGACCGCCCAGCGGGATACGGCTCCAGCACTAATATTAATGGCGGTGCCAGACACACTGCCGCCCAGTGGCATCCCCCGCAAAAAGCCACACCCCAGGTTAGACACCCCTTGAGCTAGAAAGTCCTGCCAGGCTTTGCCGTATTGTCCGTTGGCGTTGGGGATGGTTTTGCCCACCCCTGCGCCCTGAATCAGCCCCACTAAACTGACTGAGATCGCTCCCAGTAAGAGTTGAGGAATCAAGGAAAAGTCGGGTAGAACGGGCAGCGGCAGCGATCGCGGGATGGGAGAAATATTTTTCACGAGTTGCACCGAGGCGGGTTGCCACAGTGCAGTCAGGGCAGTAACGATCAGTAACGCTAGCACCAAATTAAACTGCTTCAGCCGAGTCCGCCCCAAACCCAGAATCAGGGCGATCGCGCTCAGTCCAATCGCTGTCGTAGCGATGTCCACTTGATTCAGGTGTAGGAGCAGATCGAGGGTCTGAGTCATGCGATTGCCCGCTTCACTGCTGTATCCAGTCAACCGACCCAGTTGTCCTAACACAATCACAACGGCAATTCCATTCATAAACCCCGTCAGAACAGCATTGGAAACAAATCGGAGAAAGCTATCCCAGCGAAATAGCCCCAGCAGCATCTGAAACAGCCCGACCAGCACGGTTAGAGTGACCAGGGCAGGAACTTGCTGCTCTGAACTGAACGCTGCCAGCACACCCGCCGTTACCACCGCGATCGCCCCCGTGGCATTAATCGTCATGAATTCAGACCCAGTGAATAGCGCCCCCAGGGGAGTTCCCAGCATAATGGCATGCAGCCCGTAGACTGGATTTACCCCCATCAGCAAGGCATTCGCCAAAGCATCGGGGATTGTCGTCAACGTATTGGTGAGGGCGGCGCTGCCATCTGCCCGCCAATTGGGAGACGGTTGCAATTGTTTCGATAGTTTTGCACGTGCCATAGGGGTTCTAGTTACACCAATAAGGTGATGTTGAATCGTTCGCACTGTCATGAAATTTCAGACTGAAACCCCAGCCCTTATGGAATGCTACGGGCTTTTTCAGCAGTGATACTTGTTGGCATGCCATCCGATCAGTCTCCTTAAAACGGTTGATTAACTCAACGTCATTTTGCCGACCTTCTGCCAACTTCCCCAGCTAACGGCATTAAAACTATATCTCTGGCAATAGCAGTGAAAAGATGACCGGCACATAAAAGACCGTCAACACCATTAGCAAGACCATCAGCCCCACATTCAGGGGCGCATTATAGCTGTAGCCACTTTTCTTAGGACGTTTTTGTGGCGGCGCTTTACGCCGCCACAAAAACGTCCTTGTCCTAACCGCCGTGGCTACGGCTATACTTTCCGATATCTGTACCAGTTTAGGCATAATGGGCGCACCTGAAGCCGTTGCTAGAAAAATTGGGCCGATCTCCAGGGATAGATTCATTGGAGATCGACCAGCAATCCATAGTGCGCTGCCTAAATGCTACTCAAACCAGAGGTCAGCTTCTCCATTACCTGATCGATGCTAAAGCTGGCAGCTTTCTGGCGAGGTGGATAGTCCTTAAACGTGGATAAAAACTGGGCCACCACAGTCTGGGCTGGTACCAGCATGAAAGCATGATCAATCATCCAATCCCAGTAGGTATTGGAGGTGATATCGGCCCGCTCGTAGGGGTCAGTCACCAGGTTAAAAATCTTGGGTATCCGCAGGCGGGTAAACGGCTCTGCCCAGACTTGACACGTCCCAGTGGCGCGCTGCTCCATAAAAACAATTTTCCAGTTATCGTAGCGCAACCCGGTCAGATCGCTATCGTCCGAAAAGTAGAAGAACTCTACACGGGGGCTTTTGTCAGTTTTACCTGTCCAATAATCCAGCATATTGTAGCCATCCAGATGGATTTTGAACGTCTTATTTCCCACCTGATGCCCATTGAGCAGTTTTTGCTTAATCTCCGGTTCCCCTGCCGCTGCCAACAGGGTGGGCAACCAATCCAGATGGCTGACGATACCTATCAGATTGGTTCCAGCCGGAATCTTGCCAGGCCAGCGCACCAATGCGGGTACTCGATAGGCCCCTTCCCAGTTAGTGTTCTTCTCACTGCGGAAGGGGGTCGTGGCAGCATCGGGCCAGGTATTTACGTGGGGGCCGTTGTCGGTGCTATACATGACGATCGTATCTTCCGCGATGCCCAACTCATCTAGCAGATCCAGCATCTGGCCGATGTAATTGTCATGGGAAATCATGACATCGTGGTATTCTGACTGCCAGCGCCCAGACTGTCCCACGTCTTCAGGTCTGATATAGGTGCGAAAGTGCATGTGTGTGGTGTTAAACCAGACAAAGAAAGGTTGCCCAGAGGCTACCGCATCCCGAATGAAGCGTTTGGCCTCAATCATAAATTCTTCGTCACAGGTCTCCATCCGCTTTTTAGTCAGCGGCCCAGTGTTTTCAATGCGCTGGGTGCCGTCACCATTAGCCCAGCAATGTAGTACCCCACGCGGCCCAAAGTTTTGCCGAAAGTTGGGAAAATCTTCAGGTTGGGGATAATCTCGATGCTCCGGCTCTTCTTCGGCATTGAGGTGATACAGATTACCAAAGAACTCATCAAACCCATGCACGGTGGGCAGGTGTTCGTCTCGATCGCCAAAGTGGTTTTTACCAAACTGACCAGTGCGATAGCCCAGGGGCTGCAATAGCTCAGCAATGGTGGGGTCTTCGGCCCGGAGACCTAACTCAGCTCCGGGAAAACCAACTTTGCTCAAGCCGCTGCGAAATGGACTTTGCCCGATGAGAAACGAAGATCGTCCAGCAGTGCAGCTCTGATCTCCATAGTAGTGGATGAATTTTGCACCTTCTTTGGCAATGCGATCAATGTTAGGTGTTTGATAGCCCATCAAACCATCGCTATAACAGCTCAGGTTACTTTGCCCAATGTCGTCACCCCAAAGAATTAAGATATTAGGTTTACCGTTTGGCATAGTTAAATCTCCTTAGAGCATGAACTTGCTCAAAAATTTGTCCGTTTCCGCCTAAAACCGTACCGCACTCTCTACCGATCAATCTGCAACAGGAACTCATAGCTGCCCATATCCCAGGCGACATTGCCTGCTTCCGCCATAATTTGCTTGTAAGGGGGTGCGGCGATAAAGCCTGTTTGCGCTTCTTCAAAATCGCGTTTATCCTCAAATGGCAGGCTCTTGCGTAAATCGTTTTGCAGCGCGATTGTAAATAAAGATGGTAACTTCCCCTTGGGGTCAAAATGCTCATCTTTGATTGATTCAAAATGTGAGGGAGTTGATGCTGAAATACTCATTTTTGGAGTTCTCTATGATGATTTGTGGACTCAACTTTTTAGCAAAACTATCAGCTTCGAGCCTAAATAAATAATGTATGAAAGTGATATGAAAAGGCTGCACTAGTGCAGGTTGGCAGAGATAACCCAGCAGCTAAATTCATTCAGAGAATTCTTTGAATTTCCATTGAAAATATTTAACAGTCGAATTACGATTTCTGCTTTAGCAGGGGGAGCATGTCACTTTTGCATATCGCCCACCCTACGGGAAGAGCAAAGCTCTACATCCCCCAACCCCTTCTCCCAGGTAGGGAGAAGGGGAGCCGGATTGAAGTCCCTCTCCCAAAGCGGGAGAGGGATTTAGCGATTATCTGGCTTGTCAACTACTTGTTGCCGCAGGAGCGAGTGGGGTCGGTTCTGCCGTTGTCGGATCTTTCCAGGGCACTTGTTGCTTGAGCAGAGCATTGAGCATCCCTAAGAGCTTATGAG
>Ga0224723_1000914_pt1 | contig 19102 bp, 12 predicted proteins | sample Balambano_FR2_Me_FD_161647 | JGI IMG/M metagenome (GOLD analysis project Ga0224723, IMG submission 161647) | Freshwater sediment microbial communities from Lake Towuti, South Sulawesi, Indonesia - Balambano_FR2_MetaG | ecosystem: Environmental > Aquatic > Freshwater > Lake > Sediment | place...
CATCATCCCGCTGTACGACGGGGCGACGGGCTGGGATGGGTTATGGAGCGGCGAACTTGCGGATGACCTTGCCAAGCAGCGCAGCGGCAATCAGGCGTTGCTGAATGTCGTGGATGGCATACAGGCGTATGTTGATATGCACGGGCAGCCACCCGTTGTCATCGCGCCGGGCGTCCAGACGCTGCCGTTCTTTTTCCCGCTGGCAGATATTCGTATCAAGGATGCGCCAACTCGTCTCGACGATCTCGACGGTGCGCACTACTTCATCGATAGTCACCCGCAGGGCAGCAGCGTCTATCAGAATGTCGCGCACATAGATAATCAGGTGCTTGGCGCGCTCGCACGTCAGGACATTGTGCGCCGCGCGTGGGGCATGGACGACGGCATTTTCCGCTACGATGTCTATGAGCTAGCTCTGGAGCGTCGCTGGCAACGCCCGCAGCCGAACGGGACGGAAACAGAGGATGTCATTTTTGGTGGGTTCGTGCGCTATCTGGGTGAAGACCTGGGGACGCTCGATTTATGGGAGGGTCGCCCGGTCTATCTGACCCTCTATTGGGAGGTGCTGGCTGAGACAGACATTGACTATATGATCTTCCTGCATCTACGCGCCCCAGACGGCGCGATCGTTCAGACGTGGGATGCGCCTGTCGCATTGAATGATTCAACCACACCACCGCGCTACTATTCGACGCGCGTCTGGCAGCCGGGCGAATTCATTGCTGATGTGCGGTTGGTGCGTCTCGAAGTTCCCGATGTCCCGCTTGCTTCGGGTTATTCTGTGGTCGTCGGTCTATATGATCTGGTGACGGGCGAGCGCGTGCCTGTAGTGGTGGACGGGCAGGCAGACGGAGATGGCTATGTGGTGGATGACCGCTTCAATGTAATTACGAACCCCGACGCTGGGTCACAATTTTCGCTTTGGCTCACATATTCTTTGTCTCGCATTAACAATTCGTGACAGATTTCATGAAAAATGTTAGATTTTACTATTTTTCCCCATCGTTTGTGGATGCAAACGCAATCCATACTTATAATGTGGAATTGTAGGGGTATCTGCATCGATCTTGACAATGTGTTAACAAACCTCTCGTGACCCGTTCAAGTGAGGGTGTTTTTCATTTCGCAAGGTTTAAGGAACCGCGCATGGGCGGTAGCAAGTCACCCATTTTGTATATCAACTATGCCAGCAGTGATGCCGAATTTGCGCTGCAACTGGCAGCCGACCTGAAGAATGCCGGAATTGCGGCATGGATGGAGCGGCTTCAGCTGCCTGCTTCGATGGATTGGCAAGGGCGCATCGCGAAGGCGCTGGACCAAGCAGCGGGCATGTTGGTGATCCTGTCGCTCGACTGGTTCCAGTCCCGTTACTGCCTGCGGGAGTACGAAAGCGCACGGCAGCGCGGACTGCCGATCTTTGCAGTTGCGTTGCGCCCGATTGCCGAACACGAATATCCGCCCGCGATTGACACACAGCGGACAGTAGATTTCAGCGAATGGCGCAGCGAACGTGTCTATCGCGAGCGTTTTCGCAGACTGTTCGCGCGCCTCAAGGAAGATAATGCTGCCTGGATCAGGATCCAGCCGGATAATGAGTCGCGCTATCTTGTCCAGATAGTCGCAAGAATGGAAGCAGCACAGGGAACACTCGAATACCTGCCAATTGGCGAGCAGGGCATTCATGTCTCGTGTGAGAGCGAGCAGCGTACCCCACCTGCGTTGTCGGCGTTATGGGGCAATCCTGCTCAGGTCGTGGTGCTGGACAAAGTGCGCAACGCCCCCACCGCCGAACCGCGCTGGCGACGTTCGTCAGCAGACATCAAAGCGGCACTGGCACGGCGTCCCCATGCCCTCTTGCTTGGCGCGCCGGGTACAGGCAAGACGACTGTGTTGCAACGGCTGACGCTGGACGCGGCGCGCGCCCGCCTTGCCGATCCATCACTGCCTGTCCCCGTTTATGTTAATCTGGCGCACTGGAGCGATGAGCAGGACTTCGAGTCGTTTTTACTGTCGCGCGCACCGATGCTGCGCAATGTGATCGATATGGCGACGGATGGCAGCGCCATTCTCTATATCGATGGACTCAATGAAATCACCCAACACACAGCCCGGGGCATTCTGCAAATTCGCGCCTGGCTATCATCACAGCGTGCGCCGCAACGGGTACTGTTCGCCTGCCGCACCCGCCACTATGACGATACGCTCGACCTCGATCTGCCAATGCTCGAACTGGAAATGCTGGATGACGAGACAGTGTGGAACATCGTTCGCGCCTGTGTTGGCGACCGCGCAGCAGAAAACGCCTTCCGCAAAATCTACGCGCCGGAAAGTGCGCATCCGGTAGATGCCCAGACGCGCGAACTGGCGCGGAATGTCACATTGCTGCAAGGGTTGATCTTCCTCTACAAGAGCGCGCCGGATGGCACGATGCCTGCGACGCTCGGCAGCCTGCTCAAGCGCTGGATGGCGGCGTTGTGGGTGTGGAAGCGCATGGCGGCGATGCCCGCCTGGATGCCGTTCAAGGATGTTGAGGCGGCGCTGGCAAAGCTGGCGTTCACGATTGTCGATAAAGACCTGCCGACGGGTATGGCTTATGGTGACACCCTGCAATTGCTCCTTGAGGACAAATTGCTGCGTGCCGCACAGAATGCAGGTTTGATCGACATCGAAGCGGATGTTGTTGCATTCCGCCAGCCCGTGATCGCGGAATACTTCGCGGCGGTCGGGGCGTCGCGCTTTCAGGCAAGCAGTCAATTGCAGCCGCCACACTTCAACAGCTGGGGCGAACGGATCGCCACGCGCTGGGACATGCCGATGACCGTGCTGGCGGGGCTGCTGCCCAACGCCGATGAAATCGTCGCCGAGATCGGCAAGACGGATCCGTTTCTGGCGGCGCAGGTGCTGGCGGGCGGCGTCGAAGCGACACAGCAATCGCGCGATGCGTCGATCAAACTGCTGGTCGAAATTACGCACTTTGTCACCGGCGAAGGGCGCCTGGCAGCCGTCCGCGCGCTGGCAGACTTGAATCACCCGGAAACGCTGCTGGCACTACTCGATGTGATGCGCAGCGGGACGTGGCAAGTGCGGCAGGCGGCGAACTGGCTGCTGCATCGGTTGCAACTGCCTGTACCGCGCGAACTTTTCACCGCCGTTCAGGACTGGAACTGGACGATGGACGAAAAGGTCGCGATTGCTTTGCGCACTGTGGGCGTGCAAGCACTCCCGCTGCTGCTGCAAGTGCTGCGCGATGAGCAGTGGACGCGGCGACGTGGCGCGGCGTGGGCGCTGGGCGAAGTCGGGGATGCAGCCGCAGTGCCGGGGTTGGTAGAAGCGCTGGCAGACGACGAAAGCCTGGTGCGGCGCGAAGCAGCGATGGCACTGCGCATGTTGGGCGATGTCGATGCGCTACCGATGCTGATCGATGCGCTGCGCGACCCCGACGCCCGTGTGCGCAAGTCGGTATCAGAGGCGGTGGTCAGTTTCAAGGCACACGCGTTGCCGGGGCTGGTCGATTTACTGCGTGATCCGGCAGTTGCGCTCAAACGGGTGGGTCTGGAAGCCATTGCTGCAATCGGCGATAGCAACGCTGCGGCGGCGGTTGTGCCGTTGCTGCAAAACCGCAACGCGGAAATGCGCGCACTGGCGATTGCAGTGTTGGGGCGAATGAAGAGCGCAGATGCCGTTGCACCCTTGATCGAGGCACTGAAGGATGATGAACGCTTGCCGCGCAGCGAACACACAGTCAGTGACCTCGCTGCCCGCGCGCTGAACGAAATTGACACTGAAGAAGCACGCGCTGCATTAGAGACATTGCGCGGGAAAAAGGCGGAAGGCATGTTCACGAAATCTGGTTCGGCAGCGAAGGCGGTGATTCGACTCCCAGGTCGCAAGGATGCCGAAACTCAGCGTCAGCCATTGTCCCTTTCTCAACTGCGCGAGAAGCTGGTGTCGTCGGATTGGCGGCAGCGCAAGCTGGCGGTGCAAGCACTGACGGACGTTGAGCCGGGCAATAAAGTGCCTGCACTGCTGGAAGCGCTGCGCGATGAAGACAGCCAGGTGCGCCATGCAGCCGTTATCGCGCTCGATGGCGTGCACGGTGATGCGGTGGTGTGGGGGTTGATCGAAGCGCTGCGTGACGGCGATCATCTGGTAGCCGATACCGCTACTGCACAGCTGGCGCGCATGGGACAGTATGCTGTGCCAGACCTGATGAACGCGCTGTTTGAAGAGGATGTCAATGTGCGCGGACGCGCTGTTGAAGCGCTTGGAGAGATTGGCGACCCGGCGGCTGTGCCGCGCCTGATTCCGTTGCTGCAAGATACTTTGCATCCCGTGATGGAGCGAGAGCGTATTTGCGACAAGGCAGCACGGGCGTTGGAAACCATCGGTGAAGAGGCAGGCTTGGCGGCAGTGCGTGCCTGGCGTGATAGCAACGGTTCTGTGCCAGTGCCGAACCTGATACTCTCATCGAACGGGCATATGACCGATGAAACGCAGGAGGTAAACGGTCTGTCTTTCGGCTGGGATGAGAACAGCGACCTGCTGCCCTATGATCCCGACGAATCCACGAAACCCGCCTACCCGTTTGAGTATGATGAACTGCCGCTGGCGGTAGACGAGTACATGCCGGACGAGCCATTTGTGCGCGAGATGACACATCAGCAGTTGGGCGGCATGTTGCAGCAGCTTCATGCCCCGGACTGGCGCGAACGCCAGCTTGCCGCGCGCGAACTCCGCGAACATACGCGCAAGATCGGTGGCATTGCCGACGAGAGCTTTGCAGAACAGTTGATCGGCGCGTTGGGTGATCCGGAGCAGAATGTGCGTTGGGCAGTGACGGAAGCGCTGGCATGGATTCATCATCCGAGCGTGCCGCCGGCGCTGGCGGCAATGCTTCAGGATGGCAGTTGGACGGTGCGGCTGGCGGCGTTGCAGGCGTTGTTCGAGCATGACGACAAGCGGGTGGCGTCGGCAGTGATCGCCGCGCTCAAGGATGAGAACGAGCTGGTGCGCGAGTCGGCGGCGGAATTGCTGGGTAAAGTGGTCAGTGATGCCGGTGCGCTGGCATTGATCGAGGTGTTAAAGGATAGCAAAGGCTTCGTGCGACGGGCAGCAGCAGACGCGCTTGGTGCGCTAAAGGCACGGGCGGCGGTGCAACCGCTGATACGCGCGCTGGACGACGACGATCATCAGGTACGGTTCGCGGCTGCGGAAGCGCTGGGCAAGCTGGGGGATGAGGCGGCGCTGCGTCCGTTGGTGCGCTTGCTGCGCAAACATGAAACGACTGCCTGGGAAGAACGCCCACTGGAAGATGTCGCTGCTGAAGCACTCACACGCATTGGCACACCGGAGGCAAAGCGCGTTGTGGCGGAATGGCGCAAATTGAAGAGTGCCGCCCGCACTAAATAGTAATAAAATACAAAAATGTAACATCCCGTGACAGGGGTGTCATTTTTTCCTATGCTTTTACGATCAGCCTTCATGTCAGTGTGACATGCGAGCAGACTTTGGGGATGGGGAAGCGGGCATGAAACTCTTTATCAGCTACGCACGGGTCGATAAACCCTTCTGTGTGCAGATTGCGGAAACGCTAGAAATTCATGAACTCTGGTATGACCAGCGTCTATACGCCGGGCAGCAGTGGTGGAAAGAAATCCTGCGTCGCCTCGATTGGTGCGAAGGGTTCGTTTACCTGATGTCACCTGAGTCGCTCACGTCTGAATACTGCCAGAAAGAGTATAAGATCGCCCTCAGCACCGGTCGTCCCGTATTCCCTGTACTCATTCACCCGGAAGCGCGCGTGCCGGAGCGTCTGGCACAGATTCAGTATGCCGACTTGAGTCGTGGGCTGACGACCGATGGCGTCAAGATGCTGCTCAATTCAGTACAGCTTGCCGAACGCAACTTGCAGCGCCAGGGGCAGCGCGTCCCCGCGCCTGTGACGACTGTGCCGCACGCGGAACAGGCTCCCGCTGTCGCAAAAGTGACCGCAGACCCGGCAGCCGTGATTGGCAAAGCCGCTGAAGCGATGGAACTGGGCAAGTATGACAAGGCAGTCTTCCTGCTGCGTCAGGCAAAAGAAATTGGCTACGTCAGCCGTTATATCGACCTGGACGGCTTGCTGCGCGAGGCAGAAAGCGCGCTCGATTACCAGACGCGCACGCGCGAAGTCGAGCGCGACTACCAGTCGATTGCCGAACTCGTCAAACGACAGGCGACGCGCAAGTTTGGCTGCCAGGCGTTTATGGCATTTCGGCGCGCCATGCCCGATTACGACCCTGAAAACCTGGCACAGCTATGCAGCAGCGAGACGCAGGAAATGGACCTGGTGCGCGTCATTCCCAGTGTGATCAAATCTGCTTCTGCGCCTGCGCCGGAGAAAGCGCGTTTCACACTGCCCATGCTGGAGTGGTGCGATATTCCCGCTGGTTCGTTGATTGTCAGCGAAAGCCAGCCAGCCAATGGCAGCAAGCCCGTCACCAGCACACAGCAAACGCTGTGGGTGGATGCGTTCCGCCTCGCCAAGTACCCCATTACCAACGCCCAGTTTCAGGTCTTCGTTGATGATGTGGATGGCTTCTGCAATCCGAAGTGGTGGGGCTACTCCGCTTATGCCCAGGCGTGGCGCGAACAGAATACATCCCCCAAGCAGCCGCAGTTTAAGGGCGATGACCGCCCGCGCGAGAACGTGACGTGGTATGAGGCGATGGCGTTCTGTTTCTGGCTGTCAGACAAGATGGACATGCCGATCATGCTCCCCGCCAAACAGCAGTGGCGGCGTGCCGCGCAGGGAGACGACGGACGCATTTACCCCTGGGGGAATGAGTTTGATCTGTCCGTATGCAACACGCGGGAAAGCCGTATCCGCATGACGACGCTGGTCATGCGCTACGGCGGCGGCATCGGTCCATATGGCAACTATGATCTGGCAGGTAACGTCTGGGAATGGTGCCTGAACTGTGACTACCACGACTTTGATCTGACGACCGACCGTCCGCGCGCGGTGCAGGGGGGGTCTTTCATGGGTGCGCACGAACGGTCACAGATTAACTTCAGCTTTGATCTCAGCCCGGACTATCACTACGGCAGTATTGGCTTCCGGCTGGCGAGCGTTAACCGCTAGCTGCCGCCTGCGTGTGTGTGCGCATCAGCACCACCATCAGCACAATATACAGCGCAGCCAGTGACAGCAGGTAAGCAGGTATAATTTCCAAGCCTAGGTACTGCGCCAGTACACCGCCTATCGTTGGCATGACGCCGATGCTGGCAGCGGCGGCTGCTACCTGAACACCAATAGCGTTCGGCGCATGGTGACTGCCCAGCCGCGTCTGCGTGCGCGTCATCATCGTCGGGAACATCGGCGCAATCGAGAAGCCGATCAGCAGCAGTGCCACCAGGTCAAGCCACAGTACAGGACTCCACGTCAGGAGTGCCACACCCGCCAGAGCGCCCAAGCCCATGCCGAAAAGCTGATGGTCAGGGTCAATCTTCAGGTTGAGGATGCCAAAGACGATGCGTCCGATGGTGAAGCTGAGCCAGTACCAGCCGACCCATGTGCCTGCCGTGAGTGCATCCGCGCCGCGCGTTTGCAGCAGCGACGATGCCCACTGCCCGGTGGCAGCTTCCAATGTCACCATTGCGATGAAGAGACCGACACCAATCCAGACGATTGGCAGCTGAAGCGTATCACCGAGCGTTGCAGTACGACGGGGTTTGCTTTCGAGCGTTGGCGCCGCAATATGCCAGCCATCGCGCGTGATGTAGAAAAACACTGCCGCCGCGACATACAAAGTCGCAATGATGACATACATCGGACGCCAACCCGCCCCATCCGCGATTAGGCGAGTAGCGATTAAAGGCGCCAGCGTCGCGCCAATGCCGAAGCAGGCGTGCAGCCAGTTCATCCGACGAGCGTCGAAACGCGCTGCAAAGACGATATTCAATCCGGTATCCTGAACACCCATATTCAAACCGAATAACCCTGCACACACGATGACCATCCACCACGACGGTGATATTGATAACAAGCCAAGCGCCACCGCGCTGAGCGTGCAGGCAGTTGCCAGCAAGACACCGGGGTTAAAGCGCGCAAACAAACGCCCGCCAACGAGACTGGTCGTGAAATAACCGAGCGTCACTGCCAGCAGGTAGCCGCCAATATCGGCAAGCCCTAAGCCAAACGTGGTTTGCATAGCCGGGTCCCAGACGACATTGGGCGTCGAGACCGTCATGCCCATGACGACGAAACTGAAAAAAGCGGTCATGATGAGGAAGGTCTGGCTACGGGTTTCCGTAGCAGCAACGGTTGTCATATGTCACAATTCCTTGAGGATGATGAGCAGAGGATAACGCCAATGTCGAAAGAACGCCAGCCCACACCCGGCGCACAAATGCATGACCTGATGACGACACTTTACCCGATCTGCCGCAGCATTACCGGGAACGGCGTTCGCGAGACCCTGCGCATTTTTCAGCAGCAGATTCCGTTGACCATTCATGAAGTACCCAGCGGAACGCCTGTCTTTGACTGGACTGTACCGGACGAATGGAACATCCATGATGCCTATGTCGCCAACGCGCGCGGCGAACGGGTGATCGACTATCGCGAACACAGTCTGCATGTGCTGAATTACAGCATTCCATTTCGCGGCGTGCTGCCGCTGGCAGAACTGAAAAAGCATCTGCATACGGTCCCCGACCGTCCCGATTGGATACCCTACAAGACCAGCTACTACAGCCCGGCGTGGGGTTTCTGCCTGCGTCATAACGACCTGCTCAAACTCGAAGACGGCGATTATGAAGTCGTGATGGATACGACTTTGCAGCCTGGATCCCTGACGTATGGCGAACTGGTGCTGCCGGGCGCAACACGCGACGAAGTCCTTTTTTCGACGCATATCTGCCATCCGTCGCTGTGCAATGATAACCTGTCTGCCAATCTGGTCGCCGTCTGGCTGGCGCAGTATCTCCAAACGATTGACCGGCACTACACCTACCGCTTCCTGTTCATCCCCGGCACCATTGGCGCGATCACCTGGCTGGCACTGCATCAAGCGGAGTTGCCCCACATCAAGCACGGGCTGGTGCTGACAAATCTGGGTGACGGCGGCAACTTCACCTACAAGAAAACGCGCGACGGTGATTTAGCGATAGACCGCCTGATGCAGTTCGCATTGTCCGAAAACGACGCGCCGCACCGTATCATCGACTTTTATCCCTATGGCTATGATGAGCGCCAGTACAATTCGCCGGGTATTCAACTGCCTGTTGGTGGCTTCTTCCGTTCGGAACACAACTCGTTCCCGGAATACCACACCAGCGGTGATAACCTGTCGTTTGTGACACCCGCCGCACTGGAGGAATCGCTGGAAATGCTCAAGCGAGTCGTGTACTTGCTTGAACACAATCGCCATTACCTCAACCTTGCGCCGATGGGCGAACCCCAGTTGGGCAAGCGCGGCATCTACAAATCGATCTCTGAGCTTGGCGAAAACGGCTTCTCACCAATGGCGATGTTCTGGGTGCTGAATCTCAGCGATGGCGCGCATGACCTGTTGGCGATTGCGCAGCGCAGCGGCATCGCGTTTGATGAGTTGGCGCGGGCAGCCGCATTGCTCTCAGATTACCAGTTGCTAAGCTCGTGAGGCATCGCGTGCTGCCTCGTTGTTACACGTCCGCCTCGCTGCTAATCATTAACTCACGTTACGCAGTATCAAGAACCAGATGTATCGGGACTTGCTCATTGCCACCAAACGCAGCCAGATACTCTATGTTGCCGCTTTGCATTCGGCTTACGCTACCCTTCGTCAGCTCCAGTCTATTCAGTTGGCTGCGTAAGGTGAGTCCATACGTCAGCCGCGCCTCGCGCGTTATGTCGCGCTCTTCTTCTGCGTTCAGCCCCTTGAATACCTCATGCTTGCTCATCGCGATCTCCCCCTTAAAGTGGCGAATGGTCTTGCCCACCGTCTCAATCATCTCTTGCAGCCGGACGACGCGCTGCTGCAACGCCTCGCGGTGCGTCTCCAACGCAGCGATGTAATCGAACGACGTGACGATAGTTGTCGCTGCCGGTGTGTGCGGGTTTGAGCAACCCGATCTCGTCGTAATGATGCAGCGTGCGAATGGTCACGCCCGCCATGTCCGAAAGCTGTTTGACGGTGTACACAGCGCAATCCTTTCTAACACATGCCATCATAAACCCTGACGTAACGTGAGAGTCAAGTACTGCTGCCTCCGACCTTCGGCGGAGCCACATTGTCACAAAACGATGATTTGGCGGATAATGCGAAGCATGAGCGCATTCGACACCCTTGCCCCTACCTACGATGCCGACTTCACCGCGTCGCCCATCGCCCGCCATTTGCGCGCCCGTGTCCACGCGCGGCTGGACGTGCTGACCCAGCCGGGACAGGCGGCGCTGGAACTCGGCTGCGGAACGGGCGAAGACGCGCTGCATCTGGCGCAGGGCGGCGTCCACATCACCGCCACCGATGCCAGCACCGCCATGCTCGCCATCGCCCGCCAAAAGCTGGCACCGTTCCCACACGCGCATACGGTACATCTTGATTTGCAAGCTCTGGGTGCAGAGTGCAAAGTGCAGAGTGCAACGGATAGTGTTCCAGGTTCGGAGTTCGATGTTCAAATTGCCCCGAACCTTGAACTCAGAACATTGAACTCAGAACTAAATACGCATTACGCATCACACATCACGCATCACTTTTTTTTCGCCTACGCCAACTTCGGCGTCCTCAACTGCCTGTCCGACTGGCGACCGCTTGCGGCGTGGCTGGCAGAGCGCGTTGTGTCTGGCGGGCATGTGGCGTTTGGGGTCATGAGTCCCTTCTGCGTCTGGGAGACGCTCTGGCACGGCGCACATGGGGACTGGCGCACGGCAACACGACGCTGGCGACGAGGCGGTGCAGAGTTCAAAGTTCAAAGTTCTCAGTTTTCAGTTCTCAGTCCAGAATACGATCAGGTATCAGGTATCAGGTATCAGCCCGACAAAAGTACGGAGTACAAAGTACAAAGTAAAGAACCTAGAACTACGAACTCGGAACTGGGAACTGGGAACTCATCACTCATTTTCTACCCGACGATACCGCACCTGACCCGCGACTTTGCGCCCTGGTTCCATCGCACGCATGTGGAGACGTTGGGCGTGTTTCTGCCGCCAAGCGATGTCTACGGCGCGGTCGAAAAGCGCCCACGACTGCTCAAAACATTGTTTTGGCTCGACGAGCGTATAGGACGAGCGCGCTGGCTGGCGCTGGCCGCTGATCATTACTGGATCGAGTTCAAGCGCACTTAACCAATGGCGGGCTAACGCAGCGCCAGGCGCGCGGCTGCTCGCACACCTGCAAACAGCAGCAGCGGCGTCAGCGCCAGCACCGGCAGCCAAACCGATTGCCGCGTCGTGTCCGGCGGCGTTGGCGGCTTGCCGCTTATGGCTGTCAAATCCGCCAGCGTGCCAGCGGTGATTGGTACGACAGCGCTATAGGGATAGTTGTGGTAGTAGGCGCGCAGGAACGGCGGATTGCCAACGGCGAAGAAGAGCGCGCGCCCGCCGGGGAAAACGGGGTTCAGGCAGTCCGTGCCGTAGCCAAAGCCTTCAATCGCGACTTCTGCAATGCCGCCACCTTTGTAGTAGGTGTCAATCGTCGCCAGCGCGTAATAACCGCGCACGCGCGTTTCTGACGTGCCGAAGAAGCGCGCACTGTGCCGCCCCAATACGCCGCTGATGTCCAGCATCGGCGGCAGACGATTGCCCATCAGCCAGGCGATGGCGTTGGTATCCGTAACCGTCGCGCTGAAGACATAGCTGGCGTTTTCGTAGCTCTGCTGAAGTGTGGGCGGGGTTGCTCCCGGCGCGGGTGTGCAGGCATGAGCAGGCAATATGTCAAGCAGGAAAAAGAAAATTAACGCAGAGATGCAGAGAAGCAGAGGCGCAGAGAGCCTGAATCCTCTCCGCGTCTCTGCACCCCTGCGTCTCTGCGTTAAGAGTCTCATCTTTTACACAGCGATGCTCTCGCCCATGTCGCCGTTCTGGGTGGCGATCTCGTCGTCACCCTTCAGGATCGCCATGCCAACAATGGTGTCGCCTTCGCCCAGGTCCATCATCCGCACACCGATGGCACTGCGCCCGACCTCCCGGATTTGCTCCAGTTGCGTTCGCAAGACGATACTGTTGGCGGTGATGAGCAGAATGTCATCCTTCGGGTTGACACAACGCATCCCGACAATCGCGCCTGTGCGCTCATCGCGCTTCAGCGTGCGGATACCGCTGCCATAACGTCCCTGTGTTTTATACTCGTTGAGCGGTGTCCGCTTGCCGTAACCATGCGCGGTGATGACCAGCAGTTCGGTATCTTCTGCATTGATGATGTCCATGCCTGCCACGTAGTCGCCATCCTCTAGGCGAATGGCGTTTACACCGCCCGCCTGACGCCCCATCACGCGGACTTTACTCTCATGGAAACGGATGCTCTGCCCGCCTTCCGTCACCAGAATGATGTCCTGATCGCCGTCAGTGTGTTTCGCCCACGCCAGCATATCGCCGTCATCAAGTCCCATTGCGATCAAGCCACTGGCGCGCACCGACTCGAACTCGCTCAGGTCCACGCGCTTGATGCGCCCGCCGCGCGTCACCATAACCATAAAGCCCTGCTGGAAGGACGGCACGGGGATGACCGCCGTCACCGTTTCATCCGGCGTCAGCGCCAGAATCGCCTGTATCAGCGTGCCTTTGGCAGCGCGACTCGCTTCCGGGATTTCGTAGGCGCGTTCGCTGTACACACGCCCGCGATTGGTGAAAAAGAGCAGCGTATCCAGACTGTTGGCGGTGATGATGTCCGCCAGCCCGTCCTCCTCTTTCGTTGCCATGCCGATGACGCCTTTGCCGCCGCGCCGTTGCTGGCGATAGGCATTGCCCGGCACGCGCTTGATGTAACCGGCGTTGGTCATGAGGATGGCAACTTCTTCTTCGCGCACCAGGTCAGCGTCGTTGAACTCGGTGTTGACGCCATAGATCACTTCCGTGCGACGGTCATCGCCATACTGTTCGGCAAGCTGCTGCACATCTTCGCGAATGACTGCCAGAATCTTGGCAGGGTCGGCAAGCAGTTCTTCCAGGTAGCCAATGCGCGCCATGACTTCGTTGAACTCGTTTTGCAGCTTCTGCTGTTCCAACGCGGCAAGACGGCGCAGTTGCATTTCGAGGATGGCATTTGCCTGCGCCTCGCTGAAATCGAAGCGAGTCATCAACCGTTCGCGCGCCTGCTCGGTGCTGTCCGAACTGCGGATCGTCTGGATGATCGCGTCCAGGCTCGACAGCGCCTTCAGCAAGCCTTCGAGAATATGGGCGCGGGCGCGCAGCTTGCGCAGTTCGTATTCCGAACGCCGCACGACCACTTCATAGCGATGCTCGACATAAATTTGCAGCGCCCGCTTCAGGCTCAGGTTGCGCGGTTCTCCGTTCACCAGTGCGAGCATCTGGATGCTGTATGTGCTTTGTAGCTGCGTGTATTTGTAGAGTTGGTTCAGGATTTTGCGCGGCTGTGCGCCCAGCTTGAGTTCTACCGTCAGCCGCATCCCGTTGCGGTCACTTTCGTCGCGCAGGTCAGCAATATGCGTCAGGCGGTCTTCGCGCACCAGTTGAATGATGCGCTCGATGATCGCCACTTTGCTCGTCTGGTAGGGAATCTCGGTGAAGACGATGCGATGCCGCCCGCCCTTCGACTCTTCGATGTCGCTCTTGGCGCGCACGACGACGCGCCCGCGCCCGGTGGCGTATGCCTCTTTCAGCCCTTCATCAGCAACGATCATGGCGGCCGTCGGGAAGTCAGGACCCTTGACGAACTGCATCATGTCATCAACGGTGATGTCATCAAGTGCATTCCAGTGGTCGATCAGGTACGTGATCGCGCCTGCCAGTTCGCGCAGATTATGCGGCGGAATGTTGGTCGCCATACCGACAGCAATGCCGCTCGAACCATTGAGTAGGAGGTTCGGCAGGCGGGCGGGCATCACGCTCGGTTCTTGCAGCGTGCCGTCGAAGTTATCCGTAAAATCGACGGTTTCCATGTCGATATCAACCAGCAGCTCTTCAGCGGTACGCGCCATACGCGCTTCGGTATAACGCATCGCAGCCGGGCTATCCCCGTCTACGCTGCCGAAGTTCCCCTGTCCGTCTACCAGCGGGTAGCGCAGCGAGAAATCCTGCGCCATACGCGCCATCGCGTCGTACACAGCGCTATCGCCGTGCGGGTGATACTTACCCAGTACTTCCCCGACAATACGCGCGCTCTTCTTATACTGGCTGTTGGCACGCATTCCCATGTCGTACATCGCGTACAGAATGCGGCGGTGGACAGGCTTCAAACCATCACGCGCGTCTGGGAGTGCACGCGCAACGATAACGCTCATTGCGTAGTCGAGATAGCTGCCACGCATCTCATCATTAATGCTGATCGGGCGGATGAATCCTATCGTGTCCATGTCGTCAGGCGCGCATCAACGAAGCGCGCATTGCTCCTTTCACACGCTCGTCATGTGCGGTTGGTAGTGGTTGTTTTGAGGGCGAATGTGCGTGGTCGTCTTATGGCTGATCATACGAACAATTATACCACAAAAGGCGCTTTGGTGCGAAATTATTGGAAACATCACGACACCTTAAGCGCAATTGTGTCCAATTATCAGTTACAATCGAAACTGGTGGGTAAATCTCTGGCACGTTCATTTGAGGCATTCGTTAGAATCAGGTATACTCCGCGTCGGCGAGCAGAAATACCATCATCGCGACATGCGTGCATACAGAACAGGACGAGCAGCACAACGTGGCTACGCAGACATTTGGCAATGGTAAATATGAGGTCACTGAACGCCTCGGTCGTGGCGGCATGGCGGAGGTTTACCGCGCCTATCAGGGCAACCTCGATCGTTATGTAGCGATCAAAGTGCTGCATCCCTTTCTGGCAGACGACCCGGAATTCAAAAGCCGCTTTGAAAAAGAAGCACGCAATATTGCCAAGCTCAAGCATCCCAATATCGTGCAGGTGTACGACTTCGAGAACGAAGCGGACAAAGACACCTACTACATGGTGATGGAACTGGTGGATGGTCCTACCCTGAAAGAAGTGCTGACCGCCGCCACCGAGCAGGGTAAGCTGCTGCCGATTGGCGAAGTCGTGCGCATCATCCGCGAGTCTGCTAGCGCATTGTCTTATGCGCACGGTCTCAACATGATTCACCGTGACGTTAAGCCCGCCAACCTGATGCTAGACAAAAACAATCGTCTGGTGCTGACGGACTTTGGCATCGCCAAGATCGTCACAGGCGTACAATTTACCGCCAGCGGCGGCATGGTCGGCACCCCCGCCTACATGTCGCCGGAGCAAGGGCTGGGCGAACAGGGCGACGAACGCAGCGACCTGTATTCGCTCGGCGTCATCTTCTACCAGATGTTGACCGGGAGACTGCCCTATGACGGCGACACACCGCTAGCAGTCATCCTCAAGCATCTCAACGAGCCGGTGCGTTCACCGCGCGAATACCGCACAGAAGTGCCGCAAGAACTCGATCATATCGTCACGCGACTGATGGCGAAAGACCCGAAAGATCGCTACCAGACTTCCACCGAATTGATTGTTGACCTGGAGCGCTTTGAACGCGCACAGCAAGGGGTGGATCTGAGCCAGCCGGGAGAACTGCCGAAGGAAGCCGCCAATGCGCTTGAGGAAACCGATACGCTGGCGCTACCCAAGCAGACGACGGGCAAGCTGCGCGCGACAGGGGAACTGCGCAGCAGCGCCGGACGCGCTGCACAAATAGACTCGGCAGCACGCAAGCTTGCGCCCATACCTGCCGAGCGTGGCACTGCCCGCCGCACAGCACCACCGGCTGCCAAACGACGTGCGCCATTTCCCATCTGGTTATGGATATTGCTTTCGGCGCTGCTCGGCGTCGTCATTTTTGTTCTCAACGGACAGGGGGCGTTCCAGCAAATCGCCTCGCTCGTGGGTTTGACGACGCCGACAAGTACTGTACCAGCAGTTGTGGCAGAACCAACACTCACTGAGACAAGCCTGCCCACACAGACAGCGACACCTGCCGCCACACAGACGCCACTGGTGGTCGTTATCAGCACGACGCCGCAGCCCACAGCCACCCCTTCTGCGACACTCCGCCCGACCACCACGCCTTCTGCGACAGTGACGCCAAGCGCCACGAATACACCTGTTCCCACTGCGACGCCGACCGCTACCGCCACGCGCCGCCCAACGCAGACACCGATACCGAGCGCCACATTCACGCCCAGCCCCGACCCCGGTGCAACGCTGACCGCACTCGCCGCGCAGAGCCAACTGCTGGCACAGGCGCAGACGGCGACGGCGGCTGCCTGCAATTTTCTCTACGAAGAAGTCGAGCGCACGCTCTTCAGCAATGGCAACCAGATTTTCGATGGGCAATCGGTTGAAGCGGGCGAAGAATTCCAGTTCGACATCACCCTGCGCAACACAGGGGATTGCGCGTGGGAAGTCAATTCATCGCTACGCTACCGCGAAGGTGAATTCTTCGACGGGGAGCAAGTCATCCGTGTCAACCGCCGCGTGCAGCCGGGCGCAACCTACACGTTCGAGTTCGTCGGGCGTGCGCCCAACGAGAACGGTGAACAGATCGGCAGTTGGGATCTGTTTAATCCCGGCGTCCTGCCCATTGGCGAGCCGCTGGAAATTCGCATTGTCGTCTTTGGAGCCTGACCATGAACCGCGCCGATGCCTGGGCAATTGTTACTGAATACACACAGAGCGAGTCGCTTCGGAGACATATGCTGTCGGTCGAGTCTGCCATGCGCGCCTACGCCAAACGTATGAACGGCGACATTGAGTTGTGGGGTGTGGTCGGGCTGCTGCACGACTTCGACTATGAGCGCTACCCCAATGTAGCGACAGAGGGACATCCGGTCGTCGGCTCGAAAATCCTGCGCGAGCGCGGCGTAGATGAGACGATCATCCATGCCATCCTCGCGCACGCCCCGGAGATCACGGGCGTGGAGCCAGAAACGGATATGGAGAAGGTGCTGCTGGCAGTGGACGAACTGACAGGCTTTCTGATCGCCGTCGTGCTGGTGCGTCCGAGCAAGAGCATTCTCGATGTGGAACTCTCGTCCGTGCGCAAGAAGTGGAAAGACAAGACGTTCGCCGCGCCCGTCAATCGGCATGAGATTGAGGAGCGCGCGAAGGCGTTAGGTGTTGAACTGGACGATCATATTCAGACAGTGCTGGACGCGATGAAAGCGGATGCGGACAAGTTGGGACTGCGGGGCAATATACCGGCATAAATCCTGTATAATGTTGCCAGTAGTTTATCATCCTGATTGTTTCCTGTAGGAGAGGCTCTTATGCCGGACACGGCTTCTGAGCAACCCATCTTTATTATTCACGACGACAAACATCCCGACCGCGAAATCGAGATGACAAAAGACCTGGTGACGATTGGACGTGGCGAAGAATGTGACATCACGCTCAACGAACGTCAGATTTCGCGCGTACATATCCGCGTCTACAAAGAGAACGAGAATTACTACATCGAGGATATGGAAAGCAAGAACGGCACCTGGGTCAACGGGCAGCAGATCAAGGGCGCGCGCCGCCTGTACGACGGCGACGAGATTCACCTGGCGCTGGCGGTGCGGATGCAGTTCATCGGCTCCGGCGCAACCGCCCCGCTGACGGGCGACATCCCGACCGTGCTGCAAAGCCGCATCCGCCTCGATCTGGCGTCGAGGCGCGTCTTCATCGGCAGCCACGAAATTGACCCACCGCTCAGCCCGCCCCAGTATCGGCTGGTCGAATTGCTGTACAACAACAGCGGGCGCATCTGCACGCGCGACGAGGTGGTGACGACCGTGTGGCCTGATGTCGTGAGCGACGGCGTGAGCGAACAGGCAATTGACGCACTGGTGCGGCGACTGCGCGACCGCCTGGCAGACATCGAACCCAACTGGCAATACATTGTGACGGTTCGTGGACATGGGTTCCGCCTTGACAATCCTGACATCGGTGGGTAGCCGATGCCGCGCTACGACAGAGACCACGATCTTCTTGTGCGCATTCTGACCGACGAAGGTTGGAATGTCCGTGATGAGCAGTACTTCCTTAACTATCCCGGTAGAAGGCTCTGGATTGATATTTATGCCAGAAACCCAAGCAGAAACATTGGTATCCTTGTGGAAGTAAAGGGCTTCGCAAATGTTCAATCCCCAGTTGAGTACTTGGCGAGCGTTGCCGGAAAGTATTTGATTTATCGGGAGTGGCTAAAGTCAAGGGTAAGCAAAATCCATGAGATGAGCTGGATAGTTGGGAAAGGCTTGCTGGTGAAGCTGACGACGATTCCAAGCATAAACAAAGAGCTTGATGGCGCGAGTTAAGGCCACTAAACAACGGGAGAAGCAACGAGAGCGGCGTGCCAATCGCGCCAAGTAATGCCGTAGTTCAGCATTGTCCCCTTCCACGCGATAGGTCTGACTTTTATCAGCAAACGCCAGATGAATACCGGGATGATACAGCAACGCCAGATAGGTTGGACTCGCATCACTATAGTACAGTACCGCTTTTGGGGCAGCATCCAACACCTTTTGTCAGTGTTCTTCATCACAGGTCGCGCTCACTGCCCATCCGACAATACAACTGGTGGATCGTTCGACTAAGGTCATGATGTAGACTTCGTTTTTTTCGTCTCGATAAAGGTGTAAAGCTCATCTTGCTCAATCACGGTGACAGTCTGCGGTTGTGGTGGGGTATCCGGTAAGGTGGCTGTATGCGCCGCGACCCAGTTGGCAACTGTTTGATGCACCACGCCCAAATGGCGGGCGATGCGCCGCAGATTCATCCCATCCCCATACAAACGAATGGCTTGCTGTCGTACTGTGTCAGGATAGCCTTGTTCCTTTGGTTGAGGCGTATAGCGCCGACGGCAGTACTGGCACTGAAACCGTTGGCTACCGGCTTTCGTCAGACCGACTTTGACTTGATGTCTACTTTCTTGGCAGTGAGGACATTTATTCATTCCCTCACTTTACCCCATATACTCTCTTTTAGCCACTCCC
>Ga0224723_1000915_pt1 | contig 19086 bp, 13 predicted proteins | sample Balambano_FR2_Me_FD_161647 | JGI IMG/M metagenome (GOLD analysis project Ga0224723, IMG submission 161647) | Freshwater sediment microbial communities from Lake Towuti, South Sulawesi, Indonesia - Balambano_FR2_MetaG | ecosystem: Environmental > Aquatic > Freshwater > Lake > Sediment | place...
TGGCGGAGATATTTTGTACGTTTCCAATCCAAGTAGGCAAGTAGCCACCAACCCAACTGCCCACAGAACTCATCGTCATCATTAAGCCTTGACCAAAACTGAACAAATATGTTCTTTCTTTTTCATCACTGTTTTCCATCAAAAAAGGTGACATGGTGACGCCGGCTAAACTTTGCGCTAAACCTGAAAGCACATTCATCGAATAAAACGAAAATTCAGTTTGCCAAATTGCCATTGCCAAAATTGATACACCTAACAAAACGCTGGACAATACAAGCGAGCCTTTGCGTCCGATAATGTCTGCTAGATAGCCCATTGGTAAAGCGGCGATTAATGCTACAAAACTTGAAGCAGTGACTAAATTACCAATCAATGCTTCGTCATAGCCGAGGCTGAGGGCATAGAAGTTAAAGATTAAACGAAACACGCCCATCACTGCACCCGTGATGATGACATTAAGCAAATAAAAGCGCGCATTTGGTTTGAAGGCGCGAACATGGCTTCCGTATTCATTCAAAATATGGAACGGTTTGAAAATATTTATGTTATTTTGGTTCATGTGATTTCTTTGGTGGGTTCGTTTTCCAAAAAGGAATTTAATTGATTGTAAACAGCATCCAAGGCTTGCTTGCGCACGGTGTAACGATTGTTTTCATCTTCTTCTATTGAAACTTCAACCAAACTTGCCAAGCGTAATTCTTTAAGATGATGAGTCACTGTGGGTGGGCGCAGTTGAAGCCTGCGTGCAATTTCAGAAGGGGTTAAAGATTCTTTAGAAAGATAAAACAAAATTTTCAAGCGAGTTGGGTCAGCCAGTGCTTTCAAAGAACGCACCAGTGCATCTGGAACCGTTTCACCAGGAATCACAGACATATCTGCTGGGCGTGCGCCAAACAAAAATACCATAGTGTCCTTATCCAGCCTGTCGAAGAAAATTAAAGGCGTAGTCCAAAATGCAGGCGCAATGATAAATTTTGAAGCGCGGAATTCATCACTTAATTGAATCCCCTGCGAAAGCTCCAGAAACAACTCTTCAAAAGAAAGTTGACTTTCAAGACTCATTCCACGCTCTAAACCAGCTCGAAGCACCGGTTCGACGCGTTTTTCTTCCTCTTCAAAAAATGCTTGATAATATGCCTGCATCGCCGAAAGAAATCCCTCGCCAAGTTCGGCAGGTCTCACTACCCAATTTAAAAAATTTTCAATCTCCTCGCGTTTGAATTTTCCGTGTTTTTTCTGAAACTGCTTAAGGAAAAAGTCAGCATCTTCAGCTTTCCATTTTCTTTCATCAATAATTCGCAATAACGTATCATTAAATGTTTGATGCTTCTCATCAATTGGCGTTTCATCTAATTGTGTTAGCTTAATCATGCGCTCGGCAGGTGGAATTTGCTTCAAAGCCCACAACGCGCTAATGGCATCTTTTGGGGCTGGCAATGTAGAAAGCCATTTAAGCGGCACACCAGTCACTGAATATACTTCTTCCAATAATTTACGTTCAGCCGCTGGTATTCTGGCACGAACACTCGCGGCATAAGCGGGGCGAATGCCAAAATAATCTGGTTCGGTTAACACATGCAAGCTGATGAATAATTCATAGGCTGTACCAAAATCCCATGTAATTTCTGGAGAAATATTTTTGTTTGCCATTTTTTATATGTTGCTCCAAATTAAATTTTTGCTCAAAGGCGGTCTGCCTGCGACCACCACATTTAATTAGGACTTACGCAGTACCGTAAGATTTATCTTGCGAGGTAGTAGCAACATAAATGTTGCGGTACAGGTAATTGCGTAAGTCCTATTAATAAAACCGTAGGGTCACAGACCCTACGGAACATTCTATTTCTTCAACTTTCTGCCAATCGAAATCAACGTGTCGCCTGTACTTTTATCAACCGTTTCATTGAATGGCGGAATATGTTTCAAAAACGTCCCCAGCGCAATCAATGCTTGCCCAGTTTGGCGGGTGAATTGCTTTCGCGCAGATTTTTCTGCCGATGATGAGGGTTTGGAGACAGTATAAACTTGGCAATCTTCTTTTTCACAAATCATTGTAGACATGACAACCTCTCTATCCTGTTAGAAAACCATTAAACTTAGGTGGATAACTATTTTAGTCAAACATCTAATTAGATGATAGTCTAATAGAACAAATTTGTCAAGACCCAATTTTGACTTAAAACCGCCTCTTTCTTAGGGGATACCTGTTTCTGCTTGTATAATTTGACCCAACTCCTCTGCTTTTTCTCTCGCCGCAGTCCCCGGCGGCGAATCCCGAAAGGATTCTGTCATGGCTCGCAAAATCATCACCTACACCCTCATCAGCTTAAGTTCACTTTTCCTCATCTTGAGCCTTGCCGGAATCATCGCCGCTTGGGCATACAACACCCCTTTGACTGAAAGAGCAAATGCTCAACTCACAGATATTGACTCACAACTCGCCCAAATTCAAACCGACTTAAGAAGCGCGAAATCCGAAGTTGAACGCGCCTTACGAATCATCCAATCTGCTGAAGATGCGCTGGCTTCTTTTTCCCAACAACCCAAGCCTGCCAACCAAGTGTTGGAGGAAGTTAGCAAAACTTTAAGCGAAGGGCTTGTTCCTAATTTAGCGACCACCCGCACACAAATTAGCGAAATTCGTCAAACCCTAAAAGATTTATTAATTACAATTGAGCAATTGAACGCAATCCCCTTTGTAAATTTACAAATTCCAGGTGAAGATTTATTAAACGAGGTTATCTCAAACGCCGACTCGCTAGACACCGAAATTGAAAAAATGCAAGTGCTTGCTGAAAAAACCGCTCTTTTCATTAGCGACATTTCTTTTCTATTGGGTGGCGACTTTGAATCCACAAAACAAAACTTGCAAAATCTTTTACAAGTGTTAGAAGGCTACGATACACAACTATCTGGCTGGCGTGAGCAAGTAAATGAAATTATCCAATCCACCCCCCAATGGGTTGATAACGCTTCTATTTCATTAACCTTCTTTTTCCTATGGTTTGGACTTTCACAATTTGGCTTACTCTTGCATGGATTAAGTTTAAGGCTCGGAGATAATCCGCTGGATATATGGCGAGAGACATTTCAAAAACGAGATTCTTAATGATTATTCTCTTACAGCATAATGGTCAACCGCGAAACTGTATGTGACCTTCAAATGAAAGAAAGCCAAAGAGATAAGTAACAAGTTCGGTATTGGGTTTGAATACAACAACAAGCCAATGAATCCAATCATCACAAAACAGCCTGCCAAAACTTTTTGTGCTGGATACTTTTGCAAAGCATTGATACTTAATGCAGTAATGAGCGTATAAATCCAAACGATTAAACAAATATAAAAATAGTCATTGAATAGAAATGCAAATATCAATGGCTGAATATGAATGGCAATAAAAACAAGCCTTTGCTTCGAATTTTCTTTGTAATGCTGATTCGTAGAGAAAGTTAAGTTAGCAATAAAGCCTGCTAACACATCAAATATCAGCAGAAAAAGTAAAACTATTTTCCAAATCGCAAGTTGATTCCATTCCGCGTTTGTGAAATAGAATAATCCTACTGTTCCCAAAATGCTGGTGACAAATATCATCACCAATTCAGCAGATGTAGATTCTTTTCCTAAAACTTCGTGCAGAAATTGGGGGATTTTTATTGTTTTCATAAAATCAAGTTGCCATTGATGCAAGTAAAAAATATATATAAACGCATGGAATTCCAAAAGTTGATACTATAAAGAATACAAATGATATGAGAAACAACGCATTATCTTCTTTATCTTCTGCATTTTTTAATCCTATAACAGCGTAGACATCTATTATTAGTAAAATAAAAATTATAAAACCTACAACTGGGTATTTGATTAAAAATGAAACTATATTTTTTATTTCAAACATTTTCTTTACTTGTTACTATATCTTCGGCAAATCTAACAACAAAACTTCTGCCAGCAACCTTGCATTAACATTTCTATCCATCTTTTCTAATACCCCTTCTAAATTGCTAACCACTTTTCTAGCGGATGATAAATCTAACCTGCCTGCTAAAAATTCAATTTCCATATTTCGGTCAATATTAATCAAAGCAGTTTCAGCACCAGCCACACGTAACATCACATCTCGCCAATACGAAAGCCAAACCATAATCGTCTGGCGCATGGAGTCTTTATCTTTGGATAATTTATCGGCATACGAAAATTTTTCCACGCGCGCGGCGGGCAACAATGTTTGCAAATCATTCAGTTGCTCATCGCGTTTTTCTAACAAACTCACATCATCTACAAGTTTTCTAGCAAAGCCTGGTCTGCCACCAGAAATATGCGCCAACAAACGCGCACGGTCTTCGTCTAAACCTTTTTGCATCAAATCATTTATGATGGCTTCAATCGGCAAAGGTCTCAATCGTAAAATTTCACAACGAGAATTGATAGTGGGCAATAACTGTTCTGGATTTTCTGCCGTGAGAATTAATACGGCATGACTCGGCGCTTCTTCCAACGTTTTGAGCAGGGCATTTGCCGCGTTGGCATTCGCTTCGTGGAAGCGTAAAAACAATGCCACCCGATATTGTGATTGATATGGTTTAAGGTTTAACGTTCTTTGAATATCACGCACTTGTTCAACTTTTAATGTCCCGCCTTCTGTTTCGGCTTGGATGATAGTTAAATCAGGATGCACCATTGAATCAATTTGTTTGCAGGTTCTACAAGTGAAACATGGTGTGCCTGCTTCAGCAGGTTTTTCACAATTCAATGCTTGTGCGAGGCGTAATGCTAATGTTCTTTTTCCTACAGCGGGCGCACCAGTTAATAAATAAGCATGACGAATCTCATGGCGAGCAACATGCTGACGAAGCATATCCACTGCCCATTCATGCCCGAGAAGGTTCCAATTATCCATTTGACGTTAAGTATAAAGTATCAAGTTTCAGGTAACAAGTTAAGTCATACACTTGACGCATTAACTTTTTCCCCGTAAGATAAGCCTCGCTTAGAACATATATTCAGCATAAAATTATTAACCGCCTTAGTGGTTCAAAAAAGGATTTTTACATGGAACTTGGTATTGTAAAAAAAATTGACATAGATACAGAAATGCAACAAGCGTATCTTGATTACGCTATGAGTGTAATCGTTGCGCGGGCATTGCCTGATGCGCGTGATGGACTCAAACCTGTGCAACGCAGAATTTTATATGCGATGTATGACATGGGTTTGCGTGCAGATTCACCTTATAAAAAATCCGCGCGTATTGTTGGTGAAGTGTTGGGTAAATATCATCCGCATGGTGATTCAGCAGTGTATGAAGCCATGGCACGTATGGCGCAAGATTTTTCCTTACGAACTTTGTTGGTAGATGGACAAGGAAATTTTGGTTCCGTTGATGGTGACCCACCTGCCGCGATGCGTTATACCGAAGCGCGTTTAACTCCTGCCGCATTAGATATTCTTTTTGACTTAAATAAAAACACAGTTAACTTCACGCCCAATTTTGATGACACACTTGAAGAACCGAATGTATTGCCTTCTGCGATTCCGAATCTGTTAGTGAATGGAGCGACGGGTATTGCTGTCGGTATGGCGACTTCAATTCCGCCTCATAACTTAAGTGAAATTGTTGACGCGCTCGTATACATGATCAACCGCTGGGAAAAACTTGACGACATTGATGTTGAACAATTGATGAAGTTTGTGCAAGGACCAGACTTCCCAACAGGCGGATTAATCATCCAAGAAAAAGGTGAAGATAGCATTGAACATGCTTATGGTTCAGGGCGCGGAAAAGTTACCGTGCAAGCCAAAGCGCATGTAGAAGAAATGGAACGAGGCAAAAGCAGAATCATTGTTTCTGAATTGCCTTATACAGTTAACAAATCCAGTCTGATTGAAAGAATTGCTGAACTTGCACGCGATGGAAACATCGAAGGCTTATCGGACTTAAGAGATGAATCTGATAGACAGGGCATGCGCATTGTTGTTGAGTTGACCAAGAATGCCAACCCAGAAATTGTGTTGCGTGATTTATACAAACGCACACCCATGCAAACAACATTTAGTATCAACTTGTTGGCATTGGTAGATGGCGAACCAAGAACACTAACTCTCAAACAAGCATTACGCGTCTATGTAGAACACAGGTTGACCGTAGTCAAGAGGCGGGCAGAATTTGATTTAGAAAAAGCAAAAGCCAGAGCCCACATCCTCGAAGGGTATTTAGTCGCGTTAAAGAATCTAGATAAAATCATTCACTTGATTCGCGATTCATCCGATGTAGATACAGCACGCACGAAATTAATGAAGGGATATAAATTAACTGAAATTCAAGCCACTGCGATTCTCGATATGCAATTACGCAGACTTGCCGCATTGGAACGCAAGAAAATTGACACTGAATATAAAGAAGTCAGCGCGTTGATTAAAGAATTGACCACGTTATTGAAATCACCAAAGTTGATGCGTGGTGTGGTGGCGGATGAATTGATGAAAGTGAAAGCCGCCTATGGTGATAAACGTCGCACACAAATTGTCAATTTGAAGGAAGGCACAAAAGCCACACATGCATTAACGACTTCATCTGTATTGCCACAACAAACGGTGTGGATTGGCGTGACCGATGATGGTTTGGTTTCAAGAACTGCGGATGATAAACAACCGCGCCATTCTGGAAATGATGCACCAAGATTTTTAGTGAAAGCATCAACCACAGATACGATTTATTTTGTCAGCAAACTTGGTAAAGCCGCCGCAGTTGCCGCACATTTGATTCCTGAAACGAAAAAATTGAGTCAGGGTTCGGCATATTTCAAAGTATCACCATTAAGTGAAAATGACGGACTTGCGGCTGTGTTTGCATTACCTAATAATAAATCTAGTTTAGGTGAAGAAGTTTGTGTAGTGACGATGACTCGTTTTGGAATGGTCAAGAAAAGTTTGATTTCCGAATTGCCAGGTCCTTCATCACAAACATTTACTTTGGTGCGTGTGAATGAAGGTGATAGATTGGGTTGGGTTGGAATTACAGATGGAAAGAAAAAAGAAATTTTATTAGCAACTGCTTCTGGCATGGCGATACGATTCAAAGAAGATGATGTTCGCCCAATGGGACTCGTTGCCGCTGGTGTGAATGCAATCAAGTTGGATGATAAAGATGAAGCCGTTGGTATGGAAATTTTGCCAACCGATGGTGATTTATTCTTCTTAACCAGTGATGGCAAAGCTAAACGTGTGGATGTAAAAGAATTTTTGATTCAAGGACGGTATGGCAAAGGTGTAGTGGCTTGGGACTTACCAAATAAAGTAACTTTATTTGGCTTAGTAAGTGGAAAAGCAAATCATGTGGCTACAATTCATTTGAGTAAAGGCGCACCAAAATCTGCTCGTTTGGATGAAGCAGGTTTGAGAAAACGTACCGCCTCTAAAGGTGACTTGGTTGTGGAAGTTAAAGATGGTGCTTTGATTACTGGCATCAACGTGGGTTGGGAGTTGGATAAGTTTATCAAGGTTGAAAAAGCGGAAGAGAAACCTGCCAAAGCAAAGGCACCTACTTCCAAAACGAAGAGCAAACCTGTAACTAAGAAAAAGACAGCAGCGAAGCCAAAAGTACTAGCTAAGAAGAGTAAGTCTGCACCAAAGAAGGCATCAAGGCTTGTGAAGAAAAGTTTAGCTAAGAAAAAGAGATAGGGCTACATCAATTCTCAATATGACATATCCCTGTGAGACGATCTTATTCTTCCATGCATCACACGCAGAGCAGGTGAGCCGAAGCATCGCATGTTATTACGACACTGCTTCACCAAGAACCCTCCTCACAACTGAAGATGAAGTAAAAGATTATGAAAAAACGCCCGTTACAAAATCTCGTAGAGCTATTGAAATGACAAAAGAATATCGCTTCGATTAGAGAAGGCACCAACCGTTTTCGGCTCGCATGAAAGGTGCGGTTCTTGTAACAGTAATTGACCCTGATGTGGCGAAAGTATTTATACAACAGAACAGGTTAGGACTGCTTTGCATACATTAATATCACCATGCAAAGGAAAAGACAAGAATATCTGATAAATAAGTTCTGACAAGGGGTAGATAAAGGGGGGGGTTACGAAAAGGGCAGAGAAAAAGAAAGAAGAAAAAACTGGGGGTTACAAAAAAACCGTTAAGTGTGTAAAATAGTATAACAATTCTCAATATTGCACAAACCTAAAGTTGGGATAGATCATATGGCTATCTTGCAAGAAGGACAAGTGATTAACAATAATTGTACTGTTGAACGCTTTTTAGGCGAAGGAGCGTTTGCAGAAGTATATCGCGTCAAGCATAGATTTTTAGGGAGGCAGGCTTTAAAAGTATTCAAATTACCGGGATATACAGTTAAAGAAATTCAAAATCAGCTAGATGAGGCTGTGATCCTTTCTCAAATCGCTCACCCTAATATTGTTCGTGTCTATGATGCTAATGTACTAGAACTTCCTGATGGATTGTTTGGTTATTTCACGATGGAATACGTTGCTGGTGGAAGCTTAGATAATTTCTGGGGAGCATATAAAGTAGAAATGGTTCCAGTCGAAACCACCGTAGATATAATTAAACAAACCTGTTTGGGAGTATCGGTTGCACATAGTACTAATCCACCGATCATACATCGAGACGTTAAGCCTCAAAACATTTTGATAGGCTATGACGGGAATGGCTTAAGAGTCCGCGTCAGTGATTTTGGGCTTGCAAAGGCGGCTAATCCATTAACGTTACTTGTCTCCGCTATGGACAAAGGAACATTAGGTTTTAAAGCCCCTGAGACTTTCAAGGATAATATTGGATCCTGTGCAGGTGATGTATGGGCAATTGGTTGCACACTCTATCTTTTGCTAACAGATATTTTGCCCTTTGCGGAATTAGATGTTTTTGGAAAAATGCAATTTGGAAAGTTTGATCGACCATTAATCCCTCCCAGCGAATTAAATATATACGTTGATCAATCCTTAGATAACATACTCAGCCGTGCATTGGCTTTAGAATATAAGAATCGCTATCAAAATGCCAGGGAAATGCTAATTGATATTGAGAAGTGGAAACCCAAGCCTCAAAAGTCGAAATTAAAAGCATTACCAACATCTGCTGAAAGTATGAAAAATGCACTTGGACCATTATCAAGTGTCGATCAGGAAAAGGCCTTGAACATGGTAAATCAGGCAAAAGTTTTGGCAAAATCCCCTGAAAAACTTTCTGAGGCTGCAGACATTTTGGAACAGGCTCTTAATAAATGGCCACAATTTCGCGAACAGTACGATTATAAACTTCGATTATGGAGAAAAGGGATGAGTGGTTGAGGTGAAGAATGGATAATCATAGACTCAATGAAGGATTTTCGACCTTAGTAGTGCAGACAACTCAACCTAATATTTATTTCAATAATCCATTCCGGATGTTGGAGTTGCCAGTTGATTGCACTGTACAAGATATTAAGCGACGGCAGAAAATGATTGAGATCGGTATGAAGCAGAACACTTCTTTTCCTGATGGCTCTGGAAAGATATTTCCTATACAAACATCCCCAGATATTTTTTTGTATAACGACGCTATTGAAAGACTTTTGGATCCAGAAAAAAGATTTATTAATGAGTTTTTTTGGTTTTGGCCAGACGTATTTGGTAGTAGCAGTCAAGATGATGCTTTACAATCTCTTAAGGATGGAAATATTGACGAAGCAATAGAGTTATGGTCAAGCAATTCCAATACAGTCGCAATTCACAACCTTGCAATTTTGTCTCATTTAATGGCCTTAGATATTGAAACTTCGGGATCAGAGGCAAAATTATCAGAGATGCAGATTAAAAGTTTACAGATTCACTGGTCTAGAGTTTATCGACGTTGGAAACAATTTCTGGAAAATCAATCAACTTGGGAGTATATCCATAACAGAGTCGTACAGATAAACTACCCTAGTATTACCCGGGAGAATGTTACTTGGTTGCGAAATCATTTGCCCCTCATTCTCTTAAAGATCAATGCAACGCTAGCTGTCAAAGCTACAGAAAAGGATAAAAAATCTAAACTTGCAAAATATCACACAAAAATTATTGATGAGTCAGGGTTCGATAAGCCTACACAAGAACAGGCATTAATGGAATCGTTATTAGAAATTCAGGAAAGAATAAGAACATTTACTGTGCAGGCACAACAAGATGCGGAAAAAAACCCAATTCGTGCAAATAGTTTTGCAGAAGACCTTATCAAAACGAGTTCCCCTTCTCTACAAATAATATCTCATATATTACCCCCAAAATCACCCCTTAATATTACAGTGCATGATGAAGTTGCTTTTTCTTTAAATCAGTGCGTTGAAATATTTTTAAGTAAAATTCAAGATTGGAAAATTGCAATTAAAATTTTGGAAAGAGCGCTGGATTTTGCTCAAAGCAATCTAGCTAGGGAAAAAATTAATAGAAATCTAGCTACATGTATAAATATGAAGGCAGTGAATGAACTTAATGAAATGTACGAATTGATGAATAAACCAAACCTAGCCAGATCAGAAGTTATTAATATAATGAATAAATTAAATGTACAGCTACCTGAAATCCATGCGGCTTTGGCTCGTGCACTCCAGTTAGACCCATCAAATCAAACTATTCGCGAAAATTTAAATAAAGTAATAGAGGAGCAGGCAGCACTCAGTAAATCGCTCCCAAGTATCGGATTGACGCAACCATCATCGTCCCCATCTAAATACTCTCAGCCAAAATCTATATCATCTACTCCAACAGTTTATTTAACTCCAGCGCCAATAGGAAATCACCTGATTGCGTTTTTTATTGATACTCTTATACTGTTTGGAATTGTTATATATAATAATTTAAATATAGATCAAGCAGGGTGGCTCATATTTTGGTATTATTTTTTGTTGCACTTGGTTTTTAAACGCACTATTGGAGAAGGGTTGTCTGGAACGCGAGTTGTAAACAGAGCCAATCTTAAAAGGGTTTCAGGAATTTCTGCTTTTTTTCGTTCGGGATTTTATGTCTTAATTATCTATATTTGGGCAAATTATTGGTCTTGGGGCTTTCTGCTTTTGCTTTGGCCAGTGCTTTCTTCCGAAAGAAGGGGATTACATGATCTCCTTACCGGGACAATCTTGGTTAAGTGACTTACTTTTGTGAAAATCTGGAGGCAGTATGTCTAAAAGGAACAGACATAAAAAATCTGTAAATAAATTAATGGGTAGTATTCGCCAATCAGTTTATCCGCCAGAAGTTCGCATCGCATCTCCTGATTTTGAAAAAGATCGTACTTCCATCATTCGGTTGGTTGAAGATTTGATTCAATCTCTAAAGGCAAAAAAAGTAACTGTGTCTGCTGATGAGAAAACAGCCCAAATCATCAAAGCACAGTCCGACGCACTTCAAAAATTAGAAAAGGATTATCAGCAACAAATCCGCTTAATGGTTGAAGTTTGTACAGGATTATGGCGCATTGAACAAAATGTAAAAATACCGCCAGGAGTAGAGCCAAATGATAAACAACGCCGAGCTAATCGCCATGTAAACTCCTTGTTAGATAAAGTTCGGGAGTCAGGCTTCACAATTAAGGATCATACGAATGAACCTTATGATTCTGGTATGAATTTAAATGTAGTAGCCTTCGACCCTCGCCCAGGAATATCTCACGAAGTAATCGTTGAAACTATAAAACCTACCATTCATGTCAACGATCACTTAATCCAAATTGGTGAAGTAATCGTTGCTTCACCGGAAAAAAACTAATGCTCTTATAGGAGAATGGATTATGAACAGAACTACTATTGACTTTGGTATTGATCTTGGCACAACCAATAGCGCGATTGCTGTAATGAAAGACGGTAAAGCTGAGGTAATTAAGAATAATGATAACGCGGAAATTACTCCTTCCGCTGTTTGGCTTAATGAAAAAAATCAAACCTTTGTGGGAAAACGGGCAAAATCTCGTATTGAGACTGAGCCGGACAATGCGGTCGCAGAATTTAAATTGCAGATGGGAACTCCACATGAATATCGATTTCAAAAGAGTGGTAAGGTTTTGCGTCCACAAGAGTTATCTGCTGAGGTCTTGAAATCTTTGCGTAAAGATGTTCAACAGAGGTTAGGGGAGGATTTAACTGCTGCTGTTATTACCGTACCTGCTGCATTTGAGTTACCACAATGCAATGCGACTAAACAAGCGGCCGAATTGTCTGGTATTAGGAATTGTACCTTAATAATGGAGCCAACTGCTGCGGCTATGACTTATGCTTTTCATAGCAGTGCAGATAATGTATTCTGGCTTGTCTATGACTTTGGTGGTGGAACGTTTGACGCTGCAGTAATCCATGTAAAAGATGGAAACTTCCGCATTGTCAACCATGCGGGTGATAACTATCTTGGTGGCAAGTTAATTGACTGGGCAATCGTAGAAAACATTCTCGCACCAGCAGCAGCACGTGAGTATAAGTTTTCAAATTTTACTCGGAATAATGCTGCATGGCAACTATCTTTTGCAAAATTGAAAATGGCTGCAGAGGATGCAAAAATTTCGCTTTCGCAAAATGAGACTTTCTTAATTGATATCGATTTGCCAGCCTCAACTACTAACAAAGGGGAAACGGTTGCGTTTCAATATGACCTTACTAGAAAAGAAGTCATTGGGCTAGCATCTCAGTTTATTACAAGAAGTATTAATATCTCTCGAAACGCATTACAACAAGCTAAGTTAGCGGTGCATGATATTGAAAGAGTTATCTTGGTAGGTGGTCCCACACTTGCTCCTTATTTGAGAGAACGATTAACAGATAAAAGAGAAGGTCTTGGAATTCATCTTGATTTTAGTGTTGACCCGCTTACGGTTGTTGCGCAAGGTGCAGCTTATTTTGCTAGCACACAACGGCCTGATCCTGATCCTGTTACACCGCTAATAAAGGATGGCTATTACGGTTTGGATTTGCAATATGACCCTGTTGGATCGGATTCCGAGCCTGTTGTAGGTGGAAAGGTCATTTCGCCGGATGGTAGTGTTTTGTCAGACTTTTCACTGGAGTTTGAAAAATCTCGTTCTGGAACAACTATAGAGTGGCGAAGCGGGAAAATCTCTTTGAATGCAGATGGAAATTTCATGACTACATTATGGGTTCAAGAACGCGGGATAACCCAAACCTTTAACATTACACTTATCGACCCAACAGGTCGACTATGCAAACTTGAACCTAATCAGTTGACTTATACCATTGGTAATATCCCAACGGCCCCTCCTTTAATCCATAGTATTGGAGTTGCACTTGCAAATAACAAAGTAGAATGGTTTATAAAAAAGGGGACCCCACTGCCTGCAAAAAAGCAAATTAATCTTAGGACTGCCGTTGAACTACGTCGAGGCAATCCCCAAACTGAATTTCGTGTTCCGGTGATTGAAGGAAATAATAATTTAGCAGATCGAAATCCACTTATTGGGGCACTTGTGATTTCACCAAGCGATATAAAACGAGATCTTCCTGGTGGAAGTGAAATTGAAGTTACGTTGGAAATTGATCAAAATCGCGATGTAAAGTTTGCTGCTTATATTCCTATTCTTGATGAAGAATATAAAACAATATTAAAGCTTGAAAAGCCTAATCCGGACATTAAGCAAATTGACTCTGAGTTGAATCGTGAAAAACGACGGCTTGAAGAAGTACAAATGAAGGCCGCTTCAACGCATGATTCTGCGGCTCAACAAGTATTGATTGAAAAAGTAGACGGGGAAAATATGGTAGGAAATGTAGAGACAGCACTTCGCGCAGCCTCTGGGGATCCAGATGCCAGTGATAAAGCACAGAAAAGATTGCTTGACCTAAAAGTTGCTATAGACGAGGCTGAGAATTACTTAAAATGGCCCGTGCTTGAAGCAGAAGTGAACAAAATGCTTGAAGATGCTAAAAAACTTGTCAATGACAAAGATCCACAAACCCAACAAAGACTAAGAATATTGGAGGACGAGGCGCGTCAATCTATTAATATCAAGAATGTTGATCAGTTGAACAGAGTCTATGAAGAAATAAGTTTATTTGTTGGCGAATTAATGCGAGGACGTCCTGAATTTTGGGTTGGCTTTTTTAAGTATCTGTGCGAACGCATAGATACAATGCGGGATATAAATATTGCAATAAGGCTTGTGGAACAAGGGAATCGCGCTATTCAATCGAATGATATTGATCGATTAAGAGTTAGTATACAACAGTTATATGCACTTTTGCCAGCTGATGCCCAAGAAGCAGCAGAAAAAGGAGGATATGGTTCAGGAGTAATTCGATAACTGCTGTTTGTCGCCACCATTACTCAGAGAATTATCTTGAGTTTGGTATGGAGTTTAAACTTTATGCAAATGAATAATACAGACATTGCTGCAGTAGCGGATGAAAATTTAAATGTGCTACTCTCGCAGGTAACCTTTCACACAATTTTCTGTGAGGCTTCAGATTTAGCGCGTATTGGACGCTATACCGATGCGGAGAATTTGCTTAAAACTTTTATTGATTGGGAAAATTCTACTTTCGCCCTAGATTTATTAGCCAGAATTAGCGCGCAACAGGGAAAACTTGATCAGGCTTCTGGCTATTGGGAACGTGCGCTCATACTATCCCCAACAAATTTGAACTTCCAAGAATCTTATAAGTTTATTACCAAATCACAACGCCCAATAGCAGGATTTGTAAATCTTTTTAAGTCTATCATTCTATTAGCATTAGCGATTTTAATAGCCAGCCTTTTTCTTCTTCGCCAAATACCATTAAACTCTTCGGATCCTACTGTGCCTATGCCTATGTATCAAACAAATGATGAAGCACTGCGGACAAAAATAATAGAGCGTCTAGATTTATTGCTAGAGAATCAAAGAAAATTCGATGAGAAACTTTCTGTTTTACAAAACCCTACTCCCCATTCAATCTCAACTTATCCAGCAGAAGTGATATCTTTATCTTTGTACTTTCCGGGTACAAACGTAATCCAAATTGACCAATATAGAGCAATTATTTACTTTGACGATATTATCTTCGATTATGGATGGCATTTTAGTCCATCAGCATCAAACACTTTAACGAATATTGGAAAGCAATTAGAGGATGAATCTAATCGTATTCAAATTACTATTGTCGGGTTTAAATTCCCTAATGAAGCGGATGACTATTTTGATTTGGGATTAATGCGCTCAGCAAAGGTGTTTGATCATTTACTCGCGACTACCAATTTGCCTTCAGATATTTTTGTTGTCCAACCTATGCAAACTTTCCGGAATGGTCCGTATGCCTCAAAAATCAAGAATTTGGGAAATATCGAGCGATCAGTAATTTTTATCATTGAAGCAAATCGCTAAACAGACAGTCTACAAATAGATGACCATAGGATATAACATACAGTGTTGTTATACAAACTGTCATTGCTTTTATAAGACTTTAATCTTTTGTTCAGATAGAACAATTCGAAAACCAATAATTCTATAGGAATTAGCGGGGGTATATCTTCCTCGAGTTGCACAACGCGTATGCATAAAGAAACTATTGAAAGAACCTCCTCGAGCAACTCGAGTTGTTCCATTTAGGGTACCTAAAGGGTTTTTGGTTATGTCAGAGCGAAATTTAAATTCATTTTCTGAAAACCAATCAAAACACCATTCCCAAACATTTCCCGCCATATCCCCACAAGCATGGGGAGAATCGCCGCCTGGGGAAAATTTCCCAACTTCAGAAGTACCGCCGATTTTTGCTTCGTTTGTATTTGCTTTTTTCGAGTCAAAATTATTGCCCCATGGATACACGCGCCCATCTTCGCCTCGCGCGGCTTTTTCCCATTCGGCTTCGGTTGGCAGGCGGTATTGCTTTCCCGTTTTCTGACTTAACCATTTACAATAGGCAGTCGCGTCATCCCATGAAACATTTACAACGGGGTGACTGCCTTTTTCAGTAGGGAATTGCTCTCCATCCCAGCCGTTAGGGGTTTTATAGTTAGTATCACGAAGAAAGGCTTGATACTCACGATTTGTGATTGGATATTTTCCAATTGAATATTCGGAGAGATCAACAGTGTGTTGAGGTTGCTCCCATTCAATATATCTTTTCCAATCATCTGAATTGCCGCTATCTTTGATGATCTGTTGCGCTTGTTCTTTTGTCGAACCCATTAAGAATTTTCCCGCAGGGATTTTCACCATCTGCGGCTCAAAGACCAAAGCTGCTACTTCAACAGGCTGTGTAGGTTGTGGTACTTCAGCACGAGCAGTGAGCGTGAAATACAGTTTTAATTCATCGTTAGGCAAGCCTGAAAAGTTTGCTTCTGGGTTATGGATCATCAAGATACGACGTACAGCAGCAATGCCTTTGCGAGATAAGAATGGCACGAGTGCCGGAGGCGGTTCGGCGCGAGAAATAGATTTTTCTGTCACAGCCGTTCCATCACCTTTCTCCATCTTTTTATTCTGAGAAGATTCAGCGCGGTAATACTCTTCTAATTCACGTAAATAACGCGGCTCTTCTTTCAATAATAAATTATAGAGATCGGGATATACGGCTTGAATAGCAACCACTTTTGCAAGGCGTAATGGCTTGACGCGTTCTTTCAACTTTTCCTTGCGTTTCTCTGCTAAACGCCATAACATCAAAAAGACATTGACTGTGCGTTTGATTTGGCGTGGGTTATCTCCTAAGCCTTCGGCAAACACATCGGCACAATCTGCATGGGGCCATTCGGCGCTTAAGCCCACTACAAAATCACCCATATCATTTTTTTCCACAGGCGGAATTTGAAATGGCAATTGAATAATTTTTTCTAAATAACGCACGCCTTCAATCGTAAAATTTTGTCCTTCGCCTTCTTTTATGCCAAACTCTTTGTATTTCATCTCAATGCCACGTGCAATCACATCTTGGTCTAAACCGAGCATAAATACACAATTTTCTACATCTAAAAATAATTTAATCGCTTCTAATACTTCAATTGCTTTTTCTGGTAAGCAACGGTCAAGGTCATCTACAAAAACAACCAGTCGTTTCGGCGCAATGTGAGTCTTAATTAACTTTGAAAACTTTTCTTGAAATTGCTCTAAAAACTGAATTTGCTCGATATATATTTTTGTTCTTTCACGTTGAATTGCAGAAGTTGCCTCATCTACACCTTTCGCTGCACCCGATTGCAACTCTTCTACTAATTTAGTTAACGAAGAAAGCCCTGGAATAAATGAAAGGCTTAATTGGGCAAGTCCTTTTGCTGTTACACCACCTAGTTTTGCTAAGTCAATGGTTACACCGCCTACTTTTTCCACTTCCATTTCACGATACAACAACGATTGTAATTTCTCAAATTCTTCAGTTGGTTTACCTTGTTTTTCAGCAGTTTCTTTTAATGCAGATAACACTGAAAGCAAAAATGCACGCCACAAAGATTCTTCTTTATCATATTTCCATGCATCAAACCATGCCACTGTAAAATCATCGGGTAAATTATTTTTCACCATCTTCATCAAAGAAGTTTTGCCAGACCCCCATGTTCCAAACACACCAATGGTTAATGGAGTATTGCCCGTTTGAGCAATATCTGCCAGTGTTTCTACATACGGCGTAAAATCCAGCGCATCTTTTTCAGTAGGCTGGTCATTGACAATATAGGTTTTTGATTCGGACATCGTAATTCCTTTCCCTTGAATGATTTAGAAATAATTAAATCGCTATTGCATCATCCTTAACATTCAACATAAACGGCATTTTGCTTTCTTGGTAATACTTTTTAGATACAAATTTACATGAAATATGAGCATCATGTTTCAAACACAAGTCAGAGACAAATTGCGAACACTGTTTAAAAAAATCTCGGTCATTATCCCCATTCATCACAATCATCACATCAATATCAGAGTCAGGTAATTTGCCTTCTCCGCGTGCGAAAGAGCCGAATAAATACACGGCATTTAACTGGTCGCCGAAAATTTCAACCAGTCCTTTTTTTAGTTCAACCAATATTTTGCGAATATTCCTTGGCATACTATAAATTATACGACAAATCACAATAATGATTTTATAATATATCCCACATCATCAACGCGGAGAAAACATTATGGCAAAAAGTATCAAAGACGTTCCGGGCTTAGAACCAAAACCAATCGTTGGCTGGTTGGGGAATGTTGCAGGCATGTTCTCTGACCCACTTAATGCTTTGACTGATTTGCATAACAAATATGGGGATGTGCTAACAATCTCTCGTGGTGGGAATCCACATTTATTTTTTTCAGGTGCAGGTAAACATCACACCTTGTTTGTGTTTGGTCCCAAATACAATCATCAACTCATGTCAAATTCAGATGTCTTTCATTCGGGTTCAATTTTAAGCACATTGTTTCCGTATGGAGAAGTAGATGCTCGGCGACGAGTCCTGCAAAAGTTAAGTATCGGCTTGTTTGGATTAAATGGCGAGACTCACCGTCGTCAGAGGCGTTTAATCATGCCTGCTTTTCATAAACAACGACTCAACGTCTATTGTGATGATATTGTGCAGATTACAAATCAAAAAATAAACCAATGGAAAGTTGGCGAACAAATTGATATTTGGCGCGAGATGATGAACTTAACTTTGCAAATTGTGGCGCAATGTTTGTTTGGTTTGAATGCACTAAAAGAAAGCCAAGCATTTGGTGAATTGATTCAAAAGTGGATAAAGTTAGCAGTCTCGCCCGGTGTTTTGTTATTTCAATCTGATATTCCCGGCTTGCCTTATCATCGTTTTGTAAATATTTCACATGAATTAGATTCTATAGTTCGCAAAATCATCAATCAAATTCGCCCAACGTCTGATACAAACGTGGATGTACTTTCGTTAATGCTTTCTGCAAAAGATGAAGATGGCAACCCCGCATTTACAGATGATGAAATTGTTGGGCATAGTGCTATCTTTTTTACAGCGGGACATGAAACCAGTTCCAATGCTTTAGCATGGACTTTCTTTTTACTTTCTCAACATCCACATGTGATGGAAAAACTGCGCCTCGAAATTGACCGTGTACTTGGTTCTGCTCCCCCCAGCATGGACCAACTCAAACAAATGTCATACCTAGATGCTATTGTGAAAGAA
>Ga0224723_1000916_pt1 | contig 19056 bp, 16 predicted proteins | sample Balambano_FR2_Me_FD_161647 | JGI IMG/M metagenome (GOLD analysis project Ga0224723, IMG submission 161647) | Freshwater sediment microbial communities from Lake Towuti, South Sulawesi, Indonesia - Balambano_FR2_MetaG | ecosystem: Environmental > Aquatic > Freshwater > Lake > Sediment | place...
CACTCTGGATGAGCGAGTGTTTGAATGTGGTGACTGCGGTTTTGTTATTGACCGCGATTTGAACGCAGCAATTAATTTGAGCCACAGAGGAAGGACGGGTTTCCCGGCTTGAAGCATGTGGCGTGTCAAAAGCTGTCAGTTAGACAGTGTTAGCCTGTGGACTGGTGAGGCAGCGCGGTCTTGGGGGTTTCCCCCATGAGCGACTGCCGAACCCCAAAGGGTTAACGCCGACGTTGCCAGGATGAAGCAAGGAAGTAAACGAACTTCAAAGTGGTAAGCAATGTATATTGTTGAGTAGCTTTGAGTAGGATTTATATAACGGTTAAGAGCTATGCTTGCTGAACATTTGCTTAAAAGTTTGGACTCTACAAATCAAGGAGAAGTAGATGCTATTTGGGTAGAAGAGGTAGAAAAAAGAGTTAAAGCAGTTGAAGAAGGTCAAGTCTCACTAATTCCCGGTGAACAGGTGTTTCAAGAGCTACGTTCAAGGAATCAGTAATGGCGTATAATTTTCATCCTGATGCCAAAAAAGAATTGCAGGATGCCGTTGCTTACTATGATAATCTTAACTTAAAGTTAGGTGACGCATTCGTTCAAGAAGTCGAACGAACAATTAATCGCATTGAAAATTTTCCAGAAGCATGGCCACATTTATCAAAGAATACAAGACGCTGTAGGACTATTGGTTAAAGAAGCACAAGAAGCATGGATAGAACACGCTCGTACAGATGAGTATCTAACTTACTCCCAAGTACAAAAAATTTACGTAGAAGAATGCAAGGAAGCAAGAATCAGGAGACACCTGTTTTGGCGCTACTCGGTGGTGTGGGAAAAACCATAAGATTTGGTTGTACCTAATATAAAAATGTTTGATATGATTAAGAAGTGTAAAGCCCGCGTCGCGGAGTCAAAAGTTAAAAAGTCTAGAAAAATCTTGACTATTGACATTTGACTAAATTGTCAAACATTTCAACAAAACCCACAAATGACTTTATCGATTCGTCCCGAGTTAACTTCTGCTGAGCAAATACTGTCGTCTTTGACTGTTGTTGAGCCAAAGGTAACAGAAGCGGAAATGATGCAGGCTGTACGTACATTGCTAATTGGATTAGGAGAAGATCCAGACCGCGAAGGATTAATAGATACTCCCAAAAGAGTTGTCAAAGCTCTCAAGTTTCTTACCAAGGGGTATCATGAATCATTGGATGAACTCCTTAATGGAGCAGTTTTCACAGAAGATGCTCATGAAATGGTATTAGTGCGAGACATTGATATTTTCAGTTCCTGTGAGCATCACATCTTACCAATTATCGGTCGCGCTCATGTAGCGTATATTCCTAATGGTAAGGTAATTGGGTTATCAAAAATTGCTCGTATTTGTGAAATGTATGGACGACGGTTGCAAGTGCAGGAACGTTTGACTACACAAATTGCCGATGCACTGCAAGGTTTGCTGAAACCGCAAGGGGTTGCAGTGGTAATCGAAGCAACGCATATGTGTATGGTAATGCGTGGTGTACAGAAATCTGGTTCTTGGACTGTTAGTAGTGCGATGCGGGGTGTATTTGCAGAAGATTCTCGAACTCGCCAAGAGTTTATGGATTTAATTAGACATAGACCTAGTTTCCATTAAATTTAGAGGCGAACCCTTATGGGAGCGCCTTAATATATACAGCGATTTTCAACTTGGTGAGGTACAGTAACTACATATCATAATGTGTGTAGGGGCACGTCCGAAATATTGCGGTTAAATGAAAAATCCTACTAGTGCCGTGCCCTAGGAGGTAATATAACTGTACCTAGTAAACCTGCAATGTGCTGTATATCAATGGGTGTACCTACTTATCCTTAAACGTCCAAACACCATCATCCCAATCAGCGTCTGATGGGGGTTTTTCCAACCAGTGTTGGCAACGTTTCAGATGTAACATTGCTGCTTGGTCATGAGGTTGGATGTCTAATACTTTACTAAATTCAGATTGAGCAGAGGTAAATTGGCGATTGAGGTAATATGTGCGTCCTGTGTGGTAATACTCTACCGCTTCTAGTTTTTCACTCTTTACAGGGTCAGTACGCAAACCTACGAGTTCATATATAGCTACTGGCTCATTTCTACCTTTAACGCGAATGTAATCTAATTCCCTGGCCCAAACCTTTTCTTTACAAGGATTATATGTTTTATCACTGATAATAATGTCACAACCATAGTATTTACTTACACTTTCTAAGCGCGAACCAAGGTTAACACCATCACCAATGGCTGTAAATTCCATCCGCTTACTAGAGCCAATATTACCACTAATTACAGTATCGGAATTTATACCAATACCAATATTAATTCTTGGTTTATTATCTGCGTAACGACGACAATTAAATTCATGTAAGCGATGACGCATTTCTAAGGATGTTTGTACGGCCATCCATGCGTGTTCTTCTAAAGGTAAAGGAGAACCAAACACAGCCATAATCGCATCACCGATATATTTATCCAGAGTACCTTTATGTTTGAAGATAGCTTCTACCATGGATTCAAAATATTCGTTGAGCATACTCACCACTTCTTCTGCTTCTAAATTTTCAGTCAAGGTAGTGTATCCACGAATATCAGAGAACAGAATAGAAACTTCTTTACGATCGCCTCCTAATTTGGCATCATCAGATTTAAGCAATTCTTCTGCCAATTCTTGAGTCATGTAACGATACATGGTACTCTTAAGACGTTTCTCATCGCTAATATCTTCCATGACTACCAATGCACCACGAACTTGTTGATGGTCGCTAGCGTCGGCAATGGTGTTAATGGATAAATTAATACTGTGTTCTTCTTTGCCAGTAGAAATCAGTATCCGGTCAGGGTAATATTGTTGACGGTCTTTAGAATCAGCTGCTTGTAAAGCATCATTATACCACTTACCAAAATCCCCTTGTTTAATAGCGATCGCTTCAGTAATCAATTTACCTTCTAAACGTTCTTCTGGCTGTAATCCTAGTAAACGTTTAGCACTTTCATTCGCAGCGATGATTGACCCAGCTTTATCAGTGGAAATCACTCCATTAGAAAGACTGCGGAGAATATCTCGTTGCATTTGCTCTTGTTGTTTAACTGTGGCAAATAGCTGAGCGTTTTGCAATGCAACCCCCGCTTGAATATTAAAAGCTTCCATAAACTCTTCATCATTACGGTCAAAACTTGCTTGGAAGCATTCAGGAGCTTTAGGCCACATAGCTGGATTGTAAGCTGGAAAATCACCATTTTTCTTTTTATTTACCAGTTGCGTAACACCAATCAGTTCTTGATCAGCATTAAACACAGGCATACAAAGTAAACTACAAGTACGATAACCATTTTGCTGGTCTATAAGTTTGGAAGTGTCTGAGTCTGGATGCTCATACAAATCAAACATAATATTTAGAGTTTTGCCAGTTGCTGCTACCCTACCAACAAAACCTCTACCTATAGGTACACGTAATTCTCTAGTAGAACCATCATCTTGAGTAATCTTAGTCCACAGTTCAGTACCATCTCGCTCTAACAACCATAACGTACTACGATCAGCGTTCATTAATTCTTTAGCTTCATCCATCACCCGCTTCAGGGTATCTTCTAAGTCTAAACTGCTTTGAGATAAAGACTTAATCGCTTTCATCAACGCAGCAGCAGCTCTTTGCTTCTGCGTTGCCACATAAAATGAACGAGACGATTCTAAAATTAACCGGATACTGGGAGCAAATTCTTGAAATAATTGTTTATCAGCGTCGGTAAAACCTCTTATATCAATCCGCTCAGCTAAAGGAGCATGGCAATGGTGTGGTTTTAATTTATTTAGTAATTGTACTACCGCAACTAACCGTCCCTGTTCATTTAACAGTGGTAAAGCTAGCATTGTGTAGGTACGGTATCCTGTTCTTTTTTCTTGTTCTTGAGCAAATACCGATCGCGGATCATCGTAAAAATCATAAGGTATATTCACAACTTTCCGTAAACTTGCAACTTCCCCAGCAATACCCTTATTAGCTGGGATGCGAATCTCTAATTTCGAGCGATCGCCTTCTCCTTCTGCCACAATAGACCACAGTTCTTGTTTTTCTTCATCCAGTAAAAATATTGTTGTCCGGTCTGCACCTAGTAATTCCCCTGTCTTCAGGGTTATAGAATGCAACATCTCCTGTAAAATTGTTTCAAACCCTTGAGAATCTAACATTGATAGAGTTTGATTTACAATCTCTAACTTATGCTCAACTTCCGTAACAACTTGTTTAAAAGTATCTTGAGTTAGAGGAGCCAAAAAGGTAGAGATAGTCCCCTGTCTTTTGGCAAGAGTACCCATCGGAGAAGTATTTGGTATGAAGTTGTGGTTTTTTTCCCCAACATCAATTATTAAACTTGCGGTTTCACCACAACTAGGTTGATGCACAGACATAACTAACTGATATAGGATTTTTTTTAGAAGTGTTTAACAGAGATTGTTAAATTTATGTAAGTTTTGCTACTAGGAACAAAAACTTGGCATAATCCACAGTTTAATCTGTTACTCCTCTAAGCGTCAGCTGGAAGAGCGAAGAAGGAGAGTGGGGGAGGGAAACAGGGGGAGAAGCAAGATACTTCGATTACCGGAAGAGATAATTTATTGCTTACGTAATTTCACGCAAGCAATGGTATAGTTAACAAATTACACTTTTAATATCGCTCCAACTTAGCTGTAAACCCAAGCCAAAACCTTAAGTATTGTTAACTTATACATATCTATGTCGCCATTGTTATAGGCAGTACCGACATCAATAAAGGGAACAGTTGTAAGAAAATTTATGATTTTTAAATATAGGAACACGTAATTATGCTGACAACAAAACATAGATTATTGACGAGCAGCAAACAAAAAGTAATTCCTGAATCAACTAAACCGAATTGAACACTAAACAAGAAGGCTCATCCCAACCTCACATTACTGTGTAACAATAACAAACTATCACAAGAAAGTAAATCTACCCATTAGTGAAGCTATTATAACTATAATTTACACTTATTGAATTTTGGAAAAAGCCTCAAACCTTCTCCCTTTGCCCTCCGTCATTGCTTATGGCACTAAATCAGCTATATGATTTTGGCATCAGGCATAGGAGTTTAAATATGGAACCCTGGTATTTAGAGCGACTACTGAAAACCCAGTTAAATCGTCGGGGTTTTCTGGTTGGAACTGGAATGTTAACAAGCTTTCTCATTGCACAATCCAATAGCGCGATCGCCCAACGCGGTTCTAGGATCATCGCTCAACCCAAGTTTAAATCTTATCCCTTCAGTCTCGGTGTTACTTCAGGCGAACCATTACCGGATAGTGTATTATTATGGACGCGATTAGCTCCTGACCCACTTAATGGAGGTGGGATGTCAGCAGCAAATGTTGAGGTACAGTGGCAAGTTTCCCTTGATGAAAAAATGAGTAAAGTTGTCAAACGGGGAAAAACTCTAGCAACACCATCACTAGGACACTCAGTACATATTGATGTTCGTGGATTAGAACCTGCACGATGGTACTGGTATCAATTTAAAGTGGGTAATCAAGTCAGTCAAATTGGTCGTACCCGTACTGCTCCTGCTGTTGGTAGAAAAACTGAAAATTTCCGCTTCGCTTTTGCTTCCTGTCAAGATTGGGAAAGTGGCTATTACGCAGCTTACAAACAAATGGCTGCTGAAGAATTAGATTTAGTTATTTTTCTAGGTGATTATATATACGAAGGTGCGCCACGTCCAGGTAAAATTAGGCAACATAATAGTAAAGAAACAGTTACCTTAGAAGAATATCGGAACCGCTACGCTTTGTATAGAAGTGATCCCAATTTACAAGCTAGCCATGCAGCCTTTCCTTGGGTGGTAACTTGGGATGACCACGAATTTGATAACAACTGGGCTAATAATATTCCTGAAGATGAACAATCACCTGAACAGTTTTTAGCCCGACGGATTGCTGCTTTTCAAGCATATTATGAACATATGCCGCTACGTTTATCTGCCAAACCAAATAAAGGTAATATGCAGCTATATCGGCGATTAACTTTTGGCGATTTAGTTGAATTTAATGTGCTAGATACTCGTCAATACCGTACTGACCAACCTTGTGGTGACAGCATTAAACCTAGGTGTGATGCTGCTTTGGATAAAAATGCTACCATGACTGGTTCTCAGCAAGAGAAATGGTTGTTTTCTGGACTGAACCGTTCTCAAGCACGGTGGAATGTAATTGCTCAACAGGTGGTTTTTACTCAACATGACTGGAAAGCAGGTGAAAATTCAGCTTTTAACCTCGATGCTTGGGATGGTTACGTAGCTGCGCGATCGCGTATCCTCAACTTTTTGCAAAACCGTAAACCCAATAATCCAGTAGTAATTACTGGAGATACCCATTCTAATTGGGTCAGTGACCTAAAGGCAGATTTTAACAATCCCAAATCTCCCACCGTTGGTACAGAATTTGTGGGTACTTCAATTACTTCTGGCTTTTCTGCTAGCGATATCCTGGAAAAAGCTTTACCAGAAAGTCCTTGGGTAAAATATTTTAATGGTCGTCAACGTGGTTATGTTATTTGTGATCTAAATCAGCAACGCTGGCGAACTGATTTTCGATTATTACCCCAGTCTCTACCTGATAAACCAACTGTACCTGATGTAAATGCACCAATCACCACTGCTGTATCTTTTGAATTGCCAAATAATGGTGTCGTATCGCGGGTGTAATATATTAGGTAGTTAAAGGGTTATGATGACTACTAGTACAGCACGGCATAAGTAGGGCTTGCTGAATAAAGTTATAAGTTAACCTAAATAACGTTTTTCAGCCTTTTTACCGAAAAGTTCGTGCCAGAAAATAACATCCAGAGGTTCAAAATCCTTGCAGCCCTCACCCCATTCCCCTCTCCCAAACTTGGGAGAGGGGAATGGGGTGAGGGGTCTTTTTCTAGTTGACTAGCCTCTAGATTGGCTCTGTAGGCTTTTCAGCAAGCCCTAAGTAAACATACTGTTATTAACATCTAACCCGGCAGCGATTATAAATCGCTGCCTAATGGCAAAAGTCCTCTTGAAGAGGACTAAACTCAAGTTCTAAATGGTAGGCATATTTCCACCGACCTGTACTAGTTAAAAATACTATTTTAGCTTCTAAAATTAAGTGGCTTGATGTTTTTTCAACTCTTGTATCAATGCTTGACATTGAAGACTGGCATCTCTAGCTTGACGCATCAAATCAAGCCCTTGTTTACGGTTAACTTTTGATACTTCTACGGATTGATGACTTAATTGTGCGGCTTGTTTACCCAACTCCTTAATTTTGGCTTTAAGTTCTTCCATCTTTCAACCCTCTAGCTCTGAGATCACAGTATCTAAATTTTCCATTTGTTCATACAGTATATTCGCTCTAGTTTGAAGTAAACTAGCATCATCAAAATCTTCTAACTCTAATTCGGGCTTGCTTAATAAAGTTATAAGTTAACCTAGATAAGGGTTTTTAGCCTTTTTACCAAAAAGTTCGTGCTAGGAAATAACATCCAGAGGTTCAAAAGCCTTGTGGCCCTCACCCCCTTCCCCTCTCCCAAACTTGGGAGAGGGGTGTCCGGAGGACGGGGTGAGGGGTCTTTTTCTAGTTGACTAGCCTCTAGATTGGCTCTGTAGGCTTTTTCAGCAAGCCCTAATTCAATTTCAGCAAGGGCTACAAAAGTCGATGAATACTTTCAACAACTTGCTCAATAAAGTCAACCGCATTATTAACTAATAATTCATCTATATTCCATCTATCTCCTATATTAAAGGTCGGATCGATATCAGCCTCATGAGCAATTTTATTTCTACGATCTACAATTAAAATAAGTTGCTGCTTAATATCTTTTGTTGGCCTACCTATTTGAAAAGCAACCTCGTCCCATAATTTCTTATCTGATATAAGCCTAATTGCGTCAGCTATCTTATCTGGTTGTTGAAAGCTTTTAAAGCTAAGAGTTTCTCGGATCTCACTTTCTAGCCAAGAAATACTACTATTAAGCTTATTCTCTATACTATTTGCTATTGCTGGAATTAAAGATGGAATTGTATGAGACTGCAAAAGAAATGAAGAGCCGTAATTCTGTTGAATTTCACTTTCTAACCAAGATGCAACATCAATTGCCATAATTCGCTCTTGACGAGCAGCACCTAACGAAACTTGAAAACGAGAAAAGGCTGATTGACTAGTGTTGGCTGAAAGACTAGGTTCAGGACGCTGACCTCTATAAATTTCTAGCATCCCAAGTGTAACAACTTCGTGAACACAATAATCTAAGGCACTTACAGCTAGAACCAAAGATGCCCTTAAAATATCCGACACATCCAAAGCACTGGTAGCTGTAGCTCTTACAGAGTTGTGAAGCGCAATCAAGTCTCTGACACGACCAATGCTAATACGAAATTGGTCAAGCGCTAACTGCATAGGTAGAAATAGAAGTTAGTGCAATAATCTTGTCTGCCAAATTTGAAAAAGTTTCCCTAAATTCTTCTTGTTTCTTTTGGTTATTCTCTAATACTATTCCTGTTTGCCTCAATTGCTCAGGTGTGAGGTCATAAACTGGGGTTCGGTGTTCCTGAGACAGGGCAATTAAACTATTAAAATTTGAAATTTTCGTTAGAGAAAAGCTACCGTTAATTCCCTGCTCGCTATAGACTGCTCCAGGTAACATCATATTATTCTGGCGTAAAATAGGAACTAACTTATTAGAAACAGCTTGCTCAACTTTCTGAATCCATGTTTGAAAGGCAGCAGTCTCTTTACCGCGTATAATTCGATAATTTTGAACAATAGTTCCTAAAAAACGCAACGTAACGTTAGGAAATGGGTAGGCTGCATTCTTCAAAATTGGCAGAGAACTTGCTGTTTTAGCCCAAGCGCACCATCTTGGTAAAACTTTAGCTAAAGAATCGATTGCCATTACCGAAAAGAAATCAGCAGTAGTTGGGACAAGAAAAAAGTCGCTCGTCATCAATAAATTTTGATTGATTGAGCCTAAACTTGGACTCATATCAATCAAAATATAGTCTGCATTAAACTTAGTAGCTGTTTTATCAAGTAAATCAGTGATAGAACCTGGTAAGTTTTTGAGGGCTTGAATTGAACCACTTAATTCTTGAGCAATACCTAATGTCACCTCGTATTCAGCAAACCCAACATGACCAGGTAGTAAAAATAAGCCATCTTGACCTTGTACTGGGATACAGTCTACAGCCTCAATAGCCCTTGGTTGAGACTCAAAAGCAGGAGCTAAACCCGTCTTAATGTTTGATGTTGTACTATATATATTTTCTATTCTTGCCTCATCATCCTCTGTTTCTTCTCCCAGAGCCACTCCGGTGAGATTACATTGCGGGTCAGTATCCACAAGGATTACTCTTTTACCTTTTGAGGCAAGCATCCATCCTAAATTAAACGCTGTTGTTGTTTTACTAACTCCGCCCTTATGATTAAACAAGGCAATTTTTTGTACCATTGTACTACGCCTGCATAAATTGGGTCTCAGGTTTCAATCCTAAGTATAGCTTGGAGCTTTTCTCTAAAAATAGATAACTGGTGTAGTGACTTGCTGACGGGGTGACAATCTAAGTTAAAAACCTTACGCAGCAGTGATTATAGAAGAATGACCCAGAAAAAGATAAAAGTAGATTCAGAACCAAGTCCAACGAAAAATAAGACTTTTGTACGAAGCTTATTGATAATAGACTCAATAAAGTCGAAAAATGGAGTTTATATTTTTATGGCGCGCACGCTTAAAACTATTGCTCTTTCTCAGGTTCAGGGGTTTTCGTCACCCCCTCAGAGTGACTTGACTGGCATACTTGAGTCAAACAGAATCAAGGCTACATTGTAACAGTATAGTAAATATAGCAACTTTTGCGCTAAGTTAAAGAGTGGTCAAATTGTAAAAGGAATTGTTATGTCATCTGAGGCAATTACTACTGTAATCAAAATGATGGAGTCTTTGCCTGAAATCTTACAAGACAAAGTTGTAGAGCATCTGAGAGAGTATCTTGAGGATTTGCAAGACGAAATTCAATGGGATGAGTCATTTAAGAAAAGTCAACAACAACTTAAAGCAGCAGCCCAACGTGCTAAGCAAGAGATTAGCGAGGGACTTGCTCAACCAATGGATTATGAGAAGTTATGAAGTCCGTAACCCTTCCCTCTTTTTGGGAAGCATACCAATCCCTTAACTTAGAGATCAAACGGGGTGCAAGAAAAGCCTATCGACTATGGAAAGAAAATCCTTTTCATCCATCTTTACACTTTAAATGTATTAATGATGAGGAAAAAATATGGTCTGTTAGGATCAACCGTGGTTATCGAGCTATTGGCATTTTTGAAGGAGATACAGAGGCAAAGTTTTTTGACACCCTGCTCGTGAGCGATCAACATTTCTACTCGTTGTTTGAGCGAGAGTTGACGTAATTTATTAAATAAATAAATATCAGCTTCTATACTGGTATCTTCAGCTTGCGGTTGATAGTGATGTTTTATGGTCATGTATGAATTATTTAATTACCGAATTACTTTGACGGTGATTAGCAGCTTGGGTTAACAAAGACTCAGCAAAAGCGATCGCATCCTGTGCTGATTTCCCTCCTGCTAGTTGCGCCAATTCGTCACGGCGGGTAGTATGGTTATCTAAGGCAATCACCCGAACAACAGTACGCTCTCCACCATGTCCGTTGTTCTCTTTTTTACCTTTGGCTTCCTTGATTACTTCCTTACAAACCCTGAAATGACGGTCTGCCATCGCTGCTACTAAGGGTTGGTGGGTAACACATAATACCTGCTGATGTTGGCTTAGTTGCTGTAATTTTTCGGCGATCGCTTGAGCGACTCTTCCAGAAACCCCAACGTCAATTTCGTCAAAAACCATTGTCGCTGGAGCATCGACTTGAGAAAAGCAAGCTTTCAAAGCTAGTAAAAAACGACTCATCTCCCCACCAGAAGCTACTTCTGTCAAAGGTTGTAACGGTTCTCCGGGGTTGGGAGAAAACATAAAAGTTGTTTTATCTGCTCCTGCGACAGTTGGAGTTACAGGTGCAATTTCTACTTGAAATTGGACTTTTTCCATCGCTAGAGGCTTGAGTTGTTTCACCAAACGTGATTCTAAATTATTTGCGGCTTTCCTACGTAGTTCTGTTAACTTTTGACAAACTTCTCTAAGTTTTTGCGAACATTCTTGTTCTTGCTTTTCTAGACTTTCAATTGATTGCTCAGCATCATTCAGCGCGGATAATTCTGCTTTAATACGCTGATAGTAGGCGATCGCCTCTTCCATAGGCCCGTACTTTCGGCAAATTTGCTTTAATTCTTGAATTCTGTCTTCTACTTCTTCTAAACGTTGGGGGTCAGCTTCTAAATTTTCACCGTAAGCGTTGATTTGCCGCGCAACTTCTACCACCGCAGCTTGAGCATCCCGAACTAAATCTAACAATGGCTGCAATTCTGTGTCATATTCCACCATATCATTTAAAGCAACATCAGCATCTGCTAGCAAATCAGTAGCAGTCAGACTTTCACCATCATTTTGGTACAGTGCTTGGTAAATCTTATAACTCATCTGCTGCAAATCAACCACATGATTCAGACGTTCCCGCTCTTGCTGCAATTTATCCAATTCATCTGGTTCAGTCAGATTTGCCGTTTTTAACTCCTGAACTTGATAAGTAAGTAAATCCAATTGTTGCAAGCGCTCTCGTTCTGATGTCCGACGTTTTTCTAATATTTGATGCGCTTGCTGATATGCTGCATAAAAACTAGCAACAGTTTCCCGTTGTTGCATCTGGGTAGCACCACCGTATACATCCAGCCAATCACGAACTTGAGAAGCTTGTCCAACTTGTACAGTTTGACCTTGAGCGGTAATTTCCACTAAAGCATTGCGTAAACCCAGCATAAACTGTTGATTGACCAATACCCCATTCACACGCGATCGGCTACGAACTTTATTAGAAGTCGCAGTAATTTCTCGACAGATGACTATCAAAGAATCATCAATCAAATCAATTTCTTGTTCAGTTAACCAAGCAGATAAAGCAGAATTAGAAGTGAAAGTAGCTTCCACAAGTGATCGGTTAGTACCAGTACGGATAACTCGACTTGAGACTTTTCCACCTAAAGCTGCATCAATAGCATCTAGGATAATCGACTTTCCCGCCCCAGTTTCACCTGTGAGTACATTTAATCCTGCACCAAACTCCAATTCTAATTCGTCAATGAGAGCAAAGTTCTCGATTCGCAACAGAGATAACATTAAACCAAATTCTCCGTGAGTGCAAATACCATATCTAAAAAATCTTATAAAATCTTTATTTAAAGAGCTTCAACCACCTCTATTAGTAGAGGATAAATAGAGAATCTACATAATATAGTAGAGAAATTACTCTATTATCTTGTCTGGCTCTCAACCCTAAGCAGTCTAGAAAACAGGTGCATAATATTGAAACAACCCAAATAACCAATTTGTAAGGATTATTTTTTAAATAGTCGGCACTAGTTATTTTGTACCCCCACTTGAGTGTACCAAAATTGGTGAAGAGTGGAATAGTATCAAACAGGATAATCCCGAAATCCAAATGCATCTGCCCTTAACAGCCAACTATATGAGAAAGCGTTTCGGGTTTTCCCGAAATCTAAATAGAAAACCCGTCCTCATAGGGATGTTATTTTCACAAGTATTGTTACAATATGTAACGCGGTGACTTAAATGAGTGCTATGATTTCCTCTACTACCCGTTCGCTAAATACTGAAGTGGTACAAGAAAGTAGTGCCATTGTCCCGGTTATCAAGAACTTAACTATTAAGCCAGAACTGCGATATGATGCTTACGCGATCGCAGCCGATTACCAAAATCGACCTTTCCAAGTTTTACGGCGTATCATCAATGTTTTAGCACCAACTCTAGCTTTTGCCATTGGTATATGGTGGGATATTAAGCGAGGAATTGCTGTTAAAAATGATCTGCGTCGCGCTATTCAGTTACGAAAATTGCTGACAGGCCTGGGACCAGCCTATATTAAAATTGGGCAAGCTTTATCTACCAGACCAGATTTAGTTCCAGCTTTATACCTTGAGGAACTAACTCAACTACAAGACAAGTTACCAGCTTTTCCGAATGAAATAGCTTATCGATTTATAGAAGAAGAACTAGGACACCGTCCACAAGAAATTTATTTAGAATTATCCCCCCAACCGATTGCAGCTGCTTCTTTAGGACAAGTATATAAAGGCAAGCTGAAAACTGGTGAGGAAGTTGCCGTTAAAATTCAACGTCCAGATTTACGGGAAAGTATCACCATAGATTTATATATACTACGCCGCTTAGCAGCATGGGCACAGAAAAGTCTTAAACAGGTACGTAGTGATTTAGTTGGAATTTTAGACGAATTAGGCGATCGCATTTTTGAGGAAATGGATTATATCCATGAAGGTGAGAACGCTGAGCGCTTTTTCCAACTTTATGGACATATGAAAGATGTCTATGTCCCAAAAATTTACTGGGAATATACCAATCGTCGAGTATTGACGATGGAGTGGATTTATGGTACTAAGTTAACCCAAACAGAAGAAATTCGTGCCCAGGGAATAGATGCACGTTACCTGATAGAAGTAGGTGTACAATGTTCTTTGCGTCAATTATTAGAACATGGATTTTTCCATGCTGACCCCCACCCAGGTAACTTACTTGCAACCCCAGATGGGAAGTTAGCTTATCTAGACTTTGGGATGATGAGTGAGATTCAGCCAGCCCAAAGATACGGTTTAATTGAAGCTATAGTCCACGTAGTGAATCGTGACTTTGAAGGTTTAGCCTACGATTATGTCAAGTTAGATTTCCTTTCACCGGAAACTGATTTAACACCAATCATTCCAGCTTTTGCTTCAGTATTTGCCAGAGCAGAAGGTGCTAGTGTTGCTGAATTTAATATTAAAAGCATCACCGACGACTTGTCTAACTTGATGTATGAATATCCCTTCCGTGTTCCACCTTACTACGCTTTAATTATCCGCTCTTTGGTGACATTGGAAGGTATTGCTATTTATATTGACCCAAACTTCAAAGTTCTTAGTGAAGCTTATCCCTACGTTGCTAAACGCTTACTAACTGACCCAGCACCGGAACTGAGAGCATCTTTACGGGATTTACTGTTTAAAGAAGGTAGTTTCCGTTGGAATCGTTTAGAAAACTTATTGAAGAACGCCCGTAACAATCAAGATTATGATTTTAACTTGGTAGTGAATCAAGCAGTAGATTTCTTGTCTTCTGAACGTGGTGCATTAATTCGCAATAACATAGTTGATGAGATTTTTAAAGGGTTGGACGCATTAAGTAGAAACGCAATGCACAACTTTACATACTTGTTACGAGAACAAATCGGTTTGACAGCGATCGCCGAAACTCCTAGTGCTTCAAATGAGCAGCAACAAACTTTAGAGCATATTAAGCGTATTTTAAACATACTCCAAGAAACCCGTGGCTTTGACCCAGCAAAACTTGTTCCTCAAACTACTCAATTGTTATTTAATCCTGGTATACAGCGTTTAGGTCAACAAATTGTTAGTGGTTTGTTGGAAAAAGCGGTTGCCAGATTTCTGAGAGAATTATTAGCTAAGTAGAGACGAAGAAAGGTCGTCTCTACTACTCAACAACCACTGTCATCCCCGTAGAAGCAGAACGTCGTGCAGCATCAGCAACTTTCAGAGTATATAAACTTTCCTCTGGGGTAATATACAAGGGAGTACCGTTAAATAAATGGTCTAAAACCATACTTGTATCTTTAGCAAATAATCCGCGACGAGTAGTAGTTTCTATGGGTGTGGTTTTTTCTGACTCAATAAAAACTCCTGTATCACCATCAAAAACTAAACCACCGCTTTCACCATAAATTTCAAACTTCCGCTCTGGTTGCCATAGAGTTTCTCCTTTACCATAAACTACTTGTCCTAATAGTCCACTGCTAAAGTTAAGTTGACTAATACATAGACAACTTTGATAATACTGAGTTTCTACTTCCCAAAAACGGCTGTGACAGTTCACTGCCGTTACTTTACCAAATAAGTCTACCAGACGGTGAAAACGGGAAAGTGCGCCCATAAAAGGAAAACCGAATAATTCATGATTGTAAGTCCATTTACGTGGTGCAGGACGTTGGGGAGTTATGGTACTATAACGCACATAAAATACATCACCAACTTGGTGTAGATGTTGCTTTAAGGCTTGATGCATACTACCCAAAAGTTCGATATGTTCTACGTGCAACATCTTCTTTTGGATTTTTGCTAAAGCAATAAGTTCCTCAGCTTCTGCGACATCTAAACAAAGAGGATATTCAACAATAACGTGCTTACCGTGAGACAGAGCTGCACCGGCGATCGCTCCATGGTGACAATTCACATTACATATCACTACTAAATCTATATCTTCTCTCTCTACCAATTCTTGCCAAGAATCTACTGCAACAGCTTGAAAGTTAAGAGCAAATTCTTCTGTCTTTTCTTTTGTGTAACCCGCGATCGCTTGAATTTTGCATCGCTGATCTTGAGTAAATGCTTCACACCTAGCTCCTGCTGCATATCCAGTACCAACTACACCTACCTTCGCTGTTTCCACAAGATTATTCATCACCGTCTTTCCCAAAATTGAATTTTTATTATTGACAAATTCTGCTTATTGTTTTATAAAATAGCTTTTTATTGATGGCATCCATTAGATTTTGCTCTAAATATAAGTAAAACCTATCAGTCTGGACTAACTAAATTTCATTACTAATCGCGGTGAAATTTCAGTTGCATCGTTTAATTTTTCTCGTAGTATCAGAATTGAAGCAAATTTAAAAAAACGGCTAACCAATTAGGTTTGCCGTAATATTGCTTTAGCATAACTTATACTGCCATTCGCAAAAGAGAGGATTACCAAATGGCAACTTTTAAAGTAACACTCATCAACGAAGCTGAAGGTCTAAACCAAGAAATAAATGTTGATGATGATACCTATATTCTAGACGCTGCTGAAGAAGCTGGTCTTGACTTACCATATTCTTGCCGTGCAGGTGCTTGCTCTACCTGCGCTGGTAAGCTTGTGTCTGGTTCCGTTGACCAGTCTGACCAGTCTTTCTTAGATGATGACCAAATGGAAGCTGGATATGTACTAACTTGTGTGGCATATCCAACTTCTGATGTTACAATTGAAACCCATAAAGAAGAAGAACTCTACTAAGAGTTCTGGTTTCAAGAAATCTGTTACAATTGCAAACCCGTTTTTCAAACACGTAATAGAATAAGCAGCACAGAATTGGAGTTTATCCTTTTACTGTGTCTGCTTAAATGTTATTACAATTCCCTAATTTTAATCATGGGGATTTCCCTGTTCTCTCTTAATTAAATGTATAAAAGTTAGCTGACGATTGAATTCACCATAGTTAAATTAAATTTTTTCCGACTTGACGATATGAGTAACTTTGAGTTATTATCCTCCATGTAAGAACAATCTACCTGCCCGTCAATCCCCTGTTAGTCGTTATATATAGCCACAATTAAGCGAATAGAATATTGTTATTAACCCTCTTTATGAGGAATTACCATAGACAAATAAAGGTCTATGTTTACTCTACATATTTTGTTTTTAACTTAAATGATATTGAGGCTAATTTTGGCAGTGCGATTAAGTAAGGTTTGATAAGATGCAATCTCCCCTTCACTATGCAAGTCTGCCAAAATCCCAATTGCTCAAATCCCCTCAACCTCAACAGTAATAAATTCTGTACTAGTTGCGGACAAAGCAACTTTGGTAGTCTTCTCAGAGGTCGTTATCGTGTACTGAGACTCTTAGGGGAAGGTGGATTTAGTAGAACTTATGCAGCCAAAGACGCAGATAGATTAGATGCTCCCTGCGTAATCAAGCAATTTTTTCCCCAAGTTCAAGGAACAGCAGCACGTAATAAAGCGGCAGAATTATTTAAGGAGGAAGCTTTCCGGTTATATGAACTGGGAGAAAACCACATCCAAATTCCGAGATTAGTAGCTTACTTTGAACAAGCTACAAGTCTTTATTTGGTACAAGAGTTTATTGGTGGGAAAACTTTATTTCAGGAACTCCAGCACAAACCCTTTAGTGAAGAGCAAATCCGGGAACTTTTGTTGGATTTACTACCTGTTCTGGAATTTATTCACTCCCGTAACGTTATTCATCGAGATATTAAGCCAGAAAATATCATCCGTAGAGATAGCGATCGCAAATTAGTCTTAATAGACTTTGGTGGTGCAAAGCAAGTAACACAAACCAGTATAGCAAGACAAGCTACAGCAATATATACAATTGGATACGCTGCGGGAGAGCAAATGGCTGGTTTTGCTTGTCATTCCAGCGATTTGTACTCTTTAGGTGTGACTTGTGCGCGTCTTTTAACTCAATCTTTACCTGTACAAGATGCTCACGGGCAAATCAACGATCCTCTTTATGATGCCATGAGCGCGACTTGGTTATGGCGAGAGCATTTACAAAAAAAAGGTATTGCTATTAGTCATGAATTAGGAAAAATCCTAGATAAAATGCTGAAACATCTAGCCAAAGAAAGATATCAGTCTGCAACAGAAATTCTTGAGGATTTAAAGAGTCAACCAATAGGTTCACAAAGTACCTCGCAACCAATCAAACCAGCTACATACATAGTACTCCCAGCTTTACAAGACTTTGAATTTGAAGTAGTCACATTAGATAAGAAAGGTCAAGAAATTAGCCGCAACCGTTCCAAAGCAAAATTCTTTCCAGAAGACTTAGGCAATGGAATTTTAGAAATGGTATTAATTCCTGGTGGTACGTTTATGATGGGTTCTCCAGATTTTGAAGGAGATGCTGACGAACTTCCCCAACACAAAGTTACCACCAGACCATTTTTTATGGGTAAATATCCCATCACCCAAGCACAGTGGAGAGCTGTAGCAGCTTTACCCAAAGTCAAACAATCCCTAAATCCGAATCCATCTAAATTTAAAGGTGCTAATCGACCTGTAGAAAATGTATCTTGGCACGAAGCAGTAGAATTTTGTGCAAGACTATTTCACAAAACTGGGCGATATTACCGTTTACCCAGTGAAGCCGAATGGGAGTATGCTTGTCGTGCTGGTACAACTACCCCTTTTCATTTTGGTGAAACGATTACTACTGACTTAGTAAACTGTACTCTCAATGACGCCCACCCACAAGACAAAGGTAAACAGCGTAAAGAAACTACAGTTGTAGGCAGTTTTCAAGTAGCAAACGCTTTTGGATTATACGATATGCACGGACTCGTTTGGGAATGGTGTGCCGACCCTTGGCATAAAAATTACAACGGCGCACCTGCAAAAGCCGAAGTCTGGGAAAATGGTGGTGATAATCATCGTCGTGTACTCCGTGGTGGTTCTTGGAGTTTTAGTTCTGTACTTTGTCGTAGTGCTAGTCGTAGTTGGAATGAGTCTGATGGAGGTTTGAGGATATGCGGGTTTCGAGTTGTAGTAGGTATTGATTTCTAAGTTAAATTATGCTACGTTTTGTTAAGCTAGGAACAAGTATTGTAAAGTAATCATCCTATGTATATCTCCCCAAGATAAACCGCGAGTCTTTTGGCAAGCGGTTTTTTTGTGTCGGTAGTAGGTAGTTGTTAGCTGTTACCCATTACCCACATCCACCATATACTATCCACTACCCACTATCCACAATGTCTTGGAAAAAGATTACAAGTCAACCTTTAAAAAATGCTTTTATTATTAGTGCAATTTACATTTTATTTCTCACTAATTTTCTATTGAGAATTCTTAGTTTTGTAGAGCCAACGTTTAATGGTATTGCTATCGTTATATTTTTATTAATTCCTTTTTTACTAATAATAAATGGTCTTTTCTTTCCCAAATTATGGCAAAAACTTATAAATTTGTTATTTTTCTCTTTACCTATTTTGCTATCAATATTAATTTTTACTAATCCAATTATTATTTTATTTTTTGCTGTTTATCAACCAGATCATGAGATTAGACTAAAGA
>Ga0224723_1000917_pt1 | contig 19039 bp, 23 predicted proteins | sample Balambano_FR2_Me_FD_161647 | JGI IMG/M metagenome (GOLD analysis project Ga0224723, IMG submission 161647) | Freshwater sediment microbial communities from Lake Towuti, South Sulawesi, Indonesia - Balambano_FR2_MetaG | ecosystem: Environmental > Aquatic > Freshwater > Lake > Sediment | place...
AACCCTCATTCAAACCTGCCCTCTTGGATATGAGCGATCGCCGTACGGGCGGGTTTTGCGACCATACCACACATCAACGCGAAATCTCAATTCAAACCCGCCCCCACCAACGCGAAATCTCAATTCAAACCCGCCCCCATGCGGATCTATTCTGGCATCATCATCGGGAAAGGGCACGGCAAGCTAAAAATTGTTGTAAGACCTCAATATTTATGATGCCGTGCCCCTACAAAATTATAAACCCTTGGATTTTGTATTGCTAAGCAATTGATAAATGGTCAATATTTATGTAAAACAAGATTAAGAATAATAAATACCTACTTTTAATCTTCCATGCCCTGCCAAATCACCCTGACCATCTCCCAAGGCAAACTTAAAGGACAGCAATTTATCTTTGATGAGCGTACTACCTGCATCATGGGTAGAAGCTTAGAATGTCATCCTCAATTGCCTAATGATGATGACCATCGTACCATTTCTCGCTTTCATTGTTTACTAGATATTAACCCCCCTGATATCTGCATTCGTGATTTTGGTAGTAAAAATGGTACATATGTAAATGGCAAAATAATTGGGAAAAGGGAAAGTCATCAAACACCGGAAGAAGGGGCAAAGTTTATATTTCCAGAGTATGATTTGCATTCAGGTGATGAAATTCAACTGGGTAATACGATATTTACAGTAGATATTCAAGGAAACAGCGAGACTACAACAATTGAACCACCTTCAGGGTTAGATTGTACAGAAATAGTCAATAATTTACTATCCTTAGCTGAAAGTGGTGACAATAATTTATTGGCAATCAAAGGTTATAAGCTTTTGAAAGTGCTAGGAAAGGGTGGTTGTGGAGAAGTTCACCTAGCACGACACTCCTCATCTGGAAAATATGTTGCTTTGAAGGTGATGTTACCAAAAGTTGCTACTAATGAATGGGCTGTAGAGCTGTTCCTCAGAGAAATGGCGAATACTAAAGCTTTACAGCACCCCAATGTCGTGGATTTGCTAGATTACGGGCATCATGAGGGGGTTTTCTTTTTTACAATGGAATATTGTGAAGGTGGCACGGTACAAGATTTAATGAAACAACATGGTGGAAGATTACCAGTAAATTTAGCTGTACCAATTATTCTTCAACTTCTAGACGGTTTGGAATACACTCATAACGCCGAAATTCCTTATGTTAAATTAGCTGATGGTACGATTGGTCAAGGTAGGGGATTAGTACACCGTGACCTAAAACCGAGTAATATTTTCTTGACTAAAATTAACGGGCAAATGCTGGTGAAAATAGGAGACTACGGTTTATCAAAAGCCTTTGACTTAGCTGGTTTAAGTGGTCAAACTATGACTGGTCGTCAAGTTGGTACTCCTATATTTATGTGTCGTCAGCAGTTGCTCAATTTCAAATATGCCAAGCCAGAGGTGGATGTGTGGGCTGCTGCGGCTTGTTTATATAATATGTTAACAAGATATTTTCCCCGCGATTTTCATTATAGTCAAGACCAATTTTTAGCTGTGTTGGAAAATGACCCAGTACCAATTCAACAACGGGATGCGTCTATTCCTAAGGAATTGGCAAAGGTGATTGATTTAGCGTTGCAAGAAAAGCCAGAAATTTATTTTAAGACTGCGACTGATTTGAAAAATGCATTGTTAAAAGTGTTTCAATCAAGTTAAGTTACACGCATAGATTTATACAGCGGTTTTCAACTTGATGAGGTACAGTTGCCACAATTATTAAACCAGCAAACAATACAATGTAGGGGCACGGCGTCCGAAATACTGCGGCAGAATGAAAAATCCTACTAGTGCCGTGCCCTTACGAGGTAATATAACTGTACCTCATAAACCTCAATATCAATTAGTAATCTTCTAGGCATAAAATTTAACTATCAAGCTTAAAAACGATTCCATTCTTCCCTAATATTTTCAATGTCTTTAAAATCTTGCCTATCTGCCCAAATACCTCGTGCTTTTTGCATTAAAGCACGACGATTTATTTGTTGATTCTCGCTAACAAATACCTCTATTGCTTCATGAATCAATTCACTTACAGGTTTACCTGTACGTTGAGAAATTTCATCAAGTGCATTTTCTATTTGCTCACTAAGGTTAATTTCAGTTTTTAGCATATGCAATATTTGTTTTATTTGTTACTTAAAGTATATTCTGGTTGTTTGCTAGTATATTTGTTTTATTTTTAAAATAACATAAAATCGTCAATCTTCTACCTGATCTATAATATTACAGACCAGTTCTACCGATGAGAGCGATCGCCGTTTTGCCACGAGAGGGGGAGGGGGAGAGAGTGAGAGGGATGAGAGCGATCGCCGTACGGGCAGGTTTTGCGACAATACTACACATCAACGCGAAATCTTGATTCTAACCTGCCCCCACGCGGATATAAGCGATCGCCGTACCACGCGGATATAAGCGATCGCCGTACGGGCAGGTTTTGCGACTATACTACACATCAACGCAAAATCTTCATTCAAACCTGCCCTCACCAACGCGAAATCCTCATTCAAACCTGCCCCCAAACGGATGAGAGCGATCGCCGTACGGGCAGGTTTTGCGACTATACTACACATCAACGCAAAATCTTCATTCAAACCTGCCCTCAAACGGATGAGAGCGATCGCCGTACGGGCGGGTTTTGCGACCATACCACACATCAACGCGAAATCTCAATTCAAACCCGCCCTCACCAACGCGAAATCCTCATTCAAACCTGCCCTCACCCATACGAATCTATAATAAATGAGTGACATCATCGGCAAAGGGCACGGCAAGCTGAAAATTGTCGTAAGACCTGAAGATTTTTGATGCCGTGCCCCTACAAAATACCCGTGTAAATAAACTACTCCGTAGCTGGAAAAAATGAGATCCTGGGAACCTAACCAAAAGCTGAAAAACGGTAGATTCACAATTCAAAAAAGGCTAGGTGGTGGAGGGTTCGGTGTAGCTTATAGCGCAATAGAAAACCGTACAAGTAAATTATTGGTTATCAAGAGTAAAAATAGTGTATACCGCTATATATTTTTTATCATTACAATCAGGAAATATTCAAAAGCCTCATTTTCTCGTGTAAACATCTAATTTAAAATGCTTGCATTCAGAAGCTAAAAGCAGCTTGGGTGAAGGCTTTGATAGTTATTGGAGATGTCTACTAATCGCTTTTCTGTCGTTGTTCGATATCTGCTATAATTTCATCCATCGTTAAGGAATCAAGCCATTGATGACGTTCTTGGGTATAGTCTCCATTACCATTATCAAATTGGCGAATAAACCGGACAGCATCTGCATATCCCAAAGCATCTACTAGGGCTTTAAATCCTTTTCTGTATAATTCAATCGGGGTCATTTTCTTCTCCTTTTAAAAGATTAGTAGTTACTTCTACCCACCATATCATTGGGTTAGCAACGACGGTGTTTATGTTATTTTTATAGCTTAATACTCTTGATAATAGACGATCATCAGTTGTTAGGAAAACGTCGGCGTTAACTTCAGCACAAGCAATATGAAGCGCATCAAAATTTTTAATATTAAAGTTGGTTAACTCTGTGGCTCGTCTAGAAATTTCTTTGGAGACAAAAATTTTACGTTGAGCGATCGCTAATGACTCTTGCACCTGTTCTTTTTTGGCTAAGTCTGGAGTTCTACCAATTTCTGATTCTAAAGCTGTGCTACTAAGTAATTCCCACTCTCCTGTACGACAACGGCTAATAATTTCTAAAATAGCCTCGGTTTCTAGACGAATGCGTAGCTGTGTTTGGTCATCAAATGGACGATTTAAACAACAAACATCAAGATATATTTTATACTTTTTAACCACATGCCCTAACCGTATTATGCAATACCTAAATTATCTATTCCCAGACACCTACTGGAAACGAACCATCAGGTCGTCTCTACAATTCTAATTCCCTAACATAACTTAAAAAAATTATCTGTATGTAAAGAACCACAAAGTTGATTAAAGAGGATACTATTGAACAGTCAATTTTGATTTTAGGTGCATAGAATAAGGCAGTAGGGAAACTCCCCGTTGTATGAACGCTTGTGCGGATATAGAAGCGTGAACATTGTTCACTAAACATTGCCGCTATAGCAGTATCAAACCAAATGGTATCAGTCCTGCACAAAAAAACATTGAAGGAGTAGGCTATGTCCTCAAATTTGCTCGAACAATTGCGGAAAATGACCGTTGTGGTTGCAGATACAGGTGATATCAAGGCGATTGAGAAGTTTACACCACAAGACGCGACCACCAATCCTTCCTTGATTACTGCTGCTGCTCAAATGGCGGAGTATCAAGAGATTGTAGATTTGACTCTACTCCAAGCCAGAAAAGATGCAGGTGTGGGTGCAGATAGAAAATCTGTAGCGACTTTGGCGTTTGACCGTTTAGCAGTATCTTTTGGATTGAAGATTTTACAAATTATTCCTGGTCGTGTATCTACTGAAGTTGATGCCCGTTTATCCTACGATACAGAAGCGACAGTTGCGAAAGCTAGAGATTTAATTGCCCAGTATGCAGCTGCTGGTATTTCAGCTGAGCGCGTTTTAATTAAAATTGCTGCAACATGGGAAGGTATCCGTGCTGCGGAAATTTTGGAGAAAGAAGGTATTCACTGTAACTTGACACTTTTGTTTGGTGTACATCAGGCGATCGCTTGTGCGGAAGCGGGTGTTACTCTAATTTCTCCCTTCGTTGGTAGAATTCTTGACTGGTATAAAAAAGAAACCGGTCGTGATAGCTATCCACCTGCGGAAGACCCAGGAGTATTATCTGTTACAGAAATTTTCAATTACTACAAGAAATTTGGTTATAAAACCGAAGTTATGGGAGCTAGTTTCCGTAACATCGGCGAAATTACTGAATTAGCAGGTTGTGACTTGCTGACAATTTCTCCAGCACTGTTGGCAGAATTACAAGCAAACACAGGAGAACTACCTCGTAAACTTGATGCTGCGAAAGCTGCGACTATGGAAATTCAAAAAATCTCCATGGACAAAGCAACCTTTGAGAAAATGCATAAAGCTGACCGCATGGCATCTGATAAACTTTCTGAAGGTATTCAAGGTTTCACGAAAGCACTGGAAACTTTAGAGGTATTGCTAGCGGAGCGTTTAGCTAAATTGGAAGCAGATACTCAAGCTGACGCAGCGTAGGGGAGAGGGGGAGAGGGGGAGAATTAGAATATTACGTTCTCACAATTTTCCAAGCCAATCCATGTATTCATTGCAGGGAGCAAGATTCTCCCTTAAGTAATCCCCTATTACCCATATTTCTCCCCCTCCCCCCTTTGGCAGAGTTTCTTCACTAACTTATCAAGTACTTTATAATTGGCAAGTTCATTCCTATTAGGATGAAAATATTAGTACTTAATGCTGGTTCGAGTAGCCAAAAAAGTAGTCTGTATGAAATAAGTGGTGATATTCCCCAACAAGCACCACAACCACTTTGGGAAGCAAAGGTTGATTTTAGTCATCAAGAGGGGATGGCTGAAGTTAAAGTGAAAACAGCTATGGGAGAATTACAAGAGGAAATACCCGCAAATTCTCAAGCTGCTGTTATCCCTCATTTGTTAGAAACTCTTACTAATGGTATTACCAAAGTTATTCATCAACCCACAGATATAGATGTGGTTGGACATCGTGTTGTTCATGGTGGACGAAAATATCGCCAGAGTGTGCTAGTTACCGAAGAAGTGAAAGCAGCGATCGCTAGTCTTTTTTCTCTGGCTCCTGCTCATAATCCGGCTAATTTAGAAGGTATTACAGCTATTGAGCAGTATTTAGGTAATATCCCTCAAGTTGCAGTGTTTGATACGGCTTTTCATACTAGTATCCCTGATGCTGCTGCTATTTATCCTGGTGCTTATGAGTGGGTGGAACAAGGTATTCGTCGTTATGGTTTTCATGGTATTAGTCATCAATACTGCGCTCAACGTGCTGCTGATATCCTGGGTCAAGTATCATCTCTACGTTTGATTACTTGTCATCTGGGTAATGGCTGTTCTTTAGCAGCAATTAAAGATGGTTGTAGTATTGATACAACTATGGGTTTTACACCTCTAGATGGTTTGATGATGGGTAGTCGCTCTGGTGCTATTGACCCTAGTATATTAATTTATTTGTTAAGACAAAACAGTTATACTGTAGATAAATTAGATTACGTATTAAATAAAGCTTCTGGTCTAAGGGGAATTTCTGGAGTGTCCAGTGATATGCGCTCTGTGAGGGAAGCAATATCTCAAGGTAACAGTCGCGCTCAATTAGCAATAGATATGTTTATACATCGCTTGCGTGCAGGTATTGGTAGTATGCTGGCAAGTTTGGGAGGGTTAGACGCTTTAGTATTTACTGGTGGTATAGGTGAAAATGCTCCTGATATTCGCGCTGCTGCAAGTGAAGCTTTCGCGTTTTTGGGTCTACATATTGATACGGTGAAGAATAATAGTAAACCAGTGGATGCAGATATCGCTACGAGTGATTCAGCTGTGCGAGTATTGGTAGTACATACTCAAGAAGATTGGGCGATCGCTACTGAATGTTGGCGATTGAGTAAAGCTACTTAAAAATGTTAGATTGAGAAATAAAATATATGAGGTCTTATGAGTAGTACAAAACAAAAGGTCGAATATTTGTTAAGTAAATTACCAGATGATTGCTCAGTAGAAGATGTTCAGTATCATTTATACGTTCTTGAAAAAGTTAACCAAGGGTTGGAAACTGCTGACAGCCAAGGAACGATTTCTCAAGAAGAAGTTGAGAAACTCTTAGGTAAATGGCTTATCAAGTAGTTTGGTCTCCCAATGCCATTGAAGATGTAGATGAAATAGCTGCCTACATTTGCCGTAGTTCATCTTCTTATGCTGGGGTAGTTGTTAGCAAGATACTTGATACAACTCGTAATCTCAGCGATTTCCCATTTTCTGGTCGTGTTGTTCCTGAGTTTGGCAACGAAAGTATTAGAGAAAAGTTTGCATACAGCTACCGCATCATTTACAAGGTTCAGGATGAAACAGTAACTATAACTGCGGTAATTCATGGCGAAAAGTTACTAGTGGCAAATAAATGAGCGAGTTGTATACAGAAACGCACCATTTACAAGTTGCGTTTCTGTTTTTGTTTTTAATATTATTGTGTCAGGACGCACGCTACTACTTTGTGTAATTTAGCTTAACCTTCTTCGGCAGCAACTGCTTCTGCTTTCGTTTTATGTACTGTTCCTGGTTCTTGCTCAGGTGGTGTATAAACACTATAAAGCTTGAGTGCTGTGGAACCAGTATTAATGAAGTTATGCTGTGTACCTGCTGGAACTACAACCATTGTGTTGGCTTTAATTGTACTGCGATCGCCATCTAACACAGCTTCTCCTTCACCTGCAACAAATACCAAAACTTGGTCAACGTCGTGTGTCTCTTCACCAATATCGTCACCTGGTTCAATACTCATTAACACGATTTGGCTATATTTGTTCGTCAATATCTCTTGTCGGAAAAAGTTATTTTCTTTTGCTAATTCCACAATATCTTTGTTGAAGGTTGCCATTTGAATTTTTCCTATGTTGTGCTAATTGTAATGAAATTGTACAGTATGATAACTATCGCTAAGTACTCTCAATAGTGTACCTTGCATTTTTCGCTACATTAGTATAGCTAAAGACAAGTAGCAGCTTTCCCTAGAGGATTGATAGTTTGATGAGATTTCTGGGAACTATATAACTAAAATCCCAGCTTTCAAAAATTCTTTTTTAATATGCTTTTTATATCTCGTCAAACTATTAGTGCATCTTTAGTTATTTGTTTCTCTATTGTCGGCATTGGTTTGTTACAATTTCCCCGGCTACAAAAAATTATTCATAATAAAAGTACCAGTACTAAAGAAGTTATTGAAAAAGACGTTCAAGCAGAGAAATTACGTTTAAGTTTATATAAAAGATTACCAACTTTTGGTTATGATAATTTAATGGCGAATTGGGTATATTTAAGTTTTCTCCAATATTTTGGCGATGATGAAGCCCGCAGTAAAACAGGTTACAGTCTTAGTCCTGAATATTTTGAGGTGATTTTAACACGTGACCCAAAGTTTATCATGGGTTATCTAGCGATGTCTACTAGTACTTCAATGTACGCTGCTATGCCAGAGCGTTCTGTTGCTTTAGCTGAGAAGGGTTTAAAGTCATTATCTCCTTGGGTTCCTTCCAGGTCTTATTATGCTTGGCGTTATAAAGCAGTTGATGAATTGTTGTTTTTAGGTAATTCTCAAGCTGCAAGAAAGTCTTTTGAAAATGCCGCAAATTGGGCAAGTAAGCATTCAGATGCAGAAAGTAAACAATCTAATACTATTTCTAGAGGTACTGCTAATTTTCTCAGTCGTAATCCTAATAGTAAGTATGCTCAAATCTCTGCTTGGGGAATGATTTTAAGTAATGGAGTTGATAAAACAGCTAAAAAAAGAGCTATTAAAGCTATTCAAGATTTAGGTGGTGAGGTAATTAGTACTCCTCAAGGTGATAAAATAAGGTTTCCCCAAAAAGATTGATTTAGTTAAGAACCGCCAGCCAGGGACTATAAGTTCCCTGTCTAATATTTCAAGTCCTCTTTTAGAGGACTAAAATCAGTTAGACACAGAATAAATGATGCTGTGGACGAACTGGGTGAGGGGTGCATTTTAATACCTCTCACACAAACCGTTAGTTCATAGTCAAGTTAAAATTTTTCAACACTTCTACTAATTTCTCTAAATGCATTCTTTCATGAGTGGCCATTATAGATATACGAATGCGACTATTAGGAACAGTAGGAGGACGAATTGCAGGAGCAAAAATACCTGCGTCTTTTAATATTTGTCCTACTTTTAACGCTTCTTTAGCGCTGGGTAATTCAAAGCATAATATAGCTGATTGAGTTGCCAATAATTTGAGATTTAATGTAGATAACAAATCTTTTAAATAATTTACATTCTCCCACAATTTTACACGCCGTTGTGGTTCTTGTTGAATAATATTAATTGCAGTCAATGCAGCTGCTGTATCAGCAACTGTCAGCGCAGTTGTATAAATCCAAGTTGGGGTGCGGTTACGTAAAAAGTCAATTAATGTAGCGCTCCCTGCTACGTATCCTCCCAAACTACCTAAAGCTTTACTCAAAGTTCCTACTTGAATTAATTCTCTTCCTGTACAACCAAAATGTTCCACACATCCTGCACCGTTACCTAGTACTCCAGTACCATGTGCTTCATCAATTAGTAGCATACAATTAAATTCTTCAGCCAAATCCAAAATTTCTGGTAGAGGACATAAATCACCATCCATACTGAAGACGCTATCAGTAATAATCAAACAACGACGGTAATTTTGGCGATTATGGAGATAGTTCTTTAATGCTGCAATGTCACAGTGGGGGTATTCAATTACATTTGCACCACTGAGAATTGCTCCATTTTTTAAACTAGAATGATTGTACTGGTCAGATAATATCAAATCGCGCTTCCCTACTAAGGCAGATATTGCACCCAAATTTGCTAAATATCCAGAACTAAATACGATCGCATCTTCTGTTTGTTTTAAAATGGCGATCGCACTCTCCAAATCTCTGTGTAGCTTTCTGTGTCCACTAAGCAACCTAGAACCAGTACTACCAGTACCAAATTCTTGAATAGCACTGATTGCAGCTTCGATTAATCTTTGATCCCCAGCTAAACCCAAATAATCATTACTAGCAAAATTAATTACCTCACGCCCTTCTAAAAGTATTGTCGCACCAGGACGACTGTAGATAGTTTGTACCGAACGATACCAGTCAGCGCGGTGAATAGTTGCTAGAGATTCTTCTAACCAAGCATAGGGATTCATGGAGGGATGAGTAGATGACTCTGATGGAGTTATGGGAGGGGGAGAGAGGGGGATAAAGAAGTTTTTTTCATTTGATGTGGCTACTGCTCTACTTGTTCAGCACTCAGATGAGCGATCGCCTGTCTAATCCAATCTTCCACACGAGCATCTTTAGGTAGTCCAATATCTTCACTAACAACGTGGAGAGCATGGCTAACTTCATGTGCTGTATATCCGAGAGAAAGTAGCATCATTTGCACTTCTTCGAGCATACCAGGTTCTGGGCCTCCTGTAGCGACAAAAAACCCTGCTGTTTTGCGCCATTCAATTAATTTGGTCTTGAGTTCCAAACACAAACGCTCCGCAGTCTTTTTACCCACACCAGGAGTTTGGATTAATAACTGTACATTAGCAGTGATAATTGCCTGAACTAATTCCGGAAGCTCTAAAGTATCCAGCAGCGCGATCGCTAAAGCCGCACCAATACCAGTAACATTCAAGCAATGGCGAAACACATCCCTTTCTCCTGGGGTTGCAAAACCATAGAGTAGGGGTTGTTCTTCACGGACTTGGTAGTGGGTAAAAATTTGTACCACACCACCAGATTCGGGTAACTGCTGGGCCAAACGTTGGGGAACCAGCAAATCATACCCGATACCATTTACTTCCAGAGTCAGAAGGTAGCGATTACCACCACCTTTCTGAATACCAGCGACGATTCCTTTGAGATAACTAATCATTCCAAGAAACCAAAGTATTTTAGACCTTCTATAATTCCACCTGCACAAGATTTTTGCGCTAGGTATCTATAGTCAGCGGGGTTGTCGTGGTGCCATTGGAGTAATTCTTTGCGAGCATTCCCGACCAGAATTCCTCGTTCTTCACCGACAGCAAATAAAGCAATATCATTGCCGGAATCACCACAGACAACTGTTTCTTTTGCTGCAAATTTCCACTTTTGACGAAGAAATTGCATTGCCTGACCTTTATCACTGTCGTGAGGTACCATGTCAAGGTCAATACCGCTACTGTAGATTAACTTTATATTTAAACCACATTTTTGCAATTCTGACTCAACTTTTTCTAAAACTCCTGCTGATAAAGCTTCTTCTAAGAAAAAACTCACCTTAAATGGGCGTTGTTCCGTATCTGGCTGAGGTTTTAGTTCATCAAACTTAGCACTAATTTTTACTACTTGGTCACGGTTCCATCCTGGCGAAATTTGTGCTGACCACTCAGCGTCGGGATCACTACCATCAAGATAAATTTCTGTACCCACACAAACTACTAAAGCGTCTGGTTCCAGAAGATTTTTCTCATCCGCTAGTTCTCGATACAGTATAGGCGATCGCCCAGTTGCGTAAACAATTTTAGTACCATGTTCTTGGCGATGTTGGCTTAGCATTTGGTTGAGTTCTACCAAAGCGTTGTCATCACCCACCAAAGTGTTATCCAAATCTGTCACAAACATAAATGCCATAGCACCCTCTTGCCTAAGCTTCACCAAGAAAAGTTTATGCTGTTTTGGGTGGAGAGGGGGAGAGGGGGAGAATTTATACTTTTTTAATGTTCGTATTTAGGTAAAACATGATGATTTCGGTTTGCTCAGTGTAAATTAATAGTATAATTAATTACTGATTATTTTAATTTACGTAAATAAAATGAATAAGCTGTACAGTGTAATTGCAACATTGGTTACTGTAGTGGGGTTTAATCCATATCTTGCACTTGGTACACCTCACACAACTACCATTGTTCAAGCTCAAACAAACCAAAATCGTCCGAAAAAACTGACGTCTACTGAGATTCAGCAAGTTAGAAGAGCCTTACCTAAAAAAGAAATAATTACTGAGCAAGCTTTTAAAATTTATTTACCAGATTTTGGTGACTGCTTTTTCGTTCCAGTGGAAGAAAATTCACCCAGTCCAAAATTATCTTTGTACTTGGTAAAGAATAATAAAGTAATCTATACTTTTCCCAAATGGAAACAAGCGCAACCGTGGAATTTTTTAGAAATTAAAGCAGTCTCCTTCCCAGAGCTTCATTTTGACGGGCCTGATATAGATGGGGTTTTACTGATTGCTGATTATTACGCAGGTGCAGGTGGCCCTGGTATATCTAAGCCTTTTCCTGTGACAATTCTTTATGAAATAGTAGATGGAAAGAAATTAATCAAAGTTTTAGAAAAAGAAAGCAATACGTTGACTAAACGACAAGTTAAATCAATTGCTCAAGCTGAGAAAATATTAAGAGATGAGTTCCAGTATTTACCATAACTTTATCTTCTGCTAAATTCGCTCTCCGTTTAGCTTTAGCACTTTTTGTTATACTGCCTTACCCATTATAGATAGAGTAGAAGAATTGGCATTAAAATCGCCCACATTTAAATTATACTAATTAGAAATAAAAGTTCAAGACTCAACTGTTGATTAGTTGGACTGGTAGGGGCACGGCATCTGAAATACTGTGGGTGAATGAAAAATCCTACTAGTGCCGTGCCCTTACTTCATAAACCTGGAATACGCTGTATAATCAATAAATTAAAAAACAGAAAAATTATTATTTCTTAAACTTTTAAGAGCCAGAAGTAACAACTTTAACTTTAACTGGTACTGGCAAAGCACCACCGCGTAATTGTATACCTAAGTCGTTAGCTTCTTGTGCAGTAAAGTTTCCTGAAATTACTGCCATACCACCAGTAATGCCAGTGGTAGCATATTCTGGACTAACAGAGGGAGCGCTAAGAAGTTCGTTGTCTAGAAAAATACCAATGGTGCGTCCAGTTCCGGCTATGTTTTTAGTAACGTTGGTGAACAACTTACCACCTTCATCGTTAAAGCGAATGCCAACTTCCCAATTATTGCCCTGCGTTGGTTGACCATAAGCGTCTATAAGAAATTTACCTGTAAGAGGTGGGTTAGTGCTTTCAAATAATTCAGCGATCGCTCTCGTATTGTTCTCTAATTTTTCTTTATTCAACGCAATTGCTGCTGTATCTTTAGTTTTGATTAACTGTTCTTGTTGGATCTTCAATTCTCTACGAGAGACTTGGAAAGCCAAAAGTTGAGTTTCTGTATTCGGCTTTTGATTTTTAAATTCCAACTGTGCGGTAGAGCTTAATACTCTTACAGCTTGTGATGGGTCTTTAGTTTTTGGTAATTGTACTAAAATTTTATCTTGTCCTTGAATTTTGACTATTGGTCTATTTACCCCTAAGCCGATTAACCGTTTCTCAATAACTGTACGTACTGCATCTAAATTTCTTTCATCAATTTTAACTGTGTCCGTTGGCTGTAACTCGACAATTAATTTTGAACCATCTTTAATGTCTTGTCCTTGTAAGCTCCCAATACAACCACTTAACGATATTGAGGCTATTGCTATCACTGGTATCAAAATTGATATAGATTGTTTAGACATAGAATTGCCTGAATAATTATATTAATGGCTACAAGTTCATAATCTAGATTTTCATCCAAAGTTAATAATTTGTTACTTTTTTGTTGTATGGCCATCTTTCAGCAGAATCTTGGTCAATACACCATATTTTAAATTCTCGCTCCATAAGATTCATACATTAATACTGAAGCGATCGCGGTCATGGGGTTGGTCAACTGAAACAGCAAGGAGTCCCACACCGTAATATGCGGATTCGGTGTTGGGAGGAATTGCGGGTAAAATTGGTTGCGTCCTCTGACTGATTTTCACCGCAGGTGAAACAAGGAGGAGGACAGCGACTAATTTTAAAATTTCTGCCAATCCTCATATTGCTACACATAATCGTGTACTCCGCTTAAGTAGCTTCACTTTAGAAGGAGAGAACTGCCCTAGCCTATGCCAATTGTGGTCATACACCGAGACATTTTTGGTTTTTTCTGTTTGAGTGTAGCCACCAATCCAGCCAATGTAAGTTTTTCCGGCTTTCTCGGCTTGCACTAGATCACCAGTGCGAAAGCCGAATGGTGTTACCGTTCCACCTTTACGCTTTCTATTGTTAGGAATATCCGCAACTGGATTTTCAAAATGCAGTTGACGCCTAAACAAATTAGGACGACTAATAACTTTGAATGGCGCAGAGGTGATAATAACTTCACCTTTACAGAAACACCCACGAGTATTAACAGTATGGTACTTTTCATACTTCATAAAATTACTGGCGGCTAAAGCAATTCCGTCATGAGCGTGAGTCTCTGGTGCTTGCCGTTCTTTGTTTTTCTTATCTTTTGACAATCCTAATTGTTCTCTAAGCGTTGAGGTCTGCCAGCCTTCTTGTGTATTAGTCTGTACAACCTTTGACAACCATTGCAACATTATTTTTTGCCCAACCATGACAGGACTAAACCCTTTATTACCCTTAGCTTTTACGATTTCGTAAGTGATTTGAATCACGGGAAATAATTGAATTAATTCCTTGGTTGCTCGCAACTCTAACTCTTTGTTAGCTCTAATAGAAGGAGGTAATTTACCTTGTCTGCGGTTGTCAAAACGCTTTTGACGATGCGCTCTTTTGTTAAACGGAATTTTTCGATTAATGCGTCTGCCGCGTCTAGCGCGTCTTAAAATACGCCTACCTGACATCTTTTTTGTTACCTCAGGGAAGGGTAAAATTAGATGAGCCATAAACAAAGTAAACTTTGCTGATTGTATGGCTACCCCAGTAAATTTCTTTCCCGGGTCTAGACCTAACGCTATTGATTGCGTTTCTACTCCAGAGGGTTTTACTAATAGCTGAATACAAAAAATATTCAGGTCATTATGTACAATTTTGGCTTTACCATCTCTGAGCCAACGTCTAGCACGGCTAGGCTTTGTTGGCATCAGTGGTTTACCTAATGGTGATAATACTGGCACTCGTTGCATGGTGATAAACCTCCGAGTAAAGTGAATAGTCCCTTAGCCCACCATCACCAAAATGTCCTTTCTGCAAGCACTACTAATCAGGTAGTTTGTAAGTATTCCGAGTTAGGGAAACGCTCAGAAGTACGTATCAGGTAATGGCTCACGGGCTAGTCATCTGTTACCTTGAAAGCTGATTCTTTCAAGCCTACACCGACCCGTAGGGCGGTGTAGGTAGTTGACCTCAAAAATTAACTCTGATTCCTATATATCAGTAATACTACCACTGAATTTTCCTTAGAAGTATTATAAAATCTATCTTCGGATAGAGCCTTGAATGTAACAAGTAAGCTCTGCGATAAGATAAGTTTATGTTAGTGTAACTCGTGTATAAAAAAACGCTTAACTCTAATAAATAATAACCATTCGGTAAGCTTTCTGTCTTCGGCTACCGTTGCTTTGTTCTATTAGACACTAGCCTTCAATAATAACATAAACTTAGGAATTGGTATCAGCTATGACGCAGCGATTGACTCAAGAACAATTAAAACAAATAATTGCTGAAGTGGGACAACTCCAGCAGCGTCGAGATGAAGAAATTGACCCAGAGCAGGTTAAACAAATTTTACAGGAATTGAATTTACCACCGGAATTATTGGATGAAGCTATCACCCAGTTGTACCGTCGGGAAGCATTAAAAGCACAGCGAAAACGAAACCTATCTATAGCTAAGGTTTTGATTGGAGTTGGGGTAGTAGCGATCGCTGTGACAATACTATTTTTGGGACAGCGTAAGTCGGAAATCGCCAGTGTTTCTGCCGAACAAGACCGAATTACTCTAGCACAAGATGGTGGTAATCTCAAAAGCGTATCTCGGCAAGATAATCCAGAACTCTTTTACCGTGTGACTTTGAAGGATGCACCTGTAGGTGAAAAGTTAAATTTAACCTGCAATTGGTCTAACCCGAATGCTCAAGTTGTGAAGGAAAATTACTATCAAACAAAGGATATTACAACCTCTGTCTGGGATACCTACTGCCGCTATAACATTAACTCTACCGCACCCACAGGAACTTGGAAGGTGGAGATGCTTTTGGAAGGACGCCCCTTGAGTGATGAAACTTTTGAAGTAAAATAGTCCACCATGGACAATATTATACAGGTTGGTATCTACTCTCAACCCCATCATTTTCTTGGTTATTGGGGTGATGGTCAAAGAAACGAGCTAGAAACGCTGTTAAGTAAAGCTATTTCTTACAAATGCAGCGATGTAGATAATTTTTCTTCGCCAGAGAATCATATTTATCCTATATGGAATGTTGCTTATATTCAGGGAAGCCAATTAAATAGTCCGAAAATATCTTTTTTGAGTGATATCAATTTATCCTCAAACACTATTGCTGCGATTTCCGCAGGTTTATCGAAAGATGCTGATGCTTGGGTAAGGATAGGGAAGGAAGATAGTCTTATTTTAGGACGGGAGCCTTTTGGTAGAGTACCTTTGTACTGGATGCAACAGGAGCAAATTATTTGGTTTGCATCTCGCTTGCAACTGCTTTTACCTTTAATTGAACCTCAAGTTAGTACTTCTGCTTTATATAGTTACAGTTGTTTTTCTTATGTTCCTACACCTTTAACACCTGTTAATAATATTTCGGCAATTCCAGCAGGAACGGAACTAATTTGGCATAGACAACCTACCGAGAGACGACCCACCGGGTCGTCTCTACTAGAGTGGTGTCAAGCAGATGAACAAATAACAGATGAAGCTACAGCTGTTGTTCAATTGCAAAAACTACTCAAAGAAGCAATTGATTCTCAAATAACTGATTTAAATGAACCTGTAGGAGTTTTCCTCTCTGGTGGATTAGATTCTTCTATAGTTGCAGCGCTCTTAGTACAAGCGGGAGTGAAAGTCCGTGGATACACGTTAGACTTTGGTTCAGTGGGTATACCAGAGTATCCCTACGCTGAACAAGTAGCTCAGTTTCTGCAAATTCCTTTGGTAAAAGTACAAGCAACTCCAAATCTGATCAAGAAAGCTTTAATTCCGACTGTTAAAGCGCTAGATTTACCTTTTGGGGATGGAGTGACTGTTCCTCTGTATCTTTTGTGTGAAGCTGCAAGTCAGGAAACGAGTATAATTTTTAATGGTGAAGGCGGCGACCAGTTATTTGCTGGTTGGACGAATAAACCTTTGATTGCAGCTGGTGTGTATGAAACAGCCGCAGAGGAAAAATTCATACAACAATATCTCAGGACTTTTCATCGTCTTTGGGGTTTGGAGACTCAAGTATATCAACCGGAGTTATACACAGAAATACTGAACATTTCTTGTAAACAATGGTTACAAGTAGCACTTGATTCTAAATTTTGCCCATCTTTTATGCATCGTCTGCGTCGTGCTAGCTTGATGTTGAAAGGAGCGCAAAATATTCACCCCCGTGCTACAGCTTTGGGATTTGCTCATGGGTTGAATGTGCGATCGCCATTTTGCGATTTAGCTTTGGCGCAGTGGACATTCGGAGTATCCGGCGAACTTTTTTTACAAGGAGCTTGTGAAAAATACATACTGAAAAAAGCTGTAGAAAATTGGCTACCTCTAGAAATAGTTTGGCGACAAAAACGAGGTATGGGAGTTCCCTTAACTTCTTGGTGTTTCAATGAATTTTGGCGTTTGATTGGTACATGGTTAAACCCTGGTGTTCTGCGTCAACAAAAGTGTTTTGACCCACAAATCGCAGCCAAAATAGTCAGTGGTGAACTGAGTGCAACAATCCAAGGAAGACGCATTGGTGAGATTCTATGGTTACTTATTATGTGGCAACTTTGGCGATCGCACGTTTTAGGTGAACAACCGGACAAATCTTTGCATCCATTCTTGTTACCACGCTGGTTATGGAGGAGATACAAACAATGGCAACAATAGGTAGTTACGTTTCTTCACCACAAGAGTTACTTGAAATTTACGGTTCTCCGCTTTACGTTTATCAAAGCGATATTCTCCATCAAACTATTGAACGAATTACCAAAGCGTTTCCCTATCCGCGTACCCATTTCCGCTTTGCTAGTGTTACCAATGGTAATATTTCGCTGTTGAAAATTTTTCGAGAATTGGGATGGGGATTACACGCTAATACACCGGGAGATATTTATTTAGGGTTGAAAGCGGGTTTTCATCCGAGCAATATTGTTTATAGTGGTAGCAATTTAAATCACTGTGAGATGGAGCAAGTTCTAAATTGGGGAGTAACAACTCTAAATTTAGATAGTTTAGCTCAGTTGGAATTGTGTTGCGGTGTATATAAAAATTTATCAATGAGACGTGTAAACTTGGGTTTACGGTTGAATTTACCAGAAATTACAGGGGATAGTCGTATCGGTGTGCGTCCGGAAGAGTTTTCCAGAGCGATCGCAATTACTGAACAAGTTGGGTTGAAATTAACTGGTTTACACTTTTACCGAGGTACGGGAACTAATGCGACCAAAGCTTTTACTCAAGTTATTGATACGGTGATTGCGACAGCTAAATTGTTACCTGATTGGGAATATCTAGATTTTGGGGGTGGGTTTGGTTATCCGTATAAACATGGTGAAGTAGCGTTTGATTGGGAAGTTTTTGGCAAAGAAGTTAGCGATCGCATTAATTCCCTGGGACGAAAAATTGATTTGGTAATAGAACCTGGAAGAGCAGCGATCGCTGGATGTGCAATGTTGTTAGCAAAGGTTGTTTCAGTGAAATGGCAAGAGGAAAAGCAAATTGTTGGTGTAGATACTACGGTGGGGAATTTGTCTGTACTTTCTGTACACGGGGGGTATCGGGAGATTGTGAGTTGGAAACAGGAGAGGGGGGGAGATAACTTTTTATCACAACCAAAGTATATAACAGATGTTTGCGGTAATACAACTTACTCACGGGATTATTTGGGGAAAAATTGTCAGTTACCAGCTTTAGATGTTGGTGATATTATTGCCATTTTAGATGTAGGTGCTTATGGTTATGCAATGTCTTCACACTTTTTACATCGTCCTAAACCTGCGGAGGTGTTACTAGAAAATGGTACGCATCGATTGATTCGTAAGCGGGAAGATGAAAGTGTTTTGTTGGCAAATCAGGTGTTTTGATTGACTGCGTGTGGGATTTTTTCGCTAAGATGGGCGGGTTTTGTATCTGTTTTTCGTTAAGATGGGCGGGTTTTGTATCTGTTTTTCGCTAAGATGGGCGGGTTTTGTATCTGTTTTTCGTTAAGATGGGCGGGTTTTGTATCTGTTTTTCGCTAAGATGGGCGGGTTTTGTATCTGGTTTTCGCTTTCTTCCATAGTTTACTCGCTAAACCCGCCCCTACAGGCCTACACCC
>Ga0224723_1000918_pt1 | contig 19026 bp, 19 predicted proteins | sample Balambano_FR2_Me_FD_161647 | JGI IMG/M metagenome (GOLD analysis project Ga0224723, IMG submission 161647) | Freshwater sediment microbial communities from Lake Towuti, South Sulawesi, Indonesia - Balambano_FR2_MetaG | ecosystem: Environmental > Aquatic > Freshwater > Lake > Sediment | place...
ATACACGCCGCCGCTTGTATGGCGCAGCCGTCACGTCGCTCATGACAGCAACTGGCCTGCTCACCTTGAGCGCGGGCGGATTGTTCATCGGTATTCCGGCAGCGCTCGTCGCCGTACTGCTGCTGACGTACAGACGCCGCGCCCGATGGGCGATAATGACGCTGCTCGGCATGGGCGGAGTCGCGGCGGCGCTGGCGATGCGGTCGGCACGTTTCGCGCGCCTGCTCGATTTTTCCGAAGGCACAAACTTCTTCCGATTGCGGGTTTGGCAAAGTGCGCTGCAAATCATCCGCGATCACCCGATCACAGGATTAGGATTGGATCAATTTTTATACGCCTTTCGCGGGCGATACATGCTCCCGGATGCGTGGCAGGAACCCGCATTGTCTCATCCCCATAATATCATTCTCGATTATTGGACTCGCTTAGGCATTTACGGCGTGATCTTGCTGTTCTTGTCTCAATTCGCCTTTTGGCGGGCTGCGCTTCACGCTTACCGACGAATGTCGCAGCCCATTTCCCGCGCCCTGATCATCGGCGCGATGGGTTCGATGGTCAATTTGCTGGCGCATGGCATCGTCGATAACAGCGTTTTTGTGCAGGATTTAGCCTATATCTATGTCTTAATGATCGGACTAATCGCATCATTTGGAACATCTGAGCTATTGACGACAGCCGCAAAATAGGGGTTTAATTTTTACAACTTATTGCATGCTGAGGTTTACAGCGTCATGAAGGCGAAAGTGAATCGTCTCACTATCCAGGTCGTCGAAACCGATCTGTTTTCGCTTTCCGTCGCGGCGGTTGTCCATGCAACCACGACCGATCTCGTGCTGGCGCCCGACCTTGCCCACCGCGTCGGGATCGATGTGCAGCGTGAATGCGCGCGAATCGGCTTTGTCGATGTCGGTTCGGCGGTCATGACCAGCGCGGGCAACTTGATTGCCGATAAAATCATCCATACTGCGGGTCCGCGTTGGGGTGAAGGCGCCGAACGCGGCAAGCTCATGCTGTGTGTACAGGAATGTTTGCGCCTGTGCGAAACCAATAAACTGAAGTCGATTGCTTTCCCGGCGATCTCGACCGGCGCGCTCGGCTACCCGGTGGAAAACTGCGCAGTTACCATGTTCACGCAGATCATCGATTACTCGTTTGAAGACCTCAAACATCTGCGCACGGTCGTGTTGTGCCTCGATAACCCGCAAGCGGCGACGTTGTTCAAGCGCGAATTTCAGCGTCAGCTCGAAGAACTGCAAGAGACGGGCGACGCCAAGGTCTGACGCTATTTGCTTGCTATAACATCATCCTGTGATACACTTCGCGTGTCGTGCATTCTGTCCATGCGGGGGTTATCACGTGCGCGTCCTCATCACCGGCGCAGCCGGGTTCATCGGTTCTCATTTGTGTGATCGCTTTCTGGCAGACGGGCATACCGTCGTCGGGATCGACAACCTCGTCACAGGTAACCCCCGCAATCTCGCGCACCTTGTCGAACATTCGCGTTTCACATTCATGCGCCAGGATGTCTCCACGCACATCACCATCGATGGCGATTTGGACGCGGTGCTGCACTTCGCCTCCCCCGCCAGCCCGATTGACTATCTCAAGATACCGATCCAGACGCTGAAAGTCGGTTCGCTCGGCACGCACAACGCGCTGGGCGTAGCGCTGGCGAAGAACGCACGGTTTCTGTTAGCGTCCACCTCCGAAATTTATGGTGACCCGCTTGAACACCCCCAGAAAGAAAGCTACTTCGGCAATGTCGATTCCATCGGCGTGCGCGGCTGTTATGACGAAGCCAAACGCTTTGCCGAAGCCATGACCATGGCGTATCATCGCGCACACGCCGTTCAGACGCGCATCGTCCGCATTTTCAATACGTACGGACCGCGAATGCGTCTGGATGATGGGCGCGTCGTCCCCAATTTCATCGGTCAGGCGCTGCGCGGCGAACCCTTGACGGTGTACGGCGACGGCGCACAAACACGCAGCTTTCAGTACGTCGATGACCTGGTCGAAGGCGTTACACGCCTGCTCCACAGCGATTATGTCGAACCCGTCAACATCGGCACTCAGTTTGAATTGAGCGTGCTGGAATTCGCCCACCTGATCAACGAATTGACCCAAAACAGCGCCGGAATTGTCTTTCAGGACGCCCGCATCAAAGGCGACCCGCAAACTCGACGACCGGATACGTCACGCGCGAAAGCGATCCTCGATTGGGAACCGCGTGTCTTACTTCGTGACGGGTTGACCCGGACTATCGCGTATTTCCGAGAGGTGGTGTGACCCATTTTGCGCGTTCAATAAGCAGCGCTTCAACCGTTCGCGCACTATGTTGGCTGACGCTGAGCGCGATCATCAGCGTCATTATCGCCGTCACGCCGACCGCTGCCTCAGCGCTTGTGATCGGTTTTTCGGCGCTGCTCGTGCTTTCGCTGATCACGCCTTTCGCTCCTCTCACCGCACTGCTCGTCATCGCACCGATTCGTACACTTTTCGCTACGGAATCGCCGATACAAATCCCGCTCGATGTGGGGCAATGGCTTTTGATTGCTGCGCTTGGCGCGTGGGCGCTGCGCCATCTCGTCATGCGCGCCGCCCTTCCCCGCATTCGCCTTTCCACGCCCTTGATCGCTGCGCTCATCTTCACCATTGCCGGCGCGCTCAGTGCGTTCACCGCCTACAGTCTCGACGCATGGTTGACCGAATGGCTCAAATGGGTACAAATTGCCATGCTGATCGTGCTGGTCGCCGATTTGGGTCAGCGCCGCATGTGGGAATGGCTGGTATTCGCACTGGTCGCAAGCGCACTCACCAACGCGCTGATCGGCATTTATGAATTCTTCGGCGGGAGCGGCGCGGAACATCTACTCATCCGCCCCGATTGGGGATATTTCCGCGCATTCGGCACGTTCGGGCAGCCGAACCCGTTTGGCGGTTTCATGGGGTTGATCGCCCCTTTAGCCACTGCCGCCGCATTCGGTTATGCGCTTCAGGCTTGGACGCTGTACCGGCATTCGCGCGTCATCGCGTTTCAGCGACTTGGGATCGCAATGTTTTATGCGGTCAGCGCTGCACTCATCAGCGCAGCGCTGTTCATGTCCTGGAGTCGCGGCGCGTGGCTTGGGTTTGGCATATCGATGCTCGTCGTCGTGTTCGCCGCTCCGCGCAATCTCAAGGTTGGAGCGCTGATACTTGCGGGTATGATCATGCTGAGTGGACTTTTGTGGGCAAGCGGTCGTTTGCCCGCCTCCATCGTCGAGCGCATCGAGAGCGCCACCCAAGAGACATTTTCATTCACGGATGTACGCGGTGTGGATATCAACCCGGAGAATTATCCGTTGGTCGAACGGCTGGCACACTGGCAGGCGGCGATCAATATGGCGCATGCACACCCCATACTCGGCGTTGGTCTCGGCAACTACGAGACAGCATACCCGCTCTTTCGCCTGATTTACTGGAAGTATCCGTTGGGTCACGCCCATAATTACTACTTGAATGTTTTGGCGGAGACTGGCATCATAGGTCTGACAGCATATCTTTGTATGTGGCTGATTATTGCTGTGGTGACATGGCGTACCATTCGCCGTCAACCCGATACGCTCGCTCGTTCAATCGCGGTGGGTTTGCTCGGCACGTGGGTTTATCTCGCCATACACAGCCTGACGGATAACCTTTACGTCAACAATTTATTTGTCCATCTTGGTCTTATGCTCGGCATCCTCTCCGTCTTGTCCGCGCGCACACGGATGGTCAATCATTCTGAGAGGATAGCATGGCACAATCCAATTCCGTCGATTTGACCGAAATCGTGCGCAAAAATCCGCTTGACCGCATTATCGTTGCGATTGCCAGCCGCTTCGGCAGCAAATCTAAAGAAGTCGAGCGTTTTTTGCGCTTCGCATTCGTCGGCGCCATTGGCGCGGTGATCGATTTTGGCACGCTCGTCACGCTGCAAGCCACCTTGCTGCCGCCTGTTGAACCCAACAAAAATCTCAAGGTCGCGCTGGCGACCAGTATCGCGTTTATGGCGGCAGTCATCAGCAATTTCATCTGGAATCGCCTGTGGACGTACCCGGACTCGCGCTCGCGTTCCATGCGTCGTCAGCTTGCCCAGTTCACGCTGATCAACTTCATCGGCTGGACGGGACGCACGTTGTGGGTCAGCACTGCGTATGCGTGGCTTGGGGCAGCGCTCATGCCAATCCTGCTTCCCGAAATTCAATTGTTCCGTCCTGGCTACGTTCCGTCAGTCTCCGCCGAAGCGAAACTTGGCACAATCGCCGCGTGGTTGATCGGCGTCGTGGTCGTCATGATCTGGAACTTCACCGCCAATCGGCTGTGGACGTACAACGACGTGGAATAATGATGTGCCGTCGATAGCCATCGACTATACGCCAGCCTATGCACAAGGTGCGGGAATCGGACGTTTGACGCGCGACTTGATCGCGGCGCTCGCTCGCCTGGATACCGCCACCGATTACCGCTTGTTCGTCGCTGGCGCGCGTCGCCATCAACTGCCTGCCCCACCCGCGCCTAATTTCAGTTGGCGACCGACGCCGATCCCGAATGAATGGTGGGCGCGCATCTGGCAGCGCGCACGGCTGCCCTACCCCACCATTGAAACATACACAGGGTCGATCACCTTATTTCATGCGACCGATTTTGTGCTGCCCCCTGTCCACCGCACCACCAAAACCCTGCTCACCGTACACGACCTGACATTCGCACGCGCTCCCGAAACTGCCACCCCATCGCTCAAGGCATATCTGGATGTCGTCGTTCCGCGCTCCGTCGCCCGCGCCAGCCACGTCATCGCAGATTCGCAGTCTACCAAAAATGACCTGATTGACCTGTACCGCACACCACCGGAGAAAGTCACTGTGCTGCTCAGCGGAGTCGATGCTCGTTTTCGCCCGATCACCGATTTCGCGCAGCGCCAGGCAGTCCGCGAGCGCTATCAGATTCCGGCGCGCCCGTACATTTTTGCGATCGGCACCGTGCAGCCGCGCAAAAATTACATCCGGTTGATCGGCGCTTTGGCGCAGCTTCGCGCATCAGGTTTGGATATCGGTCTGGTCATCGCTGGCGGTAAAGGCTGGCTGGATGATCCCATTTACGCCAGCATCCGCGATCATCGCGTTGAAGCTTTCGTGCATATGATCGGCTATGCGAACGATGCCGACTTGCCCGCATTGTACAGCGACGCGAGTTGTGTTGCCGCGCCCTCACTCTATGAAGGTTTCGGCTTTCCGGTCTTAGAGGCATTCGCGTGCGGCGTCCCCGTCGTCACTGCCGATGTGTCGTCACTGCCTGAAGTAGCTGGCGATGCGGCGCTGCTCATCGACCCGTATGATCAGGACGCATTGACCGAAGCGCTTCGACGCATCATCACCGATTCTGCACTGCGCGCGACATTGATCGGGCGTGGGACTAAACAGGTTGCGCCGTTTACGTGGGAACGCGCAGCGCACGAACTGCACACGCTTTACGCGCATGTCTCCGGCAATTCGTTATAATGAGTGTGACGAAAGGATGATATATGACGCCAGACCCGCGTAAATTTACCATCGACCCGGATAAACCGTTTTTCATCTACACGACGGGCGGTGACTGGATCGCTACCAAAATCGGTTACTACATTTTCGACCAGCGCGGCGATTATATCGGCTTCGTCGTCACCGATATTCACGATGTATACACGTCATCGGGCGAATGGATCGGCAATCTGTGGCAGGACGGACGTATCATCCGCAAACGTACTGTGACGCGCCGTCCACTCCTCAAAAAGCTGCCTGCCAAACCAGCAAAACCGACCAATCTGCCCTCACGCGCGCCGCTCCCACGCACGCCGGGCGAACTCGGTTTCGACAAAATCGATGTCCTGGAATGGGACGAAGATGTTTTCAAACGCTTGAGCGATCTCATCCCGGACGCGGGTGAGGATACGCAGTGACGCCTGTCGATGCACCCCGCCCACGCAAGCGCGTTGCAGATACGCGCTTCACACTCAGCGCGCTGATGGGTCCGCAGGACGCCAATTCGTTAGGCAACGTGCACGGCGGCGTCATCATGCGGATGGTCGATGAAGCCGGTGCGCTGGTCGCCATGCGCCATGCGAACTTACCGGTTGTCACCGTCGCGGTAGATTCGATGACGTTCGTCGAACCGATTCGCATCGGCATGTTGGTCATGTGCAAAGCGGAGATCACCTACGCCGGGCGGACATCGATGGAAATTCGTGTTGAAGTTACCGCCGAAAATCCATTCTTAGGCGAAGGTAAAGTGACCAACACGGCATATCTCGTCTATGTAGCGCTGGATGAAGCGGGACAGCCTGCCATCGTCCCTGAATTGACCACCGAAACGCCCGAAGAACAGGCACGCGCTCAAGCTGCGCGCGAACGCCAGGAATTTCGCAAACGTCAGCGCGCCCGCGAAACGGGGCTAATGCCGTGACAGACGCTTTACTGCCCCAACACGACGATGAGATTACATCGTCTGCCCTGCTTCGAATTCTCGACCAGGCAGGTTCAAAACGCATTTTAGCCGCCCCCGCACCCGATTTAGGATTGGCGGATGTCCGCCCGTTTCCATTCATGGCAATCGTCGGTCAGCATGAAATGCGGATTGCGCTTATGCTTTCGGTCATCAATCCGGCAATCGGCGGCGTACTCCTGATCGGTCCGCGCGGAATCGGCAAAACGACCGCCGTGCGCAGCCTGACCGAGCTTTTGCCGGATGTCGAAGTCAGCGATTGTGAAGATGGCGCGCTGCCGCACGAATTAGAGCATCCCAATGCGAATCTGCTCTATCCCGATTGCTTTGAACATTACAAAGCGGGCAAATCGATTTCGCATTACGAACGCACCAAAATCGTTGAACTGCCGCTCAATGCCCGTGTGGAAGATGTGGTCGGCGGCATCAATGAGCGCGTCGCCGTACAGCAAAATCGTATCAAGCTCGAAAAAGGCATTCTGGCACGTGCCGATAATCATCTGCTTTACGTCGATGAAGTCAATCTGCTTGCCGATGAAATTGTCGATGCGATTCTCGATGCTGCGGCGCAGGGCAGCTATACCGTCCGGCGCGGCGCAATGGCAGGTACTTATCGTTCACGGTTCGTCTTGATCGGCTCGATGAACCCTGAAGAAGGGCGATTGCGCCCACAAATACTGGATCGTTTCGGGCTGCGCGTCAATGTACGCGGCTTGATGTCACCCGAAGAACGGCTGGAGGTCTATCAGCGTGTGCGTCAGTACCGCGCGCATCCAGCCCAATTTGTCCGCCAATGGGAATGGGTGACGGCAGAAACACGCGACGAAATCATGCTGGCGCGCGAACAGTTGCAAAATACCATGCTGGATGCACTGGCAATCGATGCCGGGATCAGGCTCGTGCAGGCGCTCGAAATCGACAGTCACCGCGCCGAATATACCTTGTTTGAAGCCGCCCGCGCTCATGCAGCCGCCGACGGTCGAGATACCGCCGTCATCGCTGATATTCGAGCGGTCGCACCGCTCGCGCTGCGCCAGCGTGGCAGCGAATTCATGACGCAGTTTTATCTCGAGCAGCGAACCGAAGACGAGTTGATACGTGTCAAACTCGATCAACTGACCGCACCATCGACGTGATCATGCGTTTTTTCTACGTGTTCCTGGCACTTCTGGGATATTTGCTTCCACTCGTTGCAAATCAAAGCGCCGGTCTGACCTTTCATGCGCTCGATTTGGCGGAATGGACAAGCACCCATCCGTTGGTGCGCGCAGAAACACCGGCTTTGTTAACCGCTTTGCTGCTGCGCTTCCCGTTGATGTGTCTTGGTGTGCTGCTGGCGATAGACGCGCGTACAATCAATGATCGAACTGTCCGCAGGCTGATGTATACTATCAGTATCGTCATCATGTTCGTATCGTTGCCCCCGCTCGATTTCATCACCCGTCTTGAAGATCGCAATTACCAGCAGCAGTTGGGGCTTGGGTTGGCAGGGTTGGCGCTGATTTTCATCGTGATGCGCTGGCAGCCGCCGCGTTGGGTGATTGGCGTGGTCATCGTGCTGGCATTCGCAGCGCTTTCAATCGGGTGGGTACGCGCGATTGAACTTTTCAATCAACTTGGTCTTTCTCTCTCAGTTGGGTTTGGCGGCATCCTGACGTTGATCGGCTTATCCGGGCGGTTAGGATGGTTGTTTGTCCGCCAGCCAACACCGTCCTAAATAAAAACAGAGTAGTGTACTGCTCACCACCCTGCTTCCATAAGCACGCATGAAATCGATGGGACGTGCCGTTACTTCGTCATCTTCGTGTCGATATAACTGATCGCTTCGCCAACGGTCGTGATTTTCTGAGCGTCTTCGTCGCTGATTTCGCCTTCAAATTCTTCTTCGAATGCCATGATCAGTTCAACCAGGTCGAGCGAGTCCGCTTCCAGGTCTTCACGAAAACGCGCTTCCTGCTTCACACGTTCCTGCTCGACGCCGAGCAAATCGACGACAATATTCTTCACACGTTCTTCAGTGGTTGCCATTCCAGTTTCCTCCAACGCTGTTCGCGGGTGCAGCCCGTTTAATAGGCTTGTGATTATACAAGACATGTGATGTTTGCCAACGCCCAGCACGGTTGACGACACAGCCGACGATCAGGTACGATTGACGTTCACCGTAGTGAAGGAACACCGATGGATGGGTAAAGTCACGACATCCCCCGCGATTGAAGATCGCAAGGCAGATCATATTCGCATCAATCTGGAAAAGAACGTGCAGTTTCCGCATGTCACCACAGGCTTGGAAAAAGTGCGTTTCCTGCACCAGGCGCTCCCGGAAATCGACCTTGCGCAGGTCGATACGCGCATGACGCTGTTCGGTAAAACGCTGAATGCGCCGATTTTGATCTCGTCGATGACCGGTGGCACGGAATTGGCGCTGCACATCAACCGCGCGCTGGCACAAGCAGCACAAGCGAACAACGTCGCGCTTGGTTTGGGGTCACAACGCGCGGCGCTGAAAGACCCGCATTTGGCGTATACCTATCGCGTGCGCGATATTGCACCCGATATTTTATTGTTTGGAAATCTTGGCGCTGTACAGTTCAATTATGGCTACGGCGTCGATGAATGCCGCCGCGCTGTGGAAATGATCGAAGCCGATGCGCTCATTCTGCACTTCAACGTGCTTCAGGAAGCGGTACAACCAGAAGGTGATACCAATTTCGCCGGGCTGCTGTCAAAGATCGAATCCGTGTGTCGTGCGCTGGATATTCCGGTGATCGCCAAAGAAGTCGGCTGGGGCTTCAGCGAAAATAACTGTCGTGACCTGGCAAATGCAGGCGTGGCAGCCATCGATGTCGCTGGTTCAGGTGGAACATCCTGGAGCGAAGTCGAATTTCATCGTGCGCCGACCGCTTATCATGCCCAGGTTGCCGCCGCTTTTGCCGATTGGGGCATTCCCACAGCCGATGCAGTCCGATATGCGATTTCTGGCGCGCCTTCCCTGCCAATCATCGCAAGTGGCGGCATTCAGGACGGCATCGACATCGCCAAATGTATCGCGCTCGGCGCAAGTCTGGGCGGCATGGCGGGTCGTTTTCTGAAAGCAGCCGATGAGTCGACTGAAGCGGTCGATCACTTGATTCGTGTCACCGCCGCGCAAATTCGTATCGCTATGTTATGTTCTGGCGCGCGCACGCTGGCAGATTTACGCCACGTCACGCTGATCCAAGAGGCTTAAAACCGTGCTGGTAGGCGAACTCGCTCAACGTTATTTGCCCGCGCTTGACGACTATATGCGTACAGTGGTCGATTCGCTGCCTGATTCAGCCGAATTTTTGACCATGCTCCGCTACCCACTGGGCTGGGTGCAGGCAGACGGCACGCAGTATTCAGGCTCAACTGGAAAACGCATTCGTCCGCTTTTGCTTTTGCTTTGTGCCGAAGCAGCCGGTGGCGACTGGCGCGCAGCGCTCCCGGCGGCGGCGGCGGTCGAATTCTTGCATAATTTTTCGCTCATTCACGATGATATTCAGGATGACAGTCCCACCCGCCATAACCGCCCGACCGTTTGGAAAGTCTGGAATGTTCCGCAAGCGATCAACGCCGGTGACAGCATGTTCGCGCTGGCATACGAAGCGCTGCTCCGGCTGCGCGAAACCAGCACGCCGGAAATCACGTTATCGTGTTGGTCGCTGTTCAACCATACCAACTTTGAACTGACGCGCGGTCAGCATCTCGATATGCGCTTTGAAAATCAGCCCATTGTGGCTCTGGACGAATATTTGTCGATGGTGAGCGGCAAAACCGCCGCCCTTTTGGCAGCATCCGCACAGATGGGCGCGCTGATCGGCAGTCGAGACGCCGAAATAGCGGTTCATTACGGTGATTTCGGTCTCAATTTAGGCATCGCATTTCAGATTCACGACGATATTCTGGGCATCTGGGGCGATACGAGCATGACCGGAAAATCGGCTTCGACGGATATCTTGGCGCGTAAAAAATCGCTGCCCATTTTGTATGGACTTGAACGCAGCGTCGAACTGCGCGCTGTTTATCAGCGCCAGCGAGACGATCACGCCGATGTCGAAGACGCCATGACCGCATTGAATGCGGTCGGGGCGCTTGATTACGCCCGCACTGCCGAAACCGACTATTATGAGCGCGCTCTGCAATCCGTGCGTCGTTCTGGCACTGAACCCAGCCAGTCGTTCGACAATTTACTCGCGCTGACACACGTGCTGTTTCAACGCGCGTCCTAAACGAATTCACGGAATATCATGTTACTCAGCAGACGACCCTCATCCGTCAAACGGACACGCTCATCGTCAACCGTGATCAATCCATACCCCGCATATTTGTCGAGAATGTCACGATGTAAAGTGACGACATCGACGCCAAAACGCTGAGAAAACATATGGCGGGGTATGCCTTCATGTGTCAGGCGCAGCCCCATCAACAGCGCTTCGACGATTTGTGCATCGATACTCAGCCTGGTGAACTGCTCCGTAACAGGCGATGTCGGGAATGGATACGTTCCCGACGCATCGTTCAACGCAGCGATGTAACGCTGCGGGGATAACAACACCGAATACCGAACTTCGTCGGCAAAACCATGCGCGCCGGGTCCGAACCCGATGTAAGGCAAACTGCGCCAGTATTGCAGGTTGTGGCGGCATTCACGACCAGGCTTCGCCCAATTGCTGATTTCATATTGTGCAAAGCCCGCATCTCGTAACCGGTCGGTCGCCAGATTGTACATATCGGCGGCGAGATCGTCATCGGGAAGCGGCAGCTTGCCCTGCTCTACCCATGTAAGCATCGGCGTGTTGTCTTCCAGCGTCAGACCATACAGCGAGACATGATCCGGCTTGAGCGCGACCAACTGTGTGAGCGTATTTCCCCAATCCTGTAACGTTTGATGCGGTACACCGTAAATCACATCCAGATTGAGATTATCGAAGCCCGCCGCCCGCGCCGCCGATACTGCGCGCACAACGGCGTCGTTATCGTGCCGTCGATTGAACAGTTTCAATTCATTGGCGTTTGCGCTCTGCATTCCGATGCTCAGGCGGTTGATGCCTGAATTCCGCAGTGCGACCAAATAATCGCGGGTGATATCGCTCGGGTTGGCTTCGATGGTGATTTCGGCATCGGGCTGGATAGCGAAATGGTTTCGAAGCGCGCTGAATATCCGCCTGAATTGTTCCGGCGTGAGCAGACTCGGCGTGCCGCCCCCAAAAAAGATCGTTCCTACCGCCTTGTCGCGGGTATTACTGCCCACGATCTCGATTTCCCGGTTCAATGCGCCAACAAACGGTTCAATCAAATGATCGAGGCTGACATACGTATTGAAGGCGCAGTACGTACACTTCACGCCGCAAAACGGAATGTGAATGTAGATTGACAGTGAATTTTGTAAAACGTCCATGTCGGAAAGTATTAAGGATGACGCCGATTGCGGGATTGTGTCAGCTTCATTATAATGAGTCAAGGTCATTATTGATCATCTTGCCTTCATTTACACACCGTTGATTCGATTATTGAACCGAGCAACCAGTATGCCTGAAACTCAGCAGTTCATAGGAATGGAAGGGGACGGTCGTAACGATACGTCGTTGAAAGCCAACGTCGTCCTCAAAGAACGTTACAAGGTTCTCGGCGTGATCGGCGGCGGCGGGATGGGTACGGTTTACCAGGCGCGTGACCTCAATTTTACGGAAGCCAAACGCCTTGTCGCCATCAAGGAAATGCAATCGCTGGCGATAGAAAGCGCCCAACGCGCCACCATGCTGCGCAACTTTCAGCGCGAAGCCAACATCCTTGCCGCCATGAGCCATCCTGCGATCCCCAAGATTTTTGATTTCTGGGATGTACAAGACCGCACGCAGGATCGCGCTTATCTGGTCATGGAATACATCAACGGGCGTGACCTGGAAGCCATTCTGGCGCAAACCAGGGAACTGCCGATTGAAAAGATCGTCGAATGGTCAATCGAATTGTGTGACGTGTTGGATTATCTGCACAACCAGACCCCCAACCCGATCATCTTCCGCGACATGAAACCATCCAACATCATGATCGACGCTTTGGGACGGGTTCGCCTGATCGACTTTGGCATCGCCAAAGCGTTCGTCCCCGATGCAACGGGTAAAGGGACGATGATCGGCACGGAAGGGTATTCCGCACCAGAACAGTACAAAGGGGAAGCGACGCCCGCCAGCGATCTGTATGGTTTGGGAGCAACCCTCCACCATCTGCTCACACGCAAAGACCCACGTCTGGAAATCCCATTCAGTTTCCACGAACGTCCGATTCCGAACTATAACGACAAGGTGCCGCCCAAGTTCGTCGCCATCATCGAAAAATCGCTGGCAAAGGACATCCCTGATCGTTTTCAATCTGCCGCTGAAATGCGCGCTGCCCTGGAAGACCTGCGCGCGCGCCCCGCTTCTGCGCCTGTCACCGTCAGCAGCCCGAATGCAGCGCCTTCCGACAACTCCACCAGCTTTTTCGACGATATCACCGAAAATTCGGGAAGCGTGCAGCCGAAATGGGTGTTCAAGACCGAAGACGAAATCCGAAGTGCTCCGACGCTGTATCGGGATGTCGCGCTCGTTGGGTCATACGATACCAATATCTGGGCGCTGCGTCTCGAAAACGGCGAACAGGTTTGGAAATATGCCACCAAAGGCGGTATCGCATCATCGCCTACCGTCGATGAAACCAACAAAAATGTCGTGTTCGGCTCTGAAGACTTCAGTATTTACGCGCTCGATGTTCGCAGTGGACGCATTTCCTGGACGTTCCAGACCAAAGACCGGATTCGCAGTGCGCCGCGTGTCGCACATGACCATGTCTTTATCGGCAGCGACGATGGCAAGGTATACGCGCTCAATGCCCTGAACGGGCGCAAACTCTGGGAATATGATGCGGGCGCTCCGATCCGCAGCCGTCCTTACGTCACCAACGATGTCGTCATCATCACCTGTGCGTCAGGCGAATTGTACGGACTCAGCCTGTCTGGTCAGCGAAAGTGGGCATATCGTACACGCGGAGCGGTGTATTCATCGCCGTATGTCGAACCCAACGAAGGGGTGATGTTCGTCGGTTCTTCGGATGGCTACATGTATGCGTTCGATGCTCAGAGCGGCGTCAGTTCATGGCGCTTCCGCACAGGTGGCCCGGTGATTTCCAGCCCGACTGAGAATAAAGGACTGTTGTATTTTGGGTCTACCGATGGTTATCTGTACGCGGTGAATGCGCAAACATCGCGCGAAAAATGGAAATTCAACGCCGAAAAACCGATTGTCGGCTCGCCCGCTGTCCACAAAGGATCGGTATATTTTGGTGGCACAGATGACTATTTCTACTGTCTTGATGCCGAAAATGGCAAAGAACGGTGGCGATTCAAAATGGGCGGTGCCATCACCGCCGCGCCAACCATCGCTGCCGATCTCATCCTGGTCGGCTCGTTGGATCATAAACTGTATGCGTTCCCACTCATTACCTGAACAAGCATTCCACCATAGCGTGGATGGAGTCTATCATGAGTTTCTTTCGGCGTTTGTTTTCTTCTCAATCATTACCCAAACCTGGCGACCCTCCGGCGTCACCCGCCAAATCGACCGGAGAACTGGTGCCGATTACCCCTACGCAGCCTTCGGCAGCCGTACAGCCGCCCACCCCGCCAACCGAACCGATGCAGCGCCCAACGGGTGAACCTGAACAACGCCCGTTGAATGGGTTTAGCACAGGCAGTTTGGTCGATGGCGTCACCCGTCCCTTGCCACAGGATGCACTGATCGATCTGACCGGCAACGAACATCTTGCATTCGGGCAGGCAACGGATGTCGGCATGGTTCGCACCAATAACCAGGATTCGGCGTTCTCGTTCTTCTCTGCCGCACGCAGTGCGTTCGAACGTCCCGATTTCGGACTGTTCGTCGTTGCCGATGGCATGGGCGGTCACCACGATGGCGAAAAAGCATCCGCGCTGGCGGCACGTTCGGTCGGCACGCACCTGTTGACCAAAATTGGCATGCCGCTTCTCATCGGTGACGATCACTTCAACGATGTCCCGATCACCGAAGCGATGAACGACGCCATTCTGAAGGCGAACAACGAAGTGGTACAAAAAGTGCCGGATGGAGGCACGACCTGCACAGCCGTCACAGTGATTGGCGATATGGCGTATATTGCCCATGTGGGCGACAGCCGTGTTTACTTCATTCAGCGTGAAAAGATCGAACGCCTCACGCGCGATCATTCGCTCGTCGAACGTTTAATCGAACTTGAGCAGCTCACCCGCGAAGAAGCAGAAGATCACCCGCAAAAAAATGTGCTGTATCGCGCGCTTGGGCAAAACGAAGACATCGAAGTCGATACGCTCACCCGTCGCCTGCCCCCCCGTTCTCGCATCCTGATTTGCAGCGATGGGCTTTGGAATCAAGTCGATGACACGAAAATCCGTGATGTCATCAACCTGTATCCAAACCCACAGGAAGCGTGCAGCGAATTAGTCAAACTTGCTAATAACAGCGGCGGGTTAGATAATGTCACGGTAATTCTCTTGCAATTACCAGGTTAAACGGGGACGAAGCCTATATTCATGCGTCTAGAATTTGATCCGTACAGCGAACTCGGTATCGCGTCCAGCGCGTCTCTTGAGGATATCAAAGCGGCATACCGCCGTGCGGCGCGACGCTTACATCCCGATCAGAATCGAAACAGTCCTGGCGCGGCAGTGCAGATGCAGGAAATCACCGCCGCCTATGAGTTTTTATTGGACGAAGCAAATCGCCGTACCTTCGATACCACGCGCATAGAACAGCAGCCAGAATATGTCTTTCAGTTTCGAGTCACCAGCAGCAAGCGCGCCGTGACCCGCCTGAATGAACCACAGGTCATCTACATGCTGGCTGAAGTCATCCCCGACATCCGCGCCAGCGAGATTCAGGAACAACGCGATTCGCGCCTCAATCTGACATTGGTGCTGGATCGCAGCAATTCGATGAACGGCGTCCGCCTCGACAAAGTCAAAGTCGCTGCCCACCAGATCATTGACCAACTCAAGGACGACGATGTCTTTTCCGTCGTCGTATTCAATGACCGTGCCGAAGTGATTATTCCGGCAGGCACCGTCAAGGATCGCAGCAGCCTGAAAGCGCGTGTCAGTATGATGGGCGCGGGCGGTGGTACTGAAATCTACGAGGGCTTGGCATCTGGCGTCGAACAGACCCGTAAATTTCTCGCCCCTCGTCTCGTCAACCATATCATCATGCTCACCGATGGGCATACCTATGGCGACCAGGAACGCACGATCAATCTGGCGCGCGCATCCGCCAGTGAAGGGATCGTCATCAGCGCGATGGGTTTGGGGCAGGAATGGAACGACAAGTTTCTGGATGAACTGGCAGCAGCCACGGGTGGAACTTCGACCTACATCAATTCAGCAGGCAGTGTCGTTCGCTTTTTGAACGATCATGTGCGTGGGCTGTCGAACGTGTTTGCAGAACGAGTGGCTGTCTCGGTTGCGCCTGAATCAGACATAAAACTGGAATCCGCCTTCAGACTTGCGCCCAATCCCCAACCGCTTGTCATCGATCAAGGCTACATTCCATTGGGCAATCTCCAGTTCAATCGCACGATCAGCGTGCTGTTTCAATTTGAGATGCCGGCGGAACTCGCGCTCGGCTTTCGACCCGCCGCCCGGTTGAGCGCGACGGGCGACATCATGGCGAACAAGCAGCAAAAGTACAAAGTCATCAACGATATGTCGCTCGAAGTGACCGAACAATCGACGAACGAAGAACCGCCAACTTCCATTCTGGAAGCGCTGGCAAAGCTCACGCTGTATCATATGCAGGAAAACGCACAGGCGGCTTTGGAGCGCGGCGATATTCAGGAAGCCACGCGGCGTCTTGAAAATCTTGCGACACGTTTGTTCGAATTAGGCGAAGGGGAATTGGCGCAGCAGGCGCAGGCAGAAGCGCAGCAGGTCGCTTTTACCAGCTCACTGACCGACAAAGGACGGAAAACGCTCAAATACCAGACCAGATTTTTATTGTCCGGTCCCAATAAAGAAAACGACAGCGAATGAAACAGTGTCCTTACTGCACCCACCCCAACCGCGAAGGTTACTTTTTTTGTGAAGAATGCGGTCGCCGCTTAAGTGGTGATGCCACGGCGACGCTGCCAACGCGGACGTTTGTCTTTGCGACCAAAGACCTGCCAAAACCCCTGCCCGCAACGTGGGGAACCTCCAATTTCGACATCAATTCGACTATCGTTATGGTGATTCGGGATGCCGATCAGCCCCTTCATCTCAATCCGGTACAGGAAGTTTCGTTCGGAAGACTGGACTCCAGCAGCAGCGAAAGAAAACCGGACATTGATTTAACCCCGTTCGGGGCGTTAGAAAAAGGCGTATCGCGCCTGCATTGTGCCATCCATCGTGAGGAATTGACGCTGACCATTGTTGACCTGGGAAGTTCGAACGGCACGCACCTGAACGGGCAGCGTCTTACTCCAGAAGTACCGCGCGTCCTGCGCGATGGCGATGAAATTCAGTTGGGCAAACTGGTGACACATATCTATTTCAAGGGCAGCACGTCAGATTAGCCCATCCCCAACGAGGATTGCATGATTACCCTGCTCGTCCATTTGCAGAACCAAGAATCCGTCAAAATCGATGTCGAAGAAATGCCCAAAGTGACCGATAATGCGGTGATTGGCAAAAACCCGCGCGAAAAAACCGACCGCGAAGTCAATTGGGTGGAAGACGGCGTGACTACCGTCATGATTCCGTGGTGGCGCATTACGCTGGTCGAAATCCTGCCATCCGAACGCGATGCAGCAGAATTCCCGCTCCCCTTCCGCAGCGATTAACCATTTGACTGAAAAGAAGTATCGTTATGACAAACAAACCGCCCCGCACGCAGCCACGCGATGGCAAGCGTATTCTCATCGTCGATGACGAACCACGCATGATCAACTTCATTCGTATGAATCTTGAACTGGAAGGGCATCAGGTCATTGAAGCGCGCAACGGTCTGGAAGCGCTGGAATCGATCCGTACCAAGCTTCCCGATATTGTCCTGCTCGATGTCATGATGCCAGAACTTGATGGTTTCGAAACGCTGCGAATGCTGCGCGAATTTTCATCGATTCCAGTCATCATGCTTACTGCCAAAGGCGAAGAAAACGACAAAGTGTACGGCTTGGAACTCGGCGCAGATGATTATGTCGCCAAGCCGTTCGGTCCGCGTGAACTTTCCAGCCGCATTAAAGCCGTGCTGCGCCGCGCCGATATGCCGGCTTCGACACCCGACCAGGCGACGCTCAAAATCGATGCCCGTCTCAGCGTCGATTTCAACCGTCATGAAGTCATCGTCAACGGCACGCGCATCAAGCTGCGCCCGACCGAATACCGCTTGTTGTACCACCTGATTGAAAATGCAGGCTGGACAGTCCCGCACGATCAACTATTGGCGAAAGTGTGGGGTTATGAATACCGCGACGAAGCCCATTACGTGCGCCTGTACGTCAACTATCTGCGCGAAAAGATCGAGCAAGACCCATCCAACCCAAAGTACATTCTGACCGAACGCGGTGTCGGCTATCGCTTTGTCGATTTCCGTCATGAAAACGAAGGCGTCAGTAGTCCGTAGACATACACCGGGAACATTATTGATCCCGGTGTGGACTTATGTCGTCGGTGTGCCGATGCCGAATTGTTCACGAAGCGCCGCGTACTGCGTGGTCATATGATCTTGCAGCGCCGCTTTTTTGTCGTCATCCAAAAAGCTGTGGTGCAGCGCGTTCAACGCCATCGTTTCAAGTTGTTCGACGCTTACACCGCACTTTTCCACCGCTTGCTGATATTCGTTGTTCAGCGATGTATTATAGAACGTCGGCATATCGCTGCCCAGATACACCGGAACGTTCGCGTCGAGCAGTGTGCGAAGCGGGTAATCTTCGATACGTTCTACCCATCCGCTTTTCACCGCACGAGTCAGGTTGATCCCGATGCTGATCTGGTGATCGACCAGTGATTGCATGATGACCGGGTCGCTGGCGATTCCCCACGCATCGTACAGCCGAGTCGGCGCGAGCGTCTCCAATGTCGCCAACACACCGTTCAAGCCCTGTTGATCGCCTGCACGAATCACACGCGGAATGTCGCGCTTTTCGACTGCCCGAAAGGCGCGTTCAAATTGGTTGACAGGCTGCACACTTTCGCGTCCGTTCAACCCAAACGCCACCACTCCACCCCGTCGCGCCGGCACCGACCCGATCCACCGCCCGATTTCATCGGCGCGGCGCGGTTCATCACGCGGCGTGACGAAAATCCACGCCATTTCAATTCCCCACGCGCGCTGAGCGCGGTCACGCCCATCATTGATGGCGACCAGAAAATCATCGGCGGGAAGCGGGATTGCAGACCACACCGCCGGGTTGATGTTGACTTCCGCATACCGGATATTCTGGTGGTGCAGCGCAGTCCCGACATCGTACACGATGCGCGCTAAATCGGTC
>Ga0224723_1000919_pt1 | contig 19021 bp, 19 predicted proteins | sample Balambano_FR2_Me_FD_161647 | JGI IMG/M metagenome (GOLD analysis project Ga0224723, IMG submission 161647) | Freshwater sediment microbial communities from Lake Towuti, South Sulawesi, Indonesia - Balambano_FR2_MetaG | ecosystem: Environmental > Aquatic > Freshwater > Lake > Sediment | place...
ATTCACAAAAAGGATGGATATAGTTATGTCTTTTGAAGCAACCTTGACGGCGAATAAATTCGCCTGCGCCGTGGAAGCCCCATGTCTAAAGCCAGGGGCTTCCACGGCGCGAGTACTTTGGTGATTGGAAAAATGCATACCCAGAAACAGAATGGGCTAATATTGCGGGTTTTCGTAATCGATTAACTCATGAATATTTAAGTGTAGACATAAATATTATTTGGAATGTAATTGAAAATTATTTACCAGATTTAGAAAAAACCATGGAAGCAATGGCATTTACCCTATAATAATTTTTTATTATGAAAACCTTCATTCCTCTCCCAAACCTGGGAGAAGGAAAGGGGGTGAGGACATTGACATGGTATAATACCTTATCAGAAAATTACGATCGCATAAAATCCTCTTGTACCGAGGCAGTGAAAAAATCTTCGCTCATTATTGCATAATATCTCCCAATATGCGTGATAACTATGTAGAGAGGATCCCAAAGCCAGGGAGTAAATTATGACAACCAACCAACTTGATATTCCGTTACGATTACCGATAACCCAAACAGCCCGTATCACAGCTGAGCAATTCGCTCAACAACAGCCAACTTCTGAGAAAGCAAATCAAGTCCGCTTGAATACCTTAGCAGTATTTGTGGTCAATGACTACCTGCAAATGATGGGTACTGCTGTAGAACTAACTACCAGCGACATTTGGAATCCGGTGATGCGGATGTGTGCTGATGTGGCTGATTTAAATTTACCAGGATTAGGACGTTTAGAATGTCGTCCGGTGAGTATGGGTGGGTGTTATGTACCTCCTGAAACTTGGGAAGAAAGAATTGGTTATGTTGCAGTTCAAATAGATGAAGTGCATCACGAAGCCAATTTACTAGGATTTGTCAAGAATGTAGTCAACGAAAGACTTCCTATTAGTCAATTGCAACCTATGGAAGCATTTATTGATTACTTAGCACAATTGCAATCACCATTCGCTGGGTTAATCAATTTGAGCCAATGGGTAACTGGGATGTTCTCTTCTGGCTGGGAAAGTGTAGAATCATTATGGAATGAACCTGTTACTCCTGGCTTTGCTTTTCGTGGTGATATTGAGGAAAGTACAACTATTCAAAGAGCTAAGTTAATCAACTTAGGAATCCAAATTAATAATCAACTGTTGATGTTGATTGTAGAAGTTAGCCCAGATGACCAACAAAATGATATAACTTTGCGGGTACACCCCACAGGGAATGAAATTTACCTTCCATTTGGAGTGACACTCACAGTTCTGGATGAAACAGATACTGTATTCCTAGAAGCGCAAGCCAGAGATATTGATAATTATATCCAGTTACAGTTTCGCGGTAGTATCGGAGAAAGATTTGGCGTCAAGCTGAGTTTCAATGATGCTAGTGTCGTAGAAAATTTTGTGATTTAACTAGACAGATGTAATCTGAAGTCATGGGCAAGTTAGTGGTATTGAAATTCGCTGACGGTAACTTCACACAAGGATTTGCTGTCACTGTGCAAATTGGTGATGAAGGTGAACTACCAGCAGTAGAAACAACTGGAAAGTTACCACCAGCTAGAGAATTACCGCAATATTATATTCATTGGCAATCTAGTTATAAAAGGCTGGGTATTCCTTACCGCTTGGAAGCAAACACTGCACAGGTAACAAATGTATCCGTAACCAAAGATTGTCAAACAGCTGCTCAGAGTTTGCGATCGCGTTTCAATTCTTGGCTGCAAGCTGAAGAATTTCGTCCGATTCGTGAGAAGTTACTGGAAAAATTATCACCCAATGATATTATCCGCATCATTCTCCAGACAGAAAATAGCGAATTACAAAGATTTCCTTGGCATTTATGGGACTTGTTGGAACGCTACCCCAAGGCAGAAATTGCTTTAGCATCACCCAGATATGAACGCATCAACCAACCTCGCTCTCCCAATCCTCAAGTCAATATTTTAGCAATTGTTGGTGACAGTCAAGGAATTGATACCCAAGCTGATAAAGATTTATTACAATCTTTACCCGATGCTGATGTCAGTTTACTGGTGGAACCGGATCGCAAGGAGTTAACAGACCAAATCTGGGGTAAAAACTGGGATATTCTTTTCTTTGCGGGACATAGTACTAGTCAGGGAGATAATTGTGGACGAATCTACCTGAATCAAAATGATAGCTTAAGTATTGCTGAACTCAAGTATGCTCTGAAAACTGCTGTAGAGCGTGGTTTGCAACTAGCAATTTTTAACTCTTGCGATGGTTTAGGATTAGCACGAGAATTGGCTGATTTACAGATTCCGCAAATAATTGTCATGCGCGAACCTGTTCCTGACCAAGTAGCGCAGGAATTCTTAAAGAATTTTCTCACTGCCTTAGCTCAGAATACAACATTATATCTGGCAGTTCGGGAAGCCCGGGAAAGATTGCAAGGATTGGAAAATAAGTTCCCTTGTGCAACTTGGCTACCGATAATTTGTCAGAATCTATCACAAACACCAGTAAGTTGGGATGAACTTAAACTTCCTGTAGCTACTGTAACGAAATCTTCTAAACCGATAGCTCGCACTTTAGTTAGTGCATTAATTGTCACTTTGATAGTTGCATTGTTAAGATTTTTTGGTGTTTTGGAAAGTTCTGAACTGAAAGCTTTTGACCAGATGTTGTGGTTACGTTATTTGGTGATTACAGAAAAACCAGATGATCGGTTGTTAATTATCACTATCGATGATAATGACTTAGCGATGCAACGACGTAACCGTGAAGATTTAGGAGCAAGTTCTATTTCTGAGAAATCTCTCAACCAACTTCTTGTCAAACTGGAAGAATATCAACCCCGCGCAATTGGTTTGGATATTTATCGTGATTTTGAAATTAAAACAAAAGAATTAAGTAATCGCTTACAGAATACACAAAACTTAATCGCAGTTTGTAAAGGAAGTGACGCAACTGCAAAAACTGTTGGTATTGCTCCCCCTTCAGGAATTCCTACTGAACGCTTAGGTTTTAGCGATTTTCTTCACGATCAAGATGGAGTTGTGCGTCGTCATTTATTATTTATGAATCCAGAAGCTGCATCTTTATGTCCGGCTTCTTATGCTTTGAGTGTACAGTTAGCATTTCGTTATTTAGCAGTTCAAGATATTTTACCAAAGTTTAATGCTCAAGGAGAATTAGAATTAGGTAGTACTGTTTTTAACAATATAAATTCTCGTACAGGTGGTTATCAAGGTATTGATGCCAATGCTGGACAAATTTTACTTAATTATCGTGCGGTAGAAAATATTGCCCAAAAAGTCACACTTACGGAATTTTTATCAGGTCAAATTAATCGTAACGCTATTAAAGATAAGATAGTTTTGATTGGTGTTGTTTCTAAGCAAGATTTCCCTGATTATTGGGCTACTCCTTATGGCGATCGCTTTCATAACCAAATGCCTGGTGTGATGGTACACGCTCACATGACTAGTCAAATCCTTAGTAATGTGTTGAATCGGCGTCCTTTGATGAAAGTATGGTCTGGGTGGATTGATTTTGGATGGATTTTTTGCTGGTCTGTTTATGGTGGTTTAGTTGTTTGGTTTTTAGATTATTCTCCACGGTTGATTGTTGGACTTGGTGTCGGTGGGTTGGTTTTGTATGTGGTATGTTTTGGTTTTTGTGTTCAAGGATATTGGGTAGCTTTTGTTCCTTCTGTCGTGGCACTATTTGGGACGGTTGGTGTCATGTATTTTGAATATCTCACGCAAAGGCGCTAAGGCGCTAAGAGGGTATGAGAGTAATTTTAATTTTGAGTGCTATGTTGATTGGTTTTGCTGATGTAGGAGGTTTGAGTTTAGCTCAGCCATCTACTATTAGAGCTAAGGTTGCGCGGTTTGTTCCTCCTCCGACTCCTCCCGGGCCTGCTCCTGGTGGTCGTGTTCGTGGTGGTGCGAGAAGAACTGAATGTTTTGGGTCAACAACTGGAAAAACTCCTTTGACTGCTTTGGTTCCTGCTACACAACAAGGTAATGTTGTTAATGTTTGGGCTTTGACTACTAGCGATCGCCCAACTTTATGGTTTTATGTTCCTTATACCCAAAGTTCTGGGGGAATGGCTGATTTTGTTCTCCAAGATGAGGATGCAAATCCAATTTATGAAACAAATGTTAATTTACCGCAACAACCTGGGGTAATTGGTGTTTCCACAAAGAATGCTCCAGCTTTGCAAGTTGGGAAGCGGTATCGTTGGTTTTTGAATATTTATTGCGATCAAAAGAAGGAGTCTTTTGCTTTTTATGTTGAAGGGGTAATTCAGCGGACTAATTTGAATGCAACAATTAATCAAAAGTTACAAACGGCGTCGTTGAGTCAGCAGGTCGGTATTTATGCTGAGAATAGTATTTGGCATGAGGCTATTACTATACTCGCTCAACTACGTCAGAAAAATCCTACTGATGCCAGTTTGCAAGCTGAGTGGCAGAATTTACTAGAGGGAATTAATTTGGGTGATGTGGCAGGAAAGGCAATAGTTGTAAAGTAGATCATTCAGTTTTGTAGTGGCTAGCTAGTCTTTCTGTAATATTTTTTTTATGTCTTTGATTAGAAGAAATAAATGTAAAGGGTCAGTTGGACTAGGCTCAAAATCAAACTGCTCGTACCATAGTCGTGCTTTTTCGTCTTTAGCATGAACGACTAATGCACGTATACCAGCAATATCAGCTGCTTGGGTAGTACGATACAATGCATCCTTTAATAATCCTTTACCAATTCCTCTTCTTTGTTCATTCATACTGACAGCTAAACGTGCCAGAATCATAATTGGTATGGGATGCTTTGCTAGTCCTTTGGTGACACGGACTGGCGCTTCGTCATGAGTAACAGCACCTACGCTCAAGCTATAATAACCTACTATGTTGTCCTTAAGGCAAGCAACATAAGTTTGAGCGCTATTAGATTGTTGGTTTTGCAAAGCATAACGAAGCAGAAAGCGATTTAGCTCCACATTGCCGCAATCAAAATCTTGTAGGTTATGTGTAGCCGATAATTTTTCTATGTAAGGCTTGGTCAAGGGAATAACTCAATCAAAAATACTCGGTTTTGTTAATAAGCTACGAAGACGAGGTTTCTCTTGTACTGGACGATCAAGAGCTGCTTGAAAAGCTTGCCATTGATCAGAGTCTAGTACGAAAAGGCGGCGATTTGTCAACGTTTCTTCTGCCGCGATTAAACCATGTTCAAGCAAAAACTCACTAACGTTTTTATGAGAAGCTAGTGCAGCCTGTTGCAATAGCTTTTTTACTGCTGTATTTGTACGAATATCTATCCTTTCGGATTTTGGTTCAGGTAAGCTTTGCATACTTTTATGTAGTTTTATACCCATCTTACACTTATGATATCATACACACGTTGTCCTGACAATTCTCATCTATAGCTAGACAGGAAAATCAAGAAAATGAGTAAATTTAAGTACCAAATGCTAATTCAGTGGTCTGAAGAAGACAACTGTTTTTTAGTAGGATTTCCTGATTTTCCCGGACAACGTTGGCGAACTCATGGCAATAATTATGAAGAAGCTGTAACAAATGGAATTGAAGCGTTAGAGTCTCTAATTATGGCTTACGAAGCAACAGGTGAAAAGCTTCCAGAACCAATTGTCAATAAAGCTGCCTAATTGCATGGGTTAATTAGTGCAGGTACGCGCAACATACTGATTACGTCCGCATTGTTTTGCTTCGTAGAGTGCTTTATCAGCTAACGCAATTAAAGACTCGGGAAAAATTGATTGTGTTGGTATCATGCTGACTACCCCTAAGCTAATTGTCAAAACTTTATTTTCGGATCCCTCATGAGGGATTTCAGATTGACGCATTTTCTCCTGAATCGATTGTGCAACTATAATTGCCCTGGAAATATCACTATTTGGTAAAATTACCACAAATTCTTCGCCACCATAGCGAGCAATAAGAGCAGTAGGATGTGTAACGATTTGTTGCAAAATCTTCGCTACTTGTTGTAGACACCAATCCCCTTGAAGATGTCCATAAGTATCGTTATAAATTTTAAAATAGTCTACATCACAAAGAATAAGTCCCAATGGTTGTTTTTCCTGCTGGAGACGCTGCCATTCTTGGGTAAGGTAGTTATCAAAATATCGTCGATTGGCAATTTGGGTTAGTCCATCTACCCGCGATAGACGTTCTAGTTCTTGGTTGGTAGACTGTAGTTCTATTGTCCTCTCAGTAATCCGTTGTTCCAAAGTTGAAAATAAGTCTTGCAACTGTTGTGACATTTGGTTAAAAGCATTGGACAGTTGCCCTAATTCATCGTTTCGTTCTGGTGGTAAGTGAACAGCAAAATCTCCTTTAGATAGCTGCTTCGTTGCTTGCAGCATTTGCTGTAAAGGATGAGCAATCTGCTGGCGTAGGACATCGTATATGATTGCAATTTCAAGTATAAGGGCGATGCCACCAGATAGCAAAACAAATTCCGCAGCATTCCAAGCGTCATCTTGCATAAGAGACTTAGGATAAACCGTGACAAAGTACCATTGTGGCCCAGAAAGTTGGGTAACAGCTAAGAATTCGCGGTCGTAGGAATTATCAAGAACCTTAGCGGTAGCAGCCTGATATAGCTGATTATGTACGAGGTCATAAATCCGGTTTAGATGAGCATCTCCAAGCTCAGTGATGTTGAGATTGCCGTGTTTGGCATTAATTTGAGATGCAAAGTTTGGATGGACAATGAGATTACCATCTTGTCTAAAAATTAAATTGTAAGTGCCACTCCAGCGATCACTAGTAGTGCGTTGGATTAATTCATTGAGGATAATATCATGACCGACGGTGGCAATGTGCTGATGGGTATTGTCAATTGGGGTGACAACAGAGACAATCCAATCTGGACTGGCAGGATCATGATAGGAACCTGTCCATACTGTTTGCCGTTCAGGATCGTGCAACACATCGCTGAGATAGAAAAAATTTTCCTTGCGAACATCAAAATCTCCCTTTACCATTAAAGGCCCTGGTACTTCTGGCCAGTAGGTTACGGCAATATTCTCTGGTGCAACTAGGTAGGTATTTACAAACCGATTACGCCAAGCAGGTCCATAATGCTGTAAAAGTTTTTCAAACAAGCCTATGCGTCTCAACAGCGACTTAGTTAAAGTAACACCACGACCAACAAAGACAGAAGATTTATGCTTAGAGTCAAACTGTTGTAAATCCTGCCCTTCGGGAAAATTACGATGAGTACCATCTGACCAAAGGTACAGTGTAGTCATGGTGTTTGGCGAAAGTGGTAATTTAACTGCTTCCAAAAATTCTTGTTTGAACATGGCGTGTTGGTCTACAGCCAGCTTAAAAATTGCTTCTTCTCGTTTTCCACGCTCAGTCACATATTTTTGCAGTTGATCCTGAGTTTTCAGCTCAGATTGTCCTATCATGTGTCCATAGCTGAGTATGGCTGATAGAATAAAGACGCACAGCATCCGAATGAAAAGGTTGATTACGGTAGTTCGTGTTAACGAGGTGTTACCCTGAATGCGTGGTTGCAATTGTTTCTCCAAGCTTCAACTCCAGGAAAAGATTAGAGTTCCCTGAGATTTTTCTAAAATAAGCATACTTCTATAAGTACTTCGGCGATAACCGTGTAATTTCTCACTCTTATGACCTAAATCACAGTAATTATTCCATCTTCCAAAAGAGAGAGTTGGCATTAAAAATCTATGTTGTAAAATAGACATAGATGCATTCGGGGACCAGTTATCTGGTTATAAACGCCTATCGAGACTATCTTTGGTAATCTCCAAGGTTTGAAGCCCAGCCAGCTGAAACAACTACAGCGGCTGTACCACCAGCGCATACCGGGCGATCGCGTCACTACGTCCGAGTTTTCCCAGCGTCTGGCGGCTATTAGTACGGAAATTAATCTACCTGTATGTGTATACCTAAATCGTCGTGGACAAGTTATCCGTGTCGGGGTAGGTTCACCACGTCAAACGCAAATTCCTTTACTGGAGTTGCCCCGTTATGGTGCGGAACGACTTAGTGGTATCCGTTGTATCGCCACTCAGCTAAAGCCAGAACCGCCTAATGAAGCGGCACTGACAGCAATGGCTTTACAACGATTAGATGCGCTAGTTGTGATTAATGTTACCGGAGGAGGATTTCAACGACGGGGTGGTGGTGCGACCGGGTATGTTAAAGAAACTTACTTAGCTCACCTAGTAGCCAATACCAAACAGTTAGTTTTAACGAACTCCTCTAAGAGTCAATCTTCAGATTCATTCTCCCACGTTTCCTCGCCCATGAGTGTTGATGCCCTTTCAAACCAAGATTTTATTGACTTGGTGGAAGGATTAGAAGAGGAATTTCGGCGAGAATATGTTGCTCAGGAAGTTGATTCTGACCAGGATCGTGTTTTAATTGTTGGTGTGATGACTGATGAAGTGAATAATCGTCAGTTTCAAGATAGCATTGCAGAATTATCACGGTTGGTGGATACTGCTGGCGGGCAAGTATTACAAACAGTCCAACAAAAGCGATCGCGCATTCATCCGCAAACAGTGGTGGGTGAAGGAAAAGTCCAAGAAATCGCTTTAACAGCACAAACTCTAGGATGTAACCTAGTTGTTTTTGATCGGGATTTATCACCCGCGCAAATTCGCAATTTGGAACTCCAAATTGGTATGCGTGTTGTTGACCGTACAGAAGTTATTTTAGATATTTTTGCTCAACGTGCCCAATCTCGTGCTGGTAAGTTACAAGTAGAACTTGCACAGTTAGAGTATATGTTACCAAGACTCACAGGTAGAGGTCAAGCGATGTCACGATTGGGGGGTGGTATCGGTACTAGGGGTCCTGGTGAAACTAAGCTAGAAACAGAACGTCGGGGTATTGGACGACGTATTTCTCGCTTACAACAAGAAGTTAATCAGCTACAAGCACATCGAGAACGGTTGCGTCAAAGAAGACAGCATCAGGAAGTTCCTAGTATCGCTATAGTTGGTTATACCAATGCAGGTAAATCTACTTTGTTAAATGCTTTAACTAATGCTACCGTTTACACTGCTGACCAATTATTTGCTACCTTGGATCCGACTACACGTCGTTTGGTAGTTCCTGAAGCTAAGACTGGTGAAAGCCAAGAGATTTTGGTGACAGATACGGTAGGATTTATCCACGAATTACCTGCATCTTTGATGGACGCTTTTAGAGCTACTTTAGAGGAAGTGTCGGAAGCTGATGCACTACTACATTTGGTGGATTTATCTCATCCAGCTTGGTTGAGCCATATTCGCTCAGTCAGGGATATTTTAGCAGAAATGCCGATTACACCTGGTCCAGCTTTGGTAGTTTTTAACAAAATAGACCAAGCCGATGGCGATGCTTTAGCTTTAGCCCAAGAAGAGTTTCCCATGGCTGTGTTTATTTCCGCAAGCGATCGCCTTGGTTTAGAAACTCTCCGTCAGCGCTTGGGTCAGTTAGTGCATTATGCTGTCACTTCTGGTTAAATGTTGAAATAAAATCTTGATTTTCTGCGTAACCCTGGTAGGAATACTGGGGTTATTGCTATTTTGGTAACGTCTAGTGTTAAGTAACAACTACTCTGATCTATCGTAGGGGGAGAAATCTTACTTGTCCTTCCCACTCTCTCTCAAGGCTGCACTCAGCAATCAAAATAATTTCCTCTATAACTAATCCTACTGAGACACGACGACTTACCTCAAACAATCCGGGCATAAATAATCCTGCTTGGGTGCGTTGGTATGCAAAAGTTATCATCGTGGCAACATCATGAGTCAGAATAATTCGCCCTTCTTGGGCTGCCCATGCCAACACAATTGGGTCATCTGCTCCCGACAAGTTCACATCCTGAACACGCACAATATTAATCTCTGGGCTTTGACGAAGAACACCTCGCACAATTTGGTTATTAAAATTTTCATCAGCCAGGAATCGAGCCACTGTGGATTACCTGGATTGATTTCGTCTAGCAAGCAGGCGATCACGTATTCCAATTGGATTAAAACGTTGTTCAACCTCCTGCTGAATCACATCTGCCTGACGTTGACGTTCTATAAGATAGGTATGAACCTCATTCTGGTGTCTAAGGTAGTAACCAATAACCAAGTATATATCTGGAAGTTGTAGCGATGGATACTGCTCCCATATTTCCTCTGGCGTACATCCCTCAAGAAAAGCGGTAACAACAGTGTCTAAAGTGATGCGAGTTTTGGCAACTCGCACAACACCTTGAGCATCCGTTTCTATAGGTGCGGGTTCAAGTGCGATCGTTAGAGTCATAAGCTCCATCAAGTTTCTACTCTACATAATAGCAAATGCCTAGTCAGGCTGAAGCCTCTAAATCTTACATTAGGGGTAGAGGGTAACATAACATTTTGTTTTTGAAGAGGAGTAATATTTCCGTAACTACTAAAGAAAACGCTGTATTAGCTATCAGTTAACTATGAGTAAAACTCAACACTCATGCTTATGCATCACCGTATAGACGTAGCATTTGTATATGATTCTTAGTATTTCTTCGTAATCACATTTTATAGATGTTACTTAACTATAAGTTTATTAATAACTACAGGACTTATACCAAAAATTGCTGACATATTGAATTGTTCTTACAGCAATTCATCTAGAGGTAATAGCAGTGTTGTGGAGGGTGTAACCCCCCATGACCGATTAAAAGTCAGGTTTAAACTATAGTCTCAGCTATAAATCAAGGCTAAAAAAGAAACCTAACCGGAAAGAATGCTTCAAGAACTGTAGCTGATAAATACTTTACATAACAGCAACGAAACTCACACCGAGGTGATAATGATACACGAAAAACTTTCTCCTGGATTACTGCTAGCCTTTGAAGACTACCAACGCGAAGGTGAGCAAGCTTTAACCACCCATAAGCGATCGCTTGGTATTATCACTCCCAGAAATGCCATCAAATCCCCCCGCTCTGTGGTTTTTATCTACTGTGACGAAGATGCAGACTTGAGTCATTTAGAACAGTATGGTATTTGTGTAAATCAAAACACTGGTACTTTGAGAACAGCTTACTTACCCATCGATGGATTGGATGCTTTATCAGAAGAAGCTACAGTACAACGCATCAAACCATCCCGCAAATTACACTTACGGATGGATGTGGCATCAGATGCAGTCAAGTTACCCCAATTTCAAAACAAAAGTAAATTAACTGGTAAAGATGTAATTATTGGTGTTGTAGATAGTGGAATTGATGCCAAACACCCAGCCTTTGCTGGTAGAATTCTTAAAATTTGGGATCAAGTTTTACCTGGGCCAGGAGTTAAAGAAGGAAGTTACGGTGCAGAATTTAGTGGAGAACAATTAACCATTTCTCAAGATACAGACGGACACGGTACTCATGTTGCAGGTATCGCCGCTGGTTGTGACACTAATTATAGTGGTGTTGCAACAGAAGCTGAATTAGTTATTGTCAAAACTGATATGCAGGATGCCCACATTGCCGATGGTGTGCGTTATATTTTCCGAGTAGCGCAAGAATTAGGTCGTCCTGCGGTAGTCAATCTCAGCTTGGGTGGACACGCTGACGCTCATGATGGTAGTGATTCTTTATCTAAAATCATTGATGGGGAAACAGGCCCTGGACGGATAGTTTGCTGTGCAGCTGGAAATGAAGGTAATGATAATATTCACGGTCAAACAAATATATCCAAAGGCAAAACTGTTTCCATGCGGTTCCGTGTTCCTTTATCACAAGTAGGAATTGTTTGGTTAAATGGTTGGTATGGTGGTAACACTCAAATGGAAGTGTCTCTCCGCAGTCCCAGTGGCTTTGTGACTCCCTTCCAAAAGATTGTTACTAAAGGAAATCCATCTCAGGAATACAACTTACCTGATGCCAGAGTCCAAATTGTTACACCAGGACCAGACCAAGCCAACGGAGACTATAACTTCTTCGTACAAATTCGTGGTACTGGCCCATCACCCGTGAGCGGAGGTGTTTGGCAGTTACGTGTACGCAACAGTGGAGCCAATGAGGGACGTTTAGATGTATGGACATTAGATGACCAGTCTGCCGTATATTTTACTGGTAAATGTGCCCAAGATAGCGTGAAAATTGGCTCTCCTGGGGCTGCTAACAGTGCAGTAACTGTGGCATCTTACACTACTAGAGTCCAGTATACAGATATAGATAACAAACCTCGGGAAATGGGCTTGCAATTGAATAATATATCTGAATTTAGTAGCGAAGGCCCATTGCGAAATGACGCTAAAAAACCAGATGTAGCTGCACCTGGAGCGATGATTGTTTCTGCACTATCAAGTACCACAGACAAATTTGAGCGCTCAATGATGATTAGCTCCAAATATGTGGTATCGGCTGGTACAAGTATGGCATCGCCTTTCGTTAGTGGCATAGTAGCACTACTCTTGCAACGTGACCCTAATTTAACTCCCGATGCAGTTAAAGAGTTACTACGTCAAAACAGTTCCATTCCAGAACAAGCACCAGGTACTTTTGATAATAAGTGGGGTTATGGATTAATTAACTCTGAAAACCTCTAAATTATATCTGAGGATAGATGCATAATTCTATACAAGGGTAGGCGATCGCAGTTCATAAATTTGTTAGGGTTAAAGAGTCCGGTACGGCATTCTTTAACCCTAAAACCGTGGTGTATGAATTACCAAAAGTTAGATAGTTCCTTAGCAATGGCTTTGAATAACGTTCAAAATCCAGAAGAAGCCAGTTTGGTAGTCTTTATCCACACAGAAAAAGATTTAGATAGCACCGCTAGTAGTTTTTTAGAGAATCTGGGTGTCAGTAATACTACGAGTGGCACAGGTGTATTTACAGCTACATTATCCCCAAACGCTATATCCCAACTTTCCGAGCAACCTTGGGTAAAACAGATAAAATCATCGCAAAATATGCGCTTGTTACCACCAAAGTTCGGCATGGGTAACATGGGTGCTTAATAATTAGTAACGTAAATTGTTACAAGCCTTTCTATTTTTTTACATTTAAATACTGTATTCATTACTAGGGTTACAGCCAAAACTTAACCTTAAACATTCTTTGATCCCTCTTACTTTGCAGCTACAGACAGTCCTAAACTGTAGGTGAGAGTTGAATGGCAGTTGGGAGAATTTTTGTGAGAAAAGTATTATCTATCATTCTAGGGGGCGGAGCCGGTACACGCCTTTATCCACTAACTAAAATGCGTGCGAAACCAGCAGTACCAGTAGCAGGGAAGTACCGTTTAATAGATATCCCTGTGAGCAACTGTATAAATTCAGAAATTTATAAGATTTATGTTTTAACGCAATTCAACTCAGCTTCCCTGAACCGCCATATTGCTCGTGCGTATAACTTTTCTAGTTTTAGTGAAGGCTTTGTAGAAGTTTTAGCAGCACAGCAAACTCCAGAAAATCCTAACTGGTTTCAAGGTACAGCCGATGCAGTACGTCAGTACCTCTGGTTATTACAAGAATGGGATGCTGAGGAATATCTCATCCTCTCAGGCGACCATTTATATAGAATGGATTATCGTGACTTCATCCAACGCCATAGAGATACTAATGCTGATATTACTCTATCAGTTGTACCAATGGATGATCGCCGCGCTTCAGATTTTGGTTTGATGAAAATAGATGATTCTGGTAGGGTAATTAATTTTAGCGAAAAGCCTAAAGGTGATGCATTGGCTGCGATGCGTGTGGATACTACCTTATTGGGTTTAACACCAGAACAAGCCAAAATCCAACCTTATATAGCTTCCATGGGGATTTACGTATTTAAGAGAGATATTTTGATGAAGCTACTGCGAGAATCCCCAGAAAGTACAGATTTTGGTAAAGAAATTATTCCCAATGCCGCTGCTGATTATAACCTCCAAGCTTTCCTCTTTAACGGTTACTGGGAAGATATTGGAACAATCGATTCCTTCTATCATGCTAATTTAGGGCTAACACAGCAACCCCAACCACCTTTTAGCTTTTATGATGAAAAAGCCCCAATATACACCCGTCCTCGTTATTTACCACCTAGTAAATTATTAGATTGCCAAATTAGACAATCAATTATTGGCGAAGGTTGTATTTTAAAGGATTGTCGTATTGAACACTCAGTGCTTGGAGTTAGAACTAGGATTGATTCAGGTACTGTAATTGAAGATTCCCTAATTATGGGGGCTGATTTTTATCAAACTGCTGCCGATCGCCAAACTATTTTTAAAAGTGGTGATATACCTGTAGGTATTGGTAGTGACACAGTTATCCGTCGGGCAATTGTGGATAAAAATGCTCGCGTTGGTAGTGGTGTCAAAATTATTAACAAAGACAACATTGAAGAAGCAGAACGGGAAAGCCTTGGTTACTACATTCGTAGTGGTATTGTCGTTGTGATAAAGGGTGCTGTGATTCAGGATGGCACAATTATTTAGCTAACCACTGTGTCTTCCCAAATCTTAACCATTACAGAGACGTTCCGGTGGAATGTCTCTGTGATGGTATTGGTTGTAAGTTGCCTCAAGCCATTATGGAGGAAATTCCTCTCATACTTTCAGCAATAACCGTACTTGTTTCTATTAGAGATTTGTTAATTTATAGGCAGAGTCTATATGCTTAGGAGCGATGAAGCTCTAAGCCGTAATTATAAAAGGGAACGGGGAACAGGGAACAGGAACAGGGAACTATTGCCCATTGCCTATTCCCTTCTTCGATAAAAAACATATTGGTAATTTTTGATAGGAGGTTAGTGAATGGCTGGAGGTGACTTTAAAGATTATTACGGAATTTTAGGGGTTAATAAGTCTGCTACTGCTGAGGAAATTAAACAAGCTTTTCGGAAACTAGCTCGTAAGTACCACCCTGACGTAAATCCAGGTAATAAACAAGCTGAAGCGAAGTTTAAAGAAATTAATGAAGCTTATGAGGTTCTATCTGACCCAGATAAACGCAAGAAATACGACCAATTCGGTCAGTACTGGAAGCAAGCTGATCAAGGCTTTCCAGGGGGTAATGTTGGTGTGGATATGGGTGGCTTTGACTTCAGTCAGTATGGTAGTTTCGACGACTTTATCAACGAGTTATTAGGACGTTTTGGTACTACTAATACTCGTAGCGGGCAAAGCTATTATCGCACTTCTCCTAGTGGAACTGGTTTTGGTGGCTTTAGTGATTTTGGTTTTCAAGACTCAGGTACAGCAACCGCCCAAGATGGGGAAGCGGTTTTAAGTATTACCTTCTCAGAAGCTTTCCATGGAGTGCAGAAGTCTCTGAGACTGGGTAGTGAGGTGATTAATGTCCGTATTCCTGCGGGGGCGAAAACAGGTAGTCGTTTGCGTGTTCGAGGTAAAGGCCCTGTAAACCCTCTAAATCAACAACGAGGGGATTTGTATTTAAAGGTGGAGTTGCAAAGTCACCCCTTTTTCCAATTTGAAGGTGATAATTTGGTTTGTGAAGTGCCAATTACTCCAGATGAGGCGACTCTGGGTGCTTCTGTTGATGTGCCCACACCCGATGGGATGGTAAATGTTAAGCTTCCTGCTGGTGTCCGTTCTGGTCAATCCTTACGGTTACGGGGTAAAGGTTGGCCTCAACCTAAAGGGGGACGTGGAGACCAATTGGTGAAAGTAGCGATCGCGCCACCAAAAGACCTCACACCCCAAGAACGGGAATTATATGAGAAAATCCGAGCTATACGTACTTATAATCCCCGTAGTCATTTGCAGAATATCAAAATTTAACTAGACTCTCGACTGATGACGCGCCATTAAAGCCTGAATCCGAAACTTAGATGCTTCTATTGCTTCTGGTGTGGGTCGGGTAGCTTGCCAAGATGGACGCGCCATCAAGCGATCGCACCAGCTACCTATTATTGGATAACTATCTAAAGATATACCCAACATTGGCAAGAAAGGAATAGCACTTCCTGCTACAATATCAGCCAAAGTTAACTGTTCACCACCAAAATAAGAGCTGTTGTCTAATAGCTTTTCTAAAAATTGGATGACGATAGCGACCTTTTGCTTCGCTAGTTCTATCTTCTGAGAATCATCACTATTAGAAAAACCCATCATTTTACTAAATAATGGACTGATAGTTGGCATGAATTCATTCACTGTCACCATTTCTACCATCCGTACGATTGCTAAACTCTTAGGGTCGGTAGGTAACAGTGGAGGTGTTGGGTATTTTGCCTCTAAATAATCTAAAATTGCCAAAGATTCAATCACGTTAAAGTTATCATCCACTAAGACTGGAATATGATGAAACGGACTGATTTTAGTGAATTCAGAATCCAACTGGTCACCATCTAACTTCATTTCCACCAATTCATAGTCTAGTTGTTTTTCTATCAGTGCAATCCACACACGACTAGAATTTGCTGAAAGCGGCATATGATAAAGCTTTAGCATGGTTGTGTTAAGAAAGGGAACAGGAAATAGGGAATAGGGACGCGGTAACAGCTTACTGTTTTTTCCACTATCCACCATCCACTACCTACTACCCATTATCTCAAAATTTGGGTTTAAAACCCCGTCCTTCTAGGACGGCTTTACATTCTTGATGGATATCAATGCAGCCATGAATATTAGAGATGAAGGTTTACGGCTTTTGGCGGGAGGGCATCTCGCTACTGCTTCTGGACAACGTGTAAGACCATCTAAAGGCACTGCTTTTAGAGGCAATGTTGAATGAAGGAAGAATCCTCGTGGCTTTAGCCCGAGGAGTTGTCAAATTGTTCCAACAATTTCTCTACACTTGCGTTGTGGTCAAGGAATGAAAATAAATGTCTATAAAGTAGCTTTCCTTCTTTGTCTAACACGAACTGTGCTGGTAAGGGTGCGCCCAATGCTTGTCCTACTTCGTATGTACGAAACACTCGGCAGCTTGGGTCACTTAGTAAGGGCATTTTTAAATTCAAATCCTTAACAACTATTTGACTTTGCTGCTCATCGGTACTGGTAATCATTAAAACTTCTATACCACGATTTTTAAATTGCTCGTAGTTTTTATTTAAATCTTTAATATGAGGATAGCACAAGGGACAATATTGCTTTTCTGTAAAAATTCGAGTGAAAGCTAGTAATACTGGTTGCTTTCCTCTATATTCTGATAATTTTACTAATGTGCCACTGGTAATATCTGGTAGTTGAAAATCGGGTGTGAGAAATCCGAGTGGACGTTTATCTGTAGCCGGAATTGGTAGAAAATTACGGAAGAATCTCTCGTTAAATAGTCCACTAAAATCTGTAGAAGTCAACATATATATAATGAAGGTCAATACCTTTTAAGAGGGAACAGGGAAATCCCCATAATTTTTATCAATAATCAGGGCGAACAATTGTCCGCCCCTATTAATACCCTATTATACTTGTATAAACTAAACGGAAGCGAAGTATACTTTAGACTTCACTGGGTCAGGATTCATTGTTTGATCACCTGGTTGCCAACCTGCTGGACAAACTTCGTCGGGATGAGATTGTACGTACTGAATAGCTTGTAGTGTCCGCACGGTTTCATCGACACTGCGACCAAAGGCTAAGTTGTTGATGGTAGCGTGTTGAATTACACCATCTTTGTCAATGATGAATAGACCACGTAAGGCAATACCAGCCGCTGGATCCAGAACGTTGTATGCTGTACTAATTTCTTTCTTAATGTCAGAAACTAGGGGATAGTTAAGATCACCAACTCCACCAGATTTACGATCTGTTTGAATCCACGCTAGGTGAGAAAATTCGCTATCAACAGAAACACCAAGAACTTCTGTGTTAAGTTTCTTAAATTCTTCGTAGCGATCGCTAAATGCTGTGATTTCTGTGGGACAAACAAAGGTAAAGTCTAGGGGATAGAAAAACAGCACAACGTACTTACCGCGATAGTCGGAAAGTTTAACTGTTTTAAATTCTTGATCCGCAACACCTGTTGCTGTAAAATCGGGAGCCTGTTGACCAACACGGAGGCATCCTTCTGCTGCACTTGACATATATTAGTTCTCCTTTTGCCTTATATGCATCCAGTACCCAGCGTCGCGGGGAGCTTTCCTCCACTGAGACGACTGGAATAGAAATTCGGGTCAGCTAAAACCCACCCGTCCAAGTCATGATAGTTTAATTACAAACTGTAACAACTATATCATAGTCATAACGATTTTGAGTAACGATGAAAAATTTAGATAAAAGAGAATGGTTGCTGACTAATGGCTTGGGAAGCTTTGCTAGTGGTACAGTCTCTGATGTTCGCACTCGTGCTTATCACGGTTGGTTATTTGCTGCTACCACTCCACCATCGGGGCGAACATTATTATTTTCTCACTTAGAAGCTAGTTTAGAGCTAAAAGAAACAGTAGTAGCATTAGGGACAAATTTTTGGAGTAGTGGTCAAATTAAGCCAACGGGTTATGAGTTACTACGTTCTTTTAAGATTAACCAAGTTCCTCAATGGATTTGGGGTGGAGAAAACTGGGAGTTGACGAGAGAGTTAGTAATGCCTTATGGGTTGGTAGAAGAGCGTAGAGATGACCCGGTGGGTCGTCTCCCTACTTCATCAGCGGAATTTTCTTTTTGTCACCGTCTTTTAATTCGCTATCACTATGAAGGTTTAGATAAAGGAATTTTAAGGTTACGATTGCTTATAGCTGATCGGGATTTTCATCATCAGCAATACGCATTTCCGGAATTACAGTTTTCCCAGATGCTTTCTGAGAAGCAAGTTTGTTTGCAAGCGATAAACGGTGGTAATTTTGGTACACCATGGTATCTACGCTGGACTCAAGGAAATTACCAACCAGATGGAGTTTGGTACTGGAATTATCAATTAGTAGAAGAAACAGAACGAGGATTAGGCGATCGCGAAGATTTATACAGTCCTGGTTATTTGAGTGTTACTCTTCAACCTGGGGATACAGTAACTTTAGAAGCACGGGTAGGTTTTCCAGAAGCACAAGAAACTGCTCTCAGTTCTGAAACTTTTACAGAGGAAGTTGAGAGGGAGGAAGAGCGGTTAGCGAGTCTTTTTGGAGGGAGAGGGGG
>Ga0224723_1000920_pt1 | contig 19016 bp, 11 predicted proteins | sample Balambano_FR2_Me_FD_161647 | JGI IMG/M metagenome (GOLD analysis project Ga0224723, IMG submission 161647) | Freshwater sediment microbial communities from Lake Towuti, South Sulawesi, Indonesia - Balambano_FR2_MetaG | ecosystem: Environmental > Aquatic > Freshwater > Lake > Sediment | place...
TGATAGTCGTGTGGGCGACGTTGACGGTCGTCTTGGCGACGTGAACGCACGGCTGGACAGCATCGGCGGCGAAGTCGATAGCAAGCTGGGCGCGCTGGCGAACGATGTCAACGGTCGTCTTGGCGATGTGAACGCGCGGCTGGACGGCATCGGCGGCGAAGTCGATAGCAAGCTGGGCGCGCTGGCGAACGATGTCAACGGTCGTCTTGGCGATGTCTATGCACGCCTGGACAGTCTGCCGAACGAGCTGGACGCTCGCATCGGTGGCGTAATTGACGCTCGCACGAACCCGCTGGCGGGTGAAATGGGCGAAGTCCGCAGCCGCGTGACATTGATGGACAAGATGTTCTACGACTACGATGCGCGCCTGAACGATTACGACGCACGGCTCGACGGCATGGGCGACCTGAACGCGCGGATTGACGGCGTAAGCAGCGACCTGAACAACCGCTTCGGCGATGTCTACGCACGGCTCGACGGCATGGGCGACGTGAACGCGCGGATTGACGGCGTGACCAGCGACGTGAACAACCGCTTCGGCGATGTCTACGCACGGCTGAGTGACCTGGATACCGATGTTACTTCGCAACTGAGCGCGGTTGACGCGCGCTTCAGCAGCTTTGACTATGACGCGCGGCTGGGCGACCTTGATGGGCGTGTGCGGGGTCTGGAAGCGCTGCCTGCTGAATTTGAAACCTTCAGAACAACCTACACGCCTGTACCTGTTGTGCCGTCAAAGCCTGCCCAACCCGATGATCTCAAGATTGTCGAAGGCATCGGTCCCAAGATGGAGCGGGCGCTGCACGCGGCTGGCATCCTCACATTTGCAGACCTGGCACGCGCGACGGTTGAACAGATCCATGCTGCGATTGAAGCGGCTGGAATGCGCTTCGCCCCCAGTGTTCCAACCTGGGCGCGTCAGGCGCAATATATGGTGGATGGCGATGAAGCAGGCTTGAAAGTCTATCAGGACACGTTAACTGCGGGACGCGAGGGCTAAACCATCGTGATCTCTCTAGCTATTTTTCTCACTCGCGTAAGGGCAGACGGACATGATGCGTAAACTCCTGCTCCTGATTCTGATTGCGGCGGCGCTGTTTGGCGCTGCCGCGCTCGTCGGCGCGCAGCAGCAAAGCGGGCTGACGATTACCGGCGTTGATGACAGCGATTTCCCGACTATTCGCCTGTTCGCAACGGTGATCAATAACGAAGGCAATTTCATTTCTGGCTTGCGTGAACCAGACTTTGAGGCGCGCGTTTCTGGCGATGACACCACCATTGTGCAGGTGGAAGAGATCGTCACGGGCAGCGTCAATGCCTCGGTCGTGCTGGTGATTGACTCCAGCGAGAGTATGTTCAGCCAGCCTTTGGAACGCACACAGGCAGCCGCCAATATCCTGATCGACCAACTGCGCGAAGGCGATGAAGTCGCTATCATCGATTTCGACTCCGGCTTCCGCATTGCCCAGCCGTTCACGACCGATCTGGCTGCGGCGCGCGCCGCCATCGCCGCGATCAGCGCGGGCGGTGTCACCTCGCTCTACGACGCGGCATACGCGGGCGTCGAGCAAGCGGTACAATCAGCGCAATACGACCGCCGCTACGTGGTGCTGATCACCGATGGTCATGAGTTCGGCGGGCTGAGCGCGCGTTCGGCAACGGCAGCCGTCGAACTGGCGCAGGCGAACAATATCCCGATCTTCGCGGTCGGCTTCGGTTCGATCTTTGAGCCGTATCTGCGCACGCTGGGCGAAACCGTTCCAGGCGGCGGCACGTTCATCCTGCCCGACTCCGCAGGCGTTGAAGGCATTTTGAGCTTCATCAGCAACTTCATCACCGGGCAGTACATCATTACGCTTGAACCGGAGATCGAGCCAGACGGCTCGCGTGCGCCCATTCAACTGACGACCGGTAACTTCAACACCAGCTTTGCGTATACCACCCCCGATCTGTATCCAATCGCAGTGATTGATGGCGTGCCCAGCCGCCCGATAATCGAACCTGTGCGCATCAGCACCGCCGGACGTGCGCCGCGTCTCCTGGAGACGATCAACGTCCTGATTGATGGCAATCTCGTGCAGCAGTTCGCGCGCGCCGACTTTGGCGATGCGATTACATCATTTGAAGGCTCTGTCTTGATCGACCCGCTGCAATTTGCGCCGGGTGCCTACACTATTACGGTGGAGGCAGTCGATCAGCAGTGGGCGAGCCGCAGCAGCAGCGAGACGTTCGTCATTGGCGCGCTGCCGCTCGTCTTTGAAGCGACGGGTATTGATGCGAACGAAGTGATTGACGAAGACGCGCCGCGCACTGTCACTGCTACCGTGCAGCAATCACAAACACCCGTGCAGAGCGTGACGTTTGCGCTCAACGGCGAACCCATTGGCGAAAGCACCAGCGAACCGTACACAGTTGATGTTCCGGTACAAGACCTGGAGCCGGGTGATTACGTACTGACCGCGACCGCAAGTAACCAGGCTGGGGAATCAGCATCGGTTGATCTGCCGTTCAGCATCCCCGCGCCCACGCCCACTGCGACGGCGACGTTCACCACTACACCGGAACCGACGGCGACCAATACGCCTGTCCCACCAACCGCAACGCCTGTCCCGCCAACTGCAACGCCTGTCCCAACCAACACGGCTGTCCCAACCAACACACCCGTGCCGACCAACACGGCTGTGCCACCGACCGCTGTTGCGCTCAATTGCGCGGTTATGGGTGTGACGGCGCTGGAAAGCATCAGCGACCCCGCGCGTGCGGTCAGTGTGACCAACCTGTCAGCCGCGACACTGGAGACGGTGATTTTTGCGATTGATGGTGTCGTCATTGACGAAGATACGAACGAACCGTTCATCGCCGTCTTCGATGCGCGCGCCCTTGAACCCGGTGCGCACACGCTGACCGTTACCTGCATCAGCGCGGAAGGCGCGGAGCAGGTTGTCACTGTGAACTTCGCCGTCTCGGCACCGCTGCCGACGGCGCTGGCACAGTTCGACATCGCCACGCTGACGCCGACGGATGTGCCGCCGACGGCAACCGATGTGCCAACCGCGACGGATGTGCCGCCGACGGCAACCGATGTGCCAACCGCGACGGATGTGCCGCCGACAGCGACCGATGTGCCAACCAATACGCCTGTGCCGCCGACAGCGACGGAAGTTGTGATCGTGCCGACGAACACCGCTGTGCCGCCGACCAATACGGCAGCGCCGACGGCGACGGACGTGCCACCGACAGCGACGCCAGTGCCGCCGACGGAAATCCCCGTAGGCTTCACGGTCACAGGTATCACCGTAGGTGAAGTTGTGACCGACCCCGCCCGCGCCGTGCGCGCCGTGCCGAATGAAGGGGTGGACGCGCAGCTCGTCACGTTCACGCTCAACGGGCAGGTACTGGAAACCGACGCGGCGGATCCGTTTCTGACGGTCATCAATACAGGCGCTTTGGAGCCTGGCACATACCTCCTTGCCGTGACGATGAACGACACCACAGGCGCTCTGGGCACGCAGCAAATCCCGTTCGTTATCCCGGATGCTGCCGCGCCGACGATTGCGGTGTTCGGCATCGCTACGCTGACGCCGACGACTGTTCCACCAACCAACACGGTTGCCCCGCAGCCGACCGCTTCGCCGCTGCCGTTCGGCTTCACACTCACGGGCATCAGCGCAGGCGAACTCATCAATGCGTCGTCGGTGCGGGTCGGTGCAGAATTTGCTGAAGGCGTAACAGCCGCCAGCGTCCTGTTCGCGCTCGATGGCTCGCCGTTCTTCAACGACACATCTGCACCATTCGAGACGCTCATCAACCTGCAAAGCCTGCCCGCTGGCGAACACACGATTGACGTGATGGCGACCAGCGTGGACGGCGCGACGGCGATGCAGAGCGTGACGTTCAGCGTGCCGGAACGCGCGGTGCTGCCTGCTGTCGTGGCGCAGCCAACGGTGGTTGCACCGACCGACGCGCCGCCTGCCACCGTCACAACCGCCCCCACAGACACGAGCGCGCCGACGGACACAGCAGCCCCGACGGATACCACAGCGCCTACCGCTTCACCGCTACCATTCGGCTTTACGCTGACGGGCATCAACGAGGGCGACCTGGTAGAAGCGCCGTCTGTGCAGGTCGGCGCGGAGTTCGCTGAAGGTGTAGAAGCTGCCAGCGTGATTTTCGCACTCGATGGAACGCCGTTCCTGACCGATCGCAGCGCACCCTTTGAGACACTCGTCAATCTGCAAAGCCTGCCAGAAGGCGAACACACGCTCGATGTGACGGCGACCAGCGCCGACGGCGCAACGGCGAGTGAAAGCGTGACGTTCAGCGTGCCAGCGCGTGCGCAGGCGGTTGAACCGACGGTCGTGCCGCCGACTGAAACACCCACCGACGCCCCGACGAACACCCCAGAACCGACGGCGACGCCCACGCCCGTCCCGCTGACGTTCAGCCTGAGCGGTATCGCTGCGGGCGAGCAGGTGGCGGATGGCGTGATCACGGTCGAAGCAGAGCCGGCTGAAGGTGTGGAAGCCGCCAGTGTCACGTTCAGTTTGGATGGTGCGGAGATTGGTACGGACGAAGAAGCGCCATTCACAGCGGAGGTGAACAGCGCCAACCTTGAGCCGGGTGATCACACGGTTAGCGCTGTGATGACCGACGCGCAGGGGCAAACGGCGGAGCAATCCGTGACGTTCAATGTTCCGTTCCGGCTGATGGAATGGCTGCTCATCCCCTGCTGCATTCTGCTGCTGCTGTTACTGGTGGCAGCGTGGTACGTGATGACGCAGCGCGCCCGCGGCTAGAGATGAATGTGATTTCTTAACGCAGAGACGCAGAGGCAGAGAGGCGCAGAGAGTTAACCCTCTGCATCTCTCCATCTTTGCGCCTCTGCGTTAAAATCCTGATTTTGAGCGTTACGGCTCGCTGAACATGTAGCCGATGCCAAGCTGGTTCTGGATGTAGCGCGGGCTGTCGGCGCGCGGTTCCAGTTTCTTGCGCAGTCGGCTGATGTTGACCCATAAATACTGCGTTTCGTTCTCGTATTCCGGTCCCCACACTTTTTCCAGCAGCTGCTTGTGCGTCAATACCTGCCCACGATTGGTGACGAGGATGTGCAGCAGGTCGTATTCGATGCGCGTCAGTTCAATCGCCTTGCTGTTCAGGAACACCTCGCGCCGGGCAAAATCCATATACAGGTCGCCCAGTTGCAGCGGTTCGCGGGTGCGTTCTTGCAGCGTCATGCGCTTGAAGATCGTGTTGACGCGCGCCATCAACTCTTCGTTGCTAATCGGGCGGGCGATGTAGTCGTCCGCGCCGGAATTCAGCCCGCGCAACTTCTCAGTCTCTGACGACTTGTCCGCCAGCAGAATGATTGGCACTTCCGTGCGCGCACGCATCTTGGCACAGCAATCGACACCGCTCATGTCGCGCAGCGCCACATCCATAATGACCAGGTCCAGCCGCGTGGCGTTGACATCGCGCAGCGCTTCTTCGCCGTTGTCATACACCAGCAGCTCGTATTCCTGCTCCTCCAGCTTGCCAGATAGCTCCTGAACGAGCGTCGAACGCCCCTCGACGACCATCAGCGTGTTCATCTGGCGGGCGGGCGCGCGCGTGCTGGTCGGCGCACCGGCAGCGACCACATCGGGAGCCAGTGCCGCCGGGCGTGGCTGCGTTGGCGCGGTGGCGCTTTCCGGCGCAACCACACGCGTGATAGCCGGCGGGGGCAGCGCCGCGCCCGCCATCGGCAACCCGATGTTCACGGCATAAGTACCGTTGGTCTCGCGTTCCAGATAGACATGCCCGCCCTGCCGCGCCACCAGTTCACGGCTGACGTAGAGCGCGAACCCCGCCGAGTTTAACTGCCCGTTGCTGGTGCGCGGTCCGCTCAACAAGCGCTGGATTTCCATCGCCGCGCCTTCTGTCAGGTGTCCGATGAGGGTGGCAACTTCCTTGTCGCGGCGGTCAATCGTCAGCGTGATCGGCTGGGCAGATTGCAGGCTGAGCGCGACCAGCAGCAGGTTCGAGATCGCCCGTTCCAACCGCAGTTCGTCGGCGCGAATGACCGGGATTTGCTGCTGAATGTGTGTATGGATCATGCGGTTGTACGGGTGGAAAGCGCGGCTGTTGATCAGGCGCTGCACCACTGACGGCACATCGACCGCATCCCGCCCGATGAGCGCGCCGCCCATTTCGACATTGTAGAGATCGACAAAGTTGAGCCAGAGCTGCCCGAAGCGCTCGAAATTGTCTTCGAGATCGCGCAGTGCCTGGTCGCGCTCACGCGGGCTGAAGGCGCTGTGCTGCTCCGTCAACATGCCAATCTGCGTCCGCACCTGCGCGTAGGGCATTCGTAGATGATCACTGATGACTTCCTGCATCAGGTCGCGCAGCGCTTCGTTCTGCGTGGTCGCGGAACGGTCGCGCAGCAGGCACGCCCAGTTCAGACGCACCGCGTCCAAACCCTCAATCTTGACGAATTCGACGCTCAGCGTGCGCCCGCCTTCCGCCAGCACCAGGTCGACAATCGGGTATTCTTCCGATAGCAGGTTCGGCTTCGAGACGATCTGTTGCGCCTCGCGCAGGTGTGCGGCGCTGCGCTGCGGGTCATCCGTGCGCTGTGCCAGCAAGTTCAGCAGCAGTTCGGCAGGCTGGTAATAAACCTCAGATGGCTGGATGCCCGTCATTTCGCTGAACTGCGGGTTGCAAAAGCCGATCTGGTCGTTTTCGTCTACGAAGAAGATGCCTTCGGAAATCGTGCGCAAAATCGCTTCCAGCCGCCCGGACTTCTCCCAGATGGTGCTGGTGAGCGTGATGCGTTCGAACATCTGCCCGGACGTGCGCACTAGGTTTTCGATCAGGTTGGTGTCTTCTTCGGTGAAGGTTTGCCCGGCGCGCGCACCGACGAACAGCCCGCCGATCAACCGCGTTGAGTCAGTGATCGGCACGAACATGACCTGTGGCGCGTAGAGTGCGTGAAACAGCGGCAGCAGCGGACCGGTCTGAACATCGCGCGTGTCGTAGAGTAGCGGGCGGTTGTTGGCGTCAAGCTGCTCCAGCAGTTGGTGCAGCGTGCCAGCGTCCGCCAGGCGATGGAAGGCGACGCGCGCTTCATCCGTCGCCGTGTCGAGCAGCGCGTTATCGACGCGCCCTTCTGCGCCATCAAACAGCCAGACCAGCGCCGCGCCCGCGTGTGGCACTTCTTCGACCAGCTCGCGCAGCGCCTTCGAGACTTCGTGCGGCGCACTCACGTTGGCGAAGCGTTCCCAGCCACGCAGCAAATGCTGGCTGCTCTGTACGTTGACGTACTGCGCCTGATACTGCGCGACTTTTTGCAGCGCCACGACGAATTGCGCGGCGAACGGTTCAAAGACGATCAGGTCTTCGTGGCGCAGCGATGTCCCCGGCTGCGCGAAGATGCCCATCGCACCGACCGTCTGATCCTGGAACGTCAGCGGCAGGATGATGACCGACTCGGCGCTGGCGAGCAGCGGGATCGGGTTGTAGTTCTGGTTCTCGCGGATGTTCTGGTAAATCTGCGTGATGCGATTTTCAATCGTCCAGCTAAACGGGTCGTGGCGGTCAGAGCGAATGACGCTCTCGTACAGCCTGCCGCGCCCGGCGGATTGTTCGCCGCCTGCGTACAGGTGCAGCACTTCGCCCGCCCGCAGCGCAAAGGCGACGCCATACAAACGATAGGTGTTGATGAGCAGTTGCGCTGCTTCCAGCAGCAGTGTGTATTGATCCTGCGCGTTATAGAGCAGGCGCGAAAGCGACGCCATTGCGTGCAGGTTTTGCGTGCGTTCGGCAAGCTGGCGGTTCTGGCGGTGCTGGCGCAGCATCAACCCCAGATGACGCGCGATTTCGTCCGGCATCATCCCCAGGATCAGGTAATCGTCCGCACCCGCCTTGTACAACTGCGCCTGCCGCTCGTCATCCTGTAGCTCGGATAACATGATGACGGGAATGGTCGGGTTACGCCGTTTGATTTCAGCGATCACGCGCGGCGCTTCATTCTTGAAAGCGACATCATCAAACAGGATCAGGTCGTAACGCACGTTTTGTAATGCGCGCACGGCTTCTGTGGCGTTGGTGATCGGGAAGAAGTCACACTGCTCTGCTGCTTGTTCGATAATCCAGTGGTCTGCCTGTGATGACACAAGCATCACCAGTGCGGGTTTGGTCGCGGTTGCGACAGCCATATGCGCCATGCGATAAAGCCCCGAATAAAATCTGAGACGAGATGAAAACGTGTCTGGAACTAGTTTAATACATTTTTTGTGAAACGTATGCGACGGAAGATCAACGCTTTTCAGAAGTTTAGCTTTGTGCAAGGGGATTTGTCGCTATAATAGTTTTGTCACAATCGACGCCGCGCTCACATCACATCAAAAAGGACATCTTATCGTGCGAATCGCCTTTATCGCTTACGCTTTCTACGATTTCAGCATTGGCTGGACCAATGCGCTGGCGGAGGAAGGGAACAACATCTTGCTCATCATGCCGCACGATGCGAAGGATGTGCCAGGCAAAAGCCATGCGCGGGTAACGCGGGTGTTTCTGAACCCTGCCCGGCTGCGACAGCCGCACAAGCAGTTCGGCAATATGCTGGCGATCCGCCGCGAACTGAGCCGCTTCAAGCCGGATGTCCTGCATCTTCAGCAAGGCTACCTGTGGCTGAACCTGGTACTGCCGTTCATCGGCAACTATCCGCTGGTCATCACGGTCCATGATCCGATTCCGCACAAGGGCGATAACGAATCGCGCAAGACTCCACAGGCAGTTTATGAGTTTGGCTGGCGGCGCGCACGCCAGTTGATCGTGCATGGCAACCAGTTGCAGAAGATCGTCGTCCATGAACTTGGCTATCCAGCGGATCGTGTCCATATGATCCCGCTGATTCGTCCGCAGGATGACGCGTTGCCCGCTGCCACGACGATTCCAGAGCAGGAGAAGATCGTCCTCTTCTTCGGGCGCATCTGGGAATACAAGGGGCTGGACTACCTGATCCGCGCCGAGCCGCTCATCACCGCCCAGGTGCCAGACGCGCGCATCATGATCGCCGGGCGTGGCGAAGACTTTGACAGGTACCGCGCGCTGATGGTAAACCCGCACAACTTCATCATCGATAACGACTTCATTCCCGACGATAAAATCCCCGAGATTTTCCTGCGTTCCAGCGTGGTTGCGCTGCCCTATCTCGAAGCGACCCAGAGCGGCGTCATCCCACACGCCTGTGCCTATGAGCGCCCGGTCGTGGCGACGGCGGTCGGCAGCCTGCCTGACCTGGTCGAAGATGGCAAGACCGGCTATCTCGTGCCGCCGCGCGACGAAAAAGCGCTGGCAGCAGCGATTGTGCGCCTGTTACAGAACCCGGAACAGGCGCGTGCGATGGGGAAGGCTGGCAAGATCAAGTTTGAGACCGACGCCGCCCCACACACCGTCGCGCGCAAAACACTGGACGTGTACCAGCTCGCTCTGAGATAACATCTCATTTTCTTAACCGGACGAATTTCCGCTTGTCACCAATTGCAATCTGATTTATCATTCGCAGCGATTAGTATGGAGTATGAATATACGCGCTAAATAAAAATTGTAATGTTTACAATTTAATATGACATGGTTGTCACTCGCGCAACACATGAGATACACTCTTTTCTACCATCGGATGATATGCCAGATAAGAGTACAAAGGAAAGGCTGCCGGCAGATGCGTGTAACCCTGATCAGCTTCGCGTTCTATGAGTACAATGTCCATCTGGCAAACGGACTTGCAGACCATACGGATATTCAATTGATTCTGCCTGCAGAGGCAGAAACCTATTGCGCGGGGTTAGACCCGCGTATACAGGTACATATCCTCCGCCACGCGCGCATCCGTCAGCCCGCCGCCCAAACACGCAATATGATGGAACTGTACCAGGTTGTGCGCGCCTTCAAACCTGATTTGGTGCATGTGCAGCAGGGATATTTCTGGCTGACGTTCATGATTCCCTTGCTGGAACGCTACCCGCTGGTCATCACAATACATGATCCGGTGCCGCATCTCGGCGATTACGAGTCGCGCAAGACACCGACGCAGATGTTTCACTATGGATTCCGGCGTGCCGACCAATTGATCGTGCATGGCAAGTCGTTGCAGAAGATGGTCATCAACGATTTGAAGCTGGACGCGCACCGCGTGCATGTCGTGCCGCATATCAAGCTGGGCGAAGAGATTGGCGACCCAGACGATACACATGAAATGTATCCTGACAATAGGCGCGTGCTGTTCTTTGGGCGCATCTGGGAATACAAAGGGCTGGAATACCTGATCCGCGCCGAACCGCTGATCGCGGAAAAAGTGCCGGATGTGAAGATCGTCATTGCCGGGCGCGGTGAGGACTTCAGCAAATATCGCCAGATGATACGGTACCCAGAGCGCTTTGAAGTGCATAACAAATTCATCAGCGAGGAGCTGGTGCGCCCACTGTTCGAGCAGGCTTCCGTGGTGGCGCTGCCCTATGTCGAAGCGACGCAAAGCGGCGTCATCCCGCTGGCATATGCCTACGCGCGCCCGGTGGTGGCGACCCGCGTGGGCGCGCTGCCGGATGTGGTCGATAATTACCAGACTGGCATCCTCGTGCCGCCGCGCGATGTCGAAGCGCTGGCAGACGCGCTGGTGCGGCTGCTGCAAAACCCGCGTCTGGCGCATCAGATGGGCGTTGCGGGCAAGCGCAAGCTGGACCGCGAGGCGAACCCACAAACCGTCGCCGCCCAGACGATGCAGGTGTACCAGCGCGCAATGGGTGCAAGCAGCGACGCATAATGACAGTCGCAGCCCTCAACCTGCGCTGACCACACCGCCGAACAGGATCGCCGCCTGCATATCCGTTCGCGCTGCTTTCACCATCGTCAGAATGTCGGGATTGAACGAGGCGAACACCAGCGCGTGTGCGGCATTGCGTTTCGATCCTGCCGCGAGATGCGCGCGGTGAACATGCTGCGACTTTCTACTATGGTTGTCTTTGATTGATTTCGGACGCATTGATGCGTTCCAGTATCAGAGTATCCTGTCCTAGGAATTCTTTGTATTCGCTGACTTTGCCAAAACGCAGATAGATATTGTCGGGAAGTTGAATAGTGTGCCCAGGTGCGAGCCGTGCTTTTGTCTGAAATACATACGATATCAACGTCCCAAACATGTGAAGTGCCCTATCGCCTTCGGAAAGCGGACCCAGATACGCGAAATCTGGTATTTGAAACAGGGATGCACCGCGCGTGGCAAACCAAACTTCGTTATCAGGCTTGAAGTACTTGTTGTAACCCAGCCACAATCCCATTGATGCCGCAGGTGACTCCCGAAAACTTGTTAGGAAAGCCGGACTTATTGTTTGAGCCAGCATTGACGTAATCATACACATCCATGTATGCGGATTAATGACGCCAACCAACCCCAATGCGTTACAGGCAAAGGCAGTTTGGTAAAGCGCTATGAATTGTTCGACAGCACTTTCCGAACCTCCCTTATGATAAATGATGATGTGCGCGCGATGCTGACGCAACTGTTCTTTGTGTTCAGGGCGCAAATGAGCCACTTGCAGCGGATATTCCGTCTCAATCGCAGGGATTGGGACAGTAAACGCGACCAGTTGCAACCTGTGATCGTTGAATTGCAGGTCGATCACGCCGCCAGATGCGGACTCCGCTTGTACCTTCACCTGCACTTTCTTGCGCCCAAACAGAGATGCGCTTCCGCCGAGCAATTGTTCCAGGTGCTGCTGGATTTTTGCAGCATCAAGTTTGAAATGTTTGTCAAACAGTGCATATAGCGCCAACGAGTATGATTCCGACATAGGTTTCCCCTTGATTTCAAGACTATGGAAGTGAGACATCGTGTCTTGCTCATTGTATCTGCGTGCCGCCTTTGCTTAGGCTTTAGGACTCTCGGCGCTTGCGCACAAGATGAGTAAGCCGTTAAAATACCACTACCTTTTATTGTAGAGTGGAGTTGTTGTTTTGGCAGCTTTAGGGGCATTCACGTTCGTATTGCATAGTCACTTACCCTACGTGCGGCTTGCCGGGCGCTGGCCGCACGGCGAAGAATGGATTCACGAAGCGGCGATTGAAACCTACATTCCGCTGCTGAAAACCCTCTATGATCTCAAGGATGAAGGCATCCCCTTTCGGCTCAACGTCGGGCTGACGCCCGTGCTGGCGGAACAGCTTGCCGACCCGCTGGTGCTGGATCATATTGACGAATATCTCGACCGTCGCATCGCCGCCGCGCAGAGCGATATGGTGTACTTTGAAGCGCCGGACACGGGCGATGCCCAACTGCGCTTTCTGGCGGAGTGGTACCGCAACCTCTATCAAAGCATCAAGACGATCTTTCACGAGCGCTTCGGGCGTGACCTGATCGGCGCGTTCCGGCGGCTGCAAGACGATGGCTATATCGAATTGTTCGCCAGCGCCGCCACGCACGTCTACCTGCCGCTGCTGGGGCGTGACAGCACGATTCGCGCGCAGTTGATGATGGGCGTGCGCAGCTATGAGCGCATGTTCGGCAGACCGCCGCGCACCGTCTGGCTGCCGGAATGTGCGTATCGCCCGGCGTTTTACGATGGGCAGGGGCAGTTGCGTCCGGGGCTGGAACGCTTTCTAGCACAATTGAACCTGCGCGCGTTCTACAGCGAAACCCACGCCATCACGGGCGGGCGACCGGTCGGTGTGGCGACAGGCGGCATTATCGGTCCGTATGCCAGCATTGAGCGCAATTACGTGCTGCCAGACGGCAGCGAGGCGCAGCCGGAAACGACCGCCAGCACGTTCAACGCCTACTACGTCACCGATAGCACGGCGGGCAGAGACGCGGCGATGCATTCCGGCGTGGCGGTCATCGGGCGCAACCAGCGCACCGGGCAGCAGGTGTGGAGCGCCGATCAGGGTTATCCGGGTGACTTCGATTACCGTGAGTTCCATCGCAAGGCGGATACCAGCGGCTTGCAATACTGGCGCGTGACAGGCAAGAAGGTCGATTTGGGGGACAAGGATGTTTATCGCCCCGACTGGGCGGATAACAAGCTGGATCAGCACGCCGAACATTACGCGCATCTGGTGGGCGACTTGATCCGCAAGCACAATAACAAGACGGGCTGCTACGGGTTGGTCGCCTCCAGTTATGACACCGAACTGTTCGGACACTGGTGGTCGGAAGGCATTACCTGGCTGGGCAAGGTGCTGCGCTACCTGGCAATGGATACGCAGGTCGATCTGGTGACGACGAGCGAGTATCTGGATGAACACCCGCCGACCGAAGTCTTGAGCGTGCCGGAAAGCTCATGGGGTGTGGGCGGCGCACATTATGTTTGGGACAACGATGACAACCGCTGGATGTGGCAGCCGATCTACGAGAGCGAGGCGCGCATGGCGGCGCTGGCGGAACGCTTCGCGACGGCGACGGCGGACGAACGCGCCGTGCTGAACCAGGCGGCGCGCGAGATGATGCTGATGCAAAGCTCCGACTGGCAGTTCCAGGTGACGACCGGGCAGGCGCGCGACTATGCCATTGAGCGCTTCCAGACGCACCAGCAGCGCTTTGCACATCTGGTGGCGGGGTTGGAGACAGGTGCGCCCGACCGCGCGCTGGCGGATCAATTCTACGAACTGGACAAGCTCTTCCCGGATATTGACTACCGCTGGTTTGCTGGCTGATTTGTTGCAGAAGTATAACAAAATCCTAACGCCCGCATAAAGCGTTCTGTGTTATAATAGAACGCATGTACCATTTTATGCGAAGGAAAATGTCCGATGGCGCGCACGAGTACCTATCTCAACTTCATGGGCGATACGGAAGCGGCATTCAACTTTTACAAGTCGGTCTTTGGTACGGAGTTCGCGTCCCCCATCAGCTATATGAGCGGTGCGCCCACCGCTCCCGATCAGCCACCGCTGAGCGCAGAGGAAGCAGGCAGGGTGCTGAATGTCCAGCTGCCAATTACAGGCGGTCATATGCTCATGGGGACAGATATGCTGGAGTCGATGGGGCATGTGTTGCACGAGGGCAACAATGTCAACATCATGGTGGAACCAGACACGCGCGCGGAAACTGAACGGCTCTTTAACGCCTTGGCAGAAGGCGGCAGCGCCAGTATGCCGCTGCAGGAGATGTTCTGGGGCGATTACTTCGGCTCACTTACGGACAAATTCGGTATTCACTGGATGTTCAACTGCACGAGCAAGAATTAGCATTATCATTTAAGCGCCAAGACGCAAAGGACGCCAAGATAAGATGAATTTCCTGGCGTCCTTTGCGTCTTGGCGGTTTGAACATCTTTTCACCAGTTCAGCACGAGGACAGGCACATGACACACAAAATCACCCCGCACCTGTGGTTTGACACGCAGGCGAAAGCAGCCGCCGAGTTTTACACACGCACTTTCAAAGATTCGCGCATCACCAATATCACGACGATACATGACACGCCGTCCGGCTCGACGGACATCGTGAGCATCGAATTGATGGGGCAGCCGTTCCAGATGATCAGTGCGGGTCCGCTGTTCAAATTTACACCTGCCGTGTCGTTCCGCGTCGATTGCGCCACCAAAGACGAAGTAACGGCGCTGCATGACGCACTGATCGAAGGCGGCATGGCGCTGATGCCGTTGGGCGAATATCCGTTCAGCCCGCAGTTCGCGTGGGTGAACGACCGCTATGGCGTGTCATGGCAGTTGATGTATGTGGGCGACGCGCCAATCGCGCAGCCGATCACGCCGATGCTGATGTTTGTCGGCGCGGTGGCTGGCAAGGCAGACGAGGCAGTACGCTTTTATACATCGGTGTTCAACGATGCGCGCGTGGGCGAGATTACCCGTTACGGGGGCGACGAAGCGCCGGATGCCGAAGGCACAGTCAAGCAGGCGGCGTTCACGCTGGCGGGGCAGGCGTTCGCGGCGATGGACAGCGCCCACGCGCACGAGTTCACGTTTAACGAGGCGATCTCGTTTATGGTGGCGTGCGCGGATCAGGCGGAAATCGATCACTACTGGGACAGGCTGTCGGCTGTGCCAGAGGCGGAGCAGTGCGGCTGGCTGAAGGACAAGTACGGCGTGTCGTGGCAGATTGTGCCAGCGGCGATGGACGAGATGATGGCGACGGGCGACGCGGCGCAGTTGGCGCGGGTGGTACAGGCGTTCCTACCGATGAAGAAGTTCGACCTGGCGACGTTGCAGCGGGCGTGGGAGGGGGAATAAATGCGAGTGTGGCTCACTTAATCACTACCCCCGTACTCCCCCGCACCATCAGTTCCGGCTGCGTCGCTCGCTGCATGATCGGCGTATCCGGCGTGTGAATCCACTCCAGCAGATACTCGCTGCCGTCGCGCCCCAACTGCGCGAAATCCTGGCGCACCGTCGTCAGCGGCGGTGCAAAGTAAACCGCCTCCGGGATGTCGTCGAACCCCACCACCGAGACCTGCTCCGGCACGCCGATGCCGCGCTCGCGCAGCGCCATCAACGCACCGAGCGCCATCTGGTCATTGGCGACCGCCAGCGCTGTGAACGCTGTGCCGTCAGCGAGCATTTGCTGCGTCAGGCGGTAGCCGCTCTCTGCCGTCCAGTCGCCTTCGTGCGATGCGGCAAGCACCGCGCCTGCCTCTGCCAGTACCGCCAGCAACTTCTCATGCCGCACCTGCGCGTCGATCCAGTCGGCAGGTCCGCATATCTCCGCGAAACGCCGATGCCCCAGCGCCAGCAAATGCTCCGCCATCAGCCGCGTGCCATGCGCCTGATCGATGACCGCAGACGGCGACGCCGCGCCGGGATGCGAGCCGATCTGCACAATCGGCATCGCGCCGCATAGCAGCCGCAAGTCGTCATACGTCACGCCCGCCACAGGCGTCACGCACAGCAGCCCGTCAATCTGCCAGTGCAGCAGCGTCTCTATCGCCGCGCGCATCGACAGCATCGACGTGTCGTTGACGTTGGCGAAGATCAGGTCATACTTCGCCGCCCGCGCCGCCTGCTCAATATGGATCATCATCTGTGCGGGACCGTACTGGTTGATGCCGAAGGTGATCATGCCGAGCGTGCGCGAGCGATTGCCCGCCAGACTTTGCGCCGCGCGGTTGGGGCGGAAGCCGAGTTCGGCAATCGCCGTCAGCACGCGGGCGCGGGTGTCGTCCGCGACGTAGCGATGCTGGTTGATGACGCGCGACACGGTCTGATACGAAACGCCGGCGCGTTCAGCGACATCATGCAGCGTGGGGCGTTGGCGATACGTCATAAGCATTTATCCATGAACCGGTTTTGAACCGCAGAGGCACAGAGTTCACAGAGGAAAGTTTGCAATTTTATTCTCTGCGAACTCTGTGCCTCTGCGGTTATTTCTGGTCATTTCTGACCTGCAACAGAATCTTGATGCAATCATCTGTTCCCGCTACGCAATTTTTGACAGCCCGCGCAGAGTACGCTACGCTTTGTGTGATCGTTCACACATGATACGCCGAAAGAAATTATTTGCAAAATGGCTGCCCTTGTGAACACACATGCTTCCCCCAACGGTGCGCCTTTGCTCCAGATGCGCGGCATCAGCAAGCGCTTTCCCGGCGTGGTAGCGCTGGCAGATGTCGATTTTGAAGTCGTGCGCGGCGAAGTTCACGCGCTGCTCGGCGAAAACGGCGCGGGCAAAAGCACGCTCATGAAAATTCTGGCGGGCGTCTACACACGTGACGCGGGCGAAATCATCTACAATGGGCAGCCCGTCAACTTCACCAACCCGCGCCAAGCGCAAAACGCGGGCATCGTCACCATCTATCAGGAACTCAATCAAATCCCGCACCTCTCGATCACCGAGAACATCTTTCTGGGACACGAACTGGAACGCGGCGGCGTGTTGATCGACTGGACGACGATGCACAGGCAGGCGCGCGAACTGCTCGGTCGGTTGCATCTCGATCTCGACCCGCGTCGGCATGTCAGCACGTTGGGCGTGGCGCAGCAGCAGATGGTCGAAATCGCCAAAGCCATTCACCAGCGCTGCGACCTGATCATTATGGACGAGCCGACGGCAGCGCTCAGCCTGCGCGAGATTGACGAGCTGTTCACGATCATCCGCCAGCTCAAAGCGCAGAGCGTCGGCATTGTCTACATCAGCCATCATCTCGAAGAGACGTTCGAGATTTGCGACCGCACGACCGTGCTGCGCGATGGCAAACTCGTCGCGACGCAGCCGACGGGCAGCCTGAACGTTGATAGTCTGATCCGCCAGATGGTCGGGCGCGATCTATCCGAGAAGTTTCCGAAGGAGATCGCCCCGCGCGGCGCGGAAGTGCTGCGTGTCGAGGGGCTGAACCAGGGCGAGACGCTGCGCGACATCAGCTTTAGCGCCTATGCGGGCGAAGTGCTGGGCATTGCCGGGCTGGTCGGCGCGGGGCGGACGGAACTGGTGCGCGCGGTCTTCGGCGCAGACCCGGTAGACAGCGGGCGCATCTTCGTAGATGGGCGCGAAGTCCGTATCCGCGGACCCCGCGACGCTATTCGCAGCGGCATCGCGCTGCTGACGGAAGACCGCAAGCAGCAGGGGTTGGTGCTGCATTTCAGCGTGCGCGAAAACACGACGCTGTCGGTGCTGGACCGATTGACCAAACTCATTTTCACCAACCGCAAGGTCGAAACCGCGCTTGCCGACCGCTTCATCGACAGCATGGCGATCAAGACGCCGAGCCAGAATCAACAGGTGATCAACCTGTCCGGTGGCAATCAGCAGAAGGTCGTGTTGTCAAAGTGGATGGCGACCGCGCCGCGCGTGCTGATCTTTGACGAGCCGACGCGCGGGATAGACGTAGGCGCGAAGGTCGAAATCTACAAGCTCATCAATCAACTGGCGAAGGACGGCGCGGCGATCATCATGGTCAGTTCCGAACTGCCGGAAGTCATCGGCATGAGCGACCGCATCATGGTCATTCACAAGGGGCGCATCGGCGGCATTCTCAACCGCGACGACGCGACCGAAGAACGCATCATGGAATACGCAACGGGGCAGAGTGTTGAAGAAGTCCAGGGGTTCACCCTCACCCCAACCCCTCTCCCTTATGGAGAGGGGCTTTCAGAAAAGTCTGTTTCCCCTTTGTCCTGAGGGAGACGCCGAAACGGTGTCCGTCTCTGGCAACATGGAAGTTTTCAGAAAAGTTTGTTTCCCCTTCGCCCTGAGGGAGAAGGGGTCAGGGGATGAGGGTTTTGGGAGATAAGAACAATGACTGAAATCGTCGCACAACCTGAAGTCCGTCCCGCTGCCCGGCGCAGCAATCTGTTGCAACGGCTGCTGATCGACAGCGGTCCGCTGGTCGTGTTGCTGGTGCTGGCGGTCATCCTGTGGATCACGTCGCCTGCCTTTCGCTCGCCCACCAGCCTCGCGCTGCTGGCGCTGGAAGCCGCCGCCATCGGCATCGTCGCGGCGGGGCAGACGTTCGTCATCCTGACGGGCGGCATTGACCTGTCCGTAGAGGCGATGGTCTCGTTCGCGGGCGTCGTTGCGGCGATTCTGATCGCAGGCACAAACCAGGCAGGCGGGCAGATCGCGCTCGGCATCCCGTCGTATGCGGCGATTGCGATAGCGCTGCTGGTGGGGCTGCTGGTCGGCTTGTTGCAAGGCTTCATCATCACGTTCCTCAATATCAACCCGTTTATCGTCACGCTTGGCTTCCGCAGCATCCTGCTTGGCGTGTCGCTGGTGTGGACGCGCGGCGCGGGCATCAACATTTCCGAAGATGCGTTCCTGGAGAATATGACGCGCATCATCCGCTTCCAGCCCGGCGACATCGATATTCGCATCCCGACGACGTTCCTGATCGCGCTGCTGATCTATTTCATCGTCTGGATCATCCTGCGCCACACCAAGTTCGGGCGCTACACCTACGCGCTCGGTGGCAACGAGACGGCGGCGCGGCTGTCCGGCATTAACGTCAACCTGGTCAAGGCGATGATCTACGGCGTCAGCGGGCTGCTGGCGGCGATTGGCGGCGTGCTGGTGATGGCACGGCTGCAAAG